>Ga0335072_10005244_pt1 | contig 19092 bp, 12 predicted proteins | sample Lox_Sample_21_FD_206725 | JGI IMG/M metagenome (GOLD analysis project Ga0335072, IMG submission 206725) | Soil microbial communities from Loxahatchee National Wildlife Refuge, Florida, United States - Lox_Sample_2.1 | ecosystem: Environmental > Terrestrial > Soil > Wetlands | place: USA...
CAGCCCAGGGCACAAACCGCAACCGAGCGGGCTGCTGGAACCATGCCGCCATCTGCTCCGCATAACCGCGCAGCGTGATGGCCGCCGCAGAGACGACATGGAAGCTCTCGCCGAGCGCGATGTTTCGATGCTTGAGCGCCAACAGGAATGCCTGTGCTACGTCTTCCGCATGGACGTGATGAACGGTCTCCATGCCGAAGTGGGGAATGCGAACCTCCATGCCTCGCCGGAGTGCTGCGAACACCTCCGGGTTGAAGTTACCCTGCGGATTGATGGGCGCCCATCCAGGTCCGACGAGATGGCCGGGATGAAGAATCGTGACCGGTAACCCGGTCTCCTTCCATTGCGCAAGCAGCCAGCGCTCAATGGCAGCTTTCCGGATACCGTAATCGCCGAACGGCTGCCTCGGCTGCTCTTCAGTTGTAGGCACAACGGCGCTTGGACCATGCACCCAAATGGTTCCACAGTGCAGTAGATGGCCGACGCGCCCGCGGAGCGCATTCGCAAGATGTTCGGCGCTCTGCGGGTAAAAACAGGTGAGATCGATCAAGGCTTCGGCTTCGAGCCGGGCGATGCGTTCTCCAAAAGTGCCGCTCTGTTCTTCGGCAACGCGGTCCAGCGTGAGATACGTGACGACGCCCCACGCCGCATGCTCGCGATACGGCTTTCGTTGGTTCCGGCTGATGCACGTGACCTCGTGGCCCGCCTCAACCAGCAGCGGGGTGAGATAGCTGCCGATGTGGCCGGTTCCTCCAATGATGGCAATTTTCATGTTTGTATGATCCTGTGCCGCAGCTGACGATTCCGTGCTTACGCGCAGCCTGGGCGGCGTGCGCCGATCGAATAGGGGTTGCTCAAGTGAAGGTTTGACGTTTCTAAATCGCAGCGCATATAGTGTAGTACACCGATGCAATCGGCATTGCATAATACGCATATTGAATTGCGCAAAGTCTACCCCAGAGGACTCGCACAATGAAAGACTCAACAGCCAGTTCATTGCTCCGCCAGTCATGCGGGCGCGACGTCTTCCTGCATTCTGAAGAAATGCTGCGTCAGGGCCTGCTCAAGCTGCTGGCCATCAAAGATTCCGACATTCGTATTCTCACCATCGAGCAAAGCCGCGATGCTGTGGATCAGGGCGTACATGCCGGAGGTGCTTTTTCGGCGACGATTCCGCTGGTCACGCTTTTCTATGGTGGCTTTCTCCGCTTGGACATCGAAGATCCAACGCGGGCCGGACAAGATATCTTCACTTTGAGCAAGGGGCACGCGGTCGCCACCCTGGCCTCTATTTACGCGGACCTTGGCTACTTCGACAGGAGCGTGCTGAGAAACTCACGGTCGCACGTGAGCATTCTCAACGGCCATCCCGGCCCGATTCTTCCCGGTGTTCAGATCGCAACCGGTCCCATGGGGCAGGGAATCGGTGTGGCGCAAGGCTTCGCCATCGCCGGCCGTATAAGCCCTCGCTTTGATTCTTACTGCATGGTGGGTGACGGCGAGTTGCAGGAAGGTACCGTGTGGGAGGCCGTGATGTACGCGGGCCAGAACCATCTGGATAATCTCTGCGTGCTCGTCGACCGCAACCACGGTCAATTGGATATTCATACGAAAACGATCTTCCCCATGCCGGAGCTTAGCGAGGTGTTTCGTTCCTTCGGCTGGGAAGCGTGCGATGTGGATGCGACGCAGTTCGAGGGTGTGCTGGCCGCTCTCGAGCGGTTCAGGTTCGGCCCGCGCAACGGCAAGCCGATGGCGATTGTCTGCCGCACCACGAAAGGGTATGGCGCCTTTTCTGATTTCTTCAACAAGCACAAGGTCACAACTTCGGCTGCTCTGGTTATGCAAGAGATCGAGCTTCAGCAGGAGCGCCGCCGGGCACGTATCGCGGAAGCGATCGATTTTGTGGAGGGACTGAGTGCGAATCCCGAAGCATCCGGGATTCAGCAACTGCTGCTCGAGTCTGCCCGCGAGATGCACCTTGAGATTGATGCATTGGGCGGCGAATGGAAGAGCGTGCGTTCGGTAGTCGGGCCAGTGCTCACGCGGCGCGCTCCAAAACGCGATAAGCGCATCCGCTACGACGCAGAGCGTCTGCCCAAGATCGATCCCCAAAAATCCTACAGCGCTGCGCAGATCGTTTCATCCGCCATGAACGTCTTCGCGCGCGACAGCCGCGTTGTTTCGATTGACTCCGATCTGGGCACGACCAGCGGCCTTGAGGCAGGCGTTGCCGCCGTCGATCAGCGCCGTGCGCTCAACGTTGGCGTTGCCGAAGCAAATATGATGCTTATCGGCGAGGCTTTTGCTGCCCTCGGCAATAACGTCTGGGTCAGCACCTTCTGTCCTTTCTTCAACTGGCAGGTGTTACGGCGCATCGCGGTAGGCCAGCAGGAGCGCATTGAGGCGATCGAAGCCTCCTCTGGATGGCTGAGTGAAGGTCATGGCCTCGATCTGACCTTTCTGGCGACAGCGGCGAACTTCGAGACGCGCACCAACGGCGCCACGCACATGGGGAACGACGACATTACGACCTTCGACGCCGTCGGCCAGCTCAAGATCATTGACGTCTCTTGTCCCCGGCAAATGCTTTCCATCATGAAGTGGATCATGGAGGGCAATCGCGGGCTGGTTTACCTGCGGGTGATGCGCACTGAATCCGGCGTGTTGTATGGTAGCGACTACGAGTTCTCCTTTGGTGAGGGCTGCAGACTGCGCGCAAAGGACGAAGAAGAAGCCGTGATCATCAGCAGCGGCCGCGGCGTGCACGAGGCTCTGGCTGCTGCCGCCATCTGCTCAAGCCGCGGAATCGAAGCCGGCGTGGTCGACATGCCTTCAGTAGACGGAAAACTGCTGATGGAGCTGTGCGCATCCGGCAAGCTTCTCATCTTTGCAGAGCAGAATAATGGATACCTGTGGCAGAGCTTTCTCAAAGTGCTTTATCGCAACCGGCAGTCTGTGGGCGCAGATGTACTGAAGCGCGTTCTGACGATCAACACACTCACAGCAGCCGGCGAGCCGCAGTTCATCCATTCGGCAACCTATGAAGAGCTGATCGCCGCGTTTGGCCTCTCGCCGGAGGCAATTGCCGGCGCTATTGAGCGCGGCATTGTCTCATCACAGTAACTATGTCATCCCATCGGAAAGGCACGAGAGAACATGAAGCTTCCCATCATTGATGAAAACAGCATCGAAGCACTCGACCTTCCCGGCCGCCGTCTTCGGTGGGTGGTGACAAATGAGAATACGAACGCGCAGCACTGCACCATGTGCGTCATCCAGGTGCAGCCGGGGCAAACGGTGCGGCCTGCGCACTCGCATCCAAATGGAGAAGAGGTCATCTATATTGTCCAGGGATCGGGCCGAGTGATGATTGACGGCGAGGTCGGGTCGGTCGGCGAAGGGTCCGCGGTGCTCTTTCCGCAAGGCAGCATCCACATGCTGCAAAACTCCGGCGACAAGGTGATGAAAGTCGCCTGCTTCTTTGCGCCTCCCTCTGACCTGAGTACGTATCGTTTCTTCGAGGACGTCCAATTTCCTGAATGAGCTGGAGAATGAGCGCAGAAATTCCCACGCCGCCGACTGCACACTAGATGGAAAGGGCGCAAATCTCTCGAGTGCCATAATGCAAACGGTAGACCCAATTGAGCGCAGTTGACGAACCTAGTGCCCCATTGCCTCAGCGGATGGCTTCTCGCGCTTTCTGGGTAGGCGCATCAGGAACGGTAGCGGCACAAGACAGAACAGGAGCACGGATAGGACTACAAAGGCATTTTGGTAGCTGAGCATCGTCGCCTGAAGCTGCATCTCGCGATATGCTTGCCCGATTGCTGTCTGCGCGGCCTGCAGGGTCGGCATTCCTTGCGTTATGAGGATGCCCTGAATGCGATCCATGTAGAGATGGTAGTTGACGGTGTTGACCACAACATTGGCTCCGAGGGTCTGCTGATGGGCCTGTGATGTTCGAGCGATGAAGGTTGTGAGAAGAGCCGTTCCGGCGCTGCCGCCGATATTCCGCGCGAAGTTGGACAGACTGGAGATTTGATTGTTTTTTTCAATCGGGACCCCAACATAATTAAGCGTGCTGATGGGAATGAAGATGAAGGGCAGCGACATCATCTGAAGGATGCGCCACTCGGTCGCCGCGCCGTAGGACGTGGTCAAGTCGAGCCGGGTGAGATTGTAGACGCCGCATGCGGTCATAAAGTAGCCGAAAGCCGCCATCCATCTCGCATCTACTTTGCCGACTACCCTGCCGGCAACCATCATCATGAACATCAGCACGAAACCCGCTGGCGAAAGCACCATGCCGGCTCGTTCTGCCGTGTATCCCCGCAGCGTTTGCAGATACTGCGGGATTAAAACCGTTGATCCGAAGAGGACCATTCCTAATACAAGCTGGAGAAACACCGCGGTGCCGAAATTGCGGTTCTTCAGCAGCCTGATATCGACGATCGGATCAGGATGCTGCCACTCCCAGTAGACGAACCAGATCAGCAGCACAATGGCAGCGATGAATGAAGTGCGAATGCCGATGTCGCTGAACCAGTCCTTCTCCTGTCCTTTGTCGAGCGTAAATTCGAGAAGCCCGACTCCCAGGCCCACGAGCCCGAGGCCCATGAAGTCGACCTTGAGATGCTTCGAGGCCTCTTTGCGGGCGACCAGATGCGGCGGATCTTCCACAATACGATTGGACAGGAACAGCGACAGGATACCTACGGGCAGATTGATGAAGAAGATCCAGTGCCAGTTGAAATTGTCGGTGATCCAGCCGCCCAGCGTCGGCCCGATCGCCGGTGCGAAGACAACGGCCATTCCATACACTGCGAACGCCTGTCCACGCTTTTCAAGGGGAAAAGTGTCGGCCAGGATCGCCTGCTCGCTCGGCGCCAGGCCTCCTCCACCCAGCCCCTGCAGTACGCGCGCGAGGATGAGAAACTGGAGCGTCGGAGCCAGCCCGCAAAGCACCGAACAGATTGTGAACATCGCAACGCAGGTCATGTAGAAGCGCTTCCGTCCGAAGCGGTTCGCAAGCCAGCCCGAGATGGGAAGAACAACCGCGCTCGCCACCAGGTAGCTTGTGAGCACCCAGGTGGCTTCATCCTGGCTCGCACCGAGCGAACCGGCCATATGCGGCAGCGCCACATTGGCAATGGAAGTGTCAAGGACCTCCATAAATGTCGCCAGTGTGACCGTGAGGGCCACGGCCCACGGATTGTGTGTCGGCTTCCAGTGAGGAAGGGAGTTTACTTCGGCTGTCATATCAGTCTCCTGATATAATATCAGGAGACTGATATGGGGAAGCGCACATCCACGGATTTTCATCAGAAGCAGCGGCGTGCCGAAAAGCTGATGAAGCGCATCGTGGCGCACTTCCAGGCCGTTCTTGATGAAGAGTTGCGGCCGTACGGCGCAACAATCGCCCAGATCCGCCTGCTGTGGGCGATCCGCAATGTACCAGGCAGCTCGGGGGCCCAGTTATCTCGCGAATGCGACGTAACTCCGCAGACTACGCAGGCACTGATTCAGCGGGCCGAAGAAGCAGGCTGGATCATGCGCAGCAAAGACAGCGTCAATGACCGCATCATTACGGCGACACTCACTCCCCAAGGCGAGCATCTGGTGGATACCGCAGACCGGATCGTGCGAGGAATTGAAGCGAAGCTGTGGCATAGGATTCAGCCGCCGGCGATTGACGATCTGATCGTCATACTCGAGCAATGCCTGCGAAATGTCGATGCGGAGCGCGGGTGATACCAATTTCGTCCGCGCTCCTCCACCGCTCGGCGCAAGGTCCGCCATGCTAAAGTAATGAATTCACGGAGGAGCATGCATGCCGGACAGCGGTTGGCCCGTCGCACTAAAACGTCTGACGCCCTGGTCCACGATACTTTGTGTAAGCGTTCTTGCCGGTTCGGCAACAATTGCCCGCAGTGCAGATCCCGCGCCACAGACCGCACAGCACGCGCGAAACTATTTTGTCTACGCAGGCACATACACGGGACCCAACAGTAAGGGCATCTACGCCTACCGTTTCGATGAAGTCCAGGGCCGGCTTACCCCGATGGGTCTCGCGGCAGAGACATCGAATCCGTCGTTCGTCGTTGCCGATCCGGCAAATCGCCATCTGTATGTTGTGAACGAAATGAGCGAGCCGGGACCAGACGCCTATAAAGTAAACGGTTCTATCAGCAGCTTTGCCATTGATCCGAAAGACGGCGCACTCAAATTCCTCAACAAAGTCTCTTCGGGAGGCGGCGGGCCATGCCATCTCGCACTCGACCGCACGGGGAAGATCCTTTTCGTTGCCAACTACGGCAGCGGGAACGTGGCTTCATTCGCCGTTCAGAATGACGGCAGCATCGGCGCAATGACCGGCTTCGATCAGCACAGAGGCTCCAGCGTCAATCCGCAACGGCAGGAAGGGCCTCACGCCCACGCTGTTGTCATCTCGCCCGACAATCGCTTTCTGTTTGTGCCCGATCTGGGTCTCGATCGCATCATGATCTACCGGATCGATGCGGAGAAGCGCACCTTCGCGCCGAATACTCCTGCTTATGTCTCAGTCAAAGCAGGGTTGGGGCCGCGGCACCTTGTCTTTGGGGCGGGCGCACGGTTCGCCTATGTGCTGTGCGAGATGGGTTCGAGTGTTGTAGCGTTTTCGTATGACAAACCCAGCGGAAAACTGACCGCAATCCAGACGATCTCGACCCTGCCCGCAGGGTTCTCCGGAGAAGATAATTCTGCTGAGATCGAGGTGGGCAAGTCAGGCCGTTTTCTCTATGCGTCGAATCGGGGACACGACAGTATCACCGAGTTCCAAATTAACGCCAAGACAGGCTTGCTCACGAAAGGCCAGATCACGCCCACGCAGGGGAAGACCCCGCGTAACTTCGTAATCGATCCGACAGGCCGATATCTGCTCGCCGCCAACCAGGAATCGAACAATATTGTTGTCTTCAAGATCGATTCCTCCAACGGCGATCTTAGGCTGGCAAATCAGATGGTGGACTGCCCAGCGCCTGTCTCGTTGCTCTTTGTCCCGGAATAAGGCGGGTCGGCAACTGCTCACTGCGCTGAGTGATGTGGAGACTCAGTCGCTTGTATCCAAGGCCACGATGCGGACCCGAGATGCGTCGCTACTGAGTTGACGCTACCGCGCTCAGCGAGGAAGACTGGCTGCCCGGCGGCTGGAACTGATAGTTTCCGTAGTCGATCGTTAACGTGGCTGTGCCGCCGAGCCGGACCTTCGTCTGGCTCTGGTTCTGTTCCGGAAGCCAGAATTCCCCGGTCTTTGCATAGAACTGGTGGATCTCGGTGCTCTTGATCCAGAACGAGGGATTCTCTGCTGGCTGTGCCTCAACCCGCACTACCGCGTAATCTTGCGCGTCCACCCAAATCTTGCCGCGATAGAGCAGCTTCTTCTTGACGCGAGGGTCCACTTCCAGCACGTAAAGCGGACGCCCATCCTCCAAGGTATTGCCGGCCAAGCGGAACCGGTAGTTCTGTGGTGTCAGTGCCGCATCGTGGCTATGCGAGTCGTCCCGTTCGGTGTCGAGTAGCCTCTTCAGGACGTGATCCAGCAGAACATGCGACCCCGACTGTTGGACCACGCGGAATGTCTTGCCGGATGCGGCGTTGTACGTGGCCTCCACATCCATGCTTGCATCCATCGAGCGCCCGAAACCGTGATACTCGACGTGGTAATGCCGCCGCGAGAAGCAGTACTGTAAATGCTGTGCACGAATCTCGTTGCGCTCCACCATCCGCCGGACGATCTGGTTCGCAGCGTCGTCAGGCTGATTCTCTGCTTTCTCAGCGAGAGCGGTTGTCGCGCCCAGCAGTGCAACCAGAAGAGTCACAGACGCCCGTCTCAATCGGCGTCCGCGGCTCTGAAGCGGGTGCGGCGCTTGCATATTGACTGGTGCGCCATCAAGCGCGAACGAGTGAGAGCTCATCGTCCTCTTCTTTACTCCTGAGACCGCGCTCAAACTCAGCCAGCCGCGCTTCGATATCATTTTCTTTCCGCTTCCGCTCGATGATGTCTTCGCGGTAGCGGCGCAGGAAGTAATCGATGGTCTCCACGCGAATGCGAATCGAGCCTGTGGGCTTGTTCTCATCCAGATCCTTGAAAGAGAAGTACGGCGTACCCGACTGCTCAATGATGGCCTCGATGACTCCATAGATCGGCGCATCATGCCCGCATTTGAAGCTCGAAACCTCCAACGCCACGAGATTGGGATGCCGCGCCGTGAACTTGGCCGCCCACACCTTGTGATTCGTGCTGGTGGAATAGCGATTCTTCCACACGTCGCTGATGTCGAGCGGGTGCGTGATGAGGCCGGCGCGCACTTCCTCGCCAAAGAGCCGCTCCAGGAGGTCTTCGTCTAGCGGTAGCGTGCTCTGCGAGAACACCGGATAGCCCAACTTCTGGAACTCCTCCATGATCTCGTGGTTGAGGCCCGGATCATGATGATAGACGCGGCCCAGCATCACGATGCCGATGCGATCTTCGCGCTCCAACTGATCCAGTGTCTCGCGCGCCTGCCGGCGAATCTCGTTCTCATAAGCGTCAAGCGCCTGAAAGCCCACCTCGATTGCCCGGTCATTTTCTTCGCGCGAGAGCCCGAGCACCGGCGACCATGCCCGATACATCTGCTCGGCGCAGATCGTGCGGTCCTGCAGGTTCAAAATCGGGTCGAGGTACTGAATACCATTCTCCGCAAACAGGTCACTCTCCTTGGTAAAGGCGGCCTTCACTGCGTTCGGTGTTGCGGTCACAGTGGGGCAGGCATTGGAGCCAGTCAGGTTCACCAGTGGCGTGTGCAATACGTCGTACATCGGGAACCAGATGGCATGGAGAGGTTTTTTGCTGTGCTTCACGGCCAGCAGGTTGTACACATGCGCGATGCCAATCTTCGACGGATAACAGGGATCAACCGCGCCCCTGCTCGCTCCGGCTCGATACAAGTCTGGCGTCGTGTAGTCGGAGTAGACGATATTCTCCGCCTGCATCCCGAGGGCGGCGAAGTACGCGTTGAAGAGCGGCGCATAGGTGTACGTGTTCAGAAGCCGCGGAATGCCAACGCGGAATTCCTTGCGCCGTGCCATCAGCCCAGCGCGTTCCTTTGTTGCCTTTGAGACGAAGATGCCCTTCGTGCTCGGGGCTGCGTCCGCGACATAGCTCACTTCGCGATGCCTGAAGACATCACGCGCCGCGATATCCACAAAGTTCGGGTTCGCGCCTTTGATCTTATCGATGTCGGCCTTGATGTCCTTCATGTCGCTCAGGTCTTCCACGGTGCCCTTTTCACACGTGGCGATGATGAGCCGCTGCTCGCCGACGCGCAGCGGCACCTTGCTCTTGCGCGGCTGGAACTCTCCCGTAGGCTTGGGAGCCTCGACCGGTTTCTTCGCGCCCGGCGCAGCCTGGATCTGAATCAGTGGGTCTATCTTCGCGCGGAACGACGTCGTCGACGAAGAGCTGCATCCGCATCCCCCGCCGGCGTGCTCATGGTCGTGACCGGTGCTGCACGACGAGCCATGGGACGCAGCAGGAAGATTCGCTTCGATCTGCTCAAGGCTGGGAAGATTAGCCACCGCTACGGCAACCTCTTCCGCCGTCGCGGCCCGGTCTTCTGCAGGAGTCACAGCGACCAGTTCCTGCGAGCTGCTGCCCGTTACATCCACATCAATAAACGTGCGCAGGCAATTGTTCTTGCAAAAATAGCAGCGCGTGTCTTCGTTGCGGGTCGTGCGATAACGGATATTGCGCACCGCATCCAGTCCGATGAAGGTCGTCTGCTTGCCTTTGCGCCACAACCGCAGAGCCTCCTGCGCCGCGCCGATTGCGCCTGATTCGCCGCAGTGTTCGTGCACAATGATCTCGGGCTCTTTGCCGTTGGCGCGGAAGCTCGACCGGATAAAGTCGACTTCAGCCTTGACGACAGCAAGATTATTTTGCGTGCCGCCTTGCAGCACGAAGCGCGTGCCAAGCGATGCGAGGTTCGGAATGCTCGCGACGTAGAGAAATACATTCTTGGGCAAAACGTCTGCCAGCCCGGCGAGGATCTCTTCTGAACGCCAGCCCTGGCGTTGGAAGTTCACAATGTCGGACTGCATGAACACCGCGCAGCCATAGCCGAACGACGGCATGGACTTCGCGGAGAATGCAATGTCGGCAAACTCTTCCACCTTCATGCCGAAGCCTTCTGCTGTCGACTGCAGGAAGTATCCATTGCCGGCCGAGCACTGCGTGTTCAGTTTGAAGTCTTTCACACGGCCGTCTTTCAGCACGATGAGCTTGATGTCTTGACCGCCCACGTCGACGATCACGTGTGGATCTTCATAGAACTTCAAGGCCGATTCAGTGTGCGCGACCGTTTCCACCAGCGCCACGTCGGCCTTAAGTACGTCCTTCAGAATGTCCTTGGCGTAGCCGGTCGTGCCGACCCCCAAAACCTCCAGTGCTGCCCCACGCTGTTCCACCTGCTCGCGGAGTTTTTCAAACATCTCGATCGTGTCCTGGATCGGATTGCCGTTCGAGAGCTGGTAGGCTTTGCACAAAATATCGCCCGCTTTGTCCAGAAGCACAGCCTTGGTCGAAGTAGACCCGCCATCTACACCAACAAAGCCGGAAACCGTTTCGCCTATGGCAAATTCGACCGGGACAAACTTCTTCCGCCGGTACGCCGAACGAAAATCGTTGAGTTCTGTGTTGTCGGTAACCAGACCCTTTCCACCAGAAACTGCTTTCTCCTCTGCGCGACCGTAATCGATGTACCATGCCAGTTTTTCCGTGCCGAGATAACGGCCGATCTCAGGATCCTCGTCCTTGCCAAATTCCACCGAGCCCAGCGCTGCGAAATACTGCGCGTTGTTGGGAACCTTGATCAGTTCCTCGGGCGTTGAGCCTTCGGGAATCTGAACCTTGCGTTCCTTCCACATGCGCGGAATGTTGGCCTGCCAGGCTTCGCGCATACCGCGGATGAACGAGTTCGGACCGCCGAGCAGCAGCACGTGCGGGCGCAGCGTATTGCCGCGCGTAAGAACGCTCAAGTTTTGCAGAACGATGGCTTCAAAAAGGGAGGCCATCAGTTCGTGCGACGGCGTACCGGTCTTCTGCAGGCCGTTGATGTCGGTTTCTGCAAAGACGCCGCATTTGCCGGCCACCTTGTGCAGCTTGATGCCGTGATAGCCCTGGTTAGACAACTCCGACGCGGGAATTTTCAGCTTCGCGTTGATCTTGTCGATCACCGCACCCGTTCCGCCGGCGCACTTGTCGTTCATCGACGGAATCTTCTTCTTGCGTCCGGTCTCTTCATCGTCTTTGAAGACGATGATCTTGGCATCCTGCCCACCAAGCTCGATGACGGAGTACACCTCCGGATGCAGTTTCTCAACCGCGAGCGCCACCGCGTGCACTTCCTGCACGAACTTGGCGCCGATCATCTCGGCAAGCGTGCCTCCGCCCGACCCTGTGACAAAGATGCGCGTGTTCTCGGGGGAAATGCCCGTCTCCGCTCCCATGCGCCGGAGAAATTCGAGCACTTTTTCCGGCTGCCGCGTCTCATGCCGCTGATAATCCTGCCAGAGGGTTGTGTCGGTCGCCGCGTCCACCGCGACCGCCTTCACAGTCGTCGAGCCTACATCGAGCCCAACCAGAAGCTGCTGCATCAGCCATTCTCCTGTATCCGGTTAGAACCGGACCCTGTTCTTCCGGCCACTGGGTAGATAGACCGGCCTATACTCTTGCAGTGTGATAGGCCGTCTCGCGCGTGCCCTTGCAACAGCTAACATTGCAAAGTGCAGTGCTCCGGCACAAAACACGAACGCCGCGGCAACGTAGCCCTCCACGATGAGCCGCAATGTGCTCATCAGGCTACCTGCGCCGTTACAGCAACACGGCTGCGCCGGCGGTAAGCGCGATCTTTCGTCATCAGGTCATTCACATGCCAGGCAAATTGCGCGGCCGTTCCCGCGATACCGGGACGATGCGGAAGCTTGTAAAGTCCCCGTTTCAGTTTTGGATGGTCCGCGACGTATTCGCGAAGATCATCAAGCGATTTGCCTGTCTTCTCGAGCACGCCCTCGAATTCTGCGCGCGCCTTGGCCTTCGCTTCCGCAAGTGCCATCTGAACACGGCTATGCGCGTTGACTTCTCCCTCGCCGGAGGTCTCGATGGGTAGAAAGATCATGTCCTTGTACTTGCTCACCACTCTCGATTGCACGCCATCCGATTGTGTAGAAGGCATGCAGCCAAACGGCTTCAGCGCCAGAACCATATGGCAGAGGTGGTTCACCGTGTAGAAGATGTTTTTGCCGACCTCCATATGGCCCTCGCCGCCGCGCGCGAGCTGGTGATAGAAGGGATGAGCAAGCCGCGCGAGCTCCGACTGTGGAACCAGATGATGCGCCGTGTCTCCCATGTGCCGAATCGTGCGGTGATAGAAGTATGTCCACATGCTGCTGCCTACGCTCAGGCCGGCCGTCTTTTTGAATAGCGTGAGGCGGTTCACTGCCTGCTTCTTCAGCTCGTACCACTTGGGGTCCCGATACGGAGCCTGCGCATGCGCGCGCGCCCTGGCACCTTCTTTAGCGACAAACATCATGTAGTCGATCCATGTAGCGATCGGTTCTACCAGAACCTGCGCGCCTTCTTTTTCGAGAAAGGCGAACATGTTGAAGTTGCCATCGCCTTCCGTCGTCTGTGCCCAGAACTCGCCCGTGATCTTGATGACCGGTTTCACGCGCAGGCGATCCACCTCAATGGCATCGATGCTGTCGCGGCAGGCATGCAGAGCATCCACGTACTCCTTGCCATAGAGGTTGTGCGCAACCTTGCCAAGCGTGCAGCCGATGCCCTCGATCTTCTTGTGTTTCGCCAGGAATGGTCGTGCCCACGTTGGCGAAGCGTCCATGATATGCCAACGCTTGCGGTCGCGAAGGGTATCGGTCAACGTCGTCACCGCCTCGCGAATCACTCGATCAGTTTCTCCCTTCGTTACCTCGAAAGGACGAACCTGGTAGACGAGCTCATTAATCACATCGCCGAGGTTCAAAGCATTCAGCATGCCCATGCCGAAGTCGACGGAGAACTTTAAGCCCGGCTCGCCGCTCGCGGCCTTAATGCCGTCGGTCTGCTGGAACAGCAACACGCGGAACCCTTCAAAGCCCGCGTTCTGCAGGGCGAAGCGGTACTCCGCCTCATACATGCCGAAGCGGCACGGGCCGCAAGAACCCGCGGTGAAGAACACATAGTTGTCAATGATCTGCTGACGAGTCAGGCCCTGTTGCTCCAGTTTTTGCAAATGGCGGACGAGGTTGCCGACCGTGAAGTAGGTAGGATTACACTGGCCATTGTTGCCGAATTCCTTGCCAGCCTGAAAATCGGCGACCACCGGCGTAGGAATATTCTCGCAGTGGTAGCCGCTGCCGCGAAAGACCGCCTTGATCATCTCCTCGTGTTTCCAGGTCAATCCGCCAAAAAGGATGGTGACCCGGTCGCGTTCCGGCGCAGTAAACGTGCGCTCCACCGGTTTCTTGAATTCGCGCATGCGATCGAGTCCAGCCTGAGCGCGGAGCCGCGCCCGTTCCGCATCGATTCGAGCCTGGATTTCCATCTCGAAGTCATTCTGCACAACCTCATGAACGTCCGTCGGCATACTTTGCTCCTCTAAGTGGGATGAGCTACCGGGTAGATGTCTGAGGGAACCCCGATGTTTTACATCTGGCCTTTCATTCCCTGGAATCCGTGAGCAAGTTGCTTGAAGAAGTACTTGATGACGCGCTGGTCGTTGTAGCACCAGCCCAGGATGTGATTAAGCGTAGAGAAGCAGTGGGTCTGGCAGGTCTCTTTCTGCTGGTCGAGTTGCTTGGTATCGAACTTGTGATTGCCCACTACACCCCAGTCATAGCTCGCTGTATACATGGGGAAACAGGGAGCCAGAGTGCCATCAACGCGAATGATCATCGAATTCTGGCCGGCGCGGCAGTTCCAGGGGAAGTGCTTGCCCTTCATAAAATCCACCATCTGCCAGAGCCGTGTGTTCGAGTTCACCATCTTGTAGCCGCTGTCCTGCTTCTCCGTTAGCCACTGGATGGTCTCTTCCACGGCCGGCCAATCATCCGGAGTGATGTAGGTGACGTTCTCTTCCTTGTGCTTGAAGTGATCGTCCTGCGCCAGCAGCGGCGACTCATTGATGTGGTAGTCGGTGGCGATGCCGCAGTCGTGCGCGATCTCGGTAAGCTGCCGCACGTCATCGAGATTATTGCGGCAAATGTTAATATTCAGAAAAACTGAATAGCCGTAGCCGTATTGCTTGCGCACCAAATAATCGAATTGCTTGCGGATGGGAGCAAGAGCCTTCGGCAATCCCTGTTTGATATCGACGGCATCGACGGCAATATTGAAGGTCGAGATGCCCGCGTCCGCGAGCTTGTCGATCACATCTGTGCGCAACAGTCGTGCATTCGTCGGTAAATAGATCCAGAAGCCCTTCTTTGCCGCGTAATACGTGATGCGGTGAATCAGATCCGGCCGCAGCAGCGGCTCACCACCCATATACGCGAGCACACGGCATCCGGTGCCGTGAAGCCAGTCGACGGAGCGCTTCGCCGTATCCTCGGTCATCCCTTTGACTTTGTTGTCAAAGGCCCAGCAGTAGTGACAGTCGAGATTGCATTTGAACTCGGTGAACAGGTAGGCGATCAGCGGATGAAAATCGCCCGCAGTGACGCGTGAGCGAACGTACGGGAAGAGCCATCCCTGCATCGCGTGGTAGATCTGGCCCGTACTCCAGTGCCGTTTCTCCGGAGGCCGCCAGTCCTCATACTCATCGATAGGGCCAAGCAACTCTGGTCGTTGCGGAAAGGCGGGGTCAGGGAAGCGCTGCGCCTCGCCCAAGGGGTGGAACTCGGCAGGGTTATTCGCTGGCTTCGTCAGAAGCTGATGGAGCTGAACATCGAGACGAAAATCCGACTGCTGTTCTTGCGGCTGGTACATGGGGAAGACCTCGGTGATTTGGGTGTGAAATCCAAACTCGAAGTTGCGCCGGTCGAATAGACCGGCTTCCGGCCGCCAACGGTGACGCTGGTCTTCTGATTGTGAGGTGCTCACTTACCACGGGAAGCCTCAGGATCAGGAGCTTCCGACAACCCTTTCGGGGAGTCTAATCCAGTTTTACCTTTTTCTTCAAGGCCCGTGCTTCGTTGAGCGCGCTAGAAAGAAAAGACCGCGCGCCAGACGCTCATGTGTTGTTCTGATGAATTGAATAGCGAAATTGTTTCGGCAAAGTACGTTGCAATTCATTCCTGGATGAACGCAGAATTCCTTCGAACCGACGGACCGCCAGCTGCCGTTGCGCATGGAGATTTATCGCGCTCAACACCCCGACGGCAATCAGAAAAAGCGCGAGTGCGAGAAATAGAGTGGGTTGCACGGTTCACCTCGTCTTCGGAAAAGCTCCATTTCAGTAGAACCACGTAGCCGGGGGATTCGAAACAAGCGAAGCGATCAGAGAATCTTTCTTAACGCAGGCGCCTTGTTGGCCTGGAGCATTTCTTCTTAGCGATAGAGATGCGATGCGCTTTTTGTGGTTGCGATAAATTTTTGAAAGTATTTGTTCCGGGAAAAAGTCCGTCGAGTCTCGGAGGAAGCGTGCAGTTCAGAAACTGTAAAGCCATCCGCGCGGATAAAACCGCAAGCGCGGGCTGACTCGAAACGAAGTAGTCGTCGCTCCAACCAAGCTTTGTCCGCGAGAAGAAGCTTCTCCACAATTCGTCTCAATCGGCTTCAAAAGAGAGAAATTAGTCGCGCGAGCTCTCGATGAACTTAATCACGAGCGTTTGCGATAAGGGCGGTACGAACTCTCCGATGGAATCATTGCAGATTGCATCTCGCGCCGGCCGCATGTACCAAGCTCGCGGCGCGACTCCACGGTTAAAACAGAGCAGCTTACGGATGCGCTGGCGGCGGTGGTGGCGCCGTCGAAGAGGGAGCCGGGTTGCCGTCAACAGTGTGTGCTTCCATTAGTTCCACACGGGTTCCGTCCGGGTCGTAGAGATTTACCTGGCGCTTGCCGTTCTTGCCCACCTGCATGGTGAGCGGCTTGCCATAGGTCAGATACTCCTCGTAGGCCGGCCGCGCTTCCAACTCCGCAATGGCTTTCTGCACATCGGGAACTACGAGCGAAACGTGGTTCTTCGTCCCGTATCCCGATGGCGTTTTGTTATAAAGCATCAGCTCGATATAGTCCTTGCCATCCGGCACCTGCAGGTTCACCCAGCTCAGTTCTTTGCCATTGCTGCTACCGCGCCATGTCTCATGAAAGCCGAGTACACCTTCGTAAAAAGCGAGCGACTTATCCAGATTTCCAACCAGAAAACCCGTGTGGTAGATCGCATTGGAGATTCGCGTCGGCGGCACGAACTTGCCCTTATCTTGCATTTCAATTCCCGACGGAAGGCTTTGCACAAACTCCACCAGCGTTCCGTCGGGGTCCTTGATCTCAAAGGCGTAATCGCCGGTGCGTGTCTTGCCGCCATTGCCGGGTTTCACGTCGAAGCCTTTGGCACGAAGATAGGCGCGCATCTGCTCGACGTTGCTCACCGCGAAGCAATAGTGGCTCATCATGCTGGGCGGCGCAGGCGGTGTATCCGTAAAGAGCTCGATGTGCTGGTGGTCGTTGATTTTGATGAACGCGATGCGGATCTTGTCCGTCCCAGGCTTGTTGAGTGTTGTGTACTCGTCGAAGCCGAGCAGATCGTGCCAGAAAGAAAGCGCTTTGGGCAGATCGGAGACAAAGTAGCCGACGTGCGAGATGCCGGTAATCTCGGGCCGCTGCGGTGCATCGTTCTGGGCAACCGCGCAAGACGCAGACACCGTGAGCAGCACGAAAATAACCAAAGTGCGTCGGCTGCAAGCTATCAAAAAACGCATGGTCTGTTCCTTTCCGATCGAAGCGGAGAGTTGCTGGTAGCGCGGGATTTATCTTCAGCGCCGATGGTTGAATTGAGCGAATCGCGCCATCTCGAGCTGCGGCGCCAGCATATGGAAGTCCACAAAAGTCCGAAGAACATCATAGCCACCGAGCCTCAATAGGTGCTAATTCACACCACTCGGGTCATGGCACGAAGCGGAGATATGTAGGGGCAAGCGTGAAAAGATTGATCGACGACGCCCGAAGCGCCGCTGACGCCAGGCGAATCAGCACGATCGTCTGGCGCATAGAGCAGCATCGCGATCTGCGGCGCGGTTCAGGCTGCAGCCCATGCGCACGAATCGCACCGACAGCCGGAGTTCCGCATTGCGGCGATCGGCTCGCTACTTCTAGGTCGCGAGCAGACTCTCGTTGCTGAGAATGCGATAAAGTGTGGAGCGGCTGATGTTGAGTTGGCGCGCCGCGCGCAGCTTATTGCCCCGGTTCAGGTCGAGCACGTATTGCACGTGATGACGGATGACGGCGTCCAGCGTGAGGTTTGCGGGCCGCGCAACCGGAGGTTGCGGATCCATGTGCAGCGCGGGGCCATCCGGCAGCGCAAGGTCGCTAGCCCGAATCATTCCGTTGGCCGACTCTAGCAGCGCGGTTTCAAGCACGCTCGAAAGCTCACGCACATTGCCGGGCCAGTTGTGCTGCAAAAGACGAGCCAGCACCCCGGGGCCTAGCACGACGTGCCGCTGTTGATATCGCTGGCAGATGCGGTCAAGCAGGGCCTGAGCGAGCGGGCCAATGTCTTCGCGGCGCTGGCGCAGTGGAGGAATCGCGAAACGGATCGCCGTAAGCCGGAAGGCCAGATCGGGCATCAACAGCCCCTGCCCGGCCATCTGCCGCAGCGGGGTTTCTGATGAGGCAAGCAGAACCGCACGGCCCGGGGGGCGATCCTGAAGGGCCTTCAATACGCCGAGCAGCAACCCCTGACCGGGAGCGGCCAGCAGGTCGACCCGATCGAGATATGTGAACCCGGCCATCGTGGCAGGATCGGCATCGGTCGCCAACCACTCCCGCGCGTCGCGTCTCTGGAAACCGGACGCCGACATGGGTGAGCGGCTGAATAGATAGCGGGCCAGAGTGGTCTTTCCCGAACCATGCTCGCCCTCAATAGCCGCGATCTGCAAATGCGGTGCGGCCATCTCCGCCTGCACCAGTAACTTGCGCCATGCAGCGCTTACTCCAACCATCTGCAGGCTTGAGGACGCTTCTACCTCGACCAGGGTGGGTCCGGGCAGGGAAGGCTGGGCGGTTTGAAGCTGAACGGCGGTCTGCATGGCTCTCAACGTGCCTCGCCTCCGTGACCTTGCATAGAGATCAACAAACGTCTTCATCGGCGGCGTACGGCGAAACTTGAACCCAAACCTGTGGATGAGTTGCGTCCATACTGCACCGTCAGGACCGTCACAGCCAGGGCATCAGGCCGTAGAAGCTATACTCGGAGTGTTCCTGCCGGGCCATTTTTTCTTTATATTGATGACTCTTATGCTCGATCTTCGCGGGAATAACTCCCCGACCACCCAGTCCAAAGCGCCATTGCCGCGGAATGGCCGCCCGGAAAGTCAGACCCGCCGCTGGTGGTATAGCGCATGGCTCGCCGTCATTGTGGGCTTCGCTCTGCTGCACGCGCTGCATCTGCGTGCTGATTTTCCCAATCATTCTCCCTGGTCCATGGATTGGGCAAAGTACACCGACGAAGGCTGGTACGGGGACGCTGCCATCCGTGCACGCCAGTTTGGGAACTGGTACATGCCCGGCGATTTCAATCCAGCGGTTGCGGTTCCGGTGTGGCCATTCCTGGAATGGGTGCTTTTCCTCGCAACCGGCGTCACGCCGCAAGCCGCACGCGCACTTGCGGTTGCGGTCTCTTTCCTCAATCTGCTCTTGAGCTTTGCTCTGCTCAGGACGCACAGTCTGCGCTGGACGTCGCTGCTCGCACTCACGCTGCTTGCGACCAGCCCCTTCCTTTACTGCTTCAGCCGCCTGGCGATTCTGGAACCGCTGCTGACCATGATTCTGCTAGCCGCGCTGAATGTGGCCGTGCGGGTGCACAAGATGCGCCGTCCCGCGTGGGGCGCTTCTGGCGCAGGTCTGCTCTTTGCCT
>Ga0335072_10005245_pt1 | contig 19091 bp, 16 predicted proteins | sample Lox_Sample_21_FD_206725 | JGI IMG/M metagenome (GOLD analysis project Ga0335072, IMG submission 206725) | Soil microbial communities from Loxahatchee National Wildlife Refuge, Florida, United States - Lox_Sample_2.1 | ecosystem: Environmental > Terrestrial > Soil > Wetlands | place: USA...
GCGGCTAGGGCGTCGTCCTTGACGACGTAGGGCGGCCCGAACTCGCGCAAGGCCGCCTCGGCCTGCTGCGGCGTGGTAGCCGTATAGGCCCGGGCGGTCGGGATGCCGGCGTCCGCCATCATCTGCTTGGAGAACGCCTTGGACCCCTCGACCTGGGCCGCTTGCCTGCTCGGCCCGAAGACTGGGATCCCCGCCGCGCGCACCGCGTCCGCCACGCCGGCCACCAGCGGCGCCTCAGGGCCGATGACCACCAGGTCCGCCCGGACGTGCCCGGCCAGCGCCGTCACCGCCACCGGATCGGTCGCCGCGACCTCATGCAGGCTCGCAAGCTCCCCGATCCCCGGGTTGCCCGGGGCCGCGTGCACCTCGGACACGGCCGGATCCTTGCTCAGCGCCCGGACGATCGCGTGCTCGCGCCCACCCGACCCAATAACCAGTACTCGCACGTTGGGGGAGCCTACAGGAGACTGTTGATCTGGATCGTCTGGTCGCGGCGGGGGCCGACACCGATGGCGCTGACCTGGGTGCCGGAGATCTCCTCGATCGTCTTGATGTAGGCCTGCGCGGCGGCGGGCAGCTCGGCGAACATGGTGGCGCCCGAGATGTCGTCAATCCAGCCGTTCAGGTACTCATAGACCGGCTTGGCGTGATGGAAGTCGGTCTGCGTCATCGGGATGTCGTCGTAGCGCTTGCCGTCGACCTCGTAGGCCACGCACACGGGGATCTTCTCCAGCGTGGACAGCACGTCGAGCTTGGTGACGAACAGGTCGGTGATCCCGTTCACGCGGGTCGAGTACCTGGCGATGACCGCGTCGAACCAGCCGCACCGGCGTGCCCGGCCGGTGGTGACGCCGAACTCGCCGCCGGTCTCACGGAGCCAGTCGCCCTGCTCGTCGAGGAGCTCCGTCGGGAACGGCCCGGAGCCGACGCGGGTCGTGTAGGCCTTGATGATGCCGATCACCTTGGTGACCCGGGTCGGGCCGATGCCCGCCCCGACGCAGGCGCCGCCCGCCGTCGGGTTCGACGAGGTGACGAACGGGTAGGTGCCGTGATCGACGTCGAGCAGCGAGCCCTGGGCGCCCTCGAGGAGGACGTTGGCCCCGTCGTCAAGCGCCTTGCCGAGCTCAAGGCTGGTGTCCGCGACGTACGGCTTAAGGCGCTCGGCGTGGGCCAGGTACTCCGCCGCGATCTGCTTCATGTCGATCGCGCGCCGGTTGTAGACCTTGGTGAGCAGCTGGTTCTTGTCCCGCAGGGCGAGGTCGAGCTTCTGCGCCAGGATGCCGGGGTCGAACATGTCTTGCACCCGGATGCCGACCCTGGCGACCTTGTCTCCGTAGGTAGGGCCGATGCCCCGCCCGGTGGTGCCGATCTTGGCCTTGCCGAGGAACCGCTCTGACACCTTGTCGAGGGCCGCGTGGTAGGGCATGATCAGGTGCGCGTTCGCGCTGACCAGGAGCTTGTCGCAGCTGACGCCGCGGGCCTCGAGCTCGTCGATCTCCTGGAACAAGACCTTGGGGTCGATAACCACGCCGTTGCCGATTACCGGGGTCACGCGCGGGTTGAGCACTCCGGATGGCAGGACGTGCAGCGCGTAGCTCTCGTTGCCGATGACGACTGTGTGGCCGGCGTTGTTGCCACCTTGGTACCTGACGACGTACTGGACCTGGTCACCGAGCAAGTCGGTTGCCTTGCCCTTCCCCTCGTCGCCCCACTGGGCACCAACAAGCACGATGGCGGGCATCTCATTAAGCCTTTCACACAGCACACAACTAAGCCCCTGGCAGCGGCAAGGCGACAGGGGCTCTTGCCCTGTGAGGTTACCCGATCGTTCCTGGCAGAACCTAGTCCGCACGAACTAGTCCATATGGGCTAGGTGTGATGAGAATCCGCTGGCCGGCGTATCGTGCCACCATGACTTCACCTGTCAACCTGCTGGGCGAGCCGCCGGCCACCCTGCTGCCTGATACGCCCGAGGCAAGCGCGCTTATCACGAGCGGAACGGGCGCGGTCGATGTCGCAGCCAGGTTCCCGGCCTTCTCGCTGGCCTGGGGGATCCTCGCCGAGCAGGCCCTCGACGGCGGGCGCCCCGTGGAGGCCTACGCCTACGCGAGGACCGGGTACCACCGCGGTCTCGACGCGCTGCGCCGCAACGGCTGGAAGGGCCACGGCCCGATCCCCTGGTCACACGAGCCGAACCAGGGGTTCCTTCGCTGCCTCGCCGCCCTGGCCCGAGCCGCCGAGGCGATCGAGGAGACCGAAGAGGCCACCCGCTGCTGGACCTTCCTCCGCGACAGCAGCACCGAGGCCTACACCGCGCTCAAGCGCTAGAGCCGCGGCGGAACGGGCCGTGGCGGTGGGAGACCGGCCACGGCCCGTTCTGAATAAAGGTCAGGAAAGCTTCGTGCCCGCGGAAAGCAGGTCCTCGCAGGCCCGCACGACGCGCGCGGTCATGCCGACCTCGGCGGCCTTGCCCCAGGTCCGCGGGTCGTAGGCCTTCTTGCTGCCCACGTCGCCGTCAACCTTGAGCACGCCGTCGTAGTTAGTGAACATGTGGCCGGCGACCGGGCGGGTGAACGCGTACTGGGTGTCGGTGTCGACGTTCATCTTGACCACCCCGTAGGACAGCGCCTCGTGGATCTCCTCGAGGGCCGACCCGGATCCGCCGTGGAAGACCAGGTCAAACGGCTTGTCCTTGCCGTACTTAGTGCCGACCGCGTCCTGGATCTCCTTCAGCACGCTCGGCCGCAGCTTGACATGTCCGGGCTTGTACACGCCATGCACATTGCCGAACGTCGCGGCCAGAATGTAGCGCCCACGCTCTCCGAGGCCCAGTGCCTCCGCCGTGGCCAGGGCGTCTTCTGGTGTCGTGTAGAGCTTCTCGTTGATCTCGCCGACGACCCCGTCCTCCTCGCCGCCGACGACGCCGATCTCCATTTCCATGATGATCCGGGCCTGGGCGCACTTGTCGAGGAGCTCCTGGGCGATCTGGAGGTTCTCGGCCAGCGGGACCGCGGACCCGTCCCACATGTGGGACTGGAACAGCGGCTCTTGGCCCTTGGCGACACGCTGGGCGGAAATCTCGACCAGCGGGCGCATGTAGCCATCGAGCTTGTCCTTGGGGCAGTGGTCGGTATGCAGCGCCACGTGGACCGGATACCGCTGCGCGACCACCCCGGCGAACTCGGCGAGGGCCGCCGCACCGGTCACCATGTCCTTGACCTGCTGGCCGGACAGGTACTCGGCACCGCCGGTGGATACCTGGATGATGCCGTCGCTCCCGGCGTCCGCGAAGCCCTTGAGGGCCGCGTTCAGCGTCTGGGTCGATGTCACGTTGATCGCCGGGTAGGCGAAGCCCTGCTGCTTGGCCCGGTCCAGCATCTGCGCATAGATCTCTGGGGTGGCGATGGGCATGCTGACTCCTGTCGTTGTTCGCCGGCTTTTATTATGGGCAGCAACGGTCGCCGGGGACAGTCAGGGCCGACACGTAAAGCTTTCAGAGCGTGTTCTGACGCCAAGGCGGTCGGGGAACCTCCGTCCATGCTGTACAAAGGTGCGCATGCAGGGTTTCCTCGTCTCGCACGCCGTCTACGCCATCGTCCTGTTTGGCGTGCTTGAGGCAATGTGCATCCCTATATCCTCGGAGCTGACCTTCCTCCTGGGCGGCGCGATCGCCGCCGGCGCTGGCGGCGTTGGTGTCCACCAGCACCCGAGCCTGGCCCTGGTGATCATCCTTGGCATCGTTGCCGAGCTGGTCGGCTCGTTTATCTCCTACGGGGTCGGACGAGCGGGTGGCCGGCCACTGGTGAGCCGGTGGGGCAAGTTCGTCCTGGTGACACAGCGGGACGTGGACCGGGCCGAGAGGTTCCTCGTTGGCCGGGGCGCCTGGGCACTGCCCGTGGCGCGGATGCTGCCCGTGATCAGGGCCTTCGCATCCATCGTTGCCGGGGTTGTGGAGATCCCGCCGGCGCGCTTCGCGGTGCTCAACTTCATCGGCACCGCGATCTACGTCGTGGCGATCGCCAGCATCGGCTACTCCCTCGGCACCGAGTGGACGAAGTTCAACAAGACCTTCAGCGACGTCAGCTACGTGCTCGTGGGCCTCGTCGTCATCGCCATCGTCGGGTACGTCTTCCACCGTCTGCGTGAGTTCCGCAAGGAAAGCGCCTACGCTGCCAAGCATGGGGGGACGACACAAGTCGGATCCGACCGGGAGCGGTCAGGTCGCTTATATCGGCTTCGCGCTCGTCGCGCTGCTACTCGTGGTCATCGCCGTACTCGCAGTACTCGCCGTGACGGGCAAGATCTGAGCACCATGATCCGCCCGTCCGTGACGTTAGCCACAGGGGCTACAAGCCAAGGTCAGCAAGCTCGAAGACGGCCCGGTAGGGCAAGCCACGCTCCTCGATCTTCGGCCGGGCACCCCGCTCCACCAGAACAACGACGCCGGCGACCTCCGCCCCGGCCTGCTCCAGGGCGTCAATGGCCGCAAGCACGGACGCGCCGGTGGTGGAGGTGTCCTCGACCGCCAGCACCCGCCTGCCGCTGACATCCGGGCCCTCGATCCGGCGCTGCAGGCCGTGGGCTTTCTCCGCCTTGCGCACGACGAACGCGTCGATGGGCGTCCCGCGATTGGCGGCCGCGGCCAGCATCGCGTATGCCACCGGGTCAGCACCGAGGGTGAGGCCACCCACCGCCTCGTAGTCAAGATCGGCGGTCGCATCGAGGAGCACGCGCCCGGCCAGCGGGCTCAGCCGGCCGTCGAGCAGGACCCTGCGCAGGTCGACGTAGGTTGTCGCGTGCTGGCCAGAGGAGAGCACGAAATCCCCGTGCAGAACGGCCTTCTCCTTGATCCCAGCGAGCAGCATGTCACGGTCACTCACGGCTCACCAGCATATAGAGCCTGCCCTGAATGCGCGGAAGCGGCGTACGTGGGCGCCTGCCTTCACTACCCTAGAGAGGCGGAGGGCAGTCGGCCGTCGCTCCTCGACGGCCTCTCGGGTAATGATTTGCCCTCATCGTGGGGAAGGACGGTGTTGTCGCGTGGATCGCTGCGCGCTGTTCGTGGACGCGGGATATGTCCTGGCTGACGGCGCCATGGCGGTACACGGAACCCGTCGCCGTGAGTCGGTCTCCTGGGACTACGCGGGACTCTTGCAGTTCCTCGCCGGGCTGGCCGCTCAGAGGTCAGGACTCCCGCTGCTGCGGTGCTACTGGTACGAGGCGACCGTCGAAGGACGGCGCGGCGCGGATCACGACGCGCTCGCGGACCTGCCTGGCGTCAAGTTGCGGCTCGCGAAGATGCGACCGGGCCGCCGTGAGGGCGTTGAGAGCGAGATCCACCGTGACCTGGCCACGCTGGCCAGGAACAAGGCAGTCAGCGACGCCATGGTGGTCAGCGCGGAAGAGGACCTGGCCAGCGTCATCGCGGATGTCCAGGACCTGGGCATGCGGGTCACGATGCTGCACATCACGTCGGACGGCAACTGGACGATCTCGCGCGGCCTGCGCCAGGAATGCGACGACATCGTCGAGATCAGCGCCTCGGACCTGCGCCCCTACGTCGACCTGATCTCGGGGGCCGAGCCAGCCGGGGCCGATGACGTCAGCAGCGGGCCGCGCGAGCTGCCGCGCTCGGGGACGAACGGGCACGGCCTAGCGGTGAGCGCGAGCTTCGCCGGCCCCGCGGGCTTCCCCGGCGGCCCGGCCGCCCCGGGCCAGGCCGATGGTGCTCCCAGCGACGGACGGCCGCTTCCCTCGTTCACGCCCGCCGCGGCGGGCGCTGACGGTAACGGCTACCACGGCGGATACGACGAGCTGCCCGCCGCGGCCATGCATACGCTGGTGCCCCAGGGACAGTTCGCCCAGGACGCGGCCGGATCTCCCGGCGAACGGAGCTGGCCCGACGTCCCGCCGCTGCCGCCGCTCTACGAGGACGCCGCGCGCGGGCCGGACCCGCACCTGATGTACTCAGGACCTCAGCCCGCCGTCCCCGCGACGCCACCGGCCATGCCGGCCGGGCCTCCCGTGCCGGACTACATGACACAAGCCGGGGCCGCCCCCGCGGGCCGGCCCGACCTGCCCCCGGTCAGGCAGGTGCCGCTCGGGGTCAGCGCGGGCGCCCCCACCGGCGTTCCGTCCGGCGGCCAGCCACAGTTGCCGCCTGGGCCGTCGCGGGAAGGCCAGGACGGTCCCGCTCATGTGGGTGCTCCTGGCCTGCCAGGCCCGGTAGAGATCTTCTCCAGCCACGAGCTCTACCCGGCGCCCGTAGCGGCCCAGATGCCACCGGCCGTGCAATTCACTCCGGGCCCGCAAGGCGGGTTCGGTGCCCCGGGCGGACCGCTGGACCTCTCCGCGTACAGCCCGGGGGCGCCCCGTGAGCTGGCCGGCCGCGACGCGGCCGACCCGGGTTACCGGATCGGCGAGGACATGCCCTACGGACAGAGCGGACGGCCCGAACTGGTCCCGGTGCCCGTAGAGGCTGGAGGTCAGGTGCGCCGCCTCCCTGCCCGGGGCCCGGCCGGCGCCATCCCGCCCGCCCCGTCTCCCGCGACCGCAAGTCCGGCCATGGGTGCTTCGCCCGCTCAGCCTGGACCGCTGCCGCCGGCAGGCCAGCCCATGCCCGTCGGGCCAGGCGCGCCCGCTGGCTACGGGCCCGGCATCCCGCAGGCCTACAACGGTCCGCAGCCCCTCCCGGCGGTCGGTCCGCAGCCGGTTCCACCGCTGCCCGCGACGCAGTCGGCCTTGCCGGCAGGCCCACAGCCTGGCGGCGCACAGCCTGGCGACCCGCAGCCCGGCAGCCTGCTGGGCGGGGCATCGTTCAACGCGCCTTCGCTGAACGGGTCCCCGCTGGGCGGCCCTCAGCCGGCTGGCGGCCCGGGCAGCCAGCCAGGCATGGGGACCCCAGGGCCGGGTACCGGCGCGCTGGGAGTAGGACCCGTTCCCGGGCCGCTTGAGTCCATGCCCGGCCTGACCGGCCTCGGCCAGGCGCCCGCCGGACCAGCACCGGCCGCTCCCGGCCTGCAACCGGGCGCTCTGGGGTCGGTTCAGGGAAGCGCTGGTCCGCTGCCTGGCCTGCCAGCCCCGGGTGCGACGCCCGGCGCGCCGGCACCGGGCGGTCCCGGCGCGGCCAGTGGCCAGGCTCAGCCGAACGGCCTGCTCCCGCCGGGCGGTCCCGCTTCCGTAGCCGGGCTGCCGCCCGTCCCTGAGGTCCCGGCTCCCGGTCAAGGACTAGCGCCTAGCTACAACGCCGCGCCAGCGCAGCCCGCGATCTCGCTGGCTGACGCGGTCCAGTCGGCGCATGAAGAGGGCCAGGAGTTCGGCAACACCGTGGCCCGTGACGCCCCCGCGCTGTGGCTGGAGGCGGTCCTCGCCAGGAAGCCCCGGATGCCCTCTGACCTGGAGGCCAGGCTCCTGCAAGGGTCGTCACTCCCTATTGACTTCCTGCTGCACGATGAGGTCCGGCACGCGTTGCGTCGGGGCTTCTGGGAAGCACTCGAACGTGCCCGCAGGTAGACCGGTTTACTTCCGGGTAAACCATCGGACCGCAATCCGTGATATAGCCGATGTATAGACGAGATTGACGAAGGGCCGCGTGGGTACGGTGGTGCAGGTGGCGAGCGTCGATGAGTTCGACGAGATCGAATTCCAGGCAGCGCGGACGGGAGACCACTCGCGGGCAGCGGCCCGCATGGACGAATTGGCGGCACAGGCCGACGACGGCTATCGCGCCGAAGCCTACCTACGAGCAGGCGATCAGTGGACGATGGCCGACGAGGCGCAGCGAGCGGTCGATGACTTCCGGGCGGCCATCGCCGACGGCGGCCCGACATCGGCCGACCCGAGGGTTTACCTCGCCCGGGCGCTCCTCGACCTGGACAAGAGGGCCGAGGCCGAGTCCCTGCTGGCGGCCGTTGGAGCCGAACGGGATGCGGTAACCCCGAGGACCTGCGACATCCTGGCCGAGGTACTGACCGAGCGGGGCGACCTGCAGGGCGCGCTCGAGTGGGCAACTGTCGGGGTGGAGCACTGCATCCAGCGGGATGACGACGCCGAGTTGCAGTTGCTCCTGCGGCTGCGCTACCGGATCCGCGTGGACCTCGGCCTTGACGAGGACGACTACGACAAGATGCTGGACAGCTCCCGAGGCTAGAAAGCCGACGCGGGCAGTCCCCCAGCTGAGGAACTGCCCGCGCTACTGGCAACCGGTGGCCGCCCGTCGCTTTCGCCGGCTGGCTGTCCGTCGTGCCGTCGGCGTTAGCTGACCCGCACCGCCGACCGGACCGACAGCGCGTCGGCGGGCTCATCCAGGTCCACGACGACCTCGTCCCCATCGGCGATGGAGCCAGACAGCAGGGCCTTGGCCAGCTTGTCGCCGATCGCGGCCTGGACTAGCCGCCGCAGCGGGCGGGCCCCGTACACCGGATCGAACCCGGTCAGCGCCAGCCAGTCCTTCGCCGCGGGAGTCACGGTCAACGCGAGCCGCCGCGCGGCCAGCCGCTTGGCCAGCCGGGCCACCTGGATGTCCACGATCCTCGTCAGCTCGGACGTAGTCAGCGCGTCGAAGACGATCACGTCGTCGAGCCGGTTCAGGAATTCCGGCTTGAACGAGGTGCGCACCGCCGTCATGACGGCGTCCCGCTTGGCCTGCTCGTCCAGGGCGGCATCGGCGATGAACTGCGACCCAAGGTTGGAGGTCAGGATCAGGATCGTGTTACGGAAGTCCACGGTCCTTCCCTGCCCGTCGGTCAGCCGCCCATCGTCAAGGACCTGCAAGAGCACGTCGAAGACTTCTGGGTGCGCCTTCTCCACCTCATCGAGCAGCACGACGCAGTAGGGCCGCCGGCGCACCGCCTCGGTGAGCTGCCCGCCCTCCTCGTAGCCGACATAACCGGGCGGGGCACCGACCAGGCGGGCGACGGAGTGCTTCTCGCTGTACTCGCTCATGTCGATGCGGATCATCGCCCGCTCATCGTCGAACAGGAACTCAGCGAGCGCCTTGGCCAGCTCGGTCTTCCCGACACCTGTCGGGCCGAGGAACAGGAACGACCCGGTCGGCCGGTCTGGGTCAGCCACGCCAGCCCGCGCCCTGCGGACCGCGTCGGATACCGCCTGCACCGCCGCCGCCTGGCCGATCACCCTGCTGCCGATCTCGGACTCCATCCGAAGCAGCTTGCCGGTCTCGCCCTCGAGCAGCCGCCCCGCGGGAATGCCGGTCCAGGCCGAGACGACATCCGCGACATCGTCCGGGCCGACCTCCTCCTTCACCATCGGGGTGGTGCTTGCCTGGCTGTCCTCGTCGCCTTCCTTGGCCGCCGCCTCGGCGATCTCCGCGTCCAGCGTCGGGATCTCCCCGTACAGCAGTCGCGACGCGGTCTCGTAGTCGCCGTCCCGCTGGGCACGCTCGGCCTGGCCCTTGAGGTCGTCGAGCTTCTTCTTAAGCTCGCCGACCCGGTTGAGCCCGGACTTCTCCTGCTCCCAGCGTGCGGTCAGTCCGGTGAGCTGCTCCTGCCGGTCGGCCAGGTCGGCGCGAAGCCGCTCTAGGCGCTCCTTGCTCGCCGGGTCGGACTCGCGCGACAGTGCCAGCTCTTCCATCTTCATCCGGTCGACGACGCGGCGAAGCTCGTCGATCTCAACCGGGGAAGAGTCGATCTCCATGCGCAGCCGGGAAGCCGCCTCGTCAACGAGGTCGATTGCCTTGTCGGGCAGGAAGCGCGCCGTGATGTACCGGTCGGACAGGGTCGCCGCGGCTACCAGCGCCGCGTCGGAGATCTGCACCTGGTGGTGCGCCTCATACCGGCCCTTCAGGCCACGCAGGATCGCGATCGTGTCCTCGACGCTCGGCTCGCCCACGAGCACCTGCTGGAAGCGGCGCTCAAGGGCAGGGTCCTTCTCGATCCGCTCCCGGTACTCATCCAGCGTGGTCGCGCCGACCATGCGCAGCTCGCCGCGGGCCAGCATCGGCTTGAGCATGTTGCCCGCGTCCATGGCACCCTCGGCCGCGCCCGCTCCCACGACGGTGTGCAGCTCATCGATGAACGTGATGACCTGGCCGTCGCTGGCCTTGATGTCGTCGAGGACCGCCTTGAGGCGCTCCTCGAACTCGCCGCGGTACTTCGCGCCGGCCACCATGCTGCCAAGGTCGAGGGCGATCAGCCGCTTGCCGCGCAGCGACTCCGGCACGTCCCCGGCGATGATCCGCTGGGCGAGGCCCTCGACGACGGCTGTCTTGCCCACGCCGGGCTCGCCGATCAGGACCGGGTTGTTCTTCGTCCGGCGAGACAGCACCTGCACGACTCGCCTGATCTCCGCGTCGCGGCCGATCACCGGGTCCAGCTTGCCGTCACGGGCCTGCTGCGTAAGGTCGACGCCGAACTTCTCAAGCGCCTGGTAGGTCCCCTCAGGGTCCTCGGTGGTGACCCGGGCACTGCCACGGACCTTGGCGAAGGCGCTAGTCAGCGCCTCGGGGTCGGCCCCCGCATTCTGCAGGGCCGTTGCCACGGGACCGCCGCCCGTCGCCAGCCCGACGAGCAGGTGCTCCGTCGAGACGTACTCGTCCCCCATCTCGCGGGCGAGGTTGGCGGCGGTGTTGATCACCGCAAGGAACTGGCGGGAAGTCTGCGGGGCACTCGTGGTCGCGCCGCGCGCCTGCGGGAGGCCACGCTGAACGGCGGTCGCCTCCGCGGCGATGTTGTTCGCGTCCGCGCCCGCCGCCTCGATCAGCGGCCGGGCAATGCCCTCGGCCTGGTTGAGGAGGGCCAGGAGCAGGTGAACGGGTTCGACCTGGGGGTTGCCGTCCGTCGCCGCCTGCCGGACCGCTACCGACAGGGCTTCCTGGCTCTTCCTTGTGAGCTTGTCATCCATGGTGTGTCCCCCTTACTGCCTTATTCACTTGTCGATTCACTTGTCACTGAGTGGTCGTCCGGGGCTGGGCTGCCCTCGGGAGCGGCCTTGGCCGCCTGTGGTCCGGCATGCCAGAGGGTCGCGCTCGCGATCGTGGTGCGGACCGGCACGAGCGCGGCCGCCGGGTCGGCTGGGGCGCGGCGCAGGTGAGCCAGCCGGGCGGCAACCGCGCGCGTCGACTCCAGCTCGGCCCGTAGTTGGGCTACCTCACTGTGGAGCTGGGCGGCCAGCAGGCGAGCATGCTGTAGATCCCGCTCCAGGTCGAGGATGCGCTTGATGCCGTTGAGGTTGATGCCCTCTTCTTGCGACAGTCGCTGGATCTCGCGCAAGGCGAGGATGTCGCGCATCGAGTACCGTCGGCCGCCACCCGCGCTGCGCCGTGGCGTCACGAGCCCGACTCTCTCGTAACCGCGCAGCGTCTGCGGGTGCATGCCAGAGAGGCTGGCGGCCACGGAGATGACGTATACGGGCATGTCCTCGGACATGTCGTAGGGGCTAGTCATGTGTCATCTCCTTCACTGCTTCCCCTGACCGGTGTCCGATCGGTCAGCAGGTCATTCCTGGGCGGCCCGCCGGAGCAGGTCCTCCCGCGGGTCTGTGTCGGCCGTAGCCGCCCGCAGCTCCTCGAGCGCGTTGCGGGCCTTCCTGTTCAGGTCCTGGGGCACCGTCACCTCGACGGTGACGAGCAGGGCGCCGGCCTGGCCGTCCTTGCGGCGGACGCCCTTGCCGGGAACCCGGAAGACTCGCCCGTTCGGGGTGCCAGGCGGGATGTGAATGGTCACCGCGGGACCGCGATGGGTCGGCACCTTGATGTCCGCCCCGAGCGCGAGCTCGGTGATGGTGACTGGCACGTTGACCGTCAGCTCGCTGCCGGACCGGCCGAATACCGGGTGCGGCTTGACCTTGACCCGAACATACAGGTCACCGGGCTTGCCGCCGCTCTCGCCCGGAGCACCCCTGTTAGGGATGCGGATCCGCTGGCCGTCCGCGACACCAGCGGGGATCCGAGCCTGGACCGTCCGCGAGCTCATCGCCCGGCCACTGCCATGGCACTCCGTGCACGGGTCGTCGACCACCATTCCCCGGCCCTTGCAGGTCTTGCAGGGCTCGGAGAGGCCGAAGCCACCGAGGTTTCGCGCCTGCTGGCCGGTCCCGTGGCAATCGGGGCATACCTTCGGCATCGACGGTGGCTTGGCTCCGGTGCCGCTGCAGACCGGGCAAGGACCCTCGCCGGTGAGCCGGAGCGACACCGTCGCACCCTCGATCGCGTCACCGAACGACAGCATTGTCTCGGTCTCGACGTCCGCACCGCGTCGTGCCCGTGAGCGTGCCCGGGTGGCGCCGCCCCGGCCGAGGATGTCGCTGAGGACATCACCCAGGCCGCCGCCGCCCCCGGCGTTCCCTCCGAATAGGTCCCCTAGGTCGAAGGTGGAGCCGCCGAACCCGCCACCGGAGCCGGTCCGTGAGCCGCCAGGCACCCGGAACCCGCTGCCGAACATCGACCGGGCGTCGTCGTACTCCTTGCGCTGCTTGTCATCGGAGAGCACGTTGTATGCCTCGGTGATCTCCTTGAAGCGTTCCTCCGCCTTCGGGTCGCCCTTGTTGGCGTCCGGGTGGAACTTCCTTGCCAGCTCACGGTAGGCCTTCTTGATCTCGTCCTTTGTGGCTGTCTTAGGAACGCCCAGCGTCTTGTAGTAGTCCTTCTCTAGGTAGTCCTTCGCACTCATCTGGCCTCGCTGGGCTGGTTAGTTAGTCTGTGTCTTCTCCGGCGGGCTCCGCGACGGCGACGCGCGCCGGGCGGAGGATCCGCTCGCCAACCTTGTAGCCAGGCTGGAAGATCTCCACGCAGGTGTCCTCCGCGACGTCTGGCGAGTACGTGTGCGTGAGCGCCTCGTGGATCTTCGGGTCGAACGGGTCGCCCTTTTGGCCGTACGTCACCAGGCCCAGCTTGACGACCGCCGCCTGGATCTGGTCGGCAACCGACTTAAAGCCGCCGGATAGTTCCCCGTGGTCACGGGCGATGCCGATCGCGTCGAGTGCGGGCAGCATCTCGGTCAAGACGCTGGAGACCGCGAACTCACGCACGGTCGCCCGGTCCCGCTCGACCCGCTTGCGGTAGTTGGCGTACTCGGCTTGCAGCCGCTGCACGTCAGCCGTCCGCTCGGCGAGTTGCTGGCGCAGTGCGTCCGCCGCCGCCCCGTCGCCCGTGCTGGCCTTACCGCCGCTAGCCTTGCCAGTCGTGGCAGGGCCGGCGGGGGCCGTGTCTGGTTCCTCAGAAGCGTCGATGACAGCCTCCCCTCCGGTGCTGTCCTTGCCGTTACCCCGGCCGTGCCGCCCAGCTGGGCCAGAGGCGGCCGGGCCCGGCCGGGCGGCCCCAGTGGTGCCGGCCGACGAGGTCGCCGCGTGCTTGCCCCTTCTCGGCTGGCCCGTCACCGGGTCGATCCGCCGATTGTCACGGATCACCGGCCCGTTGCCAGTGTCGTCAGGTGCCGTCATCAGGCGGCTCCGCCTTCGCCCTCATCGACGATCTCGGCGTCCACGACGTTGTCATCGGACGAGGAGTCCGTCGGCTCGCCAGTGCTGCTCGGGCCGCCCTCGGAGGCCTGAGCCGCCTGTGCGGCCTGGTAGATCGCGGTGCCCATCTTCTGGCTGACCTGCGCGGCGTGCTCGCTTGCGGTCTTGATCGTCTCGATGTCGCCGCCCTCGATCGCCTGCTTGAGGTCGGAGATCGCGGTCTGGACCTCGGCCTTGATGTCGGCGGGCACCTTCTCGTCGTTCTCGGCGAGGAACTTCTCCGTGCTGTAGACCAGGGTGTCCGCGGTGTTGCGGACCTCGGCCTCCTCACGGCGCTTGCGGTCCTCATCCGCGTACGACTCGGCGTCGCGAACCATCTTGTCGATGTCGTCCTTGGACAGCGCCGAGCCGCCGGTGATCTGCACCGACTGCTGCTTGCCCGTGCCCAGGTCCTTGGCCGACACGTTCACGATGCCGTTGGCGTCGATGTCGAAGCTGACCTCGATCTGCGGGATGCCGCGCGGGGCCGGCGCGATGCCGGTCAGGTCGAACATGCCGAGCTTCTTGTTGTACGCCGCGATCTCGCGCTCGCCCTGGTACACCTGGATCTGCACCGACGGCTGGTTGTCGTCGGCGGTGGTGAAGATCTCTGACTTCTTGGTCGGGATCGTGGTGTTGCGCTCGATCAGCTTGGTGAAGATGCCGCCCTTGGTCTCGATGCCGAGCGACAGCGGGGTCACGTCGAGGAGCAGGATGTCCTTGACCTCGCCCTTGAGCACGCCCGCCTGCAGGCAGGCCCCCACGGCGACGACCTCGTCCGGGTTGACGCCCTTGTTGGGCTCCTTGCCGCCGGTCAGCGACTTGACCAGGTCCACGACGGCCGGCATCCGGGTGGAGCCGCCGACGAGGACGACGTGGTCGATGTCCGCCACCTTGGTGCTCGCGTCCTTGATGACCTGCTGGAAGGGAGCCTTGCAGCGGTCGATCAGGTCGGCCGTCATCTTCTGGAACTCGGCCCGGGTGAGCCGGGTGTCCAGGTGCAGCGGGCCATCAGGGGAGTGCGAGATGTAGGGCAGGTTGATCTGCGACTCCATCGACTGCGAGAGCTCGATCTTGGCCTTCTCAGCCGCCTCGCGCAGCCGCTGCAGTGCCATCTTGTCCTTGGACAGGTCGACGCCGTAGCCGCTCTTGAAGTCCTGCACCAGCCAGTCCACGATCCGCTGGTCCCAGTCGTCACCACCGAGGTGGTTGTCGCCGCTGGTCGCCTCGACCTCGACGACGCCGTCACCCACGTCAAGCAGGGACACGTCGAAGGTGCCACCACCGAGGTCGAAGACCAGGATCTTGGCGGACCCTTCCTTCTCCAGGTGGTAGGCCAGCGCCGCGGACGTCGGCTCGTTGATGATCCGCAGGACGTTGAGGCCCGAGATCGTGCCGGCTTCCTTGGTCGCCTGGCGCTGGGCGTCGCTGAAGTAAGCGGGGACGGTGATCACCGCGTCGGTGATCTTCTCCCCGAGGTAGGCCTCGGCGTCCCTCTTCAGCTTCTGCAAGATGAAAGCGCTGATCTGCTGCGGGGTGAACTTCTTGCCGTCAATGGTGACGGTCCAGTCGGTCCCCATGTGCCGCTTGACCGAGCGGATCGTCCGGTCCACGTTGGTGACGGCCTGCCGCTTCGCGACCTCGCCGACGAGGACCTCGGCGTTCTTGGCGAACGCAACGACGGACGGGGTCGTCCGCGACCCCTCAGCGTTGGCGATGACCGTCGGCTCGCCGCCTTCGAGGACGGCGACAACAGAGTTCGTCGTCCCGAGGTCAATACCTACCGCACGTGCCATGAGCAGTCCTTGTAGTGTGTGTGAAGTTGAGTTGTCCAGGCTCAAGCTTGCCCGAGGCGCACCCCGGTGTCAAATGACTTGAGTCACTCTCACTCAACTTTCCTGATGACGTTTCCATTCCCCGGCCCAGGGTGCCTTACTCCACCTGCCCGCTCATGGCTCGTCAGACTCCAAGCGCAACGGGCTGGTGGCCGCACGTCTTCGTGTCGGCCACCAGCCCGGCCCCCGCGACGCGATCAGCCTGCTGGTGTCCGCAGGCTGATCGCTGGCTGGATCTTCATGAACGCGACAACTCTCGGGCTGACTGGCCGAATCTCGTGTCGCGGTAGCCGCGGCCGAGGCCGCCGTGAAGCCTGGTGATCTGCCAGCCGTGCCAGCAGGCCTCCTCGTCACCCGACATGAACAGGTGGCTGCCGATCCACAGCGGGACATCAGCCAGCCATGCGCCGATGGCGGCGACAAGATTCCGCGGCCTGTCATCGAAGCTGGGAGTCCAGGGGGTAATCGTTTCCACTGCGTTACCGGTTGGCCATGGAGGGTTGCCTTTTCGAGGCAGCGGAGTACCGTGTAGCACGTCACTGTCCTTTCTCGGCGATTCCTGTGGCTGGATGGTGTTTCGCTGGGTCGGTGTTGCAGCACCGGCCCAGCTTTGCGTGGGACCGTGCAAGCGAGGCCTGAGCCAGATACGGCCGCCTGCGCGGGTACACCCGCGAGAGTCCTGGCCTGGTGGAATGGTGGGACCTCCTCTCAGGATCGCTCGCTCTCGCGATGCCTGAGGGACGTGCGATCCTGGTGAGGGGTAACCCGCAGGCCACCCGCTCGACCCCATTGTCGTGCGGGTCGCTTTGAGCGCTGTGTGCGCTTACGCTTTAATGGTGCCTATGGCTGATGCGCTTGGCAAGTGCCAAAATCAAGTGCTGATTGCACTTGCCACAGGCATGGGTCAGCAGCATGCTAACGAACGGCAGCGGTGGCCTGGTTCCCGCATACGATTCCCAATGCGAGCCAAGGTGTAGTTCCTGATGCGGTCTTTTGGTGCGGTAGTGAAAGGAGCGACCTCCAGTGCCGGATGTACGCAGCCCTACCCTTCGCCGCCGCGAGCTGGGCGCGCGACTGCGATCCATGCGCCTCAAGCATGAGTTCACCGTCGAGCAGGTGGCCGATCAGTTGCTGTGCTCACCGTCCAAGGTCTCCAGGATGGAGACCGGCCAGCGGGCCGCCACCCTGCGGGACGTGCGGGACCTGTGCCGCATCTACGGGGTAACCGATCAGGCGGAGATCGCCAGGCTCATGGACCTAGCCAGGGAAGGCAAGCAACAGGCGTGGTGGCAGCCATACGATCTGGACTACTTCGCCACGTACGTGGACCTGGAGCAGGCGGCAGCCCGGCTGTCTTACTACCACACCACGGTCGTACCCGGCCTGCTTCAAACCGTCGACTACGCGCGGGCGATGTTCGCCTGGTCGCTGCCCACCGCGCAATCCGCAGGGCACTTCGCCGAGCACCCCCACGAGCGGCACGACAACCTCATCGAGTACACGCCGGAGAGACGCGACCAGCTCATCGACGTCCGGCTAACGCGCCAGCGGCAACTACTGACCCGCGATCCCGCGCCCGACCTGGCCGCGGTGATCGACGAGGCGGTCCTGCATCGGATGGTCGGCGGTCCCTCCATAATGGCAGCCCAATTGCGGCATCTTGTCGAGGCGTCCACCATGCCGAACCTAACGCTGCAGGTCCTCCCGTTTGGCGCAGGTGCCCATCCGGCAATGGATAACATCTTCACCATCCTTGAGTTTGGTGAGGGCGCACCAACGGTCGTGTACGTTGAGGGCCTGATGGGCTGGCTGTATCTTGAGCGGGAGCAAGAGGTTACCAGGTACGGGCAGGTATTGGAACACTTGCGCAGCATGGCATTGTCTCAGAAAGAAACAATCGGCCTGATTAGAGAGATAGCAGCACGGTACGACGGAACGTTATAGATTCGCCACGTTGCCGAACGGCAAGAAATGTCTAGCTGGCCTATCATTTGTGGTCGGTCGGGTGTGAGCAGGCTCTGGAGCGCTGGGCCAGCCCCGTGCATCGTGGCAGCTGACCGTGGCCGCTGTGACGGCCCTGGCGGACGAGATGCCGTCCACTCGCATCCGGGGAGATTGGCTGTTCTCAATGTGCCGGCCAGCAGTATGGGAGTGAGGTTGGTGGTCTATGCTGTTGGCCGATGGATCACCTGTGCCTCAAGCACGAGGCCGCCAGGTGCAAAGCAGGCTTGGAACACCTGTACAGCGTCGAATTGACTTCACGAGAATCAGTCGATCTAGTATCTGGCGTTGCCGCGTGCCACAACAACGTGCCACGGTTCGCCCGATGCGTCCGTGATGTTAAAAGCACGTTACCGGAAATTTACTAATATCAGTTATCCCGTCCGGCGATATGCTTGCCGTCGGGCTGGTGTTGTGAAGGGGCTACTGTTATGCCGGTGTCGGCGGATGCGCCCGAGGATCTTAACTGGCGCAAGGCAAGGCGCAGCCTGAACCACGGAGCGTGCGTAGAGGTGGCGAACGGTCACGCGGCCGTCATGATGCGGGACTCGCAGGACCGGGAAGGACCGGAAGTGCGGTACTCGGCCATAGCCTGGCGGTCCTTCATCACCACGGCGAGACTGGGTGGCTTCGACGCGATCAACGCGTCCTGAGCTGTCACGGACGGTCGTGACGCGAGGACGCTGCCATGTACCCGGCGAGACCCGTGAGGGGTAGTTCATAGGGTGGCAGGCAGCGTCCTGTTCTGGTTACTACGCGGCGTCGATGATCTTCCCTGTTCCGATATGTCCTTGTTATACTGAGGATTCTGTCCGTTTTGGTAACAGGGTGTGATCGACATGTCGATGACTGCGGATTCGCGGGCGGCGACAATCGCTTGGCGCAAGTCGAGCTTCAGCCTTCCTGACGGTGCCTGCGTTGAGGTCGGCTCGCTGGCCGGCTCGGTTGCCGTCAGGGACTCAGTAGCTCCGTCCAGCCTGACGCTGCGATGGAGCGGCCAGGCCTGGCGCGCCTTCACCGCCGGTGTCCGGGCGCGGACCCTCGATGTCGCGTTAGGTCACACCTTGGTCCGGTAGAAATTCCGGTAGGAGCGCGACGGCGTTGGGCCACGCTGGTCCTGATACCGGGAACCGTAGACCGCGGAGCCATAGGGATGCTCAGCCGGCGAGCTCGTTCTGAAAAGGCAAAGCTGCCCAATCTTCATGCCCGGCCATAGCTTGATCGGCAGCGTCGCCACGTTGGACAGTTCCAGCGTCACGTGCCCGGAGAACCCGGGGTCGATCCAGCCGGCCGTGGAGTGCGTGAGCAGCCCGAGCCGCCCGAGGCTGCTCTTGCCCTCTAGGCGACCGGCAATGTCACCGGGCAGGGTCATAATTTCGAAAGTAGATGCGAGCACAAACTCGTTTGGGTGCAAGACGAAGGGGTCATCCCCGTCCGGCTCGACGAGGCGGGTCAGGTCTGGCTGCTCGATCGACGGGTCGATGTGCGGGTAGCGATGGTTCTCGAAGACCCGGAAGTACCGGTCTAGCCGCACGTCGATGCTGGACGGCTGGATCAGCTCCGGTGCGTACGGGTCAAGCTTCACCCGCCCAGAGGCGATCTCGGCCTTGATGTCACGATCAGAGAGCAGCACCCGAGCAACCTACCCTGTCCGGTAGCATGTCTGCGAGCGCCACGACAAGAGCGGTACTTACTGGTACTCTATGGTGGCTGTCTGCGGGTGTAGTTCAATGGCAGAACATCAGCTTCCCAAGCTGACAGTGCGGGTTCGATTCCCGTCACCCGCTCTCTTTATGCCCTGAT
>Ga0335072_10005246_pt1 | contig 19089 bp, 17 predicted proteins | sample Lox_Sample_21_FD_206725 | JGI IMG/M metagenome (GOLD analysis project Ga0335072, IMG submission 206725) | Soil microbial communities from Loxahatchee National Wildlife Refuge, Florida, United States - Lox_Sample_2.1 | ecosystem: Environmental > Terrestrial > Soil > Wetlands | place: USA...
TGTTTTCAGCTACCTAGGCGTCTATCGTTACACTGGCGGAGAGAGTGGGATTCGAACCCACGGTACGCTTTCACGTACACACGCTTTCCAAGCGTGCGCCTTAAGCCGCTCGGCCATCTCTCCCGCGCGCGTCGCGCTCAATAGCAGCCCGTCACGCCAGGGAAAACCCCAACGCCGCCCCCGGCATCGGCGCCGTCCGCCACGCCCCTCGTCAGGCACACAATTCACCCGCGGCCCCCGGCTACGCCATCAGCCCACACCTCCTGCCACACCCGCGATCCCCGCCACCCGGCCCGCCTACGCCGCCCGCCGCAGCCCCTCCGGCGCGCCCCGGTACACCGCTCCCTCATGCCGCAGCAGCCATCGCTTGCGATCCAGTCCGCCGCCGTAACCGGTCAGCGACCCGTCGGCGCCGATCACGCGGTGGCACGGCACCACCACGCTGATCGGATTGGATCCGTTCGCGGCACCAGCCGCGCGGACTGCGCCCGGACGACCCACCCGCGCCGCGAGGTCCCGATAGCTCAGCGTCTCGCCCGGCGCGATCGTGGTCAGTGCCTGCCAGACCGAGCGCTGGAACGCCGTGCCGGCCGTCCGCCAGGCGATCGCGGCCAGACAGCCGGTGTCGCCGGCGAAATACCGTTCCACCAGCCGCCGCATCCCTTCCGGCGCCCGCCCTTGCTCCGGCACCAGCGAGCCATAGTGCAGGCGAAGCAGCCGGCACATGCTGTCGGTGCGATCGGACCAGTCGAACGCGCGCAGAAAGCCGGCCTCGTCCGTCACCAGCAGGGCTTCGCCGATCGGCGTCGTCATGCGGTCCAGCCACAGGCGGTCAGGCAGCTTGCTGGTCATGTTCCGTGATCTCCCGTGCGGCGGGCTCGGACGCCCAGAGATGCAGCGCGGCATAGGCCCGCCACGGCCGCCAGCGCTCGGCATGTGCCAGCAGGGCCGCCGGCGATGGCCGCGCGCCGCCCCGGTCCGCGCCGCCTCGGTCCGCGCCGCCCCGGTCCGCGCCGCCCCGGTCTGCCATCGCGCGCAGCAGGCCGATGTCGGCCGCGGGAAACGCGTCCGGCTCGCGCAGTTCGCGCATGGCGATGTATTGCGCGGTCCACTCGCCAACGCCCGGCAGGGCGCGCAGCTGCGCGATGCCCTCCTCCAGGCTGCGGCGCGTGCCCAGCAACAGCGGGTCCGCCACGACGGCGGCGGCCAGCGCGCACAACGCCGCGCGCCGCGCCCGTGGCATGCCGATGGCCGCCAGGTCCTCGCCGGCCAGCCGCGCCGGCGTCGGAAACACATGGGTCAGCCCCGCCTGCTGCGCGATCGCCGGCAGCGGTTCGCCGTAACAGGCCACCAGCCTGCCCGCGAGCAACGTCGCCGCCGAGACCGTGATCTGCTGCCCCAGGATCGCGCGCACCGCGAGTTCGAACCCGTCCCACGCGCCGGGCACGCGCAGGCCTGGCCGTGCGGCCACCAGCGGGGCCAGCGCCGGATCGCTGCCGAGATGCGCCCCGATCGCGACCGGATCCGCCGCCAGGTCGAACACGCGGCGCACCCGCGCAATGATCGCCGGAAGCTGCCGCAGTTCCGGGAACATGACCGTCACCTTCAGACAGGATCCGTCGGCCGGCTCGACGGCTATCGCGCCGCGCCCGGTGCCGATGGCGATCGTGCGGGCATAGCGCCCGGGCGAGACGGCCTCGACGCCTGGAATGGCGCGCGCCCGCAGGAAAGCCAGCATCGCATCCCAGTCGTAGGGCGGCCGGTAGCCCAGCTTCACCGTCACGGCGCCTCGCGCACCGGCGGGCGGCACCGCACCGCCGCCATGCCGCAGCGCGGTCGGTGGCCGCCGGTAGAGCTGCTGGAACGTCTCGTTGAAGCGCCGGATGCTGCCGAAGCCGGCCGCCAGGGCGACGTCGGTCATCGGCAGCGCGGTATCCTGAATCAGTTGCTTGGCAAGCAGGATGCGCCGCGTCTGCGCGATCGCCACCGGCGACGCGCCCAGGTGCTGGCGGAACAGGCGGCGAAGCTGGCGTTCGCCCATGCCAAGCCGGGTCGCCAGGTGTTCAACGCTCGCGTCATCCAGCGCACCCGCCTCGATCAGCCCCAGCGCGCGGAACACGGTATTGGAATCGCCACGCCAGAAGGCGAGCTCGGGCGAGGTCTCGGGACGGCAGCGCAGACAGGGGCGGAAGCCGGCCTCCTGCGCCGCCGCGGCGGTGGGAAAGAAGCGGACGTTCGCGCGTTTGGGGGTCGGCGCGGGACAGAACGGCCGGCAGTAGATGCCGGTCGAGGTGACGCCAACGAACAGCCGGCCGTCGAAGCGGCGGTCGCGGGTTTCGATGGCGCGGTAACAGGCGTCGTCGTCCATGTCCATGCGCGCAGGATGGCGCAGGGCGGCACGGGATGTCTCGCGGTTTTCGGACCTGGTCGCCCTCCCCTCGCCGCGCCGACAAGCCCCGCGATCGCCGGCTATGCCGCCTTGGCAGAACCGAACAGCCCACCCAGCTTCGCCAGCGTTTGCAGATGCGCGTCGGCGTCGCCGAACAGCATGTCGATCATCGTCATGCGCTTGAAATAGTGCCCCACCTTGTACTCCATCGTCATGCCGATGCCGCCGTGAAGCTGGATCGCCTCCTGCCCCACATGCTTGCCGGAACGCCCGATCTGCACCTTGGCAGCCGCGATGGCGCGCCGGCGTTCAACCGGGTCCTCTTCGCCCGCCATCACCGCGGCAAACATCGCCATGCTGCGTGCTTGTTCCAGCGCCACCAGCATGTCCACCGAGCGGTGCTGCAACACCTGGAACGACCCGATCGGCCGCCCGAACTGCTGGCGTGTTTTGAGGTATTCCAGCGTCGTCTCGTGCATCGCCTGCATGCAGCCGACAGCCTCGGCGCACAGCGCGGCAATGGCTTCGTCGACCACATGTTCGATCGCCGGCAGTGCATCGACACTCAGCACCGCATCGGCGGGGATGCGCACGTTGTTCAGCGTAACTTCCGCCGCGCGCAAGCCGTCCTGCGTCGGGTAGCCGCGCCGGGTCAGGCCGGCGGCGCCGGCATCGGCCAGGAACAATCCCACCCCGTCACGGTCGCGGCGGGCACCCGAAACGCGCGCGGTGATCAGCAGCTTGTCGGCGCAGTCGCCGTGCAGCACCACGCTCTTGGCGCCGTCCAGCACGTACCCGTCGCCATCTTTGCGCGCCGTGGTGCTGACATCGGCAAGATCGTAGCGCGACTGGCGTTCGATATGCGCGAACGCCAGCTTCAGCGTGCCGGCGACGATCTGCGGCACCAGTGCGGCGCGCAATGCATCGCTGCCGGCGCGGCGCAGCAGGCCGCCGCCGAGAATGACCGTGGCGAAATACGGCTCCAGCACCAGGCCGCGGCCGAAGGCTTCCATGACGATCATGGTCTCCACCGCGCCGCCGCCGAAGCCGCCGTGTTGTTCTTCGAACGGCAGCCCAAGCAGGCCGATCTCGGCATATTGCTGCCAGGCCGCGGAGCTCCAGCCGGATTGCTCCGCCATGTACTTCTTGCGTTGCTCGAAGGCGTACTGGTCGGCGATCAGCCGATCGACGCTGTCCTTCAGCAGGCGTTGTTCTTCGGTCAGGTCGAAGTCCATGAAGTGCCCCTTGGTGATGCAACAGCTTGTTGCACAATTCACAGATCGGTCTGCGGCGCATCATACGATGACGCCAGCAGATCGGGTCCGCGGCTACGATCCGGCTCGCCCGTCGCGTTCCCGTTACAGCCCCAAAATCGCCTTGGCCACGATGTTGTGCTGGATCTCGTTGCTGCCGCCGTAGATCGACACCTTGCGGTAATTGAAATACATCGGCGCCGCCTCGGTGGCGTAGTCGGGACCCACCGTCTCCTCGTTGCGGCCGTCGAAATCGCGCTGATACGGCATCGCGTACGGGCCGACGACTTCCATCACCAGTTCGGTCAGTTGCTGCTGAATCTGCGAGCCCTTCAGCTTCAAAATCGACGACGCCGGGTTCGGCCGCCCCTTCTCGCGGCTGCGCTCATCGGCAACGACGCGCAACTGCGTCATTTCCAGCGCCTTCAGCTCAACTTCCACCGCGGCCAGTTTCTCGCGGAACCGCGGCTCTTCGATCAGCGGCACGTCGCCCAGCCGCTCCATCGACGCAAGCTGCTTGATGCGCGCCACCTTCGCCTTGGAAGCGCCTACCCGCGCGATGCCGGTGCGTTCATTGCCGAGCAGGAACTTGGCGTAGTCCCAGCCCTTGTTCTCCTGGCCCACCAGGTTTTCCGCCGGCACTTCGACGTTGTCGAAGAACACCTCGTTCACCTCGCGCCCACCGTCGATAGTGACGATCGGCCGCACGGTCACACCGGGCGTCTTCATGTCCACCAGGATGAACGAAATGCCTTCCTGCTTCTTCGCCGCCGGATCGGTGCGGCACAGACAGAAGATCCAGTCGGCATATTGCGCCAGCGTGGTCCAGATCTTCTGGCCGTTAATCACATACGTATCGCCCTTGCGCTCGGCGCGCGTGCGCAAGGACGCCAGGTCCGACCCCGAGCCTGGTTCGGAAAACCCCTGGCACCAGAAAATGTCCGCATTCGCCGTCTTCGGCAGAAACCGCTGCTTTTGCTCGTCGTTGCCGAACTGCGCGATCACCGGCCCGACCATCGTGACGTTGAACCCGATCGGCGTCGGCACGTTGGCCTGCTGCATCTCGTCCTGGTACATATAAACTTGCACCGGCGACCAGTCCTGCCCGCCCCATTGCACCGGCCAGTTCACCGTCGCCCAGCCGCGCGCATTCAGGATGCGCTGCGAGGTGATCATGTCGTCGCGCGTCAGCCCCTCGCCCTCGGCGACCTTGTCGCGGATCGATTGCGGAATTTCGGTGCGGAAGAACCGGCGCGCTTCGTCGCGGAACGCGAGTTCTTCGGGGGTGAAGCTCAGGTCCATGGCGGCCTCCCGGGGCGCAAACGGGGCGTTACCGGTGAGTAGTGGCGCGCCCGTGCGGCGTCAATCGGGCGGGTCGCCCTGGCTCGCCGCGCGCCAGGCACGACAAGCCTGCCGGGCGGCGCGGTTTCCGTTTGTGCTGCACGGCCCTATCCTCGGCCCAGGGCAACCCGGTAGATCAGCCCCATGCCCAACATCCGCGTCGCCATCCGCATGCCGGTCGGGCTTCCCCTGCCCGAACTCGCCGGCTTCGCAGCCCGCATCGAGCAAGCCGGCTTCGACGGCATCGGCATCCACGATCATCCGTCCAGCGGCCGCGACGCCTACCTGGCCCTGGCGCTCGCCGCCCGCGCCACCCAGCGCGTCCGCCTGTTCCCCGCCACATCAAGCCCGCTGGTGCGGCATCCGCTGGTGCTGGCCTCACTCGCCAACAGCCTCGACGAGATCGCGCCCGGACGCAGCCTGCTGACCATCGCGCCCGGTTTCATTTCCACCCGCACCATGGGCAAGCCGCGTGCGCCGGTGGCGGCGATGCGGCAGGCCTTGCTCGAGCTCCGCCGTCTGCTGGCGGGGGAAGGCGTGGCATTCGGCCCCGCCACCACCCGCCTGCGCAACCGCACCACACCGCCGCCGCCCGTCTACCTGCTCGCCGCCGGTCCGCGCATGATCGAACTCGCGGGCGAGGCAGCCGACGGCGCCATGCTCTTCGTGGGCCTCCACCCGGACTCGATCCGGGCCGCCCGATCCCATCTCGAAACGGGGGCGCGGCGTGCCGGCCGCTCGCTCGACGGATTTCCCGTGGTATTCGTGGTAACGCTCGGTTTGGGCCCCGATGACACCGCCGGGCCGCGCTGGGTGCGAAGCTGGTTCGCGCCCAGCCAGCCCTTCCTCGCCTATCCGAGCGCGGCCAACCTGCACTGGCTCGGCCATGCGGGCTTCGACCTGGCGCCGTCACACGATCCCGCCGCCATACCGGAACACCAGGCGCACGCCATCGCCGACGCGTTCGGCTTGTTCGGCTCGCCGGAACGTTGCGCCGACCGATTGCTCCGCGCGCACGAGGAAGCCGGCGTCGGCGACGTGTTTCTGTTTCCGGCGCACGACCTGCCCGGTGGCTACACCATGCCGGACGCGGAAGTTGCAGCATTCGCGCGGATCATTCGGCCAAGGCTCGAGCGGTCAGCGTAGCAACGTATCACATTTTGGACCCGAAGCTGTTTCGGGCTTCCGCCATCGCACCGAATATGCGAACGTCGGCGAAAGCTTGCGCGGGGGAATCGTCGCATGCGCCTGCCAATTTTGCTTGCCGCCGGAATCCTGACGGCCCCGCTTGCCCTGGCCCAGCCTTGCACGCGTCCGGCGGACCGGGCGGCCTTCGATGTGGCCAGCCTGAAAAGCCAGCTCATGGTCACCGCGCTGACCTGCGACGAGCGTGACAAATACAACGACTTCGTCATGCGCTTCCGTCCCGACCTGATGCGGCAGGAGCGTGCTTTGCAGGGGTATTTCGCCCGCGTCTTCGGCAGCCGTGGCCAGCAGCAGCACGACGATTACATAACGCTGCTGGCCAACGCGCAATCGCAGGCTGGCCTGCGCGACGGCACCCTGTTCTGTCAGCGTAACGCCGGCCTGATGGACGAGGTGCTGGCCCTGCCCGACGGTGCCAGCCTGTCGCAGTACGCCGCCGCCAAAGAGCTGGAGCAGCCGGTGGACCTGACCGACTGCGCCTCGCCCGGCGAGCGGGTCGCACACAAGTAACCCCGACATACGCGGCGCCGCCGGGAAGCGGTGCGGCGTTGGGGCCGTCCGCGTCTCACGGCCATGGTTCGTCGCCGGAACGGAATGCATCGGCGATGCGGCGCACCCGGCCGGCGGCATCCACGGCCAGCACGTCGATCCGCACGCCGGCCGTGCCCCAGTCCGGATGTTCGGCCAGGATGATCTCGGCGGCAGCGAGCAGGCGCGCGCGTTGCCGGGGCGAGACCGCGGCAGCCGCTTCGGCGAGCCGAGGCCGGGCTTTTACCTCGACGATCGCCAGGATGCCGTCCCGCTCGGCGAGCAAATCGATCTCACCCGCCGCGGTGCGCAGGCGGCGGCCCAGGACCGCCCAGCCGTCGCGTTCCAGCGCGGCCGCGGCAGCAGCTTCCGCCGACGCACCCCGGGCATGGGCGCGGCGGCCACGATCCTCGCGAACGGACATGCGGTCAGCGTGCCGCGAGACTCACTAACATCTCGTGAACGGCACGCATCGGGAAAGGCGCCCCGGGAAAGGTTGCGCGTCCATCCGGATAGCGCATAGTGCCCGGGATGACATGCATCGTCGGCATTCCCGCCTGTGCGCGCATGGTGAACGGGCACCTGCGCCACGATACGCCTGCCCGCTATGCGGCCGCGGTGCTCGGCGGCGCGGGGGCGGTGCCGATCATGATCCCGCCGCTGGGCGAGCCGGAGCTTGCGGTGCTGGACCGGCTGGACGGGCTGCTGGTGCCCGGCAGCCCCAGCAACGTGCATCCCGATCACTATGCCGGCGGCGATTCCCACACGCCCGACCTGCACGATCTGGAACGCGACGCCACGACGCTGCGGCTGATCCCCGAAGCGGTGCGCCGCGGCATCCCGCTGCTGGCCATCTGCCGCGGCATCCAGGAACTGAACGTGGCGCTTGGCGGCTCGCTGTATCAGACGGTGCACGACCTGCCGGGCCGGTTCGATCACCGCGGCCAGGGCGACGACATCGAGGCACGCTACGCGCCGCGCCACCTGGTTGCTCTGTCGGGCGGGCTGGCGCGCATCGTGGGCTCGTCGAAAATCCTGGTGAATTCGCTGCACCGGCAGGCCGTGGATCAGGTGGCGCCGGGCCTGGTGGTAGAGGCGGTGGCGCCCGACGGCACCATCGAGGCCGTGCGCGCACCCGATGCGCCCGGTTGGGTGCTGGGCGTGCAATGGCATCCGGAGTGGCGCTACGCCGACGATTCGGCGAGTGTGGCGATCTTCCGCGCCTTCGGCGAGGCGTGCCGGTCGTATCAGGCCGGATTGCGAAAGGCGGCATGACATGGATCTGGGATTGCAGGGCAAGACGGCGCTGATCACGGGCGGGTCGAAGGGGATCGGCCGTGCCTCGGCCGAGGTGCTGGCCGACGAGGGCTGCAACGTCATCCTGGTGGCACGCGAGCAAGCGGTGCTGGATGCCGCCGCGGCGGCGATCCGGGCGCGGCGGCAGGTGAATGTGCGGACCATCTCCGCCGACCTGTCGAACGACGCCGCGGTGCGGCGCGTGGCCGAGGAAGCCGGGCCGCTGGACATCCTGGTGAACAACGCCGGCGCCATTCCGCCCGGCGACCTGCTGAGCGTGGATGACGAGCGCTGGCGGCGGGCGTGGGATTTGAAGGTGTTCGGCTATATCTCGTTCTGCCGCATCGTCTATGGCGCGATGAAGGCGCGCGGCACCGGGGTGATCGTGAACGTGATCGGCGCGGCGGGGGAGCGGTTCCCGACCGGCTATATTGCCGGCGCGGCGGGGAATGCGTCGCTGATGGCGTTCACCCGCGCGCTGGGCAAGGGCGCGCCGGCGGACGGGCTGCGCGTGGTGGCGATCAATCCCGGGCCGGTGGCGACCGAGCGGCATGTGATGCTGCAACGGGCCACGGCGGAGAAGACGCTGGGCGATCCGGAGCGGTGGCGGGAGCTGACCAAGGGCATGCCGTTCGGCCGTCCGGCGACGCCCGAGGAGATCGGCAACGCGGTGGCGTTCCTTGCCAGCCCGAGATCGGGGTACACGACGGGGACGGTGCTGACGATCGACGGTGGCGGCTAATCGGACACCTTGCAGCTTCCCACTGGCACAGTCGGGGACCCCGTCGCAGGCACCGCCCGGTCCCGCAGCCGGGCCGAACCCCTCGCTGCCGCATGCCATATGTGACCAACGGTTCCGCTCCCCGGACCTCGCAGCGGCAGTAGAGAGACATGGCCCAGCACACGACGACGGTACCGGTTGAGGATCTCACCGAGCATGAGGCCGCCGCCGAACTCGAACGGCTGGCGAAGGAGATCGTACATCACGACCGGCTGTACTACCAGCAGGACGCGCCGGAGGTGTCTGACGCCGAGTACGACGCGTTGCGCCGGCGCAACGCCGCGATCGAGGCGCGCTTCCCGCAGCTTATCCGTGCCGATTCACCATCGAACCGGGTCAGCGGGGCGCCGGAAACCGGCTTCGCCAAGCTGCGCCACCGCGTGCCGATGCTGTCGCTCGACAACGCCATGAATCCCGAGGAGTTCGCCGAGTTCTGCGCCCGTGCACGGCGCTTCGTCGGGCTGAGCCCCGATGCGCCGCTGGACTTTGTGGCGGAACCGAAGATCGACGGGCTTTCGATCAACCTCACCTACGAAAACGGACGTTTCGTGCATGGTGCCACGCGCGGCGACGGCACGATCGGCGAGGACGTCACCGCCAATCTTCGTACCATGAACAGTGTCCCGGAGAAGCTGCACGGCCACGCCCCGGCGCTGATCGAGATTCGCGGCGAAGTGTTCATGACCAAGGCCGATTTCCTGACGATGAACGAGGCGCAGGCGAACGCGGGACAGAAGGTATTTGCCAATCCGCGCAACGCCGCGGCCGGCAGCCTGCGCCAGCTCGATGCCAGAATAACCGCCGGCCGCCCGCTGTCGCTGTTCGCCTATGCCATGGGCGAGGCCAGCGAAGCCGTCGCCGCCACGCATTGGGACTATCTGGACCGGCTGCGGCAGTGGGGGTTCGAAGTCAATCCGCTGTCGAAACGCGTGCACGGCGAAGCCGCGGCGGCGGAGTTCCAGGCACGGATCGCCGCGGAACGCTCGCATCTCGGCTACGACATCGACGGCGTGGTGTACAAGATCAACGACCTGGCGCTGGAACGCCGTTTGGGCTTCGCCGGGCGTGCGCCGCGCTGGGCGATCGCCTGGAAGTTTCCCGCCGAGCAGGCGATGACGGTGTTGCAGGAGATCCGCATCCAGGTCGGCCGCACCGGCGCGCTGACGCCGGTGGCGCGGCTCGAGCCTGTGAATGTCGGCGGCGTGCTGGTGCAGAACGCCACCCTGCACAACGAGGACGAGATCGCCCGCAAGGACATCCGTATCGGCGACACGGTGATTCTGCAACGCGCCGGCGACGTGATTCCGCAGATCGTTGCGGTGGTGGCGGAGCGGCGGCCGAACGACGCACAGCCGTTCGTCTATCCCGAGCATTGTCCGGTGTGCGGCAGCCATGCGGTGCGGCCGCCAGGGGAGGCGGTGCGGCGCTGCACCGGCGGGCTGATCTGTGCGGCGCAGCAGGTGGAGCGGCTGATCCATTTCGTGTCGCGCCCCGCATTCGATATCGACGGCCTGGGCGAAAAGACCATTCAGGAATTCTACGACGAACGCTGGATCAAGACGCCGGCCGACATCTTCCATCTGCCGGCGCGCGAGGCGCAGATCGCCGAACGCGACGGGTGGGGCAAGGTTTCGGCGCACAACCTGTCGCGCGCGATCGCGGCGCGGCGGCGGATTCCGTTGGAGCGCTTCATCTATGCGCTCGGCATTCGCCGCATCGGCGAGGCGAACGCGCGATTGCTGGCACGCCACTATGGCGGTTTCGACAACTGGCGGGCGCAGATGCTGGCGGCGACGGTCGTCGGGTCGGAGGCGCGCGAGCAACTCGGCAGCATCGTTGGCATCGGACCGTCGATCGCCACCGAGCTTGCGGATTTCTTCGCCGAGCCGGGCAATGTGAATACGCTGGATGCGCTGGCGAACGAACTGACAATCGAGGATGCGGCGCGAGCCGCCACGGCGGACAGCGAGATTGCCGGCAAGACGCTGGTGTTCACCGGAACGCTGGAGACGATGACCCGTCAGGAAGCGAAAGCGCGCGCCGAGGCGTTGGGCGCGAAGGTGACCGACAGCGTATCGAAGAAGACGGATCTGGTGGTGGTTGGCGCCGATGCCGGCTCGAAGGCACGCAAGGCGGCGGAACTGGGGGTGCAGATCATTACGGAGCAGGAATGGAGGGGCGTGGCGGGACTGTAGCCTGTGTCACGGGTGGAAAAGGCGCCTTTGCGACGAGTGGAAACAGCGCCTGTGTCACAGGTGCAAACAGCGGCTGCGCGACGGCGGGAAACAGCTTCTGTGCGATGGGTGGAAACAGCGCCTGGAGAAGGCAGCGGGCCGGCGTTCTCAGCAACGCGGGCGCCGTGTGCCGGACACGCGTAGTCAGGACCGCCGCATCTGCTCCGTCACGGATCGACGCATCCGGCTCCCGCCTGCGGATATGCATCCCAGCCATGGTCCGCGGCATAGGCAACCCACCGCCGCTGATCGAGCGCCGAGAGAACCGTCGTCGGGCAGGCGACGCTGAACACCTTCATTGCGATCACGCCGCGCAGGTTGCGATCCGGCTTGAAGCATCCGGGACCCGCCTGCGGATAGAATGACCAGCCCTGGCCGGCGGCGTAGGCAGCCCAGCGGCCTTGCTCCTCGGCGGACATGTCCTTGCCCGGGCAGGCGACGTCGAACTTGCTGATCTGCGCCAGCATCGCTTCCGGCGCCTCGCGCGCGGCGATCTGGTCGGCGGTCAGGAACACGCGCTCCACGCAATAGCCGATGGCATCCGACAGGAAGCAGGGGCTGATCATGAGGGCAATCATCAGAAGGGCCCGCGTTCGCGGCGACAGCCGAAGCCATCGAAGATTCGGCATCGCCAGGTGCGTCATGCGAATGCCGGGGTTTGCGAACGCCTCGCTTGCAAACGCCATGATGTCCTCCCTGGCGCACGGGGACAGTGCCCGCCGCCGTTGCCTTCATTCGCTCCAATCCCGTCAGGGCTTGTTCGAAAACAATCGAATCGGTCGCACGGTCGAACAAGCCCTAAGCCATTGTTTCGATCGGCAGCTTTGTCGGCGTGCTGACGCACTTATTTGCCGGCGCTGCCTTACGCGTCCCGCCAACTATAGCGCAATGCCGGCAAGCGTCCAGGCGCGTGGCGCGCCGGGCGGGACATGCGCTTCAGGCAGCCCGCGGCAATGCGGCGTACCGCGCCACCAGCGCGCGCGCCGCCACAAGCTCCGGCCCCGCGACGATCAGCGGCGCGCAGCCTTCCGCTTCCCACATCCGCACCGTGAAATCGGCGAACAGGCGCACCGGTCCCGGCCGGTTCGCGTAATTCGAACCGTCTTTCATATCGAGGAAGCTTTCCGCCGGCAGCCCTTCCGCGAGCACCACATCGTGCCGCGGCAGTTCCAGGTGCCAATAGGTCACGGCGGCGCTTTGCACCTGCGCGATGGTGGTGTCGTTGATCAGGTACTTCACCGGGATCAGCACGCCATTCACATACACCGCGTGATCCGGCGACAACAGCAGGTCGCGGTGCGGCAACGCGTGGCCGAATGCACCGGCCTGCACCCGCACCGGCCAGACCTGCGCGGGATTGGGATGGCGCGTGCAATCCACGTGGCGCTGGCCGATCCAGATGATCGGAGCCGGCGTCCCGCCCAGCACTGTCAGCACGCGGTCGCCTGCTCGCAGCGCTTCCACCGCGACCTCTCCATCGTGCGTGGCGATGCGGGTGCCGGCGGCGAAGCATGGCGCCGCCCCGCCGACGCCGCCCTGTGCGTTGGCAAACAGTTCGCCGCTGGTCGCCGCGCCGGAGGCGAACGGCAAAATGCCGATCGTGCCGCCGCCGGCCGCATACAGCGTCAGCTCGTTGCCGATGAAACTATCCGCGGCGACCGTCTGGCCACTGACGAAGATCTCGTCGCCCTGGAAGAACGTTCCGATCGTGCCCTGGAAGCCGCCGACATCGCCCAGCACCAGCGTGCCGGTCGCGTCGGCGAAGCTGATGGTCTGGCCGCCGCCGACCGCCTGGTCCAGCTCCAGCGTGGTGGCGGAACCGATGCTCATCACGCCGGCGCCGCCGACCGAGCCGGCCAGGTCCACCAGGCCGGGATCCGCCGCGAGCAAGCCGTTGTTCAGCACCAGCCCGGTATCGGTCAGCTTGCCGGCCGGCGCGGTCAGCACGCCGGCATTGTTCAGCGTCTCGCCGGCGGTGATGGCGTTGCTGCCCTGCATCACCCATTGCGCGCCGCTGTCGATAGTGATCTGGGAGAATCCGACATAGGCCGTGCCGAGTCCGCTGAGTGTGCCCACCACCGACGACGAGGTGAATTCGAGCGTGTTGATGGCGCCGTTGCCGCCGGTGGCCACGCCGCCCAGCACCGCGCCGGCCTCCACCACCAGGCGGTTGGAGCCGGACCCGCCGAGGTACAGGCCGGCGGCGGTTCCCGCGTTGGTGAAGGTGCCGCCCGCCACCATGTCGGCGAACGACATGACCCCGTCGTTGACCACGGTGACGACTCCCGTGGCGTGGAGCCCCTGCGTGCCGCCGATGGTGCCGGCGTTGAGCACGGTGGTCTGATAGTAGGCGACGATCCCGTATGGCCCGCCGGTGATCGTGCCGTTGGAGGCGTTGCTGATCAGACCCGGGCCGTGGATCCAGGCGGCCGCGCCGGTGTCGCCGATCGGCGTAACGCCGGAGGCGTAGATCAGGCCCTGGTTCAGCAGCGTCCCGCCGAAGCTGGCGCCGACCCGGCCGATCTCCACGCCCTTCCAGGTCGCCTTGATGGTCCCGTCGTTGATCACCGTGCCGCCTGCCAGCACCGCAACCCCGGCGGCATCGAATGAACCGCTGCTGTTGTAGGTGGCGGTGCTGAGCACCGAACCGTCGTTGATCACCGAACCGGTGGTGCCGGTCATCCGCACGCCGAAATAATAGCCGCTGATGGTGCCGCCGTGCTGATTGGTGACCGAACCGCCATACACCAGCAGCGCGCCATCGTTGTCGGGGCTGTGGATCAGGCCCGCGTTCAGCACGGTGTCCTGCTGCATATAGGTCACGATGCCGAACGGTCCGCCGCCGATCGTGCCGGTGGATGCGTTGCTGATCAGCCCGGTCCCATAGATCCAGACGGCCTCGCCGGTGCTGGCGTTGCCGTTGGCGGCATAGATCACGCCCTGGTTCAGCACCGTGCCGTTGGCCGGTGCGCCGACTTCGCCGATCTGCACGCCCCGCAACGTGGCGCCGATGCTGGCCGAGGTGGCATTGTTGATCGTGCCGCCATCGAGCAGTGCGACGCCGACCGCATTGAAGGTGGTCGTTTCGGTGGCGATGGCCGTGCTGACGATGGACCCCAGGTTGACCACGGATCCGACGGTGCCCAAAATCTGCACGCCGAAGAAATCGCCGGCGATCGTACCGCCGGCGGCGTTGCTGACGTAACCGCCTGCTCCCAGGAACACGCCACTGTTGGCAGTGCCGGAGATGCGGCCCTGGTTCATCACGGTCGCGGCCGTGTTGACGGCCGCCACGCCATAGTTGCCGCCCTGGATCAGGCCGGATGCGATATTGCTGACCGTCCCACCCGCGAACAGTACCACACCGGCGACGCCGGCAACCGTAATGGTGGCCGCGTTGATGACCGTCGCGGCGCTATCATAGATATCGACGCCGTAATGCCCTCCCGTAACGACGCCGGTCCCGGCATTGCTGACCACGCCGCCGGTGGCGATCCCGATGCCGGCTTTCTGGATGCCGTCGATCGTGCCAAAGTTGGTGACGGTGGATACGTTCGTGCCGCGGACTTTCACGCCGTAGTCGGCGCCGCCGATGGTGCCGCCGGGCTGGTTGAGGACAGTGCCGCCCTCAAGCAGGAAGGCGCCATCATAGGCGCCTTGTATGCTGCCGTAATTGGTCAGCGACGCCGTGGTAACCGCGGCAAACACGCCGTCGACGCCGGTCAGCGTGCCGGTTGTCTGGTTCGTGACCGAGCCGCCGGCTTGCAGCACGATGCCCACGCCGGCCGACGGATTGCCGGCAATCACGCCGAAATTGGTCAGCGTGGCGGCAACGATGTTGGCGAACACGCCCAGATAGGCGCTGATCGTCGCGCCCTGCTGGTTGGTGACGGTGCCGCCGCCGATGAGCAGTACGCCATCGCCCGACGTCGGGTTGGACGTGATGTGGCCGCCTGGTTGATTGGCGATCACACCGCCGAACTTGAGATAGATGGCCGCGGCTCCGGATCCGGGCGTGGCGATCGTTCCGAAATTGTCGATCGTCCAGGCGTAGACCCCGGCGCTGTAAATGCCCGCCGCGAAGGCGCCAGACGGCTCGATGGTGCCGTTGCTTTGAATCGTTACCGGATTCTGCGACGCAAAGTTGCCAAGAACGATGCCGGTCGCGTTATAGCCGGAATAGTTTGACAAGGCGTTCAACCTTCAATTGTGCAGTTGTAACGAAACATTGCGGCCGGACATCACACGCGGCAGCCCCACCATTCGCCTGCGCAATGTATTTTGCGGGAACGGATCAGCCGGTGCAAGGCAATCGTTGCCTGCGCCGCCGAAGCCGTTGCCTGCCCTGCGGTGGAAGCCGTTGCCTGCGCGGGCATGGACTCCCCGACACCGCATCCCCTAGCGTTGTGCATATGCGAACGCTCAACGTCCTCGCCATCCAGCACACCACCCCGGCCGAACGCACGCAGATCGCCGCGGTCGATCCTGCCATCCGGCTGGTCGATGCCGGCGGCTGGTTCGACGGCGAAATCCGCGATACCTGGCCCGCGGTCACCGCCACGCGCTACCTCTCGCCCAGCGCGGCGGGACGCGGCACCCGCGCCGAGCGCGATGGGCTGCTGGCAGATGCCGAGGTCATCCTCGGCGGCTGGCCGTTCCCGCTGGATCTGCGGGCGCGGGCGCCGCGGCTGAAATGGTTCCACCAGCGCCCGGCCGGTGCCAGCAACCTGCTGCGGTCCGATCTGTGGGGCAGCGACGTCGTCGTCACCACCTCGCGCGGCGCCGGCAATACGCTGGCGATGGCGGAATACGCGGTGGCGGGCATCCTGCACTTCGCCAAGGACCTCGGCCGCGCCATCGCCGACCGTGACGCCGGCACGTTCGGCCATCGCGGCTACCGGCCATTGCTGCTGGCCGGCAAGACCGCCTGCGTCGTGGGTGCCGGCGGTATCGGCCTGGAGGTCGGCCGGCTGTGCGGCGCGCTGGGCATGCACGTCGTCGGCACGCGCCGCACCCCGCAGCCGGACGCGGCACTGCCGCCGGGCTTCGCCGAACTCGCGGGGCCGGCGGCGCTGGACGGCTTCCTGTCCCGCAGCGACTTCGTCGCCATCTGCTGCCAATGGACGCCGGAGACCACGCACCTGTTCAACCGCGACCGTTTCGCGCTGATGAAGCCGGGCGCGGTGCTGGTGAATGTGGCGCGCGGCGAGATCGTCGATGAGGCGGCGCTGGCCGAGGCCCTGGCGGCGGACCGTCTGCGCGGCGTCGTGCTCGACGTCTATGTGGGCGAGTTCGAGCACATGCCGCCGCCGGCAATATGGCAGGACAGGCGGGTGCTGATCACGCCGCACGTCTCCGGCTCCAGCGACGACAACCGTCACCGTGCGATCGATGTTTTCTGCCAGAACCTGCGCGCGTTGCTAGATGGCGTGGCGCTGCAGAACGTGATCGACTGGCAGCGCGGGTACTGAGCGGCGATAGGCAGCCGGCACGCTTTCCGCGCCATGGTGCGGCGGGGCGTGCGGCGGAAACGGCCGGAGATCGTGGAACTGAACGAACTGCCAGATCACGTACAGGCCGAACAATACGATGACCAGGCACGACAGGCGCAGGAACCAGCCCATGCGCGATTCCCCGAGGCTTCCGGCCGCCGCTCCGCGCCAGGCGGACCGGCAGGCACTGCATTGCCGGGCGAGAAACCGGAAAGCGGCGGCGCAGTCAATGCGTTTCGGACCGCCGCCGGTGACGCGCTGAGTGCCTGCGGGAGAAGCAACGAATCGATGGCGCGCACGCCGGCGCCTCCCGCGTCATGGTGCGCGAAGGCGCACCATCCACGACTTGCAGCGTACAGCATGGAAATCGTGGATGGCGGGCCTTCGCCCGCGATGACGATGTACGCCTGGCTGTCGCTCCAGATGAAGCACTTGTTTGCCCGCAGGCCCTAATCCCGCAGCCGCGCCGCCAGGAAGGCAATGAACTGGCGGACCTTCGGTGCCGCCGCCCGATGGGCCAGCGCCACGGCGTCCAGGCGCTGGGTCCGCAGCGCGAAATTCGGCAGCAGCCGGATAAGGCGTCCCTCGGCAAGGTCGTCCTCGACCAGGATCTCCGGGATCAGCAGGATGCCGGCGCCGGCCAGCGCGGCCACGCGCCGCAGCATCGGGTTATCCGCCTTCAGGCGGCTCTTGACCAGGATTTCGGTCTCGCCGTCGGGCCCGGTGAACGGCCAGACGGTGCCGAAATAGTGATCGTCGGTCAGGCACGGCATGCGGGAGAGGTCGGCCGGCACCTGGGGCGCGCCGTGCGCACGCAGATATCCGGGCGCGGCACAGACCGCATAGCGCAGCGTCAGCATCGGCTGGATGACCATGCCCTGGTCGTCCGGCGGGCGGGGCCAGACCCGAATGGACAGGTCGAAGCCCTCCTCGATCAGATCGACCGGGCGGTCGCACACCGTGATACTGACCGACAATTCGGTGTGCTCGTTCATGAAATCGAGCACCAGCGCGGCAAGCCGCGAGGCGCCGAAGCCGACCGGGATGGCGATGCGCAGGTTGCCGCGCAGCGTGGCCGCCGTCTGGCCGGCCTGCCGGGCGGCTTCCATGTCTTCCAGAATCCGCGTCGCCTGGCTGTAGAAATCATGCCCGGCGACGGTCAGCCCGACCTGGCGTGTGGTACGGTGCAGCAGCCGGGTGCCCAGCCAGCTTTCCAGCACCTGGACGTGTTTGCTGGCCGTTGCCTGCGATATGCCGAGCTCGCGCGCGGCGGCAGAGAAGCTGCGCGTCGTGGCCACCCGGGCGAACACCGTCATGCTGGTCAGCCGGTCCAAGGTTCCCGATCCCCATCCCGGCCGATCGCCGCCGCCGGTTGTTCTGATTTATGCCGTACCGCCAGTCGTCAAGGCTTTGCATTACGGAACGGGGCGTAATCCGGCTATGGGTGCCCGGCTGGCCACTGCGACCTGCCCCGGTCGGCGGGGGCGCCGGGGTCGTCGCGCGGCCGCCGCTTCGCGTCGTCATGCCGGCGTCGCGGCAGGCGGCACGGCAAGAGCAGACTGAAGTTGCCCCGGTTGCGTGGACATCCGACACTTTGGCTTGGAGCAGTACACCCAACCGGGACAGCTTCAACGGCGGGCCTTTCGACCCGCCCCTCCCAAACGCAAAGCGAACGACCGGATCAGAAATCCATATCGCCCATGCCGCCGCCCGGCGGCATCGACGGGGCAGCCTTCTTCTCCGGCTTCTCCGCCACCATCGCCTCGGTGGCGATCAGCAGGCCCACCACCGATGCCGCGTCCTGCAACGCGGTGCTAACCACCTTGGTCGGTCCACCGGTGCCCGGAGTGCGGGCAGGCTGTCGTCCACGCGGTCCTTGCGCTCCTTCACCTCGACCTCGGTCGAAAAATTGAGGCAGACCTCCCGGTTTGCTTGAACGAGCACTGTTTGTGACTTATAGTTCACAGATGGTGGAGGTTCGGCAGACCGCGATCTTCAGGGAATGGTTTGAGCACCTGGACGATGAGCGTGCCAGGGAGCGCATTGCCCAACGGATCGTCCGCTTGCAGTCGGGCCTGATGGGCGATGTGAGACCGGTCGGTGGCGGCGTGTCGGAGCTTCGGGTTGATCACGGCCCTGGCTATCGCGTGTACTTTGTCCGGCGAGGGCGCGTACTGATCATCCTGCTATGCGGCGGGGACAAGGGTTCCCAACGGCGTGACATCGCTCGGGCAAGGGAACTGGCGGCGGACGTGGAGACGGAATGATGGCGAAGACGGAACCCTTCGATCCGGCACGGTACCTTGTTAGGCCGGAGGCTCAGGAAGACTTGCTGAATGACGCGTTGGCGAGCGGCGACGCGGGGTACGTGGCTCAGGCGCTTGGGGTGATCGCGCGGGCGCGGGGGATGAGCGAGGTCGCGAGGGAGGCGGGGGTGACGCGAGAGGCGTTGTACCGTGCGCTGAGCGAAGACGGCGATCCTCGTTTGACCACGTTGCTCGGAGTTGCACGCGCTCTCGGCGTGACTCTTACGGCCCATGTCGAGCCGATCGGTTAATGCATCATGGAG
>Ga0335072_10005247_pt1 | contig 19089 bp, 21 predicted proteins | sample Lox_Sample_21_FD_206725 | JGI IMG/M metagenome (GOLD analysis project Ga0335072, IMG submission 206725) | Soil microbial communities from Loxahatchee National Wildlife Refuge, Florida, United States - Lox_Sample_2.1 | ecosystem: Environmental > Terrestrial > Soil > Wetlands | place: USA...
ATGAATACCCTCGAAGACGTCTTTATTGATCAACTTAGAGATCTATATAATGCCGAAAATCAGCTTATCAAAGCATTACCCCAGATGGCCAAGGCCGCTCATACCAAGGAATTAAGAAGAGGATTTGAACATCATCTCGAACAAACCAAAGAACATGCCAACCGCCTAGAGAAGATTTTTGAAGGACTGGATAAAAAGCCTTCCGGAAAAACTTGTAAGGCGATGCAAGGATTGATCGAGGAAGGAGAGGAGACCATGGGCGAGAGCGCCTCTCCTGAAGCTAAAGACGCCGCGCTGATCGCCGCGGCGCAAAGAGTGGAACATTACGAAATGGCCGGATATGGCAGCGTCCGTACTTACGCGAAAATTCTCGGCCATGATCAGGTTGCCGGAATTTTGCAAAAAACCCTCAACGAAGAAAGCGAAACAGATAAAACGCTGACCAAATTGGCCGAGTCCATTAATTTGGAAGCGGCGCATGGTGATAATGGTCATGCAGTCAATCAGTCATAACCTTTTGCTGCCAGGCAGAGAAAAGGGGAGACCGGGAGGAATTCCGGTCTCTTCCTTTTTCCGTCGCATTTTACCACGGCGCGGAGATCGTATATGAGCGCAAAATCAACCCGTCACCGCCGGAATCAAAAAGCGGAATCAAGTCTTTTGGATCATGATTTGATCGAACAGCGGGCCCTGCAAATCGCCCGTAATGAAGGGCGAGATCAAATCTCGCAGGAGGACCGCGCGCGGGCGCGGGAGGAATTGCTGGCGCCGAATGAAATAACCGGCGAGCCGGAAATCTCTCCCGACATGTCCCCGCAAATCACGGCTTGGGATGAAGCGCCGGCGTCCACTGGCAAAAAAATAGAAAAGGTGGAGCCTGAGGACGAAGCCAGTATCGGGAAGGAACTGGTGGAAAAAGGCATGCGCGGTCCCAGACGGACACGAAGCGGCGAGGATCCGCTTCGGCACAGGTTCTAATGAATTCTATGCCCCGTCATGAAACCATAGATCATCAGTCCGGCTCCAATCAGGGGCAAAAAGGCAAACGCCATCCGAATCTTCGGCCCCTCAAAATACTGGGTTAATACCGCGCCAATTTGGGCTCCGACCGCAGCCCCGGTTTGCATAATCAGCGCGATGAGGACATCGACATTGCCATTCAGCGCGTGGCGAAACGATCCATAGCTGGCCGAAACCATGACCTCGAATAAGTCGGTGCCAATGGCAATATGGGTGGGAATGCCGAGCAAGTAGACCATCGAAGGCATTCGGATATAACCGGCCCCGCCGCCCAAAAAGCCGCTGAAAATTCCACCGACAAATGAAACCAGAAGAATAGCCCAGGCGGAGATTGATTTGATTCCGGAATGAGGAAGACCCAACTTCGGCGACCAGTCGAGCGAATGTGTCCAGTGCGCGATAAATTGGAACGCCTGCTTATCCTTTTCCTGGGATGTTTGCTCCTGAAGCGGTTTATCGCTGCCTTTCAGTTTGAGGGCCATCCAGCTTTCAAAAAAGACAAAGCAGGACGTGGCGACCAGAACGATGGTGGTCGTTACCCCGACGACCAAGTCGACTTTGGCGATGCGTTTCAACGCCTCGACTCCCTGGACGCCGATTTCCGACCCGCCGATCGTCCCCAGCACCATGACCATCGCCAGACGCAGGTCAATATTTCCCAGAATGCGATGCCTGCGGGCGGCGACCATCGACTTTCCCACAATATGAAGCAGGTCGGTTCCCACGACGAAGTTCATGGGAACGCCCACGGCAAAAAGGGCGGGGCCGGCCAGAAAGCTTCCGCCCACGCCAAAAAAACCGCCAAGAATTCCAATGATAAATCCCAATCCGATGAGATAAAATGGACTGATTTCAGTGCCGGAAATCGGAAAATACATAAAATCTATGATGCGACCCGGTTACTTTTGTCTCCGGCGAATCAATTGAAACAAAAAACTGCTGACGATTTCCAAACCGGCGGCCTGTCCGATCATGAGCAACAGGGCCACGGTCGCAAAAAGCCACCGGTCATGGTCGAAAAGCTCTTTGAGCCAATCGGCCAGGTAATGCAGCACGAAGACGAAATAGCCCCAAAGCAGCATCGCGTAGAGAATAAGCTCGCCGGCAAAAGCTTTCCAATTTTGGGAGGGTCTCATAAATCATTCCACATGAGGATGCGGTGTCATTCCGGCCGGTAAGGCAAGTGAGAGGCTGTCCGAAAAATGGAGGCGGGTCACGCGGAAAGAAGTGGCGGTTCGTGCCCCGGTCCGCGACCCATGCCTACTTTTGGGATAGCCTCCGGTCTGGAGGCGTGCTTGGGTTTTTCCCTGTCAAAAGAGCGGGCGCTTACCCACACTCTTTGCCGGAATAACGGAGATGAAAATTGTCTTGTTGATCACTGACGAACGGGAAGCCTACCGCCAGTATGAGAAGGAAGCGCCTTATTTCGGAACCGCCCCGGCGGCGCTGCTGCAAGGCCTGGAAATGATGCCGGAACTCGAAGTCCATATTATTTCCTGCGCGAAACGGAAAGTGCAGGCGCCGGTCCGGCTGGGGGAAAACATTTTCTTCCACAGCGTGGTTGTGCCCAAGCTGGGCTGGCTGCGCACCGCCTACCAAGGGTGCATTCGTGCGGCGCGGCGAAAAATAAAGGAGATCGGGCCGGACCTGGTGCATGGACAGGGGACGGAGCGCGACTGCTCGCTGAGCGCGGTCTTCTCCGGTTATCCCAATGTGATTACGATCCACGGGAATATGAGGCTCGTCGCGCGAATCAAATCGTCCCCGCCTTTCAGCTTCAACTGGCTGGCGGCGCGGCTCGAAGCCTTTACTCTGTCACGAACCAAAGGCGTGGTGTGCATTACCAATTACACGCGCGCCGCGGTCGAATCGCTGGCACGTAAAACCTGGGTGGTGCCCAACGCGGTCGACGCTTCTTTTTTCGAAATTAAACGGCAACCGGCGACTCCTCGCCGCATTCTTTGCGTCGCCAACGTCGATTCGCGCAAAAATCAGAACGCGCTGCTGCGAAGCCTCGATTCTTTAGGTGCGGGAAGAAACTTTGAGTTGATTTTTCTTGGACGCGCGCGGCGGGAAGACGCCTATGGCCGGGAATTTTTCGAACTGGTGGACGCCCATTCATGGAGCCGGCATGAAGGATTCGCGGACCGGGAGACGCTCAAACAACATTTGGCCCTAGCCTCGGGTCTGGTGCTGCCTTCCCTGGAGGATAATTGTCCCATGGTGATTTTGGAGGCGATGGCGGCTGGAGTGCCTGTGGCGGCGGCCGGAGTGGGCGGCGTGCCGGACTTGATTCGTGATGGCGAAACCGGGATTCTTTTCGACCCGCGGGACGGCAAGGCTATAGCTGCCGCGGTGGAGGGCTTGATGTCTGGTGAGGCATTGGCGCGCGCCTCCCGTGCCCGGGAAGAAGCGCTGACACGATTCCATCCGAAAACCGTCGCCCGGCGGCACGTCGAAATTTACCGCGAAGTTTTGGAATCCGCCCATGACTGAGCGCGTTAATATTCTCGGGGTTGGAGTCGATCCATTGAACCTGCCCGGCGCGGTGACGGCAATCGGCGAGGCGATCCGGACCCACGCCAAAGGCTACATCTGCGTGACTGGTGTCCACGGAGTCTCGGAGGCCCAAGACGATCCGGTCTTCCGCGACATTTTGAACCGGGCATTTTTGAACACCCCCGATGGCATGCCAATGGTGTGGATGGGATGGTGGCAGGGACGGCGGGGAATGGGCCGTGTTTACGGGCCTGACTTGATGCTCGAAATCTGCCGTGTCTCTGAACAGACGCATTGGCGCCATTTCTTCTACGGCGGGGCCCCCGGCGTGGCGGAACAACTGGCGGCTTCGCTGCAAAGCCGTTTCCCCAATCTGACCGTGGCGGGAACCTATACGCCGCCGTTCCGTCCGCTCAATGAAGAGGAAACCGAGAAATTGCGCGTTCTGATCGCGAAAAACAAACCGGACATCATTTGGGTTGGATTGAGCACACCGAAGCAGGAAGCGTTCATGGCGGGCATCTTATCGTGTCTTGACACCACATTGATGATCGGCGTTGGAGCGGCGTTTGACTTGTTGAGCGGCCGGGTGCGGCAGGCGCCGCGTTGGGTGCAGCGCAGCGGCTTTGAATGGCTCTACCGGCTGGTCCAGGAACCGGGGCGGCTCTGGAAACGCTACCTGAAGAATAACCCCCTCTTTGTCTGGCGCGCGTTTCTTCAATTGACTGGATTGCGCCGCTACGACCTGGAAGCGAAGCAAAAAACATGAGCGCTCCATTTTTTTCCATTGTCACGCCGAGCTACCGGCAGGCGCGCTGGCTGGGCCTCTGCGCGGCATCGGTGGCGGACCAAGATGTGGAAGCCGAGCACATCGTGCAAGACAGTTTGTCCGGTCCCGAGGTGGCCGAAGCCCTGGCGCCATTTCCGCGTGTGAAATTGGTTAGTGAAAAAGACGCGGGAATGTACGATGCCATCAATCGCGGCTGGGAAAAGGCGGGCGGCGAAATTCTCGCCTGGCTCAATTGCGACGAACAATACCTGCCCGGAACGCTCGAAACGGTGGCCGGATACTTTCGCGATCGTCCGGAAACGGACATCCTCTTTGCCGATGCCGTGGTGGTGGATGAAGCCGGAGGCTATTTGTGCAGCCGCCAGGTGCTACCGCCGCAACTCGAACATACCTGGATATGTCACTTGCAGACATTTAGTTGCGCGGCTTTTTTCCGGCGCCACCTGATCAAGGAGCGTGGTTTTCTGCTTGATCCGCGCTGGCGCGTCGCGGGAGACGCGGATTTGATCCTCCGGATGCTGCGCGGTGGCGTGAAGACCGCCGTCCTGCGAAAATACGCATCGGCATTTCTCGATAACGGCGACAATCTGGGGCTGAGTCCACGGGCGGTGCAGGAGCGGGACGCGTTGGCCGCCGAGGCTCCGCGCTGGATGCGGGCGCTGCGTCCGTGGTGGGTGGTGCAACACCGGTTGCGCCGGTTGTGGCATCGACTCTATTGGCCGTGTCCTTTTAGTTATGATATCTATACGCAGGCCAGCCCGCAAAAGCGGATTCATTTCGACGTGCCGCGCCCGACTTTCTACTGGCGAACGCGGATGAAATGAGGGTAGCCTCTAACCCAAAGCCGCGCAGGACGCCAAGACAGCCGGGGGCCGCCTGGCGCATGCTCCGGCCATGTTCAAGACACGGTCTGCTTCTCCGGCAACTCTTCGCGGGCAGCTTTTCTCGTTTCGCATCGCCAATGGCGCGCCGACGGTAAGGGAGCTTCCCACGAAGCTGAAACTGCTCAACTGGGGCGTCAATGAAACAGTGAAGGGGCCGATTGTGGTCGGCACGCGGACGCTCGCCCAGCTCGCCGCCAATCAAAAGCGGCTGGGTTATGACCGGGTGCAAATTGATTTCAATCATCAGACGGTTCCAGGTTCGGAAACTTATCAGGCCGATCCGGTGGAAGTTGCCGGCTATGGCACACCGGTGGTCATTCCTCACGACGGTCTCTATCTCATCGATATCGAATGGACACCGGCGGGCAAGAAGTACGCCGCCAATTATCACGATCTCTCGCCGACGCCGAAACTTGACGGCCATGGCGAGGTCATCTTCCTCCACTCGGTCGCGCTTTGCCGCCAGGGCGCGGTGAAGGATCTCACTTTTTACAACACCTCATTCCTCCAACCCCAAGCTAGTCCCCAATCTATGGAAAACCCCACTCCACCCGCCGCCCCTCAAGGCGAGACCGTTGATTACCGCGGCCTCCTCGTCGCCCTGCTGCAAAAGCTCGGCATCAATATCCCCGATACCGCCACCGATGCCGACATCGCCACGATGGTCGATCAGTTCAAAGCTCCCGCGTCTCCCGGCGAAAACGCCGACGAAGACGGGGCCGGCGCGAGTGTCCACTCGCTCGGTGTCGAGGCCCGCATCGATCAAATCGAGAAGGATAGCCTTCTCACTCTTGCCGCCACGCAGGGCAAAGTTATTCCTCTCAGTACCGAGGAGATTCGGAGCACGCCGGTGACTGTTCTTCGCTCGATGATCGACCGCTTACCGACCGGTACGGTGCCACTGGCCTCGCGCAAGAGCGGAAGTCCGGCCAAGTCCAATGAGCCGGGTCGCGTTACGACGCTGACCGCCGCGCAAAAGCTGATCGTGAAAAATCTCAATCTTAGCGAGGAAAAATATCTCGCCACGCTCAATGCCGAAAAAACGGCATCCACGATTCTCCTTTAAACCTCAACCCATCAACCTCCACCTCTATGAGTCAAACTGTTCTTGAATCCATCGATACACCCGAACGCGCGGGCGAGTTTCTTTATCTTCCCGTTGCGGCGCTGACCAGCCTCTATGCCGGGACGCTGATCGCGCTCAATTCCTCCGGTTTTGCCACTTACGCCACGGATGCCGCGGGGCTTGAAGTGGTGGGCCGCGCCGAATATAACGTGAACAATTCCGCCGATGCCATCGGGGGCGCTCTGAGCATTCAGGTCCGCCGCGGGGTGTTCAAGTATTTTAATTCCAGCCGCAGCTCCGGGGCTTATGCTCTGGCGGCGGGCAATGTCGGTCAAATCTGCTATGTCCAAGACGAGCAGACGGTGCAGACGGCCGCCGGTAGCACGAACAAGATTATCGCCGGCGTTTTTCTCGGTCTCGATACCGATGGCAAAGCGTGGATCGATACCCGTCTTGCGCTCTATGAAAGCGCCGAGTCGCTGGCTTTCACCCAGACGCAGGATTCGATTACCGATAACTCGGGAGGAACAGCTCCGACGCCGGCCTCGGGGGTAATGACCATCGCTTCGATCACCAGCACGGCGACGGCAGCCAACGCGATTTCGGGGCTAATCGTTGAAATCAACAAGATCAAGGCGGATGTCGCCGCGATCAAAGCCCTCCTTTAATTCACCACTTCACCTGAAACCAATCACCATCCATGCAAATCAATCAATCCAATCTCACCGATCTTTACCGAGGCTACCGCGTTCTTTTCGACGACGCGCTCCAGGGCACCATTCCCATCTCTGACGATATCGTTTTGCGGGTGCCTTCCGGCAACAACGAGGAAAAATATGTCTGGCTTGGAGCCATTCCCGGCATGCGCCAGCTTGTCGATGAAATTCAAATCAAGAATCTCGCCGCTTCCGATTGGACTATCGAGAATCTTGAATTTGAAGATACCGTTGCCGTGAAGCAGCGTGATATTGAAAACGACCGTTACGGCATCTACAACCCATTCTTTACCGCTTTGGGCGAGGCGGCCCGCTATGATCAGGACATCCGCGTGCTTCCGCTCCTATTGGGCGGTTTCTCAACGTCGGACTATACCGGCTCGAATTTCTTCGCTTCCGGCAAGATTCGCACTCCGGGCGACAAAGGTTTCACGAATATTCTGGTGACCGGAACGGGAAGCCAGCAAGCCAATGCGCCGCTGTCGATCTATAGTTACCGTGCGGCCCGAGCCAATTTAATGGGGCGCGTCAACGCCGCCGGGCGGCCCATGAACCTGGGGCGGAAGCTGGTTCTGGTCTGCGGCGCGGCGACCGAACCGATTGCCCGGCAAATCCTGGTGGCCGACACTGTGATTCAGGCCAACACAAGCAATGATGCTCTCGCCGCCGTGACCAATATTGACAAGGGCACGGCGACCATTGTCACGTCGGCTCTGATCGATGCCAGCTCGACGCCCAATGCCTGGTTTCTGCTTGAAACCGGGCTATCTCTCAAACCCATCGCCTGGCAGGTCAACAAAAATCCTGTGCTTACGGCGCTCACGCAACCCGACAGCGATCATGTATTCAAAAAGCATGAATTTCTCTATCAGGCTTACGGCCGTTACAACGCCGGGTATCTCTTTTCGGATCTCGCCTTTGGCTCGACCGGCGCCGGTTCAACAATGACCGCCTATCCGTAAAAGACGGAATAACGAAATTTTGGGACGGAATTAATCAAATTTTATGAAGAAAAAACCAAAAAACATTCTACCAATTTGGTTTAATTCCGTTCATCCCGTCTAAAAATCACGTCTAAAAAAGATGTCTCAATACTGCCAACAATCGGATCTGACCGGGATTATTCCGAATCAGTATCTCATCGAAGCGACCGACGACACCAATGCGGGTGTGGTGAACACGGCGACTTTGACGCAGATCATCACCGATTGCAGTGCCGCCATCGACGCGATTCTTGGGACCCGCTTCTCCGTTCCCTTTGTCCCAGACGAGAATGGAAACTATCCTCCGTTTATTTTCAACGCGTGCAAAAAACTGGTTGCCGAGCAGCTCTACAAACGGCGGGGCATTGCGCCCGGTGAAAACCCGTGGACAGCGGAATGCAATGCTCTGCGCGATCTCATGAACAAGATGGCCCTCGGCCTGGCGCCGCTCGATCCCTCCATTAACCGCGAAGATCCCAGCGCTTCGATGGTAACGGAACCGGCGAAGACGGCGCCGCGGCACGGCGATACTCTTTCGGTATGATTGGTGCGAGCATGAAAAGCAAGATGAACGCGATTTGGACTGGGTTTGGGTCCAAATCCAATCATGCCGATTGTTTAACTCCCGCCTAAAGATATGCCTCCTCTGACTATCGCCCAAATTCTCGCCGCGCTGGTTACGGCGCTTCAGACCTGGAGCGCGAATCAGCAAATCGGGGCAACGATCACTCTTGCCCGAGATCCGTATCACGTTCTCGAAATTCTCGCCGCCTCGCCGCAGGGCTTTCGTATTGTGGTTCATTGGGCCGGCGATAAAAATATTTCGGAAATCGACGCTCTGCCTCTGGCGGAAAATAGGCTTGAGATCATTCTCAGTTACAATCTTGGTCTCACCGCGCAGCCCGATCTTGCCCTTATTCAAGGGCCGCAAAACCGGCCTAGTGTTCTTGACCAGGTCGACGCGTTGCGCGGTTTCGTTCTGGGCATTCGCTATCCGGCCGGCCAGACCGGAACTTACGCGGTGTACGCCGGGGCCAAATCTTTCACAACACCGGCCGGCGTGCCGCTGGCTGCTTACATTCTCACGTTTAAACTCAAAGCGGCGATTAACACCGTTTTTCCCACTCCAATCCCAACTCCTATCGTTTAACTTATGCCTACTTCACCCACCATCCAGGGCCAGCCGGCTTACTGGGGCATCCCATCCGGAACCTATGGCGCAGGCGTCGTCACCCGAGTTATTCGTAATCTCGATGGCGAGACCGCTTTTCTCTATGACGGCAACGGTTACACCATCACGGAAATTCTCTACGACGATAAGGAGACTTTCACGGTTGAATTGGTGATGGACTCGGTGAATTTTCCATTCAGCGCGCTGCCCACACGCGGAACGGTCATTACGATAGACGGTGTGGCCACCTGCATCGCGCAGAAGCGGGGAATCACTTACGAGCAAAAGGGCTGGCGAACGGCGAACATCACCGCGATGAGTTTTGTCAATCTCACGCCTAGCTGATTTCATCACGAACCATGGAAGAAAAAATTGGTTTTGCCACACCGGAAGAGGCGCTGGCTTCAACACGGCCTTTGCGGGAAAAGCTCACCCAGATTGCCGGAAAGACTCCGCGCACGGTGGTTGACGCTTTCCTTCCCGATCCGATCGACGTTGCGGGGCTTGAATTGAAACCGATCCGGATGCGCACCTGGCTTTATCTGGAAAAAATAGGCAGTCCTTTCCTTCAGGGGCACACCGATATTCCAAGCCTTGAGGATCTTCTGCGCGCGCTCTATGTCATCACGCAACCTGCCGCCGAAGTCGGCGGCGCGATCCGTGCCGGGAACGTCTCTTTTGATGAGGCGGTCGAGGCCTTTGCCGAGCGCCTCCCATTGGCGGTTCTCCCGGAGTTGACGGCGAAGCTGGCCGTGCATCTGGCCGTGGAGTTTTCACCCAGGGCGGACATGGTCCGCGACGAGGAAGGAAGCGGTACCGGCCCAAAATCGAGAGCGTTCTCGGCAACGGCGCCGGGAATTGGCTGACGCTTCTCGACTGCTTGTTGAGCGAATACTCACTCCCCCTTGATCTCGGACCGGGAGTTCCCGGTTCCGCATTGGAAATGCCCGTGCGCGAGGCGCTTTGTTTCCATGCGGTTATCGCTTTGCGCCACGGGTGGGTTTGGGCCGGCCCGAGTTACGCCAAGCGCGATCTTGCCTGATCGGCGGCTCTTGATTTCACTATCGCGCAGTACGCCAAGACAATCGGAGCAGGCTGCGCTACGGATGACGCATGCGCGATTCCAGGTATGCCAAGCCGATGCAAGACGACTCGGGCTTCTTGGACGCAATGGAAAAAGTCCGGGAGATTATGACCGGATCGGCCAGCATGATGAGCAGCGCGCTGGGCGAGAGCATCGGTGGCCAGAATACGAAGTTCGCGGGAATACCAGACATCAAAGTTTTCGCGAAGGAGATCAAGGACGCGATGGAACAAGGCCGGCAATTTGTCATTCAGGCGAGGCAAGCGTTTCCAGGAGCGACAATTGCCGGAGAGGGCGCAAAGAAACCGGCAGAGAGAGCTGCTTCGGTCGCGCATCTCAAGATGCCCGATCCCGACCGGCTCGCCAAGCTGGGGCTCTTCATCGGCGGAGCGCCGCAAACTCCGGGACTGACCGAGGCGAAGCGGACGGCCAACGCGACCGAGGCGACAGTGAAGAAAATAGGAACGCTGATCGATGTCACCCTCAAGGGCATCACCGGACCCGTTTATGGCTACGCTGAATGATTCTGCTCAACGCAATTGCGTTTTGCGCCGCACCTGGCTCGTTAAACAGCGTGAGCATTGCCCCGTGTGCCGGCAGGTTGTGAGTAAGACCTTGTCAGAGGATGGAAACGAGCTGCGTTACGAGTGCCCTTATTGCGCGTGGGGCACGGTCAAAAAATTGGAGAACTAACCCATGCCCGCCACGCCCGTCTGGATCGGCAACAAGGATTTCGTCGAAACGCCCGACTCGCCCCGGTTCGATTACGACGCGACGCGGCTGACGGTGACACGCTACTACGAGGGGCCGCTCGAAGGGGCGCAATCGGCCCAGCCGGCGCAGGGCACCGCGTTTCAGGATATGCCCGCCGCGGTGCTCGTCACCAGGGTGAGCATCATCCCGAAGCCGGGCGGTATCGCGCGGCTCGAGGTCATCGCCGAATGCCAGGGTCCCAGCCAGACCAATCCCGCCGCGCCCACCTATGAGATCGAGTGGGTCGAGATTGACCGGCCGCTGTTGATGAACCCGCGGTACGCGGTGGGCGGCAGTGGCGCGAAGGCGCTCACCAGCCAGGACGTGGCGATGATCCAGAAGTGGGAAGACGAGGACGATCCTGATTATAAAAACAAATTTCAATTTAAAGTCCTCCAGGCTTTGGGAGTTACCTCCATCGGAATGACTGGTGCCACTGATACAAATCAGACCGTTGGTGAAGTTCCGGGTTATAATATCTATACCCTCAGCGCCAACGCGCAGGATTACGCGGCGAAACGGCTCAAGGGCATCGATTCGTACCGGCTCTGGTGTCCCGTGGCGCGCCAAACCATCGAGACGTTCACGCTGCCCAATGTGGATCCGTGCGGCGTAATCGAGGATCCGCCGAGCGCCATCGGCGCGCCCACCGGCTATAGTTACCAGCGGAGCGCCCAGCGCGCGACAAAGACGGGCCGTTACGGCAAATGGCAGCAACAGCAGGAATGGCAGGGCTTCGACACCATCGACAGCGACCTCTATCCGAGCGGAGGCCAGGGGTGACATATGCTCTACCTCCCGCCCGATCCAAAGCCGCACCAGCCGATCCGCGCCTCGACGATCACGGCGATCCTCAAATATCTCCGCTCGATCACCCCGCGCACCGGCGCCTGGTGCGACGTGCAGGCCGGCCCGGGCGGCACGACCTTCCGGCCCAAATTTCCGCCCGGATCGCCCGCGGCCATCCTGGGCGGAGGACAAAGCGCGTGGCCATGGAAAGTCTACAACACGAGCACGACGACGACCGGCCAGGTGCAGATTAACGGCGGGGATGGCTTCGTCGCGTCGCTGCTCGGGCCGGATGGGAACACGCTGATCGCGACGGTGAACGGAACGAACAACAACACGGTGACGGGATCACCGGCCAAGTTTCCGCAACTCGCGGTGACGGGGAACGGAGTGGTTTATGGGCATGTCGATCTTTCGACGAACGCGGGGCCGCCAAGCGTGACGAGCATGACCGATCTTGAAGTTCTCTTTGCCGAGTCGATGCCGGCAGCGGATACGGCGAACCCGGCGACTTATTTCAACTGGCTCCTGGCCACGGTGTCGAACTATGCGACGGATGGGAGCGGGAATGTTTCGTTCACGCTGAGCAACGCGACGGCGATCGGTTGGTCGACGCTGATCATGTGCAGCGGCACGCCGGAGATTTATTGATGAACGAAGTTCCAACGGTCAGCCTCAAAATCAGGATGGAGGAGATAGACGGGGAGAAAAGAGTCAACCCGGAGACCATGAAACTGCTGCTCGAATTTGGAGGGCATCGCGATGTTTGCGATGAGTGCGGCGCAGTGTGGCGGGATCATCGGGGCAATTACTGCGAGACGGGACGGTCTCTGCTCGAGCAAGTATTGGCCAGGCCGGACGTCGAAATAATAAAAGAATGAACGAATCGAACGTCATCACGGCGCAGGGTGAACTTTCCAATCCGGGCAGTCAACCCGCGACGGTGACGCTGAGCGGAACCTATAGCGGCGTGGAAGCGGGAATGGGGATCGGCGGCCAGAACATTAACAAGCCGATGACCGTCGAGGGTATCGCGGGGCCGGTCGTCACGCTCTCCGGTTATCCCACCGCCGCCAGCGGCTCGGGTCTCTACACATTCCAGAATCTCAAGTCGCCGCCGTCGCGCGGATATGACGGGCCATGCGGGGAGTTGATTGACTGGAACACGGTTTCGTCGATTTCGGCCTCGTTCAGCGTGTCGCTGAGTTCGAGTTATACGAATCCTACTTTTCACGATACGCTGAACCGGACTCTGACCGGCTCGGCGACGATGAGCCTGGAGCAGCAGTTGCAGGGGCAGGCGACACAATCGGGCACTTACTATTTTACGAATCAGCGGGCGAAGTGCTGCAACCAGACGGTGTTTCTGGCCGCGAGCTGCGAGAACGTCGCGGCGGGGGAGCAAAGTTACTCGCAGAGCGATTCGATGTTTCCGGGCCTGGATGAAAATTCGGTCTACGATCTCAAGCTGAGCGTGGCGATCGGCACCGATGGAGATCCATCGAGCCCGACTTACGGCTATGTGACGCTGGCGCTGAGCCTCGATGACGGTGCGAAGGCCAGTTCCTCGGCGAGCGATCCGGGGCCGGGGCTTTCGATCATGGGGCCGGCGACGTGGACTTTATCGCCCAATACAGCTTCGTTCGGGGTGTCGCTGCCGCTGGTTCTCACTTCGAATCCGATTCCGCCGGATCAACTCATCGGGACGCACACCTGGACCGTGACGAGCACCGATAGCGGTAATGGCGCGGTGACGGGGACGTATGAGTTTTCGGTCGATATCGAGGGGCCGTAACGGCGCTCTCGCGGCCCCGCCGCGACCCCATCGCGGCGCTCCCGAATAACCCTTTTCAGCCCGGCCCTCCAACCCTTTTCAATCTTTTCGTCAACCGGTGGCGTTCGGTTTCGGGGAAACGAGCTTGGTGGTGTGTCCGCGCAACTGGGATGAAGGGAAGGTGATCTTGAATTAATTCCCTGCCGCAGGCGGTTAATCAACCATGGGACAGCGGCGTCTGCCCAAAAGTCACTTACCGGCAGGCGTACCGTAGGGCGGCGGCGGAAGTGGTTCACCGCTTCCATTAGGTCCGTCGATACTACGATCAGTTTGGGCGGCCGCCTCTATCTTGGCAATGATGGGAGCAACCTTGGGATCAAGTTTGACCATGGCAGCATCCGCCTTTTGGCGCGTAGCATACATTTGAGAGAGGAGTTGGGAGTCGGGAGTTTTTTTTGAAAACTGGGCAGCTTGTACTTCACGGATGAGCTCCGCTTCCTGGCTAAAGAGATCGGGATTGGCCCGGATGGCGGCGAAGAGGGCCGCTGAAACTTCTTTGTACTCGTCAGGCGTGATAATTTTGGAGAGATAACGAGGAACAAAGCCAGGGGGAAGGCGCAAGCCGGGAGGGAGGACTAAGGCAGGAGGGGGAGGGGGAACGTTCGGGGGCGTATTGGTTGAAGCGGTCGATTGCGCTCAAGCGGAATTGGCTAGAGTAGCACCTAGAGTAGCCCCCAGGATGAGCAGGAGAAATTTTCGCTTCATGGACTTCCTGACTAACACCATGAGAAAACGAGGCCAGGGATCGTTTCACATTGGTTGATTTCTTTTAGTCGCTTTCCTCCCTATTGCCAAGACAACGAAAACAGCGTCCCTGTTTTCCTCAACTTTACAGGGTCCTTCCAGTCCGTGGATAAATTGGGCAAAGCCCGCGGCGTGGTTGCCGTCAACACGGCCTTCCCGCGTCGGCTGGCCTTGCTCGTTGAGTGCGCTCCTCACACTGTAGCGCTTGTGCAGGTCAATCGCAACGTAGTGCATAGACTTCCTTTCGGTTGAGGTTCGTTCTACTCTAACCCCAGGAAGCCGACCCCGCCTTTCATGTTACCTGTCCCCTTTTTCTCGAACCATCTTTTCGACCCTTTATTGTAAGTTAAGACTTTTCGCGCGGTTACAGCGGGGGCTTACACGCTCGGGGACTGGCCCAGCAGCCTCAGTTTGAAGTAATGGAGCAGCACCTTGATCGAGTCCCGGATCGCGTTGGGCGACACGCGCGGGGACGGGGCGCGGTAGTGGATGGGCACTTCGATGAGGCGCGCATTGCGCAGGAGATGGCGTACCTCGGTCTGGTAGAAGTGGGCCTTGGACCGGAGCGGATAGGCGAGCAGCCGCGACAGCACCTCACGCGAAAAGCCCTGGAAGCCGGAGGTCATGTCGGCCAGACGTGCCCCGAGCAGCAGATGGGCCGCAACGGTTCCGGCCTTGGAGAGAAAACGGCGGTAGGGGGGCGAGTCGGCCATTGAACCGCCGTTGATGTAGCGGCTGCCGAAAGCGCATTCGTTGCCCTCGGTGAGGACGCGCAGGAACATCGGGATGGCCCGCGGATCGTGCGACAGCCCGGCGTCCATCTCGATGATGTAATTGTGGCCGTTGTTGACCGCTTCGCGCAGGCCGCGCAGGTAGGCGTCGACCAGGTAGCGGTTCTCGGGCGCCCAGATGGTGTGAAAACGGTTGTCCCGGGTGGAGAGCTCGCGGCACAGGTCGAGCGTGCGGTCTTTTGAGACGTTATCGACGACGAAATAGACGTGGCCGCTGCCAGTGAAGTCGAGGACTTCGGTGAAAACGCGGATGAAATCGGCGAAGTCCTGCTCTTCATTGGCCATGGGCGTCACGGCGCACCAATTCAGAGACTGATAGATTTTCAAGCGATCAAAGAGGCCCGCGGTTGGAAAAATGCAGACGGATGCAGGGTTTACCCATTGGTAAAGCAGGATCCTTAAACGTCAATGCTATAGTACTCTTATCAAAAGTAGCACTTCGGCTATGCTCCTCGCTCGGCTTCGCGTGGGAAGGCCGAATTCCTCCCGGCGCGACCTGGGTCTACTTTTGATAAGAGTACTAGTACGCGCGACCGCAGGCGGACGGAAACACTTCCCGTCCAAGGGACGGTGTCTGGAAGCGAGGCTTCACCATCTTTTTCTTTTCGTCTCAACCGCATGATCGCGCAGGACGCCAAGACAGGGGACGCGGGAAAAACTAATCTGCGCGTCACATGGCACTCGGCACCTTGATTCTTCCCCTCGACACGGGCGCATACGCGAGCCCGAATACGGCAATTCTCAACGGGATCACTGATCCGTCTCTGGACACGTCTTTCGGCTTGGTGGAGGGCGACCAGCTTTCGCTTATTCTCTATCCGCGCGTGAAATCGCCCACGGCGGGAGCGGCGACCACGACGCAGCGGCTGCCGCTCGGCTGCTCGATCATCGTGACGGGCAAACCGTTAAGTTCGCCGGGCGCGTCGACGGTTTTGTTTCAAGCCACGGGTTTCACCGAGTCGCAGGATGCCAACAGCAATTGGATCTATACGGGCTATCTCGATCTCGACACGAACGAACTTGCCGCCGCGATTCCCGGCAACACGCTGAGCATTCCGGTGTTGCTCGTGATCGATATTATTAGCGCGGGTGGAGAACCGCAGCGGTATCTGGCCGTCGTCACGGTTTATAATGAGACTTACACGGGGAGTGAGAGAGCGCCGACGCCGGCCACGTCGGGCTTTCTCAGCCAGGCGCAGAGCGATGCCCGCTATCTGCGCAATATTTCCGGGACGCAGACGATTCCGCAGGGCGCAACGTCCGTCGCCGTGACGGGCCAGACATGGCCTGAAACGCCATCGGCGGTGATTGCCGTGGTGGTTAAGGATGGCGCGGCCGCCGACAATATATTTGCCACGGTCGATAGGAGTTCCATCAGTGCGACGGGCTTCGCCGCGTATTTATCCGGCGCGCCGGGCGACGGCACGCATCAGCTTTTCTGGCTTGCCTTCCCGAACGCCGCCTCGCAGGCGCTTGCGGCCAGTCAGTCGCCCACTATCACCGGCAATGCCGTGACCATTGATCTGAGCCAGGCGCCGCTTTGTCTGCTGAATTTCAGCGGCGCGACCGGCACGGTGACGATGACGCTGGAGAATGCTTCCGTTGGGCAGCTTTATCTATTTGAGATCACCCAAGGCGCCACGATGCGCGGCGCTACTTTTCCGGGCAACACCAAGCAACAGGGTGGTGGTGGAGCGACTTATACGCCAAGCGGCGCGAATGCCATCGATCTTATCGAGATGATTTATGACGGAACGAATTATCTCATCAATCGTCTCGCCGCCTATGCCTGATATGAGACGGGAGGAACATGCGGGCGTGAGATTTCCGAGAACGGATTTTTCTTGAAATTGATATCTCCCATTTTCCGTCCAATTCGTCAAAAAACTTATGACCAACCCCAATCCCAACGAAGTTTCACGTTTTAATCATCTTGCCGCCGTGCTGATTATCTGCGCGGGCATCATCGCCGCGTTTGTCGCGGCCACGCCGGTGCAGAATCTCACTTTGCAAACCAACGCCAACGCGGGTGGCAACAGCATCACGAACGCCGCCTCGATTCAGGCAACAAACGGTTACTTCGCCAATGTCTACGCGACGAACGGCATGACCGGCCCCGTGGCCACGGCCAATCTGAGCGGGATTGTGAGCACTTCCAATGGCGGGACGGGAGCGAGCACGGCGGCGGGGGCGCGGGCGGGATTGCATTTGTCTCCCACCTTCAATGTCTCCGACTACGGTGCGTATGGCGATGGCAAGGTGATCTACGACGCGACTTTCTATGCCGGGTCCAACACGCTGACGAGCACGCAGGCGACTTTTACCAGCGCGGTGACGGGCGCGACAGCGGCAATTCAGACGACTCCGACGCAGCGCGAACTGGTGACGCTGACTTATGTCAACTCGACCACGGTAACGATGAGCACGAACATGCCTTGCTCCTCGACAAACTCGGTGACGGTGACCAATGCGACGAACGCCTCGCCCATCGTGATTACGACCACGGCCGCCCACAACGCCATCGCGGGGCAGACGGTGACGATTTCGGGCGTGGGCGGCAACACGAACGCCAACGGGACGTTCACGGTGGCGAGCGTGCCGACTGCGACATCGATGACGCTTTACGCGCAAAACACGACGACGGCGATCAACGGCAACGCGGCTTACACGAGCGGCGGCACGCTGACGATTTCACCCAATCCGCTGATCTACGGGCACGACGACACGGCGGCGATTCAGAGCGCGATCACGGCCGCCTACAACGCAAACGGCGGCGTGGTGCAGTTCAATAACGCGATCTATATGTGCGCCGGTTCGCCGGCGGCCGGGAGCTTTGGCAACTCGTGCAATTCGGTGCTGGAGGTGCCGGCGGCGTGGCAGCCGCAGGCCAACCTGACGATTACGCTGCGCGGGGTAAATCAGCCCCGGTTTGTGCAGTGGGGTCTCAACGAGCAGTTCAACACGCCTTACGGGCAGCTTCTCGGCGCGGGCGGATCGGTGCTGTATTTTCCGGCGAGCGCGACGGGCGGCTCCGCGGGAAATTATCCGGCGGCGATTGCGGAATGCGCCTGGAACACGAGCCAGGGCGCGCTGGCCAACTTCTCGGTGACGCAACTTGAGGTGAACAATCTGCAAATCATGATGGCGCAAAATTCGGGGTTATCGGCGCTGCAGGAGGGCTATGTCGGCGGCGTGAAGCATAGCGGGCTGGCGATTACGACGGATGTCTATCCGGGCACGATGCCGAATCCGGCAGGGAATCCGTCAATGGGAATTATCGCTCCATTTCTAGACAATGACAACTTATGCCGTTTTGATGATCTCTATATAAGTGGATTTAATGAGGCTCTAGCAATCTGCGAACACACATTTATTGACAATTATCACGCTTATTACAACGTAAAAGCTCTTACCTTTACGGCCGGATCGGATCACGTTAATTTTATAAATAATTTTAATCCAGAAGAATGCGCATATTGTATCTACTCTAAGAGTTCCATCGGTAATAACACGGGGCCTTCTTATATATTCGGAACTATGGACAACGAAATGACTTCTTCGGGAGCAACCACATCGTCGGCTGTTTCGTGGGCATATGGAATAAATGATATTTATGACGCCACTAACATTCTCTATGGATATGTTACCTATTGCCATTCTGGACTGGGAACATCGCCTCCGGGATATTCAGTAAATGGAGCCTCCAATTTAATCCAGATCAATGGTCTTACTGGGGGAGGGAATTGGAGTGCGGATGCCGTCCTTAATTGGAATTCATCAATGACAAATCAAGCGGCATTTAATTTTTTATTTCCAAATCTTACTGCAGGGAAATATGCCACGGTCGAATATGGTCCGAGTACAACGGAAAATTTCTATTTTGGATTTACAAAAGGTTCGTCTGCCAACGCAGATCTCTTTAACGTTGGATGGATAGGAGGAAGCGCTCAGTCTCCTATCTATGC
>Ga0335072_10005249_pt1 | contig 19086 bp, 22 predicted proteins | sample Lox_Sample_21_FD_206725 | JGI IMG/M metagenome (GOLD analysis project Ga0335072, IMG submission 206725) | Soil microbial communities from Loxahatchee National Wildlife Refuge, Florida, United States - Lox_Sample_2.1 | ecosystem: Environmental > Terrestrial > Soil > Wetlands | place: USA...
GACGCCTCATAGGAGGACGGGCAAGATGCCAGCAGCTGGTGTAGTCATGTTCTTCGCGGCGGTGCTGATCGTCCTCGCGGTCGTCTACTACCTCGTCTCGACAATTAACGCCCTGCAGACGATCACCCAGGCGCTCGACGAGGCAATCACAGGCGTGGTCGGGATCATTGAGAAGAGCGCGCCCGTCGACGACGTCGTCACCTCGATCAACACGAACCTCGACGCGGGCGTCGACCTGCTCGAGGGCCTGCTCGTCAAGAAGGCTGGGATGTCGGACGCGGTCGGTCTGGTCGCGGGGCTATACCCGGGCGCGGCCGGAGAGGGCTTCCGGAACTTCCCGGAGAGCAAAGAGACGACGGCCCCGCGGATCAGCGAGGTGTACACGAAGGGCACGCTGACGCTGGCCCGGCTCGGGCGCGAGGCGCCGATCGCAGCCGCCAGCCCGAACGGCCCGGCACTCCGCAACCCGTCGTATGGCAGCACGGCCGCCCGCGGGCTCTATCCGGAGGTCAGGCAGACGCGACCAAGCTCGATGCCCCGCTCGCCGATCATCGGCACCGACTCGCCCGTCCAGTACGAACCCAGCGAGTCGCCCGGAGTACGCAAGCGGATGCCGGTGCCGGTCGGCGCCGCTCCACCGAGCGAGGCGACCGCCACCGAGGGCGGGATCGTGAAATCCGGGCTGGCCTTCCTGCGCCGGCTGAGAAACGAAGACGCTGAGGCGCCGCCGTCAGGCGCCGCCGACCAAGATTAATCACAGTGAGGAGAAGGGATGCAGACTCCAGCGCCGTTTGACTACGAGCGCGCGACCACCGTGGACGGCGCGATCGCATCGCTCGCCGAGCATGGTCCCGAAGCCCGGTTGATCGCCGGCGGTCACAGCCTCCTGCCGATGATGAAGCTGCGCCTCGCGAGCCCCGAGTACCTGATCGACATCAACGACCTCGAGGAGCTCTCCTACATCGACGAGCGCATCACCGAGATCCGTATCGGAGCACTGACGCGTCATGCCGAGCTGCTCGAGTCCGAGCTGCTCGCGCGCCGTGCCCCGGTGTTCCGCGACGCCGAGGAGATGATCGCCGACCCGGTCGTGCGCAACCGGGGCACGATCGGCGGATCGCTGTGCCAGGCCGACGCCGCCGAGGACCTGTCCGCGGTGTGCGCAGCCCTGAAAGCAAGCGTCGTAATTAAAGGTCCCGCCCACCACCCCGACAACCCAAGCGGCGAGCGCACCGTCGGCATGGACGGCTTCTACCTCGGGCCCTTCACGACCACCGTGGGCGCCGATGAGATGCTCACCGAGGTCCGGATCCCGTTGCGGGGCGGGGCGGGCAGCGCGCACGAGAAGGTGGAGCGACGCGCCGGCGACTTCGCGATCGCCGCGGTCTCGGCCGCCGTGTGGATCGAGGGCGGCACGATCGTCGACGCGGGGATCGCGCTCGCCGCGCTCGGTCCGAGCACGGTCATCGTCACTCGCGCCGAGGAGGCCATGAAGGGCAAGGCGCCCTCGGATGAGCTGTTCGCGCAGGCGGGCGAGATCGCCAAGGAGGACTGCATGCCGGTGCCCGACGGACGCGGGCCAGTCGACTACAAGCGTCACCTCGCGAGCGTCCTGACCGTCCGCGCGCTACGGCGCGCCGCTACCCGCGCCCTGCAACAGGAGGCCTAGGAACATGGAAGTGACGATCACGATCAACGGACAGAAGGTCTCGCGGGACGTCGAGGCGCGCACACTGCTCGTCCACTTCATCCGCGATACGCCGGGGCTGACGGGCACGCACTGGGGCTGCGACACCTCCAACTGCGGCGCTTGCGTGGTGCTCATGGACGGACAGCCGATCAAGTCGTGCACGACGCTCGCGGCGATGGCGGAGGGACACGAGATCCGGACCGTTGAATCGCTCGAGCGGGACGGACGGCTCGACCCGATCCAGATGGGCTTCCACGAGAAGCACGGGCTGCACTGCGGGTTCTGCACGCCGGGGATGCTGATGACCACCCGCGCGCTGCTGGACCAGAACCCGAACCCGACGGAACAAGAGATCAGGACCGCGATCTCGGGCGCGATCTGTCGCTGTACGGGCTACAAGAACATCGTCAGCGCGGTGCGCTGGGCGGCCGAGCACGAGGCCGCGATGAAACAGGAGGCGTAAGCATGGCCACGATGGACACCGCCACGACCGAACGCCCCATCGGCTTCGGCCGCCTGAAGCGCAAGGAGGACGCGCGGTTCATCCGCGGCCAGGGGACCTACCTGGACGACATCCGCCTGCCCGGGATGGTGCACGGCGTGATGCTCCGTAGCCCCTACGCCCACGCGAGGATCGTCTCGATAGATACCTCGAAGGCGCTCGCGCACCCGGGAGTGGCGGCGGTCGTGACGGCCAAGGACCTCGAGACGCTCGGGCTCGCCTGGATGCCGACGATCTCCTACGACACGCAGGCCGTGCTCGCGGGCGACAAGGTCCGCTTCCAGGGGCAGGAGGTTGCGTTCGTGATCGCCGTCGACGAGTACACAGCGCGCGACGCGCTCGCGCTGATCGACGTCGAGTACGAGCCGCTGCCCGCGGTCGTCAACGCCCGCAAGGCGCTCGACTCCGACGCGCCTCTGATCCGCGACGACAAGGACGGCCTCCTCGACAACCTGGCCAGCCCGCTGTGGGAGGCCGGCGACTCGGAGGCGACCGATCGTGCCTTCGCCGAGGCCGACACGATCGTCACGCGCGACATCATCTACCCGCGCTGCCACCCGGCGCCGCTCGAGACGTGCGGGATGATCGCCGACTTCAACCCGAACACCGGCCAGCTCGACATCTACAACGGCAACCAGGCCCCCAACGCGCACCGCACGGTGTACGCGCACGTGGCCGGCCTGGCCGAGCACATGATCCGGATCCGCTGCAACGACATCGGCGGCGGCTTCGGCAACAAGGTTCCGGTGTATCCCGGCTACGTGTGCGCGATCGCCGGGTCGATCGTCGCCGGCGTACCGGTGAAATGGATCGAGGATCGCTCCGAGAACCTGATGTCGACCGGCTTCGCGCGGGACTACGTCATGCACGCCGAGATGTGCTCGAAGAACGGCAAGATCACCGGCCTGCGCGTCGACGTGATCGCCGACCATGGCGCGTTCGATTCGACTGCGCAGCCGACCAAGTTCCCGGCCGGTTTCTTCCACATCGTGTGCGGCTCCTACGACCTCGAGGCCGCGCACGTGCAGGTGAAGGCGGTCTACACGAACAAGGCGCCGGGCGGCGTGGCCTACCGGTGCTCGTTCCGGATCACCGAGGCCGTGTACCTGGTCGAGCGGATGGTCGACGCACTCGCGCTCGAGATGAAGGTCGACCCGATCGACCTGAGGATGAACAGCTTCATCGCCCCCGAGCAGTTCCCGTACGAGACGACGACCGGGTGGACGTACGACTCGGGCAATTACGCCGCGACGATGCGCGAGGCAATGCGCATCGCCGGGTATGACGAGCTGCGAAAGGAGCAGGCGCAGAAGCGCGCTCGCGGCGAGCTGATGGGCATCGGCACCTCGTTCTTCACCGAAGGCGTCGGCGCCGGGCCACGCAAGCACATGGACATCCTGGGACTGGCCATGAACGACGGCGCCGATCTGCGCGTGCATCCGTCCGGGAAGGCGATGGTCAGCATCTCCGCGCAGACGCAGGGCCAGGGCCACGAGACGACGTTCGCGCAGATCGTCGCCGAGGAGCTCGGGATCCCGCCCGAGGACGTCCAGGTGCGCCACGGCGACACCGACCGCACGCCATACGGGCTGGGCACGTACGGAAGCCGCTCCACCCCCGTCTCCGGCGCCGCCGTGGCGGTGGTGTCAAGAAAGGTCCGCGACCGGGCCCGCCTGATCGCCGCCACCATGCTCGAGACGCGAGCCGAGGACCTGGCCTGGGAGAAGGGCCGCTGGTACGTCAAGGGCGACCCCGAGAAGGGCGCGATGATCGAGGAGATCGCGGCGTACGCCTACAGCGGCGAGCCGATGCCCGAGGGGCTGGAGGGCGGCCTCGACGCGCAGGTGATCTACGACCCGCCCAACCTGACCTATCCGTGCGGCGCGTACATCTGCGTCGTCGACGTCGACCCCGACACCGCGGCGGTCAAGGTCAGGCGCTTCATCGCGGTCGACGACTGCGGCGTGCGGATCAACCCGATGATCGTGGAGGGGCAGATTCACGGCGGCCTGGCCGAGGGCGTCGGGATCGCGCTGATGGAGGTGATCACGTTCGACGACGAGGGCAACTGCCTGAACGGGTCCTTCATGGACTATCTGATCCCGACCTCGCTCGAGTGCCCCGACTTCGAGCTCGGCGAGACCGTCACCCCGTGCCCACACCATCCCCTCGGGGCCAAGGGCGTCGGCGAGTCTCCCAACGTCGGCTCGCCGCCCGCGATCGTGAACGCCGTGATCGACGCGCTGCACGCCACCCACGGCGTCGACCACATCGACATGCCGTGCACGCCGGCGCGGGTGTGGGCGGCGATGCAGGGACGCGCGGAGCCGCCGCAGTGATCGTGGGCGGGGCACTCAGTTCCCGGGCGCAAGAGCTGATCGCCCAGGGAGCGGTGTTCGTGACCGCCACCGTCGTCCGGGTCGAGCATCCGACGAGCTCAAAGCCAGGGAACGTCGCGCTCGTGCACGAGGACGGCCGGATCGAGGGATTCGTCGGCGGCGTGTGCGCGCAGAACAGCGTGCGGCTGTACTCGCTCAAGGCGATTGAGCGCGGCGAGCCGTTGCTGCTACGCATCCTGCCCGACGCGCTCGGAACCGACGCCATGGCCAAGAACGCGGCCAACGTCGACGCGGGACAGGTCGATCCCGGCCACGAGGTCGCGCACGACGAGGGCTCGGTCACGGTGCAGAACCCATGCCTGTCGGGCGGGGCGATCGAGGTGTTCCTCGAGCCGTTCCTGCCCCCGCCGCGAGTGATCGTCGCGGGCGACACGCCGATCGCCGCAGCGCTGCTGCGTCTCGGACCGCAGCTCGCGCTCGACGCGGTGGATTCACGCGGCGGGGACAGTGGCGCGATCGTGCCGTCGATCGACGACCTGGCGTTGGTCGTTGCCGCCCACGGACGCGATGAGCTCGCCATCCTGCGCACAGCGCTCGAGGCGGAGGTCAAGTATGTCGGGCTGGTGGCCAGTCGTAAGCGGGGCGCCGGCGTCCTCGACGAGCTGCGCGGTGAGGGCGTTCCCGAGGAGCTGCTGGACCGGATCGACACGCCCGCCGGCCTCGATATCGGCGCCCGCACGCCATCCGAGGTCGCGCTTTCGATCCTGGCCTCGATCATCGAGGTTCGCCGCCGCACGAGCACGGCGCCGCGGTCTTGGGCCGCCGCCCCGCCGACGGCGGTCGATCCGATCTGCGGCATGACGGTGGTGGTCAGCGCCGACGCGCTGTCGGTTCAGTACGCCGGCGACACGCATTACTTCTGCGGCGAGGGCTGTTTCCGCGCGTTCGAGCGCCAGCACGCGCCGGCATGACGCCGCCGGGCGTGACCGGCGAGGCGCCGGACGAGGTCCGGCGCGTTGTCCCCGACGTGGAAACGCTCGCGGTCCGTCTGGCCTCGGTCGACTACCTGGTCGACGAGGCGCTCGCCACCTCGATGTTCCTCAGCCTGCGCCTTCCCCAGCCACTGCTCCTGGAGGGCGAGGCCGGCGTGGGCAAGACCGAAGCCGGCAAGGCGCTCGCCGCCGCGCTCGACACGCCGTTGGTACGCCTCCAGTGCTACGACGGGATCGACGCGGCCGAGGCCCTGTATGAGTGGAACTACCCGCGGCAGCTGCTGAGCATCCGGCTCGCGGAGTCGCAGGGTGCGGAGCTGAACGAACAGGACCTGTTCGCGCGTGAGTACCTGATCCGCCGCCCGCTGCTGCGCGCACTCGAGCATCCGGGGCCCCGGCCGGCGGTTCTGCTCGTGGACGAGATCGACCGTGCCGACGACGACTTCGAGGCCTTCCTGCTCGAGCTGCTCGCCGAGGCCGCGGTCACGATCCCCGAGCTGGGCACGATCCGCGCTACCCATCCGCCGATCATCGTCCTGACCTCGAACCGTACGCGAGACCTGCACGACGCGGTCAAGCGTCGCTGTCTGTACCAGTGGATCGACTACCCGAGCGCTGATCGCGAGGTCGAGATCATCCGGCGTCGCGTCCCGGGTTCATCAGCACGGCTCGCCGTACAAGTGGCGGACGCGGTCTCCCGGATGCGCGACAGCGACGTGCAAAAGCCGCCGGGCGTGGCCGAGGCGATCGACTGGGTGGCCGCGCTGGCGGTGCTCGGCGTCGCCGAATTGGACGTGGACGCGATCGAGCGCACGCTCGGGTCGGTGCTCAAATACGCTGAGGACCAGGAGGTCGTGCGGGCAGCCGGGCTGGACGAGCTGGTGGTCCCTCGATGACCGAGCCCTTCCGGGTCCGAACCCTGGCGCTCGACCTCCCGGCGGTGGCCGGTGCGTTCAGCCGCCGGCTTCACGACGCCGGCGTGCCGGTGACGGTGGAGCGCGCCAGCTGGTTCGCCCAGGCGCTGGCGGTGGTCGAGCCGATCTCGCGCCGGCGCCTGTACTGGACCGCGCGGGCCGCCCTCGTGTCCGATCGCATGCACGTGGGTGCCTTCGACGAGGTGTTCTTCGGTGTTTTCGGTTCGGCGCCGGTGGAGGATCCGACCGGCCCCGTTCCCGCCGTCCCCGAAACCGAGCCGGCGCCGGCGAACGAGCGGCGGCGGAGCGCCGGGGGCCTCGATTCGCCCCCGTCGGGCGCGACGCGCTCGGACGCATCCTCCGGGCAGCCGGCCGATCTCACGCACGACGAGCCGATTCCCGTGCTTGCCAGCGCCGATGAGGTACTCCGCTCCAAGCGGTTCGACGCGCTCGAGCCCGACGAGCTGGCCCGGCTCTACCGACTGATGTCGCGCCTGCGCATCGCCACGCCGGTGCGGAGGACTCGACGCGCGGATCGCGCCCGCCGTGGCGAGCGCGTCGACATGCGCCGGACGCTGCGCGGCAGCCTGCGTACGGCCGGCGACCCGATCCGACTCGCCCAGCGCCGCCGGCGGGTGGTCCGAAGGCGACTCGTGATGCTGTGCGACATCTCCGGCTCGATGGAGCCCTACGCGCGCGCGTATCTCCAGTTCCTCACCTGTGCGGCCGGAGCGGGCGGTGGGGGGCGGGCGGGCGGGACCCAAAGCGAAGCGTTCGTGTTCGCGACGCGCCTGACTCGACTGACGCGCGCGCTGTCCTCGCGCAATCCCGAGCGCGCGATCCAACGCGCGGCGGCCACGGCGCCGGACTGGTCAAGCGGCACCCGGATCGGCGATGCGCTGAAGACGTTCAACGATCGCCACGGCCGGCGCGGGATGGCCCGCGGTGCGGTCGTGGTGATCCTGTCCGACGGCTGGGAACGCGGTGAGCCGGCGCTGGTCGCGCGCGAGATGGAGCGGCTGCGCCGGCTGGCATACCGGATCGTGTGGGTCAACCCCCGTATCAGCGCCCGCGGCTTCGAGGCGCGAGCCGGCGGACTCGTGGCGGCCCTGCCCCACTGCGACGCGCTCGTGAGCGGCCACAGCCTCGAGGCGCTGGGCGAGGTGGCCGACGCGATTGGGGCAGCGCGGTCCAACCATCGACCGCTCGCGACCGGGGTCGAGATCCCCGAGCCCGAGCCAGGGGACGAACCGTGGCCGAGCGCCACCCCCGTGCCCGGCAGCTCGGTAGCGATGCCCAGCGGCTATGGGCCGAGCCGCGGCAAGACCACGCCGGGATGGTCACTCGGGACATGAGCGAAAAGACGTGCATCTATCCCGGCTGCGATCGCCCGGCCGTGCCGCCGCACCCGCTCGGCGGGCCGCAGCCGAGCTTCTGCGATCTCGAGGGGCACAACGCCTTGACCGCGCACCTCGAGCGCCAGCGCCTGGCGCGCGAGGACGCGTCAGATCAATCGACACAGGAGGATCAGTGAATGGCCGACGAGGCATACCGGGCGGTGTTCCTGCGCGTGCACCCCACCGGCAAGATGGTGCTCAGCCTGACGACCGAGTCCGACGGCGAGGAGCTCCGGTACGCGCGGCTCGTCGCCGATCACCTCGGCGTGCCGGCGCTCGACGTGAAAGTCGTCCCGGCCGACACGGACCGTTTCGGTGAGGGCCATGGCTACAACACGAGCCCGTCGGCACAGACGCCGGGGGCGATCGAGAGCGCCACGGGCAAGATCCTCGACAAGGCGCGGCTGCTCGCGGGCGCGGCGCTCGAGACCCCACCCGACTCGCTGACCTGGGCCAACGGCGCGTTCTTCAGCACGAGCGACCCGTCACAGGCCAAGACGATCGCCGACGTCGCGCTCTATGCGCACGGCACGGGCGTGCTGCCCGCGGGCGTGGAGGGCGGGCTCGACGCGCAGACCGTCTACAAGGAGTCTTAGTTCGCTTTGGTCTCGATCTCGACCTGGACCTCGTCGGCGACCTTCAAAGCGCCAAATAGGGCGGAGTACGGCTTCATCCCGTGCGCGGTTTGCGTCACCTTGGCGGTGCCGGTCACGTGGCCGGCGTCACCGATCGCGAGGTCGAACTCCACCGGCGCGTGCTTGCCGTGGATGGACACCTCGCCGCGCACGCGCAAGCCGCCGGAGACTTCCTGGAGCTCGCTCGAGCGGAACTCGATCTGCGTTCCCTTCAGCACTTCCTTGTCGATCGTCTTCTTGATCTCCGCCTTGTCGTTCTCGCTGAGGGACTTGAGGCCGCCGGTGCCCTCGAGCACGCGCAGGGAGCTCGAGTCGGCGGTAAGCGTAAGCGCCGGCTGCGCTTCCGGGTCGAGCGTGGCCTGCCAGGACCCGACCTCGATGAGCAGGTCGTGGCCGGCCTTGGCGGCGCCGCCGGTCCGGCGCGTTCTGATTCTCAGACTCGCGTTGTCTGGTCCGAATTGCTGCGACATACGAGCAACCCTAACCGAGGAGATCAATCGTGGTTGAACTCGATCACCCGTTCTCGACCGGCAAGCCGATCGACGACAACTGGCAGGCGATCCTCGACCTCGAGCGCCTGGTTCCCTGCGTCGAGGGCGGCAGCGTGCTCGAAAGGACCGGCCCGGACAGCGTAAAGGCCGAGATCAAGATCAAGATGGGCGCGATGTCGCTGACCTACGCCGGCACCGTCACCGTCATCGAGCAGGACCCCGAACAGCATCGGGCTGTGCTTCAGGTCAAATCGCGTGAGACCAAGGGACAGGGGCACGCCAACGCCGACGTGACCTTCTCGCTGTCGGACGGCGGGGGGACGATCCACACCGCCGCGCAGATCACTGGCAAGGCGGCCTCGATGGGCGAGGGCGTGATGGTCAGCGTGCTGGACGCGTTGATCAGGAGCTTCACCGAGAACCTGGCCTCGATCTAATGTCGGAGGACTAGGCTCGTCGCCGTGGGCCAGATCCCGATGAGACGCGCCGAGCCGGGCGAGGTCCCGCCCGACGGCGGCACCGCCGTGCAAATGCACCCGGATCGCCCCGTCTTCTCCGGCCACGGACCCGATGACTACGTCTGCGTCGAGTGCGGGAACGTGCTCGCGGTGGCGATGGCGCCCGAGTACATGAACCGGAAGCTGCGGATCCGCTGCGCCCGGTGCCGGACGCTGAACGTCGCGATCGAGGTCGAGGGAGTCGACTACCGCTCGGCGTTCAAGGGTTCACGACCCTAGGCGCCCGGGCTGACCGCGCCGGCGGCGTCGCGCTCATAGTCGAGCTCGGTGCGCACCCCGAGCTCGTGCAGCGCATCGTTGGCGTCCTCCAGGCTGCCCGCCTGCGCCACCGCCTTGGCCAGGCGCCCGACGGCGCTGATCGTGATGTCGACGTCGAGATAGAACGTCAGCGCGGCAACCGCGCTCAGTTCGAGCGTCCTGGTGCCGCCGCGAATCGTCGTCAGCCCCGAGGCGCCGCGGAAGGCGCGCACCGCCTGAGCGCTGGCCTCGGTCCTGACGAGCTCCATCGCCGCCTCCATCCGGTCCGCCACCGCGCCGGTCAGGCCGCGGCCGCCACACAGCCCACCGGCGCCCGCCACCACGGCGAGCTGCGCCAGCACCTCGTCGGGCGTGAGCTCGGCGTCGCACCCGATCCCGAACACGCCGAGCAGGACGGGCTGTCCGCTCGTGCTCAGACGCCCGCCGGCGGCCAACATGATCGCGTCGCACAGCGGGCTGCGCAGCCCCGGCTCATCGCCGCTCGCGATCACGTCCCCGCCCACGTCGACGAGCACGAGCAGATCGCACTTGAGCGCGGCGATCGCCGAGGCGAGACCGTCCGCCACGCTCTCCGGTCCGGCCGTTGGGTCCACCAGCACGGTGGGCTGGGCGAGGAACTCGGCCATGCGCGATTCGGCGAACACGACGTCGCGCCCGCGCACGCCGGTCTCGGGACCGGCCAGAAGAACGCCCGGCGCCAGCTCCTCCGCGCCCTCGATCTCCGACGTGGTCCGTGGGCCCGGAACCGGGTCATACGGTCGGCGCTCCCAAGAGAGCCCGCCGAGCACCGGTTCGGCGTTGTCATACAACCGGGCCGGCTCAGCGGTGGCGAGCGCTCCGACGACGTCGCCCCCGCCGCCCATGCCAATCACCAGCGGGCGTCTTGACCCCCGCAGCAGCAGCTCAGCATCGCGCATCTCAATAGTTGTAGCGGGCGCGTGATGACGCCGGTGTTACCAATCAACCCCCGGTGTCAGGGTTTTGGCACTTCGCCGTGCGGGAAGCCATGAACTGATAGTCGAGCCGCCGGAGGAGGGGAGCATGAGCGCCGAGCCCGACGCCACCGCAGATCGAGCGCCCGACGCCACCGGAGATCGAGCGCCGGACGTCGCCGAGGATCGAGCGCCCCGCGCTCCCATACGACTGCCGCGAGGCGCGTGGCGGGGCGTGTTCTCGAGGACGCTGCGGGAGTTCAAGGCCGACAACCTGACCGATTGGGCGGCGGCGCTCACCTACTACGGGGTGCTGGCCATCTTCCCGGCGGTGATCGCGCTGATCTCGATCGTCGGGCTCATCGGCCACTCCGCCACAGGGCCCCTGATCGACCACCTCGGCAAGCTCGCCCCCGGGACCGCGCGGCAGGTCTTCACGAGCGCGATCCAGGGCCTTCAAAAAAGTCGCGGCGCCGCCGGCGTGCTGTTCGTCGTCGGCATCCTCGGCGCGCTGTGGTCGGCATCCGGATACGTGGGCGCATTCATGCGCGCATCGAACGCGATCTACGACATCGAGGAGGGCCGCCCGTTCTGGATGACGGCCCCCGTGCGGCTCGCGGTCACGATCGTGATGGTGCTGCTGCTGACCGCCGGCGCGCTGGCCGTGGTGATCACCGGCGGCCTCGCCGGCCAGGTCGGCAAGCTGCTCGGCGTCGGCAACAGCGCGGTCACCGTGTGGGACATCGCCAAGTGGCCGGTGCTGCTGCTCGTCGTCGGGATCATGTTCTCGATCCTGTACTGGGCCTCGCCCAACGTGAAGCAGCCGGGCTTCAGCTGGCTGACTCCGGGCGGTCTTCTCGCGGTCGCGGTGTGGGTGCTCGCCTCGGCCCTGTTCGCCCTTTACGTGGCCAACTTCGGCTCCTACAACAAGTCCTACGGGACGCTGGCCGGCGTGATCATCTTTCTCGTCTGGCTGTGGATCTCCAACGTCGCGATCCTGCTCGGGGCCGAGCTCAACGCCGAGCTCGAGCGGGCGCGGGTGATCGAGGCCGGCCATCCCGCCGACGTCGAGCCGTTCGTCGAGCCGCGCCGCACGCCCAAGCCGGCGCGCAGCTGACGCGGCGACGACCTCGTCGGCTGAGTGGGGCTCGAGCTGATGTACTGAGCGGCCGTGGCCGAGGTAACCCTCACGAGCGAGGAGCTGAAGCAGGTCTGCGTAGAGCTGCTCCGCGCCGTCGGCACGCCCGACGATCTCGCCGTGGTCGTCGCCGAGGGGCTGCGCGACGCGAACCTGGCCGGGCACGACTCGCACGGCCTGGTCCGGCTGCCGCAGTACCTGCAGCGGGCGCGCGAGGGCACGGTCGTTCCTGCGGCCCGCGCCGAGATGGTCCGCCGGCGGGGCGCCACGGCGTGCGTCTCGGCCCGACGCGGATGGGGCCAGCCCGCCGCCCGGCTGGCGGCGTCGACCGCGGCGGGGATCGCCGGCGAGCTCGGGGTCGGCGCGGTGGTTCTGCAGGACGCCCCTCACGTCGGGCGCATGGCCGACTACGTCGAGTCGATCGCCGCGAGCGGACACATCGGCATGACCGTGACCAACGCGACCCCCAACGTGGCGCCGTTCGGGGGGCGCGACCGGCGCTTGGGAACCGATCCGATCGCGTTCGCCATCCCCCGCCCGGAAGGACGACCCCCGATCGTCGTCGACTTCGCCACCTCGGTTCGGGCCGAAGGCAAGGTGCGTGTGGCGCGCGCCGCCGGCCGCATGGTGCCGCCGGGCACGCTGATCGATCGAGACGGCCGTCCCAGCGACGATCCCGAGGACTTCTACGCGGGCGGAGCGCTCCTGCCGGCCGAGGGCCACAAGGGCTACGCGCTCGCCGTGGCGATCGAGGCGCTGGGCGGCATCCTGTCGGGCATGGGACCGGCGATGATCCCCGACTACGGCGCCGGCAACGGAATGTTCGTGCTCGCGCTCGAGATCGAGGCGTTCATCTCGGTCGAGCGGTTCATGGGTCAGGTGGAGGAGATGGCCCGCGCGCTCGAGACCGCTCCCACGGCACCGGGCGTCGCACAGGTGCTGCTGCCCGGCGAGCCCGAGCGCCGCACCGCCGCGCTTCGGCTCCGTGATGGGATCCCGGTGGCGGAGTCCACGTGGCGGGAGGTGTCCGAGTTCGCCGCTGAGCTCGGCGCCGGGACGCGTAAGGTCTAGCGCGCACCCCGCGACTCAGCCCACCGGCGCATCGCGTAGCGGAACCAGGCGTCGCCGAACGGGAAGTACAAGCGAACCGGGATGCCGCGCGCCACCAGGGAGGACTGGTCGGCCGGCCGGACGCCCAGCAGCATCTCCACGGTGACGCCCGGCATCGCGGGCAGCAGCGCCTCGCGCAGGACGGGGTCGTGGGTGGCCAGTGAGAGCTCGGCGCCGGCGCGGTGAAGCGCGTGCGCGAGCTCGGCGAACGCCACATCGGTCGCGTCTCCCCATGGATGTGCGAGTGCGGGCGACTCGACGTAGGCGCCCTTGACCAGTCGGATCGGGACGCCCGCCTGCACCAGCACCTCCGCGTCGCGGGCGCTGCGGCGCAGGTTCGCCTGCACGGTGGCGGACACCGACCGATCCGACACGCCGGCGCGGGCGACGGTGATCACCGCATCGAGGATCCGGTCGGTGCGGGCCGCCTGCTCGGCACCGACCTGCACCCGCGACCCGCCGGGCACTGCGCGGGCGATCCGCTCGAGGCGCCGCGCGACCGCCGCGGCCGGTCCGTCCACACCGATGTGCGATAGGTCCACCGACAGAGACGTCCCCGGTGGCGCGCCGGCCAGGCGGGCGGCGAGACCGACGTACTCGTCGGTCACCCGGTCCGCCTCGACCGGGTCGCTCACGTTCTCGCCGAAGAAGTCGATCGAGCTGCCAACGCCGCGCGCCGCCAGCTCGGCGGCGGTGGCCAGCGCGTCGTCGGCGCTCACGCCGGCAACATATGGCGACGCTAACCGGTAGGCCAGCGCGCCGCCGCCGGGGATGGCCCGTACGACCTGCTCGAACCGCTCGCTCGTGGCGAGCTTGAACAACGCGTGGCGAGGAAGCGGGAGCACGGCGGGCAAGCGGACGATAGTCCGACGCCCACCGCGGCTGGTCGGAGTCGCGCATGAATAGAATTTCAATCGACTTAGTGATGTATACTCCCGGCCATGTCTACTGCTGCTTCCCCGCCCACGGCCGTTGACGTCCACCAGCACCTTTGGACCGAGCCGCTGCTCGATGCCCTGGCCGCCCGTGACCGCCTGCCGTTCGTCACCCGCAGCGACCACGCGGCGATCGTTCACTGCGCCGGCGAGCGGGCCTACGCCATCGACCTGACGACGGAGAATCCGGCCTGCCGTGTCCGCCTCGTCGAGGACGATGGCCTCGACCTCGCGCTGATCGCGCCGTCGAGCCCGATCGGGATTGAGGCCCTGCCGGGAGACGAGGCGCGCGAACTGATCGCGGCGTATCTGACCGGAGTCGAGTCGCTGCCAGGCGCATTCGCGGCGTGGGGGCCCGTCGCGCTCGATCAAGCCGACGCCGGCGATGTGGACGACGTGCTCGCCCATGGCTGCGTGGGCATCACGCTCCCCGCGGGAGCGCTGGCGACGCCCGACGGCCTCGACCATGTTGAGCCACTGATCGCCCGCGCCAACGAACTCGACGCGCCGGTGTTCATCCACCCCGGCCCGGGACTCGGCGGCCCAACGCGAGAGGCGTCGCTGACCGAGCCCGTCTGGTGGACGGCAATGACCGATTACGTCGCGCAGATGCAGGCGGCGTGGCTCGCGTTCGCCACGATCGGGCGCCGGCGCCACCCTCACCTCCGCGTCGTGTTTGCCCTTCTCGCCGGGGGCGCACCGAGCCTGAGCGAGCGGCTGGCCGTCCGCGGGGGTCCACCAATCGACCTCCGCGATCCGTTCGCCTTCTACGAGAGCTCGAGCTTCGGTGCCCGAGCGATCGAAGCGATGATCGAGCGTGTCGGAGCCGACCAGGTCGTGTACGGCTCGGACCGGCCAGTGGTGGAGCCACCCCCCACGGAGCGGGACCCGATGCTGCGGTCAAACGCGGCTCGGCTCGTCTCGAGGGTCGAGAGCGCGGTTGCGGCATGAGCCTCACACCACTCGAGCTCGAGCAGTTCGTCGCCGGCCTGGCGGCCCAACCCGAGCGCTGGCAGCACGCCGTCCGGCACGCCAGTGACGTCCGCGTGTATGAGCAGGTCTGGGACGACGAGGACGTCAACGCCTGGGTCATCTGCTGGAGCGAGGACCAGGACACCGGCTTTCACGATCACGACGAGTCCTCGGCGGCGATCGCCGTGATCGAAGGGCAGGTGCGCGAGGACCGGCTCAGGCTCGATCGGCCCCCCCGCTCCCGCGTCATCGGCCCGAACTCGATCTTCACCGTCCCGGCCACCGCGATCCACCGCGTCCTTCACGCCGGTCGCGCGCCGGCGGTCACGATCCACGCCTACTCGCCACCGCTGGTCCGCACCGGCGCGTACCGGATCGGACCGGACGGCGAACTCGAGCGTGAGCTCCTCTCCTACGAGGAGGAGCTCCGCGCCACTCCGGCGCTCAGCTGACCCATCGCCTAGGCTTACGCGCGGCGGGATGAGCACGACGCGCGTAACCGACAACCTGACGCAGATCACCCGGTGGCGGTTCGTGAACGCCTTCCTCGTCCGCGAGGATGACGGCTTCACGCTCGTCGACACGACCGTCGGCGGCGGCGCCGATGAGCTGATCGGCGCGGCCCGCAGCGCCGGCGGACAGATCCGGCGCATCGCTCTGACCCACGGCCACGGCGACCACGTCGGTTCGCTCGACGTGCTTAGGGAGCGGCTCGGCCCCGGCGTCGAGGTGCTGATGCCGGAGCTCGACGCCCGGATCCACGCCGGAGAGAAGGTGGTTGACGGCAAGCCGCGCGGCTCGTGGCCGAAGCTGAAGACGGTCCCCGACATCCGCCTGGCCGCCGGCCAACGAGTCGGCAGCCTGGAGGTCGTGCCCACCCCCGGTCACACGCCGGGGCACGTCTCGTTCCTCGACACACGGGACCGGACGCTGATCGCCGGCGACGCGTTCACGTCGATCGGCGGCCTGGCCGTCACCAGCCACGTCTACTGGCGGATGCCGCTCGCGGCACTCGCCACGTGGGACAAGGGCAAGGCGCTCGAGTCGGCGCTCCGGGTCCGCGAGCTCAATCCGTCTTTGATCGTGGTCGGTCACGGCGGCCCGGTCCACGACGCCGGACCGGCCATAAACCAGGCGATCGCGAGAGCCGGGGGATAGGTTAAGTAGGCCGAACATGGCCTACACATTCACCAAGGTCGAGCATGACGGGCGCGACGATGTGGTCGCGGTCGAGGAGCCGCTCGAGATCCGCGTGGACGGCGTGCCGCTCGTGGTCACGATGCGTACCCCGGGTCACGACGAGGAGCTCGCGCTCGGGTTCCTGTACGGCGAGGGGCTGATCGACAGACCCCACGCGGCCGGGCCCACCGAGGACTTCGCCGGCAACACCGTCGAGGTGGCAGGGCCGCTGGCGCGTGATCCGGGAGAGCGACGCTTCTACACCACGTCGTCGTGCGGGGTGTGCGGCAAGGGCGCGCTCGAGGAGGTGGCGGTGCACAGCGCCCCTCTCCCCCAAGGACCGCAAGTCCCGCGCTCGCTGCTGGCCGCCCTGCCGGATCGGCTCGTGCAGCCGGCGTTTGAGCGAACCGGCGGCGTGCACGCCACCGGCCTGTTCGACGCCGACGGCGGGCTGCTCCTGGCCAACGAGGACGTCGGGCGCCACAACGCGATGGACAAGGTGATCGGGCGCGCCCTGCTCGACGGCGCCGTCCCGCTCGGCGAGCGCATCCTGTGCGTGAGCGGTCGCCTGTCGTTCGAGCTGGTGCAGAAGGCGGCGGTGGCCGGCGCGCCGATCCTGGTCGGCGTGGGCGCCCCGAGCTCGCTGGCCATCTCGCTGGCCGACGACCGCGGGATGACGCTGTGCGGCTTCGCGCGGCGAGGCAACGTCAACGTGTACACGCACCCGGAGCGGGTGCTGGACGGCTGAGGTCGGTCACAGGACGCGGGGTCGTTCGAAGGAGGGGGTGTGGACCATCACGAGGCAGACGACGATTCGTTGCTCACGGCGGCGGCGGGCGGCGACCGTGAGGCGTTCGCCGCGTTCTACCGGCGCTGGCTGCCGGCGATCACCCGCTACTACGTGCGCCGAACGCACACGCGCGAGGTCGCCTTCGACCTGACCGCCGAGACGTTCGCGGCCGTGGCCGCGGCATGCCGCCGGTTCGACCCGGCGCGGGGCCCGGCCGCGGCGTGGCTGTTCCGGATCGCCGAGCACAAGCTGGCCGACAGCCTGCGGCGCACCCGGGTTGAGAGCTCGGCTCGCCGCCGTCTCGGGCTCGAGCCGGTGACGCTCGAGGACGCCGACCTGGAACGTGTCGAGGAGCTCGCGTCGCTCGGCGACGACGGCTACGTCGAACGGCTGCTCGCCGCTCTGCCGGCGCAGCAGCGCGACGCGGTGCGCGCCAGGGTGCTCGATGAACGCTCCTACGCGGAGATCGCCATCGAGCTGCGCTGTTCGGAGGCCGTCGTGCGACAGCGGGTCCACCGCGGGCTGGACCGCATGCGCGAACGACTGAAGGAGATTGGATGAGTGGTTTTGAGGATTTCGAGCGCCAGCTGCTGGACGCCATTGCCCGGCGGGCACCGCGCCGGGTCCGGCGTGCGTCCACCCTGATCGTGGCCGCGAGCAGCGCGCTCGTCGTGGCCGTGGCGGCTCTCGCCATCGTCTTGCTCGGTCACCGCAAGACGCCATCGCCGTCGCCGAGTCGACCCCCGGCGGTGTCGCCCCCTCCAAAGACGCGGACGTCCGGGGAGAGCTCGGTGGGCGGCATGCAGATCCTGTTCAGAATGCCGCACGCCAGCCTGCGCGAGGCGCGCTACATAGATACGGCACTGTTTGGCGTCGGAGCGAAGGAGCCGGCCTGCTCGCTCGTCGCACAACCGAATCCGGCCGGCGCGACGATCAGCCAGGCCACGCCCGACGCCGCGCTGCTCTCAGCGCTGGGCGTGCTCCGGCGCCCGGCCACCGCGGCCGACCGACTTCCGGCCCCGGTTGACCGCGCCGGCCATCCCCTGCTGCTCGGCGAGCCGAATCAGGTCTACGTCCGCTACATCCGGCTCGCCCGCATCGTCGACGGCGTCGGTTACTACCTCGTCCCGGGTTTGATCGGGTCGCCGCCGCCGCCGGCGCGCGTCATGAGCCGTTGTTACGCCCAAGAGATGCGCGCGCTACGGGTCAGCCTCGCGCACGTTTCCCCGACGCTGCGAGCTGCGACGCTCAAAGTCGGGGCGCAGACGTTCGCGCGGGCCCGCGCCAGCGTGGCGAAGCGGCGCCCGTTTGAAGGCGTCGTCGAGCTGAACTGGCAACTGAACGGCCGTGGCGGCGGTGGAAGCGGCGGCGGGGCAAACGCGGCGACGATCGAGCAGCAGGGCATGCTCGGCGGCACCGGGTCAGCCGTGTACGGCGTCGTGCCCTCCGGCGTTGCCAAGGTCACACTCGAATGGGGCGGCAAGCGGGCACCCGTGACGACCGGCGTGGTGGGCAACGTGTTCGTGGTGAGCGCGCCCGCCGTCGCCGCCGACTTCCCGCCACCCAAGATCGTCTGGCTCGCCGCGAACGGCGGCGTGATCAGGACGGTTTCGGAGCCCTGAGGCGCCGCCGACGAATCGATCTAAGCCGCGACGAGTTGGACCAGGCGCTCGAGCTCCTCCTCCGAGCTCCACGCCCCGACCGACGCGCGGACGAGGCTGAACGCCGGGATGCTGCGCACGATCACGCGCTCTTCGGCGAGCCGCGCCACCTCGGCATCGGCGTCATCGACGTGCCAGGAGACGAGCGTGGAGCGCCCGCGGGGACGGACGGCGAGCCCGCGCTCACTGAGACGATCGGCCAGTCCGGCGGCCAGCGTCGCGGCCCGGTCGTGCACCCAATCCCAGCCGGCTGCCTCGAACACGCCAAGCGAGGCGAGCGCCCACCCGTTTCGCATCCCGGCCGGGAAGCCGTGGTCCAGGCGCGCCACTCCCTCGGCCCAGTCGGATTCGAGCGGGTTGTGCGAGTCGGCCAGCGAGCTGTAGCCAGGCCACGGAACGAGCAGGTCATCGAGTCGGTCCGGGCGCACGTACAGGCAACCGCTTCCCTCGGGCCCGCACAGCCACTTCTGGCCCGACGCGGCGTAGAAGTCGACCCCGAGCTCGCAGACGTTGACCGGCACGGCGCCGAGCGCCTGGGCGGCGTCGAGCAGCACCGGGACGCCGGTCGCGACGAGCGCCGGCACGTCGGCGATCTCGCCTCCGACCCACGAGACGTGCGAGCACGCGATCAAG
>Ga0335072_10005250_pt1 | contig 19085 bp, 16 predicted proteins | sample Lox_Sample_21_FD_206725 | JGI IMG/M metagenome (GOLD analysis project Ga0335072, IMG submission 206725) | Soil microbial communities from Loxahatchee National Wildlife Refuge, Florida, United States - Lox_Sample_2.1 | ecosystem: Environmental > Terrestrial > Soil > Wetlands | place: USA...
GACTGCAGCTCCTCGTTCATCGTCTCGAGCTCCTCGTTGGTCGACTGGAGCTCCTCGTTGGTCGTCTCGAGCTCCTCGTTGGTCGACTGGAGCTCCTCGTTGGTCGTCTCGAGCTCCTCGACGGTCGACTGGAGCTCCTCGTAGGCCTGCTCGAGCTCACGCTTGGAGCCGGCCAGCTGCTCCTCGAGCCGGTGGCTCTCGGTCACGTCAAGGTAGGTGACACTCGTGCCCATTGACACGCCGTCCGCGAGCAGGGGCATGAGGCGGACGTCGAAGATGCGCTCGATATCGGCGGAACGCCACTGCACCGCCTTGACCTCGATCGACCGGAGCTCGCGATCCAGGTTGTCGAGGTGGCTGCGCAGCTCGAGCGGGCGGTAAGACACCTCGACGTCCTGGAGCGGCCGTCCGAAGTCGTTCAACCCGAGCGCGAAAAGCCGGCGCGCGGAGTTGTTGGCCATGATCAGGATGCGGTTGTGGTCGAGCACGATCTGTGCCTGGCCGGTGATTTCGAAAGCGGCCTCTCGCAGGCTCTCCGCCTCGGTCACCGCGACACCGCGAGCGTTGTCGCCCGCCATCACCCGCACTCGATCGCGCAGGGTGGGCTTGATCACCTTCCGAAAGACCCGACGCTTGAGCTCCACCGGAGCGAACAGGTCCGTGTGGGTGATCAACATCTCGGACTTACCCAGCAGCAGGTAGCCGTCGTCGTCGAGCGCGAAATGGAAGCGACGCAGGATGTGCGCCTGCGTCTCCGCCGTGAAGTACATCAACGTATTGCGGCACACGAGCATGTCGATCCGCGAGATCGGCGCGTCCTGGACCAGGTCGTTGCGACCGTAGATCACGCATCGCCGCAGGTCCTTGCGAAACATGTAGCGCTGGTCGGTGCGCTCGAAGAAGCGCTCGAGCGCGTCGTGCGGAACGTCCTCGACCTGGCGAGGGAGATAGGCCCCGTGGCGGGCGTAGTCGAGGGCCTCCTCGTCGACGTCGGTGGCATAGATCTTGACCCGATCGCGGAAGGCGGCGTCGCCCATCACGCCGGCCAGGACCATCGCGACCGTGTACGGCTCCTCGCCCGACGCGCATCCGGCGCACCACACGCGAATGGGACTTTCCGGTTCGCGCGCCGAGAGCAGTTGCGGCACGACCTCGTCCACCACGTACTCCCACGTCTGGGGATCGCGGAAGAACCCGGTGGTGTTGATCAGCAGCGTGTTGAACAGCTCGGCGAACTCCTCGCCGTGCAGCTCGAGGTAGTCGAGGTAGTCGTCGTAGCGCTCGGCTCCCACCGCGCTCATCCGCTTGGCGACGCGGCGCTGAATCGTCGAGCGCTTATAGCCCGTGAAGTCGAAGCCGCGCGTCTCCTTCACGAACGTGAGCAGTGCCTCGAGTGTCAGGTCGGTGCGAGGCGGGTTCACGCGGCGCCTTCCTCGCCGACGCCGTCTTCCTCGTCATCTACCACCCTCCGCAGAGTCGTCCGCGCGGCGCCGGCGAACGCCTGGAGGACGATCTGCGCCTGCTCGGACGCCGCGTCCGACTGGCGCCGGAAGCGCCGGGCCGAGCGCATCTGCCCCCGCTTCTCGCCCTGCTCGGCCATCCGTCCGAGCAGGATGGCGCGGTCGTTCAGGGCGCGCACGGCGGCCCACAGCGCCGACTCGACGCTGTCCGCCTGCGCCTCGAGCAGCGTGTCACGCGAGTAGCGGTGGCCCACCCGGCATTCCCACTGAACCACACCGGCCGCCGGCCGCTCGCTGAGGACGCCGCCGCACTCGGGGCAGATCGCGCTGACCGGCTCGCCCTCGAGCGGACCGCGCGGGAGCTTTGACCCACTGGAAGCGCCCCGGGCCGGATTGGGTTCGGGCGCGGGCGGCTTGGGATCGGGAGTCTCGGACGGTGCGCCCGGTGAGGGATTCTCTCCCTTCACCATCGAGACGATCGTACTCGCCACGAGATCGGATTTCACGATCGCGTCCACCGCGACGTTCGCGATCGCGCTGGTTGGCATTCCGCCGTACAGCGCCTCCTCGGGGTCTTGCACGATCGTCGCTCCGCCGCTCGCCTTGATCACCGCCAGACCGGCCGATCCGTCATCCCGCGTCCCGGACAGAATCACCCCGATCACTCGGCTGTCGAGCGCTTCGGCGGCGGAGCGGAACAGGACGTCGATCGCCGGCCGGTGACCGTTCTCTCGCGGGCCCACGGTCAGGCGCACGTGACCGTCCTCGATGACGAGGTGATGGTCGGGCGGCGCCACGAGGATCAGGCCCTCGCGCAACCGCTCGCCGTCTCGGGCGGCTCGGCACGGCAGCGTGCCGGCGCGGCCCAGGATGTGGGCGAGCATGCTGGGGCTACCCGGGGAGATGTGGAGCACGATGCACACGGCCGCGCGCAGGTCGGCAGGCAGGTCCCGGGCCACGCGGGTGAGCACCTCGACACCGCCCGCCGAGGCACCGATAACCACGAGGTCCCGACGTCCGTCGGAGCTTTCTGCGCTGCGGTCGACAGACACGATCAAGAGCCTACGCCGAGTCGAAGGTCCGCACCATATTCGCGCCGCGGGACGCTGCGGTCAGCGCCCCGCGAGCGGCTCTTCGCCCTCCCAATCCGACAGAGCTCGCCGGACCGCCCGGACAAAGGACACCGGCCTGACGCCGAACGTCTCGGCCATCTCCCGCGCCGCGCGCCGGGATCGGGGGAGGACGTCCGCGTTGAGGCTCCCCATCAACGCTCGCACGAGCTCGAGGTCGGAGCCGGCGATCGCCGACGCGACCGCGGCGAACGCGGGCGCGGTGAAGACCGGCAGATCGACCGCGGGCCGATCCACCCCGAGCTCGGCGGCGATCCCCTCGAGGATCTCCGCATAGGTCAGAGGCTCGAGCCCAACGAGGTCGATCGACCGGCCCTCCGTCGATTCGATCAGGGGCGTGCGCACGAGGCATTCGACCAGGTCGCGCTCGGCGATCGGCTGGGTGCGCCGGTGCCGCCAAGGCGGGAGCGGCAAGACGGGCAGCCGCTCGATCAGACGGACCATGAGCCGGAACGAGGGACTGTGGGCGCCAATCGCGATCGACGCCCGCAGGCCCGTGGCGCGCGGGAGGTTCTCGAGCAGGATCCGCTCCACCTCGAGTCGCGAGCGCATGTGAGCCGATGGCCGGCCGCTCGGTGCGATCCCGCCGAGGTACACGACGCGTTCGACGCCGGCACGTCGGCACGCGACGACGAAGTTGTTGGCGGCCTGACGGTCGCGCGCCTCGAAGCTGCCGGTCCCGGCCTCCATCGAATGCACGAGGTAGTACGCGACGTCACAGCCTTCCAGTGCAGCGTCGAGCCCCTCGTCCTCGAGCACATCGCCGCGCACCGTCTCGACTCGCCCACCCGCCACCGGCCGGGGGTGGCGGGAAAGCGCGCGCACCGAGCGGCCGTCGTCGATGAGCGCCTGGGTCAGGAGGGTGCCGACGTAGCCCGTCGCGCCGACAATCAGATCCACGCGGTCTGATCGTAGCCGCCGCAATAATCGACCGGCTTGACCGCGTTTACGGAGATCGTCGAAGCCTCGCAGCAGCTGACCGCCACGAGCGCTCGCTCGCGCAAGGTGGCGATCCTGGCCGATCTGCTCCGGCACCTCGAGCCCGACGAGGTCCCGATCGTCGTCGGATTCCTGTCCGGGGTCCCCCGCCAGGGCCGGATCGGGGTCGGCTACGCGGCCGTGTATCGGGCGCACGCGCGGCCGGCGCTCGAGCCCTCGCTTGCCGTGCGCGATGTCGATGGCGCTATCTCGGAGATCGAAGCGGCCACCGGAAGCGGATCGACCGCCGGACGCCGGCAACTTCTCGACGCGCTGCTGGCGCGCGCCACCGCCCCGGAGGCGGATTTTCTGAGGCACCTGTTCACGGGGGAGCTGCGACAGGGCGCGCTCGCGGGAATCATGGCCGACGCCGTGGCCAAAGCGGCCGGCGTCCCGAGCCAGCTCGCCCGGCGGGCGCTGATGCTCTCAGGCGACCTAACGCGGATGGCGCAGATCGCGCTGACGAGCGGCGAAGAGGGCCTGCGGGAGGTCGGCTTTGAGATCTTCCGGCCGATCCTGCCGATGCTCGCGTCGACGAGCGCCACCGTCACCGGCGCGCTCGCTGGCTTGCAGCGCGCGTCGGTCGAGTGGAAGCTCGACGGGATCCGCATCCAGATCCACCGCCGCGGCTCCGAGGTCCGCGTCTATACGCGCAACCTGAACGAGATCACCGATGCGCTGCCGGGGATCGTCGCCGCCGTGCTGCGCCTGCCGGTCACGCAGGCCGTGCTCGACGGCGAGGCGTTGTGGATGTCCGAGGACGGACCCGGATCCTTCCAGCACACCGTGTCGCAGATCGACTCAGACGCGCCAGCCGAAGGGATCGTGACGTTCCTGTTCGACCTCCTGCACCTCGACGGCGAGGACTTGCTCGACACGCCGCTGGAAGCACGGGCGGCGCGTTTGTCGGCGATCGCACCGGAGCTGAAGATCCCGTCGGTCATCACCTCGGACGCCGACGAGGCCGAGCGCGTGCTCGAGGAGTCGCTGAACGCCGGCCACGAGGGCGTCGTGGTCAAGGACGCGACCTCGACTTACGCCGCGGGGCGGCGCGGCCAGGCGTGGCGCAAGGTCAAGCCGGTGCGGACCTTTGATCTGGTGGTGCTCGGCGCCGAGTGGGGGCACGGCCGCCGGCGGGGCTGGCTCTCGAACCTGCACCTGGGCGCACGCGATCCGGACACCGGCGGGTTCGTGATGGTCGGCAAGTGCTTCAAGGGCCTGACCGATGAGCTGCTGCGCTGGCAGACCGACGAGCTCCTGGCCCGCGAGGTCGACCGGCGGGGCATCGCCGTGCTCGTGCGACCCGAGCTGGTGGTCGAGATCGCGATCGACGGCGTGCAGTCCTCGACTCGTTACCCCGGGGGCGTCGCGCTTCGCTTCGCCCGCGTCAAGCGCTATCGCCCGGACAAGGACGCCGCGGAGGCTGACGTGATCGACGACCTGCGGGCGCTGCTGCCCCGGTCGGGCGGGCGCTAGCGCAGGGTCGAGTTCTTGATCGTCGGCCGGCGGGCGCCGAGGAAGAAGATGCCGGGCAGGCCGGCGGTGTGGAAGCCGGCGTTGGGGTTGTCTTCGAGCGTCGAGTCGGTGATCGTCATCGTGCCGGTCCGGTCGTCGCTCACGAAGAAGATCGCGCCACCACCCTCGTTGGCGCGGTTGCCCCTGAACACGCTGCCGCCGATCGTCAGCACCATCCGATCGCCGTCGTTGTAGATCGCGCCACCGCTGCCCCCGCCCGGCGTCCCCGGCCGCGCGGGATTGGCGCCGGAGCCGATCGCTCGGTTGTCGACGAAGCTGCTGTTCAGGACCGTCCAGGACACGCCGATGCTCGAGAGTGCGGCGCCGTTACTGCACACGTTGTCGGTGAAGCGGCTGTCCACCACGTACACGGGAAGATCGTCGTACTGGGACAGCGCGCGGACGGCTCCGCCCCCGAGGTCCGGACCGTAGTGGTCGCAACGGTCGCCGGTGAACGTGGAGTTGACGATCCTAAGCCGGCCTCCGCGGTCGAAGATCGCGCCGCCGCCACCGCCGTCGTAATGCTGACCGGTCGAGTTTCCGTCGACCATCGTCAGGTTCTGGATGACCAGCTCAGGCGTCGCCTGATCCTGGCAGTGCGACGTCGTCCACACCTGGGCCGGATCGCACGTGTCCAGGTACAGGATGCGCCGCCGGCCCTCGCCGCTGAGCGTGACCAGCCCGCCGCCGTCGAGCACCACGCGCGCGCTCGTGTTGCGGACCTTGGCGGTCGCGTTCATTCGGATCGTGACCGCACGCGGCCCGCATGAGAAGCGGATGATGCCGCCGGCGCGGACGGCCGCGACCACGGCCGCCGACGTGCAGCTGGCCGCGGTCCCGCGGCCGACCACGCGATTCGGCTGCGAGGTATCGACCGGGCGGCCGGCCGCCGGCACGGCCACTGACACGCTCAAGCCTGCGAGAAGCGCCGACGCGAACCTTCGCATCCGGCCAGGTTAGGGGCTCCTCCAACCCGCGGGAGGTCACGACGGCGGGTGCCGCCTCAGCCCGCCGCGGCCATGATCGACTGAAGACGAGACGTGGCAATGGCCCAGGCGAGCCCACCGACAATCACGGCGAGGACGAGGGCGGAGAGAGCGAGGTTGAAGATGAAGAAGCCGGTCATGTCGGTCCCCTTTGGGAGTGGCTTGGGTGTAACCGGCACGATCGCGCCGCGCGGGCGGCGCAGCAACGGCCCCTGGGGTTAGGCGTTCACACCTCGACAAGGCCGGGAGCGCTGAGCTCCCGGCCCTGTCCGTGGGGATCCGCGGTTAGCGGACGGCGAGACCGGCCGACGCTGCGCCGGCGGGAAGCGGCACCGAGCCCTCCCCGGTCAACTGCCCACCGCGCACCGCGAACACGCCAACCGCGTGGACCGCGCTTTCGTCGAGGTACAGCGTCCGGCCGTCCGGGCTCAGCCGCGCGTCGACCGCCCCGACGCCCGCGTTCGTGCTGACCGGGGTCGACCCCAGCAGCGTCAATCCGCCGTCGGCCGCGATCGAGAAGCGCGAGATGCTGCCCGAGCCCGTGTTGACCGCGAACAAGAACTGGCCGTCGTGGCTGATCTCCACCCAGCACGGCGCCGTCTGGTCATCCGCGAACGGCGAGCTACCGATCGAGAGCAGGCTGCCGTCGCCGGTGAGCTGGAAAGCGGACACCGTGCCGTCGCCCGCCGCGTTGTGCGCGTTCGAGACGAACAGCTGGTCCGGGTTGGTCGGTCGGAACTCGCTGCCGAACGGCCCGACGCCCTGCGCTGGGAAGGGGGATCCCAGCGCGGCGATCAACCGACCGTCGAATCCGACGCGGAAGCTGTCGATCTGTGACGTGCCGACCAGCGTCCCGACCAGCCTCGTCCCGGTGGAGTTGAACAGCACGTCTCCGGGCTGGGCGGCTTCAGGCAGCGGCACGGTCGAGCCGGGCAGTGGCAGCAGCCGGCCGCCGACGGTCAGCGCGAAGCCCGTGTAGTTCGAGTCGCCGGGACCGGCATTGGCGACGTAGACAAGGCCGCCGTGGACGGTCAGGCTGACCGGCTCCTCGCCGCCGGAGGAGACGATGCCGCCGGGCACCGGCGCGAGGGACCCGCCGGGCTCGATCCGCAGGACCGAGATCTGGTTACTGCCCGCATCGACGGCCAGCACGTAGCGGCCGTCACTCGAGACCTGGATCGAGCCCTGCGAGGCGAGTCCGGCGCCAAGGCCCGCGCCGCCCGCGGTGAATGGCGAGCCCGGCACAGGAGCGAGGCTGCCGTCGTCCTGCCGGACGAAGGCGGCCACCGTATTCGTGCCGGAAGTGTTGTCGTTCACGTATACATAGCCGCGGCTGCTCGACCGAGCCGCGGCCACGGCGGGGGCCACGGCCGCTCCGGCGAGGGTGAGCACGGCAGCCAGCGTGGTTCGAGACCACTTCCAGAAGTGGTGACGCATGGGGGTTCTCCTTGGGGGTTGTGGGTGCTAACTGGACTAATTAGTCCAGTCGATTGGAGCATCCCCACCCCGCGGCTTTCAAGCCCCAACCCGCCGATGACACAGAATCGTTAGACCTATTAACTACATCTGTAATGTTTCTGTAATGGTTAATTGGACCGTCACGTCCAGTCGGCGTCGACGCGACGGATGAGCGTCGGTCCCGCCACCCGACAGGGTCGCGCCACCCGCGAGCGGATCGTGCGCGCCGCTGCCGACCTGATCGCTGAGCGTGGGCCCGCCGGGACTAGCCTCGACGACGTCAGAGCGGCCACCGCCTCGAGCAAGAGCCAGCTCTACCACTACTTCGACGACAAGCACGACCTGATCCGGGCGGTCGTCGAGTACCAATGCGCCACTGTGCTCGGCCTCCACGCTCGCGCGCTCGCGGCCGTCTCGGATTGGGAGGACCTAGAGCGCTGGGCGCGGGTCACGGTGGCCATCGTCGAGGAGCACGATGCGCGGGGCGGCTGTCCGATCGGAACCCTGGCCGCCGCGCTCGCCGACACCGACGAGGGGCTTCGCAACGGCCTGGACGATGCCTTCACGGCCTGGGGCGATTTGATTCGCGGCGCGCTGGCGCGCCTGCGCGACAACGGCCTGATCGCCCCCAGCGCGGACCTCGACCGCCTGAGCACCGCGACGCTGGCGGCGATTCAGGGTGGATTGCTGCTCGCCAAAACCTCCCGTGACGCCGGCAGGCTGCGGATCGCCCTCGACGGCGCGATCGCCATGCTGCGCGCGGATCGAGGATGATGTCGCCCAGCGCTCGAGGCAATCACTGACCCGGAGGCACGGAGAGAGATGAAGACGCAAGCGGCGGTTTTGTGGGAATACGGCGGGAACTGGGAGATCGACGACCTGACCCTCGACGATCCCGGACCCGGTGAGGTCCTCGTCCGTCTCGCCGCCTCGGGGCTGTGCCACTCCGACGAGCACGTGCGCGTGGGCGACCTTCCCATGGAGTCGCTACCGACGATCGGCGGTCACGAGGGCGCCGGCGTCGTCGAGGCGGTTGGCCCCGAGGTGCACTCGGTGGCGGAGGGCGACCACGTGGTCCTGAGCTGGATCCCTAGCTGCGGGCGGTGCAAGTGGTGTGCCTCCGGTCGCACGAACCTGTGCGTGCTCGGGGCCGGCGTTCAGGTCGGCCTGCAGCAAGACGGCACGAGCCGGCACCACGTGCGCGACCAGGATGCACGCCTGATGTGCATGCTCGGGACGTTTTCCCCGCACACCGTGGTCAACGAGAACTCGGTGATCAAGATCGACGACGACATCCCGCTCGACAAGGCGGCGCTGGTTGGTTGTGGCGTCACCACGGGCTTCGGGACCGCGGTCTACGGCGCCGAGGTGGGCGCCGGCGACACCGTCGTGGTGCTCGGCATCGGGGGCGTCGGCGCGAACGCGGTCCAGGGAGCCCGCTTGGCCGGCGCCGACCGGATCATCGCCATCGATCCGTCTCCCTTCAATCGTGAGCAGGCCGGCAAATTCGGTGCGACACACATGTTCGCCTCAGCCGAGGAGGCGCTCGAGCCGCTCACCGAGATGACCGCCGGCGAACTCGCCGATGCCGCATTGATCACGGTCGATGTGACCACCGGCAAGGTCATTGGACAGGCCGCCTCGCTGGTCGGAAAGGGCGGCAAGGTGGCCGTCACATCGCTGTCGACGATGACCGACACCGAGGTCGAGATGTCGATCTTCGAGCTGATCGTGTACGAGAAGCAGATCAGGGGCTGCCTGTTCGGGCACGCCAATCCTCGCGCCGACATTCCAAAGTTGTTGTCGCTGTATCGCAGTGGCTCGCTTCTGCTGGATGAGCTGGTGACGCGCACCTACACCCTCGCGGAGATCAACCAGGGCTACGAGGACATGCGCACGCATCGCAACATCCGCGGTCTCGTCTTGTACGAGTAGGGTCGGCGGCGCCGCGGCGGTGGCGCTTCATAGTTATTCCTTGACTAGTTATTAGATAACTAGTACGGTGCCGACTATGGCATCGCAAGCTCCCCAGCGCTCGCCGCTCGGCCTGCTCGTGCTCTGGCAGCTCTACCAGGAGCCGATGCACGTCTACCGGATGCAAAAGCTCTTTGAGGCGGAGGGCAAGGGTCGGATCGTGAACGTCCGCTCTCGCGCCAGCCTGTACCAGACGATCGAGCGCCTCGTGCGGCTCGGCTTTGTCGAGGTGGCCGAGACGATCCGCCGGGAGGGCTACCCGGACCGCACGCTGTACGGCATCACCGCCTCCGGGCAAGAGGCCGCGCAGACCTGGCTGCGCGAGATGCTCAGCGAGACCGGCGGCGAGTATCCCGAGTTCATCGTCGCGCTCTCGATCCTGTTCGGCCTCCCGGTCGACGAGGCGCGCGGGCAACTCGAGCTGCGCGTCGAGCGACTCGCCGCGCAGCTGGCTGACAGCCGACGCACGCTCGAAGCGGCCCCGCCCGGCCTACCTCGACTGTTCGTGCTCGAGGAGGAGTACCGCGTGGCATTGCTCGAGGCCGAGCTGGCTTGGCTGGGCGGCGTGATCGAGGATCTCCGCGCCGGCCGGATCACCTGGAGCGAGGAGATGCTGCGAGAGCTCGCCGAAGCGTTCCTCCCGGAGGAGGAGGGAACGGGATGACGATGTCGATCGAGGCGCAAGGACTCGTGAAGCGATATGGCAAGACGCGCGCCCTCGATGGGCTGGACGTATCCGCCGAGTGCGGCCAGGTGGTGGCCGTGCTCGGCCCCAACGGCGCCGGCAAGACGACGTTCGTCCGCGCCGTGGCCACGTTGCTCCGGGTCGATGCTGGGATCCTGCGTGTGGCCGGCCACGACGTCGCCGCTGACCCGGGGGCGGTCCGGAGGGTGATCGGCTTGGCCGGCCAGTTCGCGGCCGTCGAGCCGGCTATGACCGGACGCGAGAACCTCGAGATGGTCGCCCGCCTGTTCGGGCTGGACCGGGCCGCGGCGCGGCGAAGCACCGGCGCCGTGCTCGAGCAGCTCGGCCTGGAGCAGGACGCGGACCGGCTCGCCCGCACGTACTCCGGCGGCATGCGGCGCCGGCTCGATCTCGGTGCCAGCCTGGTCGGCAGTCCCCGTCTGCTTCTGCTCGACGAGCCCACCACCGGGCTTGACCCGCGCAGCCGCATCGAGCTGTGGCGGGCGATCGCCAACCTCCGCGACGCGGGCACCGACGTGCTCCTCACCACGCAGTACCTCGACGAGGCAGATCGCCTGGCCAGCCAGATCGTGATCATCGACCATGGCCGCGCGGTGGCCACCGGCAGCCCGGCCGAGCTCAAGGCCCGGATCGGGGGCAGCGTGATCGAGCTGCACGTCCGCGACGACCACGATCTCGCTCGCGTCGCGTCGGTTCTGCGGGCGGCGAAGGATGGAGCGGTGCAGATCGAGGAGCCGACCCGACGGGTCACCGTCCGCGTCGACTCCGGTCGCGAGCAGCTCGGGAGCACGCTGCGCTCGCTCGACGCGGCCGGGATCGAGCTCGAGGACATCTCGTTGCGCCAGCCCAACCTCGACGAGGTGTTCCTCGCTCTGACCGATGCAACCGCGGCAGCGGGGGCGACCGCGGCATGAGCGCCACGCTGATCGTCACCCGTCGCGCACTCCTGCGTTACGTGCGCACACCCCAGCTGATCGCGATGGCGACGCTCCAGATGACCATGTTTTTTCTGATCTACCGCTATCTCTTCGGCGGCGCGATTCACATCGCCGGTCTGCCGTACGTCGACTATCTGGTGCCGGGCTTCATCGCCACCGGCGTCCTGTTCAGCGGCATCGGGGCCGCCGTAGCGACGGCGGAGGACCTCCAGCAGGGCTTCATCGACCGGCTGCGCTCGCTGCCGATCGGGCGCTCAACCGTCCTGACGGCGCGGGCGATTGCCGACACGTTGATCCTCACCCTCGCCGCCGCGGTAACCGTCGGCATCGCCTTTGCGGTTGGCTTCCGCCTGCACGGCTCGGCCCTCGACGGGCTCGCCGCCTTCGGGCTGGTGGCCGCGTTCGGCTTCGCCTTCGAATGGCTGTTCGTGACGATGGGCCTATTCGCGGGCAATGCCCAGGCTGCGCAGGGCATGGGGATGATCGTGTTTCCGTTCGCGTTCATCTCGAGCGCGTACATCCCGGTGGCGACGATGCCTGGCTGGCTGCAGGTGTTCGCCAAGCACCAGCCGCTCACCTATATGGTTGACGCTGCGCGGGCACTCACGCTCGGCCCACACGCCGAGGCTTTGCTCGGCCACCCGGCCGGTTACTTTGTCACCCGCGCAGCCATCTGGGCCCTGGCCATCGTCGCGGTGTCGCTACCGCTGGCCGTGGCTAAGTACCGCCGAGGCTGAGGTTCGGCAGGGTCACCGAACCCTGTCCGACGATGTCACTCGAAGAGCTTCCGACCATCACCTGATAGGTCCCGGCACTCACCATCCACTCGTTGTCTTGAGTGTTCCAGTAGGCAAAGGACATCGGGTCCAGTGGGATGGTCACTGTCTGGTTCTGCCCGGGCGCGAGCGACACGCGCTGGAAGCCCTTGAGCTGCTCGGGCGGCTCGCCCACCGCGGGCGGATCCCCGACGTACACCTGGGGAACGGCGGCACCGGCTCGGTCGCCCGTGTTGGTGACGGTGAAGGTGACCGATGCGCCGGCTGTGGTGCGAGTGACCGCGATGCCGGAATACCGGAAGGTCGTATACGACAGGCCATACCCGAACGGGAACAGCGGCGTGATGCGCTTGGCGTCATACCAGCGGTAGCCGACCAGAAGGCCCTCGCTATAGGTCGAGTGCGGACCCACCGAGTCGCCGGCCTCCATCACGCCCGGGTACTGTGCCGCCGTCTGTAGCGGGTCCTGGGATACGTCGACCGGGAAGGTGATCGGCAGTTTGCCCGACGGGTCGACGTCGCCGAACAGGATCGGCGCGATCGCGTTGCCATCCACCTGGCCCGGGTACCAGTTCTCGAGGATGCCCGGCACCTGGTCGACCCACGGCATCGCGATTGGGTCGCCGCTCTGGATCACGACGATCGTGTGCGGGTTCGCGGCCGCGACCGCTGAGACGAGCGCGTTCTCGTCGAGCGGCGTGTATGTGCACGACGTGGAGGAGGCGAAGTCGAGGAAAGAACAAGTGCCGGACTCGGCATCGAGGCTCGGGCGGTCGGCGCCCTCGATCTCGACGTCGTTGATGAACACCACAGCGACGTCGGCTGCCTTGGCCGCCGCCACCGCATCGGCCGTGGCATCGCCGTCGGCGTAGGTCACGACGTCGCCGGCCTGGGCCGCGCGCGTGGTGATGGCCTGGAGCGGCGAGACGACGCCCGGCTGGTAGGAGAACTCGGGCACGTGCCCGCTCCCGTAACCCTGCTCAGCGAGCGTCGCGCCCGCCTCGTTGGCCGCCGGCCCGATCACGGCGATCGTCTTGCCGGAGCCCGTGAGGGGCAGGACGCCGTCGGAGTTCTTGAGCAGCACCGTCCCCTGCTCGGCCACCTTGGTCGCCATTGCGATGCTGGACGCGTCGCTCGCGGGGGTGGCGGCGGCAACGGCACCCTCAGCCGGTACGTGGTCGAACACACCGATGCGGAACATCGTGTAGAGGATGCGGCTGACCATCTCGTTCAGCGTGGACATCGATACCTGGCCGTCCTCCACCGCGGTCTGCAAAGACGGCCCGTAGTACTCGGTATCGGTCCCGACGCCGCCCGGCATCTCCATGTCCAGCCCGGCGTCCGCCGACGCGACCGTCGAGTGGTTGGCCCCCCAGTCGGACATCACGAACCCGCCGAAGCCGAACTGATCCTCGAGAACGTCGTGCAACGTGTACGGGTTCTGGCACGCGTACACGCTGTTGATCCGGTTATACGAGCACATGACTGCGCCGACGCCGGCCTTGACCGCGGCGTCGAATGCCGGCAGATCGATTTCCTGCATCGTCCGCTCGCTCGCGTCCGACGAGTCGGTCGTACGGTCGGTCTCCTGATCGTTGAGCGCATAGTGCTTGACGGTGGCGATCACGTGCTGGGACTGGATCCCCTTGATCACCGCCGCGGCAGACTGGCCGGCCAGGTAGGGATCCTCGCCCATGTACTCGAAGTTGCGCCCGTTCAGCGGATTGCGCGCGATGTCGACCCCCGGGCCGAGCAGCACGTTCACGCCCTTGGCGAAGGCCTCGCGTGCGAGCGTGGCGCCGTACTGCTGCGCCAGCGCCGGATCCCAAGAAGAGGCGAGCGCGATGCTGTCAGGGAACGCCGTGGTCAGCTGCTGCTGATCGCCGACGCCGTTGCCGGCGTCGTTGAGGACGAGCGCGGGGATGCACAGCGAGGGGTTGGCGGCGATCGTGCTCGCCGCCTCCGGGTTGGCCGACGTCGGATTGAACTCGCCGGTGCCGGTGACCATCTGGATCTTGTCGGCGAGCGACATGGCGCCGAGCAGCTCGGATGTCCGCTTGGCCGGCGACTGCCCGGGGACCATCCATGGGCACGTGGCCGCATTCGCCTGGCCGGCGCTCGCGGCCATCCCAACGATGAAGGCCAGCACTCCTGCTGGCACGGTAAACCGGCGAAGGCGCATTGCATCCTCCCGTGAACCTGGATCGGCGGCCTCAGTATTCGGCGCTGAGTGGACGCCTGTCAAGGGAGAACCGCTCTAACATAGGCGCGTCTTATGCGCCGGCGGAGAATCTCCTCGACCGGCCTCACGTATTTCTGACGCCAGGAACCGAACCTCTCACCGTGTCCAGATTGCGACAAGCGCGACGTGCGAAGATCACCCGCTTTCTCGTTATCGGCGTCGCGTCGACGCTCGCTTACGCGTTGCTGTTCATCGCGCTCGCCGGCGCGCTGGGCTCGGCGCTGGCCAACGACGTCGCGCTCGCGGTCACCGCGGTGGCGAACACGGCGGCCAATCGCCGTCTGACGTTCGGCATCCGCGGCCGAGAGCGCATGATTCGCCACCAGGTGGCCGCCTTCGGGGTGTTCCTCGTCGCGCTCGGGTTCACCAATGGCGCGCTGGCCCTCCTACACAGCTTTGACCCGCACCCGGCCCGCCTGCTCGAGGCGGCGGCGCTCGTGCTGGCCAACCTGATCGCCACGCTCAGCCGCTACGTGGCGCTTTCTAGCTGGGTGTTTCGGACCCGTCCGGCCGCCGGCGCCGGCTGAGAACCTCAGGGTTGACGACGTGCTCGGGCACGTCGCCGGCGAGCACGGTGGCGACGTTGGTCGCGGCGCGCGTCTGCACCTCGCGGATCGACGCATCCGAGTAGAACGCGGCGTGCGGCGTGATGATCAGGTTCGGGGCGGCAAGCATCGGCAGGTCGGACGGCGGCGGCTCGCGTGAGAGCACGTCGAGCGCGGCGCCGGCGATGCGCCGCTCCCGGAGCGCGCGAGCGAGCGCGTCCTCGTCGATCAGCGCGCCGCGGGACGTGTTGATCAGGTAGGCGCTCGGCTTCATCTGCCCCAGCTCGTGCTCTCCGATTAGACCGGTCGTCTCCTGCGTCGCCGGCACGTTGAGCGAGACGTAGTCGGCCGCGGCGAGCAGGTCGTCGAGCGACGGCGCGACCTCGACCTCGGCGGCCAGCGAGCCAGGTACCTCTCCGCCGGCGGCCAGCCGGGGCGTATAGACGAGCACGCGCAGCCCGAATCCCCGGGCGCGCGGCACGAGCGCCTGCGCGATCCGACCAAAGCCGACCACGCCGAGCGTCTGCTCGGCCAGCCGCGGCAGACCAGGCGCATGTTCGAGGCTCCAGAGGCCGGAACGCGTCTGCGAGGTGAACGGCACGAGTCGCCGTGCGCAGGCGAGGAGCAGGCCCAGCGCGTGGTCGGCGACTTCGTTGACGCAGAAGTCCGGGACGTTGGCGACGACGATCCCGAGCTCGGTCGCGAGCTGCACGGGGATGTTGTCCACACCCACGCCGTAGCGTGCGATGACCACGCAGCCCGAGGACGCCCGTACCGCGGCTTCGGGGACGCGCTTCCAGTTGGTGAGGATCGCGTCGACGTCGGATGCGAGTGCAATCAGTTCGTCGGGCTCGCCAGTCTGCGCTACGACGAGCTCAGCTCCCACCCGGGACAGGATCTCCCGCTCGATGTCTAGCGAAGGCCAGGCGAAGTCGGTGACCAGCGCGCGGAGTGGGCGGGTGGCTCCCGGAGCGGACACGCGGCGAACCATAGCCAGCCGGCCCCCGAACTTTCGGCCAAAGCGGGTATCCCTCCTAAACGTGCGCTGTACGCTGGATCACGGGCGTTCGATGTCAAGAGGAGGAGGGGCAGCATGGGGAGCTTCCGCGAGCCGGGCGGGCTTGGCGATTGGCTCGTCGCGCCGGCGGCGATCCTGGAGGGATTGCCGGACGCGGTCGTCGCCGCGGGGCCCGATGGTCGGATCCTGTTCGCGAATGCGCTCGCGGAGCAGCTGTTCGGCTACTCACGCAGCGAGCTGATCGGACAGCCGGTGCAGATGCTGTGGCCCGAGCGCGTCCGCGAGCGCTACCGCAAGAACATGGCGCAGTACGTGACGACTGAGCATCCGCTGCGGTTCGAAACGGCGGTCAGGGGTCTTCGCCGCGACGGCTCGGAGTTCATCGGCGAGATGAGTTGGGGGATCGTCGAGACGACGGCCGGACCCGTGCTGCTCGCCGTCGGCCGCGACGTCTCCGAACGCCGCGCGGGCGAGACCCGTCTGCGGTCGGTGGCGTCGATCGGCGAGCGCGCGCTCGCCGGCGCGGACCTGGCGGAGCTGGCCGACGAGACGATCGAGCTGCTGCGCACGCTGCTCGCGGTGCCCGCGGCGCAGGTCCGGCTGGCCGACGGTTCGGTGCCGGCGGGCTTTGACTCCCGTTCACGCACCCCCGAGCCCGAGCATGCGGTCCACCTGCCAATTGGCGCCAGCGATGAGCTTGTCGTCGTGCCGGGGCGGCAGCTGTCCGACGAGGAGCTCAGCTTTCTGCGAGCGCTCGCGCACACGCTCGCATCCACCCTCGGCCGCCAGCGGACCGAGCAGCGGATGCGTCACGAGGCGCTCCACGATCCGTTGACCGGGCTCGCCAACCGGACCCTCCTGCGCGACCGGCTTGAGCACGCGATCGCCCGGTCAGAGCGCGGGCGCGGCGCGACCGCCGTTCTATTCATCGACCTCGACAACTTCAAGGGGGTCAACGACACCCACGGCCATATCACTGGCGACGCCGTGCTGGTCGAGAGCGCCAAGCGGCTCCAGGCCGCGGTTCGACCCGGCGACACGGTGGCGCGGATCGGCGGCGACGAGTTCGTCGCGCTGTGCGAGGACGTCGACGCCGACTCGGCGCTCGCCGTCGCGCGGCGACTGCAGGAGGCGCTACGGCCGCCGTTCATCGCCGGGAACGTCGAGCACCACCTCTCGGCGAGCATCGGCGTCGCGCTCGGGGATCGCGAGCCGGAGCGGATGCTCGGGAACGCCGACGCCGCCTCCTATCGCGCCAAGGCGGCAGGCCGGGGGCGGGTCGAACTGTTCGAGTAGGCTCCGAGGCGTGCGGGTTGCCATCGCCGGGGCTCACGGGAATATCGCGCAGCGACTCACTGCGCGCCTGGTCGCCGGCGGAGACACGGTCATCGGCCTGATCCGCAATCCCGGCCACGCTGCCGACCTGCGAGCACGCGGCGCCGATCCGGTCGTGTGCGACCTCGAGCACGCCACGGTGGAGGAGGTCGCGGCCGCGGTCGCCGGCGCCGATGCGGTGGTATTCGCCGCCGGCGCGGGGCCGGGCAGTGGCGCCGAGCGCAAGCTGACGCTGGACCGCGACGGCGCGATCAAGCTGCTCGAGGCCACCGCGGCGAGCGCAACCCCTTACCTCATCGTCAGCTCGGTCGGCGCGGAGAACCCGCCACCCGACAGCGACGACGACGTGTTCAGCGTGTACCTCCGCGCGAAGGCGCAGGCCGACGCCGCGGTGATGGCGAGCGAGCGGCCATGGACGGTCCTCAGGCCCGGTGCTCTCACCGACGATCCCGGAACGGGTGCAGTCCGGCTCGACCTGAGTCCTTTCCGCGGCCGCGTGGCCCGCGAGGACGTGGCGGAGGTGCTGGCCGGCTTGCTCCACGACCCGCGCGCGAGCCATCGGATCCTGTATGTCAACGGCGGCGAAGAGCCGATCGCCGCGGCGCTCGAGCGTGTTCTGGGAACGCCCGCCGGCTGAGAGCATCGCGTCCGGCCGCGACGCGCTCGTCGACCTGCTTGGTTCCGAGCGGGTGTCAATCAGCGCGGACGTGCTCGCCCAGCACGGACGCGACGAGTCGTTTCATCCCGAGGCCCGTCCCGACGCGGTGGTCTGGCCACGGACGACCGAGGAGGCCGCTGCGATCGTCCGGGTCGCCATCGAGCACCGGCTGCCGCTGATCCCGTTCGGAGCCGGTACCTCGCTCGAGGGGCACGTCGCGGCGCTCGCCGGCGGAATCAGCGTCGACATGCGCGAGATGAACGCCATCGGCCGCCCCTCGCTCGACGATCTCGACGTTGTGGTCCAGGCCGGCGTGACGCGCCGGGCGCTCGACGCTCGGCTGCGCGAGGAGGGCGTGTTCTTCGCCGTCGACCCCGGCGCGGACGCGACGATCGGCGGGATGGTGGCCACGGGCGCGTCGGGGACGATGACCGTGCGGTACGGGGCGATGCGCGAGAACGTGCTCGGCGTGACGCTGATCGACGGCCGGGGCGAGGTCGTGCGCACGCACTCGCGCGCCCGGAAGTCATCCGCCGGCTACGACCTGACGCGCCTGATGGTCGGCTCCGAGGGCACGCTCGGGTTGATCTGCGAGGTCGCGCTGCGCCTGCATCCGATCCCGCCCGCCACGGCGGCGGCGTCCTGCACCTTCCCGACCGTGGCCGAGGCGGTCCGGTGCATGGTCCGGGTGACGCAGCACGCCATCCCGGTGGCGCGGATCGAGCTGGCCGACGAGCTTCAGATCGAGGCCATCAACCGGCACGACGAGACCGCGTTTGCCCTCGCGCCCACGCTGTTCCTCGAGTTTCACGGCATCTCCGAGGCAGACGTCGCCGGGCAGGCGCGGGAGACTGCACAGGTGGCTGCGGAATACGGCGGCGGCGACTTCGCATGGGCCTCTGACGAACAGGAGCGGCGCCGGCTGTGGCACGCGCGCCACCGCGCCTACGACGCGGCTCGGGCGCTCGTTCCGGGCCGCGCGGGGCTGACCACCGACGTGTGCGTGCCGATCTCTGCCCTGGCCGACTGCGTCGAGGCCGCCCAGGCCGATATCGCGCAGCGAAACCTCGTCGCGCCGATCGTTGGCCACGTCGGCGATGGCAACTTCCACACCTGCGTGCTGGTCGACCCGGATGACCCCGACGACGTCGCGCGCGCGGAAGAGTTCCACACCCGGCTCGTCGAGCGCGCGCTCGCCCACGGCGGCACGTGCACGGGCGAGCACGGCGTCGGCTACGGCAAGGCGCGCTTCCTGCTCGACGAGCACGGCCGCGCCGCGGTCGAAATGATGCGCGCGATCAAGCACGCCCTGGATCCGCACGGGATCTTCAACCCGGGCAAGGTCATCCCCTCGGATGGCCCAGGA
>Ga0335072_10005251_pt1 | contig 19083 bp, 18 predicted proteins | sample Lox_Sample_21_FD_206725 | JGI IMG/M metagenome (GOLD analysis project Ga0335072, IMG submission 206725) | Soil microbial communities from Loxahatchee National Wildlife Refuge, Florida, United States - Lox_Sample_2.1 | ecosystem: Environmental > Terrestrial > Soil > Wetlands | place: USA...
GCGTTGATCCATTGATCGACCCACTGGGTGGTGGTGGGATCCTGGAATTTCCAATCGATGTGCTGGACGTCATGGATCAGCGGAATCCACACAATGGTGGGATCGTCGGAGGCGACCCGCTGCCCGAATACTTGCGAGGTCAAGTTGATGCTGCTCGGCATCCCGGTCTGGTAAGCCACCCGCAGGGTGTAATAACCGTTGGCCTGAATTTTCGCATCGATAGCCATTAACGTTTGATCGTGGCCGAGGACGATTCCATTTTGCGACAGTCCCTCTCCGTTGCGCTGGTAGGAGAAGAAATCACTTTGGGCGTTCATCCCGCTCAGCCTTTTTTTCAGAAAGGCGTTCAAGGCCACGATTTGATCCCGGTGATTTTGGTTATACTGGAGAACCGAGGTGCCTTGCAGAACTCCGGACAGGATCGCGTAAATGGAAGTTGTCAGCAGGACGAGAACCACGAGGGTGATCATGATTTCCATTAAGGTGAAACCATTGGATCTTCGGGAGGGGGCGGACCGTAAAATGGAGAGCTTCATGGCTGGTAGAGGAGTTCGGAAACGGCCCGGGTTTGTTCCTGCCCGTCCAATCTCCATTTGGCGGTGATGGTGGCGCGATACATGCCGGGGACGGCCTGGTTTTTTTGGTCCTGCATTTGTTCGGGGCCAATGGCCAGGTGGTACCCGACTCCCGAACCGTCATCCGGCAAATCTTTGTCGGCGGGATTAATTCGCTGGGCATGGAGCAGGGCCAATTGATTGTCCAGGCCCCGCATGGCGATATCGATCTGGTTCCGTTCTGTTGCTGCTCCAAAGGCGGAGTGAAGCGCCATCATCAGCGAAAAAGCGACGGTGGCAAAAAGAGTTAGCGCCAGAAGAACTTCGAAGAGCGCCATGCCATGACGCGATTTCCATTGGTGAGACAGGCGGGCGGGGTTCATGGGAAATAGGAAGATTCGTTTTCGACGTTTCCCGTTAAGGCGTTAAAATTCAGCTCCAGCCACGCATTGCCCCTCGCCAGGCGCACCTGGGAAGCGGGACAAAGCTCGCCGGGTTGGAAAACCCAGGAAGTGGGGGGCATGGCCACCCAACCGTTGGGCTTTTTCGGATCGGGAACCAGCAGCAGGTCTGCTGCGCCGAGCTGGTGGCCGGTATTCACATCATCGGGCGCCGCATCATCCACGTTTCCGCCCAGGGGATGAAGATTCAGCGTGGTGGCGGTCAGGTCGAGGACATAGGGGCGATGCTGGTCGGCGCTTTGGAGCATGCCGGCTTTGACCATGAGCGCCAGTTGCTGGCCGTCGCCGCGAACGGCTTGTTCGGTGAAGGCCGTCTGCATTGCCGGCATGGCCAGGCAAAACAGAATCGCGATGATAAAGAGGACCATGCACATTTCCAAGAGCGTGAAACCGCCGGGAAACCGCTTCCCACCCCGATGGAAACGGTGAGCATCACCGTGGGTGGAGGCGCATGATCTCATGGAGGATTATTGATTGGTGGAAACAGTGGTCCAATTGCCAATGGCGTCCGGGGCATCGGGTTGGCCGGACGGTCCCATGGAATAAAGATCGTACCCGTCGGGATTATGTTTGCCGGGATTGACATATTGGTAGGAGTTGCCCCAGGGATCTTTTGTCTCCGCATCCATTTGTTTGCTCCAATTTTGCGGCAGAGGCTCGGAGGTCGGCCTGCTCCAGAGGGCCTTTAATCCCTGCTCTGTGGTGGGCAGCATGCCGCAGGTCATTTGGTAGGCGCTCAGCGCTTCCCGAAGGGTCAGGATGTCGGCATGCGCTCTTTCCATTTTGGCGTCGTCGGCGACGTGTCCCAGGTTATAGATAACCAAGCCCATCAATAAGCCGATGATGGTAAGCACGAGCAACATCTCGAAGAGCGTGAAGCCACGGCGGCGTGTGGTCTGGCGTGCCGGGTGAAGGAAGGATGGAGTTTTCATGGCGTGGCTGGTCCGGTTGGGGTTGATGAATTGGGGCTGGAAGATGGAGACGGGGCCATATCAGGCGTGATCGATTCGGTTTGCGGCGCTGGAACCGGAGAGAGGTCCTGATCTGGCGGATAATTCAGTTGCAAGACGACATTCTTGAGCGCCAAGGGGGATGGCGGCGCGGTGGAGGAGGCAGGGTCGCTGGCGGCGGGCAAGTCGTCCTCCACCGAGAATTGCAGGGTATTGGCGCCGTTCTTAAGGAGAGAAACCGGCACATAGAACGATCCGTCGCGCCAGCCCACGTAAGTACTGGGAGAGTTCGCTTCGCTGAAAAAGCCGTCGCTGAGCAAGTCGGGTACGGCGGGCGCGATGGCGCCTGCCTGCTGCTGATTGATCCAGACCGTCAGGTGTTTCCCCAGCGGCAACCCCGCTTCCTTCAACGCCAGACGGGCGGAGATGGGAATGGAGTCGAGCTGCACGCTGAATTCGACGCCCTGTTCGATGCGCAAAGGAGTATCGGTAATCGGAACATTAACGATTTGGTCATGCCACGCCGCCGTCTCGGCCTGGCTGGGCTGGCCATTCAAGGTTTGAGCGGGTTGGGTGATGCCGCTTTGCGGGGTAACCAGAACGTCCTGCATTTGCGGCGAAACGATCTCGTTTTGATTTTCGAGCCATTCGAGCTTGATCCGCCGGATATTGAGGATGCTGCCGCCGCTCTGAAACCCGAGTGTTCCTTCGGTTAGCATGGTCTGCGGCGAAATGAGCAGGCTGCGCTGGTTGCTCATGCCGATGCCCTCATAAAAATTATCCGAGAGAACCTGGGCGGATTGCGTTCCCTGCCAGGTGATGCGCAGGAATCCGCCTTCCTCTTCCTGAAAAAAGACGGTGACCAAAAGCGAGGCGTTCGGATCCGGGGGAATGATGGGCACATTCAGTGTGGCAAAAACCGTTTGGGGCGTGACTGGATGCCCGAGCCAGACGGGGGTGGCTTCGTTGGCCTGAAACGGAAGATCGATCGTAAAAGGCGCGGGCAAATCATCCGCTCGCAGCAAAGACGCCGCCAGGAAACAAGCCAGCCAGCCGCCGATTTTCAAAATGGCGGGCAATTTCTGTTTGAGAAATGGAGACGGGAATGCTTTCACAGGCCGGGCGTTGTATTATAGCGAGTATCGAGGTGAGAAAAATCAAAATCTTGCGGGGTTTCAAAGCTTAAGTATGGGCCTGATTGTGCAAGGCATCGATCGCCCTAAAAATGCCCGAAAGCATCGACCAAGCCAGCAACAACACCATGATGCCGAGGACCGCGATAATGACCGGCGGGATGATCGACATGACCCGGTCAATCCGCTGTTGGATGACTTTTTCGTAACGCTGCCCCACTTTTTCCAAAGTGGCGCCGAGATCGCCGGTCTGTTCCCCGACTTTAACCAAGTCGCGCAGGTCGGCGGGGAAATTCCCCGCGGTTTTCATGGCGCGGGTCAGGGAAGCCCCTTCGCCGACGAGATCGGTGATGCGCAGGACCGACGCGCGGTAAAAAAGATTTCCCGTCACCCGGCTCATCAGTTTTAAGGCGGTGAGCAGAGGCAATCCATTTTGCAGAAGATTGGCCAGGGTTTGGCAAAACTGGGCGTAGAAAGAGGCCTTGAGAAGCGACCCGGCCAGCGGAAGTTTTAATTTGGCTCCATCCCACCATTGGCGGCCAGCCGGCTGGCGGATATAAAAAATAAAGCACGCCAGAAAAATCAAGGCGAGAATGATGACGAGCAGCCCATATTGGTGAGAGAATTTGCCCGCCTTAACCAGAAGGAGGGTGGGGAGCGGCATGGAACCGCCGGTTTGGGCGAAGAGAGAAGTCATTTGCGGCACGAGCACGGTCATGAATACGACCATGGCCAGAATGCCCGCTCCGACCAAAAATGCCGGATAGATCAGCGCCATGGTAACGCGGGAACGCAGTTCCTGGAGGGCAACCAGATATTGCGATTGACGCCGCAAGAGCGGCGCCAGCGCGCCGCTGACCTCACCCGCCGCGACCAGGTTGCAGTAAAGTTCGCCGAAGCTGGGAGAGGCCATTTTAAGCGCGTCGGAAAAACTGACGCCGTCGCGCAGCTTTTCCCGCAAAAGAACGGCGACATCTTTCACGGGCGACTTTTCTTCGCGATTTTCCATCAGGTGCAGCGCTGGTTCCAGTTGCAGGCCGGAATGGAGAAAATCGGATAATTCGTCGGTAAAAAGAATGAGGTTGGCATGCGATAGCCGGATCGAGCGTCCCGAGGCGCCCGGATTCCGGCGAGGTTTGAAGGCGTCCGCGGTTTGATTTGGGACAGACTTCCTGGCGGTCAGGACTTGATCGGCCTTGGCCACGAGCGTCAAGGGCTGGATCCGGTCTTTCGTTAACCTCCGCAGAGCCTCGGCCCGCGTTGAAGCTTCAACTTCTCCCGACCGGCGTTCTCCCCGTTCTCCTGTTCCCTGGTAGGCAAAGACGGCCATAAGAGATTTGTTTTCAACATGTAAGGGCTAAATTTACCAATGACTTCCATCAATCAACCGGAATAAATGGTTTTTAGTTTCACCACAAACAAGATATTCGGGAAGAATATTCATGGGCTTGCGCCGATCATAAGCCGCCTAATTCATTTTCCCTAATTACATTCGTGAAAAACTCCAGCCGGGAATGAATCTTATTCATCAAGGACATCGACATCAGCTGCGGTGACGCGCACGACTTCTTCCACGGAGGTGGTTCCCGCGATTACCCGGTTCCAGCCGTCCTGCCGCAAAGGCACCATCCCCTCCTGCAGCGCTTTCGCGCGCAACATTTCAGCTGGTTTCCCCTGCGAGATCATATCCTGCAGGGCGGGTGTCACCAGGCAAATTTCGAAAAGCGCGGCCCGGCCCTGATAGCCGGTCTGGCGGCATTTCTCGCAACCGGCGGGTTCCAGAATCCGGTGGATCTGCTGAAGTGGAAAGCCGGCTTGAGCGAGGAAAGATTCGGAAGGTTTGGCCGGGCGCTTGCAATGAGGGCAGAGGACACGCACCAGCCGCTGGGCCAGGAAGGCCCTAACCGATGACGAGACCAGGAACGGCTGCACGCCCATATCGATCAAGCGGGTGATGCCGCCGATGGCGTCGTTGGTGTGGAGCGTACTGAAAACGAGGTGGCCGGTCAGGGCGGCGCGAATGGCGATCTCCGCCGTTTCGAAATCGCGCATTTCGCCGACCATGATGACGTTCGGGTCGCCGCGCAAGATGCTGCGGAGGGCCGTGGCGAAGGTGAGATTGATCTCGGGCTTGATGGCGATCTGCATGACGCCGGGCAGTTTGTGTTCGACCGGGTCCTCGACGGTCACGATGCGCCGCTCCATGGTGTTGAGCATGGAAAGAAAGGTGTAGAGTGAGGTGCTTTTGCCGCAGCCGGTCGGCCCGGTGAGCAGAATAATGCCGTTGGGCTGCGCGATCAGGTCGCGGATGCGCCGTTCGGCGTCCGACGTCAGACCCAGCAGGGAGAAGTCGAACCGGTTGCGCGCCAGGAGACGCAAGCTGATGCTTTCGCCGCTGACGGTCGGGATGGTGGCGACGCGGACGTCGATGGGTTGTCCCTCCATTTCCAGGTTAATGCGGCCATCCTGCGGCATCCGCCGCTCGGCGATATCGAGATGGGCCATGATTTTGATGCGGGAGATGACGCTGGCTTGCAGGACTTTGATCCGGGACGGCACCGGCACTTCGTGGAGCACGCCGTCGATCCGGTAACGGATGCGCAGATCGTTTTCGAGCGGTTCGACGTGAATATCGGTGGCCCGTTCCTCGAGCGCCTCGCGCATGATCTGATTGACGAAGCTGACCACCGTCGCCTCGGGGTCTTCATCGTCCAGAACGTTCACTTCCTGCTTGAGATCGAGGGCCGCATCGTCGATGTCGCGTCCCTCGAGGATCGCCTCAAATGTTTCCGCGCCGACGCCGTAGCCCGAGCGGAGAGCGTTCAGGATGCCGCGGCGCGTGGCCACGCACCAGGTGATGGGCTCGTCGATTTCGTGGGCGACGACCTGCCGCGCGGAGAGGTTAAACGGATCGTAGGTCAGGACGCAGAGATCGTCGTCTCTCAGGCGCACCGGATAGACCTGGTAGCGGAGGGCCAGGCGGGCTGGAAATTTGGCGCGCAACTTATCGTCGAGCGCGGGCAGCGCGGCTTCCCACCAGGGCAGCCTGAATTGGGCGCAGACCTGGCGAAGGAAATCGTGCTCGGTCACCAATTGCTTTTCCAGCAAAGCGCCGATGGTGGAGGTTTGCTGCGCAAGGGTGGAATCTACGGTCTCGTTGATAAGAGCCTCATCTCCCAGGCGCGATTCGACGGCCAGACTTTTGAGCATGTTGGCAAGCACGGCGATACTTTAGCTCAGTTTGAGTTGGCAGGCACGGATTTTATCGAATGAGGATTGGTTTTGAACACCGGCGCTGCAAAGATCCCGACATTTTCGGACAGCCTCTATGTTTTTTTGGCATCATCCAGAGGAAACAACGCATCGAGTTCCCGCCGCCACGTTTCCGTGGTTGCGTCGGCCTGGCGGACCAGGCGGGGCTCGGGAAGTTTCGCGGCCAACGCGGGGTTCTGTCCCAAAAAGGCAAGCGCCCGCGCGATTTCACCCCGGTAATTACGGCAAAGGCTCTCATAATCCATCCGTAAGGGCTCGATTTTTTCCGCGGTAAAGAAGCGGTTCCAGGCCGCCTGTTGTTCGGCCAACTTATCTTCAAGGGCGCAGATGGCCACGGCATTAAAGGAGGCCTCCTTGGCCCGGACATAGGGGTTTTCGACCCCATCGATGCGCCACCATTCGTTGGTCGCCGCGGCCCGGTAGTACGAAATGGCCTGGGCGCGGCGGTCCTGGCGCGTAAGATCGATATATTTGGCGCCGGGAAAAAGATGAGGCAGCACCTGGAAGGGCCGTCCCGGAAAGCCGCTTTCCTCCGCCAGCGGCTGGAGATGGTGGGCATGGATTTTAACGCCGAAAACGCCGTTCGGCGTGCAGCCGTTTTTAATGACAGCCTGAAAAAAATCGCCAAAGGAGGACTCGATCGGAATGTTCCAGCGCTCGGAATAGCCGATGCGATGATCGGGGCAAAACGCCTCGGCGGGCCGGCCGGCGTGCCGGGTCATTTCCAGTCCCTCGCAGAGCATGTAGCTGCCGGTCCGCACCGTCGAGGCGATGATGTAGACGAGGGAAGGCGGCGCATCGATGTCGCCCCACCAGCGGTTCCAGAACCCGCTTAGTTCCGGAGGCACGTTCATTTGAGGGAAAGCATAATCACGTTCTTGCCGGAGGACAAGTTGCGCCAAGAAGGCTTCAGCTCAATCGAGTTGAATAACGGCGCTATCGCATTCTTTATGGCAAGGCGGCACGAGGCCCTTTTGCATCAAATCGGTTCCCGAAACGGTCTTGCCGTCCTCGGCCAATCCGGAGACCGCGCCTTCCGGCAGATTGACTTCGTGAACATGGTATTGTTTTTCCGGATCGAGGCCCTTCAGCTTCACCGGCGCATCATCGGACGCATCCTTCAACTGATAGACGAAAAGCACGGCCTGCGATTGATCGGGCCGGACATAGCTTAAGGCCGACCGCGGCCCATCGTAGGGAGATTCGAGGCGGTAGAGATCGCCCTGCTGCACGAGATCGCGCAGACTTTGCTTGTAGAGAGCAATGCCCGCCGCCAACGTCTTGCGTTCGCCGGCACTGAGTTTGCCGACGTCAATGTCGATGCCCAATGTGCCGCTGAGCGCGACGTCGATGGTGAATTTGAGCGGCCGGTTGCCGCTGCGGGTCACATGCGCGCAAATGGCGGATGCGGGAAAAATGTGGCTAAAGCCCCATTGAATATAGACCCGCTTTTCCGGATCGGTGTCATCGCTGGGCCAGAAGGAATCGAAATACCGGAGTGAGCCATAGTCGGCGCGTCCCGAGCCGCCGGAGCAGACCATGACCATGACCTGAGGATATTTTTTGGATACCGAGTCCATGACGTGATAGAGCGCGAGATTATAATCGATCAGCAGGTTCGATTGCTCGTCCGGCGGCAGCCACGCCGATCCCGGCTGCTCGACATAGCGATTGCAGTCCCATTTCATATAAGAGACGCCCGGATTTTCACCGAGGAGGTTATCAATCGACTTCCAGACGAAGTCTTTTACCTTGGGACGGCTGAGATCGAGCACCAGCTGATTGCGAAAAAATTCGAGGGCGCGATGCGGCTGGGTAATGATCCAATCGGGATGCAGTTCATAGAGCTCGCTCTTGGGATTGACCATTTCGGGTTCCATCCAGATGCCGAATTTTAATCCCCGCTTTTGCGCCTCCGCGGCAAGGTACGAAATTCCCCGCGGGAGTTTTTTCTGATTAACCCGCCAATCGCCGAGGCCGGCGTGATCGTCGTCGCGCGGGTACTTGTTGCCAAACCAGCCGTCATCCAGAAGAAAAGTCTCGGCGCCCAATTCTTTCGCTCCGTCAAAAAGAGAGACGATGCGCTCTTCGTTAAAATCAAAACCGGTCGCTTCCCAGTTGTTGAGCAAGACCGGCCGGAGTTTATCGCCGTCCCGCATGCCATAATGGGCCGCCCAATGATGAAAATTACGGCTGACCTGGCCTTTGCCCTGATCGCTCCAGGTCCAAAGCATGGAAGGAGTGATGAAAATCTTGCCCGGAACGAGGCGATATTGCGAACCGAAGGGGTTGATTCCGGCTAGGACACGCAAATGGCCCAGCGTGTCCATATCGAAGGCGAATTGGAAGCTGCCGGACCAGGCCAGTGTGCCTCCATAGACTTCGCCCGAATCTTCCTGGGCTTGCTTCCCCAACGCCAGGATGAAGGAGGGGTTGCGGTAATAATCGGCCCGGACTCCGAGTTTGGAATCGAGAATTTTCAGTCCCGGCGTCAATTTTTCCTCGGAAAGATTGGCTTCGTGCGCGTAATCGCCGATGAACTGGGTCATCCAATAGGCGTTGCCGCGGGGAATGACGGGTGAGGAAGAGGCGAAACGGAAAAGGGTGACCGGCGCGTTTTCCGCGTGGTGAATTTCCGTCCATGCCTCGATGAGGTCTTCTTTGTGATAGGCCTTGAAGCAGAGGCTGACGAAAAAGGGGTAAAAGCTGTCTTTTAATTCGATGCGGTAATAGGTTGTGTCGGCATCGACCGGGAATGTTTCGGTTTTGACGTAGGTCAGGTCGGTGGAGGTGTTGCCGTCCGCGTGAATCGCCTGAACGGCGGGCTCGTAAAGATAGCCATTGCCGTAAGGCGGATAAAACTCGCCGGTGCGAACCAGTTTCGTGACCGAATCAAAATTTGCGCCTTTTTTGCCGTAGCCCAATTGATAGAGACGGCCATCCGAGCCGGTAACGAGAACAATTTCCGAATTCGCGGTTGAAATCCGGATCGGATTTGATTGCGGCGAGACAAGTTCATTGGCAGCCATGGCGGAAAGGATTGGGAAGCCGGAGAGCAAAACGAGGAAAAAAAGCGGTTTCATGAAATAGCCTTTTCAAGGCAATGGAAGCTTGAAGATGAAAAATAGGATGTGGGAAAGAGGCTTCCCCTGCGGCTGAAACCGTTGCTTTCTCCACTCAATTTTCCGGCAGGCTAGACATGAACTATGCTATTGTCGAACCTCTTGTTTTTGCGGCATCATCCCTGTCCCGATGCTGCCGGAAGCTTTTTTCGTGAAACCATAAGCCCTATTTGGGGTTCAATAAATTATTCGATTTTCATCTTATGATCCGCCGCCATTCGACAAGCCTTTTTAAGACAGGTTTGATAGCCTTCACCGCTCTTGCCTGTGCCTCAATCCGCGCGGAAGCGGCGGATAATGGCGTTGCGCAAACACCGCTCATGGGATGGAGCAGTTGGAGCACCTCCGGTAAGCGTATCGACGAAAAAAAGGTGAAGGCCGAGGCCGATGCCATGGCCGCAAAGTTGGAATCGTTTGGTTACACTTACATTAATATCGACGCCGGATGGGACCGCGGCTACGACGAGAACGGCCGCCGGAAACCAGATCCGCAAAAATTTCCATCCGGTATGGCCGCGCTGGCCAATTATGTCCACGGTAAAGGGCTGAAGCTGGGCATATATCTCGTTCCGGGCATCGATAAGGACCTTTTGGATGCCAATCCGACGATTCTAGGTACTACTCAGACGATTCGGGATATCGTCGACACGAGCAAAACGGGAAACACAATTGGGCGCGGAAACTGTGCCATCGACTTCTCCAAGCCCGGGGCAAGCGAATATATCCAGAGCTGTGTCGATCTGCTAGCGTCCTGGGGCATCGATTATATCAAGATGGACTTTGTGGGGCCGGGGGGCGGCAGGGTTCCGGCGGATGATCGGGAAGAAATCAAGCAATGGATGGCCGCGATCAAGAAGAGTAGCCATCCCATTTGGCTTGAGCTTTCCAACAGTCTCAAATTCGAGGACGTGGATGTCTGGAAGGCCAACAGCAACGGCTGGAGAATTGAGGGTGACATTGAAGATTATCACTCGGCGTCGCACAGCCTGACCAGTTGGGCGAAAGCCTCGAAACGTTTCACCGATGCAATTAAATGGCAGGGACAGAGCGGCCCCGGCGGCTGGAATGATATGGATTCGACGGAAGTTGGCGCGGGAAACAAGGATGGTTTGACGATGAATGAACGGTATTCGGTCTTCACTCTCTGGAGCATGTGTTGCGCTCCCATTATTCTTGGCCCCGATTTGACCACCCTCGACAGCACCGATTTGCCAATCATCACCAATCCGGAGGTTATCGCTATCCAGCAGGGGGGGCATCCGGCGAAATTGGTTTCCAAGGAAGGCGAACATCAGGTCTGGAAGGTGCAGAATCCCGATGGTTCCTGTTACGTTGCTCTCTTTAATCTTGGCGGAAGCAGCGCCCAGGTTACCGCAAGTTGGAACCAGCTTGGTCTCAGCGGGCCGGTATCGGCGCGCGATCTCTGGAGCCGCAGCGATATGGGAACGATCGACAGCGAATTAAGCGCCCAGCTTGATGCGCATGCCTGCAAGCTCGTGAAGCTGACACCGAGTCATTAAAGGCTGTCCCCAAAGTAGTCATGGGCCATAGAGCAAATCGGAATATTTCCTGGAAGCGCAACCTCAAATAAGGTGTAAAATTGCATCGTGCCCGCACTTCGTCTCTTATGAAAAAAATCGTCAAGGCCGATCAGGAATGGAAGCAGCAGCTTACCGAGGAACAGTACCGCATCACCCGGGGGAAAGGAACCGAGCGCGCCTTCTGCGGTGTTTTTTACGATAACCACCGGGAGGGCGTTTATCATTGTGTCTGTTGCGACCTGCCGCTTTTCTCTTCCAGCGCCAAATTCGATTCCGGTACCGGATGGCCCAGTTTCTTTCAGCCCGTCGCTGCGGAAAATATCGAGACTGTCACCGATCGCAGCCACGGCATGATCCGCACCGAAATTCTTTGCGCCCGCTGCGACGCCCATCTCGGCCATGTTTTCGAGGATGGTCCACCTCCCACCGGTCTGCGCTACTGTCTCAATTCCGCCGCGCTTACTTTTGTTGACGCCGATCCGCAAAAGACCGCGACCGCCCGGAAGGACCTCGTTCAGGCCGCGTTTGGCGCCGGCTGTTTTTGGGGCGTTGAGGCCGCTTTCCGCCGGCTTCACGGCGTTCGCGAAACTGCCGTCGGTTACATGGGCGGCACGCTTAAAAATCCGACCTATGAAGACGTTTGTTCGGGCCGCACCGGTCACGCCGAAACCGTGCAGGTCGAGTTCGACCCGAAGGAAACGAGTTACGAAAAGCTGCTCGAACTTTTTTGGTCGAGCCACGATCCCACCACGCCGAACCGCCAGGGGCCCGACGTCGGCACGCAATACCGCTCGGTGATTTTTTATTATACTCCGGAGCAGAAAACCGCCGCCGAAGCATCCAAGGCGAAGCTGGAGGAAAACAAGACTTTCCGGCGTCCCATCGTCACCCAGATTGTGCCTGCGCCCGAATTTTATCGCGCCGAGGAATACCACCAGCGCTACTTCGAGAAGCGGGGCCGCGCCGGTTGCGCGATTCATTGACGCGGCGGTTTCCCAGCGGCTGTGAATCAAGGACGCAGACTTTGGCAATAATTACCTGCGCTTCATCAGCCCGCCAAACGAAGCCGGCGCAAATCCTCCTGCCGAAAGGCCGTCGCAATCCAAACGATGACCGGCACCGTAAAGCTCGCGCCTAATTGCGTGAGCAAGGTGTATTGCAGGCCATCGGCGACCGTTTTCCAAAACGGAGAAAGCGCGATGAGTGAAACGGCGCTCGCTTCGTTCCAAATCAAAACCGCCACGGAAAACAAAATGAATCCATGAATCCACAGCAATCCCCACGCCAACGTCCAAATCCGCCGCCGCCACGGTAAAGGTGTCGCCAAGATCAACGCCGAGGTCAAAGCCGTTGGCAACCAGCCAATCGAGCGGGTGTCCAGACCCACCATCTCAACCGGTCCCTGGCCGCTCTCGTTGGCCAGCTCGTGATTGCCGATGACCATCCGCGAATCGACCGCCGCCAATCCCCGTGTCTCCCGGTGGGCCTCAAAATAGATCATCCACTTTTCCTCATTGCGGCCAAAAACGGCGTTGCTCGCCGCGCGAAAACCTTGGCCGTAAAGGTCATTCCATCCCGGCCACGGCGCGAGGAGTAATCCGAATATCAAAACGAACCGCGCCAAAAACCAAAGAATCAGGCTACGGAATTTCATGTGGCTTCGGTAAACGGCCCGACCATTCGATCCAGCCCACGAAAAGGAGTATCGCCGCCAGAATAAAAGCCGTTGGCCAAATTTCCAGATGACTCGTGTTGAAGAGGGCGGGCAGGTGCAGGCCGATCCAAAAGAGTGTGACGATGCGGGCCACATTCAGCGTTTGTAAGAGAACGATTCCCACCAAAATTCCAAGCAGCTTCCGCGCAAGTGGCGCTCGAAAAGAGAGCACCGCCGCGCAGAAAAGCCAAGTCGGCTCGATGGCATCACATCCTCGCTGAATCGTGACGGAAAATTGAGGCGAGGCGATGACAATCCCGGAAACATGGGTATTTTGCCCCATCGCGTCGAGCAGGAAATTCGACAGCCAAGCGTTCGCTTCGAGATAGGCATAGAACGCGCGGTCGAGATAGGTCGTCGCCAGGACACCGTAAAATAAAGCGATGAGGACGGCGAATTTCGAAACGAAGCGCAGTACCGGGCCTTTGCTCTCGTACCAAGCCCGCCACTCTGCCGCGAGAGAAGGCTTGGTCTCTTTGGGACGTTTTTTGCTGCCTCGGCTCATGGATGGGGTTCAATTTAAGGTTTGGACTGGGTTTGTCCATCCATCGTCGGTCCCGAGGAGAGTGAAGCCTGGTCGGAGCCGCCGATGGAGCGGCACGTCAATATCCAAGTCCACGCGGTTCCAATCCGTCCGATGCTCGAAGTCCTCACCAGCCCATGCCAGGTTTGGTGCGTGCGCTATCTGCTGAGTTTGGGCGGACAAATTGTGCATAATTTCAGGCATGATTAGAACCGTCCGAATGAGTTTTAAAGAAATTTGAAAATTGGCTCGTTTCGATCGTAACTAGCTGATAAAAAGCCTCTTATAAGAAAATAAAAGGATTGCGGAGGCAGGATTTGAAGTTATCGAGGCTTCAGAGGTAAATAGTAGAACTAAGATATCGTCTTCAACTGGCTGGTTAAAAAGAAGCCGATTCGATTCATGCGGGCCGTTGTCGAGCGAGCCCGTTCACTAATTATTATTTCTAGAGGACAGCCTCTAGCCCTGTTTTGAATTGGGCTTGTGTTTCTGACATTTGGGACAAACCCCGGAGAGCTGCAAGGAGTGGCTGATCGAGGCATAACCGCGCTCCTTGGCTACCCGATCTTCGAAGCGTCCGACAACGCATTCGTCGATAGGCTCGATTTTCTGACAGGTGCGACAGATCAGGTAGTGATGGTGATGATGACCGTCGCGGGCCCGGATTTCATGGCGGGTCGATCCGTCGACCCAGGGTAACTTATCGACCAAGCCTCTTTGCTCCAGGATGGTAATAAACCGAAAAACGGTCGCAAAATCACAGCCTTCACCGCGAACCTTCTCATGGATTTCCGTAAGCGTTAACGGTGTTGCGCTGGCGTCAAGAAGACGAATCATGCTCACGCGCGCATGGGTGGCTCGAAGCTTGTTTTGCCTCAGCCATGCGGAAGCATCAAAGTGTTGGGTTTGCAGTTTCATAAGCGCACAGTGTTATCTTAGCTGCATCTTCTAAACGGAACACGGCGTATTCGCTAACCTTTAGCGTGAGTCGCCACGTAGGTTTTCAGCTCGGCGAGAGAAATTTTAACGCCAGCTTTTTTGGCTAGTTCGAAGACAGCCGCCAAATCCTCATCGAGATGCCGTAAATCGCGTACCGAGTGTTTAAAATCGTTCAAGGCGTGCGTGATGTCTTTAAGAGCGTGTTCGAGATCCCGTTCGGCATGAGCTTTGTCGCCCTCGGCGTGAACCATATCGCTCTTTGCATGCGCGGCCTGTTTCCCGCCTTGTTGCCAGTCCGAAAGGGCATGTTCGAAGTCATGGATCAGGTGGTCGAAGTCTTTTATGGCGTGCGCATAATCTCCCCGCGCGTGTTTAAGGTCTTTCAAGGCATGAGCCAAGTCATTGCGGGCGTGTTTGTAATCTCGGATCGCGTGCTCGATTTTAGCGGCGGCTTTGGGTTCGTTGGCGATGAATGTTTCAATGGTTTTGCTCATATATAGTGGGTTCGGTTTACTGTTTTTATCGTGGTTGGTGCTAAAAGGGTAGTAAGTGAGGAGCCGCCATAGCTATTGAAGTTTAAAATGAACCGGGACGTCGGCTTCGGACGACACGGGTATTCCTGCCGTCATCGCGGGATGAAATTTCCAGTGCTGGACGGCTCGCCTTGCTGCTTGATCGAGCCGAAAATAACCTGAACTTTGCAGGATGCTGACGTTGGCCGGTTCACCTGCTGCTGTGACTTCAACCTGCAAGATGACTGTGCCCTGTTCGTGGGCGAGTCGAGATTCGTCCGGATATTCCGGCGGTTCATTATGCAATTCGTCGGGTTGCGCCTGGATGGCTCCCTTGGAAGCGCTGGTCTCCTCTTTGACCGGGGACGCCTTCGGCGGTGCCGGCGGTCTGGGAGGCTGAGGCTTGGCCGAAACAAGTGGAGTTGGCGGGGGCGGTATGGCAACGGGTTTGGGCGTGGGTGCGATAACCACTTTAACAGGCTCGGGAGCCGGTGCCGGCTGCACCGGTGGGGACGGAACAGGTACAGGCATGGGCGGTGCCGGAGTAACTTCCGGTGCCGGTGCAATGGCAAATTCAATTTCCGTGGACGTTCTTCCCGGTTCGACGTGGAAACGAGCCGGCTGGATCAGCAGCGCCGCGCCAAAAATTAAAAGAGCGGCATGAAAGAGAATCGAGACGCTCCAGCCGACAAGCTCTCGCTGCCGATCCGTTGAGGCGATCATCAGGATTTGGGAGTGGTTTGGATGACGACTTTAGCCAGCCCCGCCTTTCGTGCTTCGTCGAGGATCGTGACGACACTTTGCAGCTGGACACGGTTGTCGCCGTTAATGATGAGCTTGGCTTCGGGCTGCTCGGCCTTGAGTTGAACCAGCCGGGAGGCCAGTTCGGACGGATCAAAAGCTTCCTTGTTCCAGGCATAGCTTCCGTTTTCGGAAACGCTGATGGTCACAACGTCATTTCGATCCTGTGGGGAGGAGGAACCCGCGACCGGCAAATGGACGCTCAGGCCCTGGTTCTGAATCATCGACAGCGACACCATCATGAAAGTCGCCAGAAGGAAGAAGATGATGTCAATCAGTGGGATGATTTCGATCCGGGCGCGCCGTTTTTGCCGTGGAGATGGAATGACCATGGCCTGCCTATTCTGAGGGTTGTAACGATACTTTCAGAGCCATTTCCAAGCGCGTGGCCGCTTCTTCAATATCTTCCCGCGCATTTTCGAGTTGGGTGTTGAGGTAGTTAAAGGGAATGAGGGCGGTGATCGCGATGCCAAGACCAAAGGCGGTGGCAATGAGCGCCTGGGCAATTCCACCGGTAATGGCAGTGGGCGTGTCGAGGGTCTGGGTTCCCAGCAGGCCAAAGGCGTGAATCATCCCGGTAACCGTGCCGAGCAAGCCCAGGAGAGGCGCAAGGGTCACGATGGTATCGAGGGCCGAAAGTCCCCGGCTAAACCGTCTTAGTTCGCGACGCGCTCCGCGCAACATCGCGTTGCTGAATGACTCCTGGTCATGTTGTAGGGCAAAGCCCACCGCTCGGACGACAAAGTCCCGGCTTCTTTCGGCAAGCTGCTGCGCATCGGTCAACCTACCCTCCTCTGCGGCCTTCAGAACAGCCTCCACCGCATCGGGATCGCGCTTGGATTTCTCGGCAAGGATGAAGAGTATTCGTTCAATAACGACCGAAACGGCAACGAGCGAGGTGGCCAATAACGGCCACATGATGGGGCCGCCCTTGGTGAGAAGATCAAACATACTTAATGGATGTGCTGATACGTGGAGTCGTCAAGTTCATCCTCGACCGGCGTCGTAACCCAGCGGGGAAACGGATCGAGCAGTGATTCCCAAACTTGAGGGCCTTTTGCCATCTCCGTATCGTTCAAGAGGCATCTGTCGAAAGACGCCGTAAGCGCTTCCTGATCCATTTCGGTGCCAATGAGGACGATTTCCTGACGGCGATCTCCGTAGGGCTCTTCCCACATTTTGCTAATTGTCTGGAGCATGCCCTTATCTTCCGGCCACAGATGCTTCGGAGCGCCCGCCCACCAAAGACCGGCGGGACTGTAGCGGCAAACGGTGCCGGCTTGCGACCAAAAGATCGCCTGGTTGTATCTGCTCGCAATCCAGAAGTAACCCTTCGAACGAATGACGCCGGGCCACGGCTTGCTCATGAAACGATGGAACCGCTCCGGGTGAAAGGGCCGTCGCGCCCGATAGACGAAATTACAGATGCCATACTCTTCTGTTTCGGGAGCATGACTCCCCCGAGGCTCCGCTAGCCACGCCTCATGCCGGCTCGCCTTTTCAAAATCGAATAGGCCGGTATCGAGGACGGTGTCCAAATCCACCTTGCCTTCTTTAGCGGTGACAATTCTAGCTCGGGTGTTCAGGGCGCGAATCATCCCGCAAACCGTTCGCAAGTCCTCCAAGTCAACCAGATCAGCCTTGTTGACGATAATGACATCGGCAAACTCGATTTGATCCACCAGCAAATCGACAATACTGCGCTCGTCAGCCTCGTCCCGTTCCAGTTTTCGGGTTTTGAGTTGCTCCCGTGACCGATAATCGCGCAGAAAATTGAACGCATCGACCACGGTCACCATCGTATCGAGACGGGCCACATCGGAGAGGCTGCGGCCAAGCTCGTCGCGGAAGGTAAAGGTTTCCGCCACCGGCAGCGGCTCCGAAATGCCCGTGGACTCGATAAGCAGATGATCGAAACGGTTTTCCCGAGCCAGGGCAGCCACCTCCTTGAGCAAATCTTCCCGCAAGGTGCAGCAGATGCACCCATTTGACATCTCCACTAATTTTTCTTCGGAACGATTGAGGGAAGCGCCTCCGTCACGAACCAGAGTCGCGTCGATATTGATTTCGCTCATGTCGTTGACGATGACCGCCACTTTCCGGTTTTCGCGGTTGTTGAGAACATGGTTAAGTAGAGTCGTCTTTCCGGCTCCAAGGAATCCGGAAAGTACCGTGACAGGCAATTTTTGACTGCGTGCGGACTTCTTTCGCAGGCTGTTGAGAATTTCCTGTGCCTGATCCATGATTGAAGGAGTTTGGGAGGTAGTTTTTTTCATGGTCGGAATTAAAAGGAGTAGGTCACCCCAGCGAAGACGCTCCGGCGCTGGCCGTATTGAGCGGAGAAGACACCCACGCCGGAACCACTACGGATTTGGTAGATTTGATCCCCGACATTGACCACATCAAGACGGGCCGACAGGTTGGGCATTCCGGCCCACTTGAATCCCTGAGTGAATCCGACATTGATCGAATCGTAAGCCGGCACGGAACCGCCATTCGGCGCGCTGTCGATGTCCTGCCGGAGCCCGCTGCCGCAGACCATCTCCAGGTAGGGTTTCGTCTCGGTCTGGGTGATATTGTACATCAGGCCCGCCGAGCCGGTGAAGGTCTGGCTATGGTCGAGATAAATATAGTGGTTCTGGATGTAGGCGTAATCGGAGGCGTTGAAGAGTACTCCCTGGGCGGAATTGACCTGTTCGCCCAATCCCTCTTCCACCGCGAGGTTGGCATAGGCAGAGAACCCGCCTTGGGTATAACTCTGACTGAGTTCGATGCCGCAAATTTGTCCCTTCGCGTAGTTGAAGGCGCTTAGGATGGGCGCGGTGCCGAACTGGCCGTCGTCGATCAGATTGGTCGCCTGCTTGTAATACCCGTCCAGTCCCACCTGGTACTCGGGAGTGAACTTGTGCACGACACCCGCGTCGAAATAGTTCGTTCGCTCCGATTCCACATTGTCATTCGGCAGGCCCGGCGTGGCCGCACCCGTTGTGTTGACGAATTCCGAGGTTGTGCCCTGCGGAATATTTTCCAACGGCGGAGGCGTGAAATAGCTCGCGTAGCCGCCGTGGATCGTCGTGTTCTCATCGAATTTGTAGACGGCGTTGATGCGCGGGCTCAGTTGATTCTGCCGAATGAGACTGCTTTGATAGAAGTCCATCCGCCCGCCGTAATTCAGCGTCAGTTCCTTGGTGATTTTCCACTCGTCCTGGAGATAAAAGCCATAGCTGTACGCCGTGATGTAATCGCTGTTGTTGAACGTAACGGGATTTCCCCCCGGTCCCGCGACCTGGGTGCCATCCGGATTGAGGGGAATGACCGTGGTGACGGCGTTTTGATCCGCGCCCTGGGCATTGAGCAGAAGTCCGCCCCGGATCGTGTGGGCCTCGTTAAGGTCATAGCTGCCGTCGAACTGGATGCCGTTGGACATGACGCTGCGGTTGAGACTTCCCGCCTCGCCGTTGAAGTAGAGATCGCCCTGCCAATCGGGAATAAAGTCAGCGGCACTGTAACTATTGAAAAGCGATAGTTGGAAACTGAAGTCATCGATCGTTTTTTGATAG
>Ga0335072_10005256_pt1 | contig 19070 bp, 24 predicted proteins | sample Lox_Sample_21_FD_206725 | JGI IMG/M metagenome (GOLD analysis project Ga0335072, IMG submission 206725) | Soil microbial communities from Loxahatchee National Wildlife Refuge, Florida, United States - Lox_Sample_2.1 | ecosystem: Environmental > Terrestrial > Soil > Wetlands | place: USA...
CGGTGCTGCTGTCCTCGCACGTGCTGACCGAGCTCGAGCGGGTGGCAGGCTACGTCATCCTGCTCTCGCGGGGCCAGGTCCGGCTGGCCGGGGAGGTCGGCGACCTGCTGGCCGCCAGCGGCCAGACCAGCCTGGAGGAACTCGCCCTGGGCTACCTGCGCGAGACCACGCCGGAGGTGACGCGATGACCGCGGCGACCGTGCCTGACCGCCAGGACTCCAGCGACGCCGGCCTGCGGCCGGTGCCGTGGCGGCGGATGGCCGGGGTGACCTGGCGGCAGCACCGGATCGCGCTGGCCGGGGTGGCCGTCCTGCTCGGGGCGCTGGCGGTGTGGCTGTGGAGGCTCGGCATTCCGGTGCACCACGCCTACGCCGCCGCCGTTGCCTGCCACCCGGCCAGCTCGGCTTCCTGCCAAGACCTGGTTAACGCGTTCAACAGCCTCAACGACCACATGACCGGCCCGACCAGCATCGGGGGCGTCTTCCTGCAGCTGGTGCCGGTGCTGATCGGGGCGTTCGTCGGGGCGCCGCTGCTGGCCAGGGAGCTGGAGACCGGCACCTTCCGGTACGCCTGGACGCAGGGCTTCGGCCGCTGGCGCTGGACGCTGGCCAAGCTGCTGCTGATCGCGGTCGTGCTGGCCGCCGCGACCGGCGCCTGCGGCGTGCTGGTGTCCTGGTACTACCAGCCGTACTTCGCCCCCGGCAGCCTGGGCCTTTACCAGATACCCCCGTTCGTGACCCTGTTCAGCCTGCGCGGGGTCGCGTTCCCGGCCTGGACGGTGGCCGCGTTCGTGATCGGCGCGCTGGCCGGCCTGCTCATCCGCCGGGTCGTCCCCGCGATCGTCGCCACCCTCGCGGTGTACGCCGGGCTCGCGGTCGCGGCCGGCGGGTTCCTGCGCGAGCGCTATCTGGCACCGCTCGTCACCAGCAACCCGAACCCCTCGGGGACCGCGTGGATCATCAGCCAGTGGTGGACCAAGGACGGCCGGTTCGTCTTCGCCGGCAACCCGCCCCTCAACCTCGTCAACCAGTTCTGCTCGGCCGCTCCGACCGGGAACAGCAAGAACGCCCCGTTCGGAACGTTCGCGCAGTGCCTGGCCGGCCACGGGTACACGCAGTGGACCAGCTACCAGCCCGCCAGCCGGTTCTGGCCGTTCCAGTGGATCGAGGGGGGCTGGCTGCTCGCGCTGTCGGCGCTGCTCATCGCGGCGACCATCTGGCTCGTCGAGCGCCGCGCGGCCTGATGCACCCCGTCCGGGCCCAAAGGCTGTCTATAGGTCGAATCGATCTATAGAGTGGGTCACGTGGACACCGGGCGGCTGCGATCGGTCGCGAAGATCGCGATCTTCGATGTCGGCGGGCCCCTGCTCGCCTACCAGCTGCTCCGCGCGAACGGGGTCGGCACCGTCGCCGCGCTGGTGCTGAGCGGCCTGTTCCCCGCCGCTGCGGTGATCTTCGGAGCGGTCAGGCAGCGCCGGATCGACGCGGTCGGGGCGCTGGTCCTGGCCGGCATCGTCGTCGGCGCGATCCTAGGGCTGGTCAGCGACAACCCGAAGCTGGTGCTCGACGAGGGATCGGTCGGCACCGGCGTGTTCGGGCTGATCTGCCTGGGCTCGCTCGCGACCGACAAGCCGCTGATGTACCGGCTCGCGCTCGAGTTCATCGGCCCGGACAGCGAGCAGGGGCGCGAGTTCGTCGAGCTGAAGCGGTACAAGGAGTTCCGGCGGACGTTCGTGGTCATGACCGTGGTCTGGGGCACGGCGTACCTCATCGAGGCGGCCGCGCGGATCGTGATCGTGCAGAGCGTCTCGACCGGGACCGCGCTGGCGGTGTCGAAGACAACCCCGTGGGCGTTTTTGGCCGTGCTCGGCGCCTGGACCTTCGGCTACGGTCGCCTGCAGCGGCGCAAGGGCGAGCAGATGGCGGCCGGGTACGCCGCGGCGGAGGCGGGCGCGGGCGCCGAGGATGCCGAGGCCGCCTCGGAGGCTGATGCGGGCGGGCCGCACCAGGGCTGAGAGGATGGGCCTATGGCACAGCGACCGCCGGTCCCGCCGTTCACCGCCGAGACCGCCGCCCAGAAGGTCCGGGCCGCAGAAGACGCCTGGAACAGCCGCGACCCGGAGCGGGTCTCGCTGGCCTACACCGAGGACAGCCGCTGGCGTAACCGCTCGCAGTTCATCAACGGGCGAGCGGAGATCGTCGCGTTCCTGACCGACAAATGGCGCCGCGAGCACGAGTACCGGCTGATCAAGGAGTTGTGGGCCAGCGCAGGCGACCGGATCGCGGTGCGGTTCGCCTACGAGTGGCACGACGACGCCGGCCAGTGGTACCGCGCCTACGGCAACGAGAACTGGCAGTTCGACGCCGACGGCTTCATGGCCGAGCGGCACGCGAGCATCAACGACGTGCCGATCGACGAGGCCGGCCGGAAGTTCCGCTGGGACCGCTCCGGACCCCGGCCGCAGGGTCACCCGGGCCTGACCGGCCTGGGCCTGTAGGCGCGAGGAACCGAACCGCACGGGGGCGCGGCTCGATCGCTTGTGTACCTTGTCGGTTACGTAACTGCTCTGGTACATTCGTCGGGTGGAAGCTGTGCTGCGGGCGCTGGCCGACGAGAGCCGGCGGACGATGCTGGAGGCCCTGACCGCCGGCCCGGCCACGGCGGGCGAGCTGGCGGCGCTGCTGCCGATCGCCCGCCCGGGGGTGTCACGGCACCTGCGGGTGCTGCGCGAGGCGGGTCTTGTCGACGTGCGCGAGGAGGCGCAGCGGCGGGTCTACAGCCTCCGCGCCGAGCCGCTGGCCGAGGTCGACCAGTGGCTGGGCCGGTACCGGGCCCTGTGGGAGAACCGGCTCGACGCCCTGCATACCGAGATCGCCCGAGGCAAGCACGAGCGAAGGAGCACCAGATGACCGGCACCGAACACACGGGGAACCGCATCCTCGGCCGCCTGCGATCAGACGGCGGCCAGGGCGTCGTGACCGTGCAAGATCGTTTCCACACCGACATCGACGACCTGTGGTCGGCGATCACCGATCCGAGGCGCCTGTCACCGAGGTCACGCTGACCGCCGACGGGGACCAGACGATCCTGGTCGTGGAGGAACGGGGCATGCCGCTCGAGTACCTGGCCGGATACGGGGCCGGGATCCAGATCCACGTCGAGGACCTCGCCGCCTACCTCGGCGGGCGCGAGCGCTGCGACTCCAACGCGCGCATGGACGAGCTGTTCCCGGCCTACCAGGCGCTGCAGAATTAAGGGATGGAGACCAGAGCCCGGTTCACCCGGATGCAAGACGGCACGGCCGAAGAGTTCGCCCTGATCGAAGCGGCCGAGACCGAGTACGCGCGCACGCTGCCCGCCCGGGTGCTCGACGCGGTGCGGGCGCTTGAGACGGGCGGGGCGCAGGGGTACGCGATCAGCCGGCTGGAGCACAGCCTGCAGTCGGCGACCCGGGCCGAGCGGGACGGCCGACCGGTCGACTACGTCGTCGCCGCGCTGGTGCACGACATCGGCGACGGCCTGGCGCCGTACTCGCACGGCAGCTACGCCGCCTCGGTGCTGCGCCCGTTCGTGTCCGAGGAGCTGTGCTGGATCGTCTCGCACCACCCGCTGTTCCAGATGTACTACTACGGCCCGCATATGGGCGGGGACAAGAACGCCAGGGAGCGGTTTCGCGGGCACCGGTGGTTCGACGCGACGGTGGAGTTCTGCGAGCGGTACGACGAGAACTGCTTCGACCCGGCCTACGAGTGGCTGCCGCTCGAGCACTTCGTCCCCGCGGTGGAGGAGGTCTTCACCCGCGAGCCGGTCTTCTCCTAGCGGGCGCCGGCGCTCGCGAGGCGGGCGAGGATCAGGTCGGTGACCGGCTGGGCGGCCCGGGCGGCCAGCCCGACGCCCGGGGTGCCCGCGCGCAGGATGACGTCGGTCGCCAGTCGGTAGATCAGCGCGCGGGCCAGCAGCTGGTCGAATTCCGGCTCGTCGGCGAGGTAGTCGAGCGCCTCCGGCCGGGCCTGCTGCCACTGCAGCGCGTCCACCGCCACCACCGCCAGCGGCAGCCCGGCCGGGCGGCACAGCGGCGAGAAGTCGATGAACGCGGGCGGCTGCCCGTCGGCGAACAGCACGTTGCCGGTCAGGTCGGCGTGCACGAGCTGCTCGGGCAGGTCGACCGGGCGCAGCGCGGCCAGCAGGGCGCGGACCTGGCCCGCGATCGCGCCCGTGGCCGGGCCGAGGGCCGCCTCGGGGTCGCGCTCGCCCCACGCGACCTGGTCGCCGACCGTCCACGGGATGTCCTGGGTGACGCGCCAGCGCGGCACCGGGACGGCGGCCAGCGCGGCGTGCAGGGCCCGGCGTTCCACCGGTCGGCCCGCTCAATATCGACCGGCTTGAGTACGACCTGGCCGACCAGCCAGGCGGTTCCCTGCCCGCCCGACAGCCGGGCCGGGACGACGCCGGCCAGCCCGAACGCTGCTAGCACCTCGGGCGGGACAACAGAATCGGGCACGAAGGCGACGATAACGACACCAGGCCGCACGGCCAACTGGTTTAGGGCCAGAGCTGGCGGCTGGCGAGCTCGGCCCCCTGGGCCAGGGTGTCGAGCTTGGCCCACGCGATCTGCGGGTGGACCCGGCCGCCGAGGCCGCAGTCGGTCGACGCGATCACGTTCTCCCGGCCGACGACCTCGGCGAACCTGGCGATCCGGTCGGCCACCAGCTCGGGGTGCTCGACGACGTTGGTGGAGTGGCCGACGACGCCGGGGAGGATGACCTTGCCGTCCGGGATCTTCACGTCCCGCCAGACCTTCCACTCGTGCTCGTGCCTGGCGTTGGCCGCCTCGAACGAGTACGCGCCCGCGTGCACCGCCAGCATCAGCTCGACGACGTCGGCCATCGGCAGGTCGGTCGTGTGCGGGCCGTGCCAGCTGCCCCAGCACAGGTGGAACCGGATCCGCTCGGTCGGCAGACCGCGGATGGCCCAGTTGAGCGCCTCCACCCGCGCCATCGTGAACCGCTGGTAGTCCTCGACGCTCGGGGCCGGGTTGATCTGGTCCCAGTTCTCGGCGATCGCGGGGTCATCGAGCTGCAGGCCCAGCCCCGAGTCGATGATCGCCACGTACTCCTCGCGCATGGCGTCCGCGCACGCCTGCAGCTGTTCCTCGTCGTTGGCGTAGTACTCGTTGCCGAACCGGGCGCAGCTGCCGGGGGCGACCGAGTTCAGGAAGCCGTCGTGTGTTCCGGTCGCCTCGAGGGCGGCCTTGAGGTCGGCGATGTCGCGCTGGACCGCCTGCTGGCCGGTGTAGGTGATCGGGCCGCGGCAGACCGGGGCCATTGGCATCGCGTCGCGGTTGGGGAGCGAGGCGCCGGAGCTCGGGTCGCCGTAGGCGTCGGCGAACCGCTGCCAGTCGCGCCGTTCGCCGAAGCTGGCGAGGGTGATCTCGCCCGGCCTGGCCTTCGCCTGCGCGATCCCGGCGATGTTCTGGTCGGCCAGCTCGAGGCCGCCGAGCCGCTGGAACACGTACGTCCACCAGGAGCCGTAATCATAGCGCTGGCCCATCGAGTGCCCGTACTCGCCGTCGTTCACGAGGTCGATGCCGGTGTCGCGCTGGCGCCTGACCACGTCGGTGACGGCGGCCCGGAGCGCTTCCTGATACGCGCGCTCGTCGGTTGCCGCCTCGGCCTCGGCCCGCCTCTGGTTGAGGCTGATGAGGTTCTCGGGCCGCGGCAGGCTGCCGGCGTGGCTGGTCAGGATCCGGTTGGGCATCTTCTCCTCCTTGAGCGATCACTGAGAGCGGCGCAATGGGCGCTTTGGCGGAGTATGAACCCGCCGGGCGACCGGCGCAACGGGCCGTTAGACGCTTCTGAAGTGGTAGCCCTCGTCGAGCAGGCGCGGGATGGCGATCTTGAGCGCGGCCACCGTCTCCGACCGGTCTCCCCCGCCGTCGTGCTCGAGGATAATCGAGCCGGTCTCGGTGTTCTCGAGGATGTTGCCGACGATCTTGGCGACCCCCGGCCGGGCCCAGTCCCGGGGGTCGACCGACCAGTCAAGCGCGGTCAGCTTCTCGCTCGCGCAGTACTCGAGCGTCGTGCGCGACCAGGCACCGTAGGGCGCGCGGAAGAAGGTCGGGACCCGGCCGACGGCCGTGTGAATGGCGTCGCCGGCGTTGGCGATCTCGGCCCGGGTCTGGGATTCGGTCAGCGTCGCCAGGTTGGCGTGGTCCCAGGTGTGGTTGACGATCACGTGACCGGCGTCGGCGACGTCCCTGGCCACGCTGGGGTAGTAGGTGACGTTCTCGCCGACCATCGAGAAGGACGCCGTGATCTTGTACTTCTCCAGGATCTGGAGGATCTGCGGGGTGTAGATCGGGCTCGGCCCGTCGTCGATGGTCAGGGCGATCGTCATCGGGCCGTCGTCGACGTAGTAGACCGGGCGGGCGGGGACGATGGTGTCGGTTGGGTGCGGGGTGGGATGCGCGGTCGGGTGCGGCTTGGCGGTTTTGGCGGTTGTGCTGGTTGTGCCGGCTGCGCGGGGTTTGGGCTCGGGCCGGGAGCTTGGGTGCGGGCCCGGGGCGGGGGTCGTGTCGAGCTTGGCGGCCGCCAGTCGCTGGCTGGCGCAGCCGACCGCGCCGCCGATGCCGAGCATCAGGCCGCCGCTGGCGATGAGCATCACCCGGCGCGACACGGCCGGCTGCTCGGTCGCCTGCCGGTGGTTGTCTGGCTTCTGGTGATATCTGACCATTTGTCAGTAACCGCCCCTCTTGTCTCATCTACTCAGACGGCGCGGGGGCGGGTGCGGTTGCATCGGTTCTTAAGTCGTTTTTCAGGCGACCTTCAGGCAAGGTCCGGGGCAGGCGGGAAAACGCGGAGCGCCGCCGGGCCGTCAATCGGCCCGGCGGCGCTCGCTAGTTCTGGAGGTGGAAGCGGGCTACTTCTGGACGTAGAAGAGGCGCTTGTTGACGAACTCGTCGATGCCGAGCGGGCCGAGCTCGCGGCCGAAGCCGGAGCGCTTGGTGCCGCCGAACGGGAGGTCGGCCCCCTCGCCGGCCGGGGTGTTGACGTTGGCCATGCCCACCTCGAGCTGCTCGGCGACCCGGCTCGCCCGCTCCTCGTCGGTGGAGAAGACCGCGCCGCCGAGGCCGAAGTCGACCACGTTGGCGAGCTTGACCGCCTCGTCGTCGTCGCTGACCTTGTAGACGACGGCGACCGGGCCGAACAGCTCCTCCTTGTAGGCCCGCATGTCCGGGGTGACCCCGGTCAGCACGGCCGGGGCGAAGTAGGCACCGGGGCCGTCGGCCAGCGTGCCGCCCACGTGCAGGGTCGCGCCCTTCGAGACCGCGTCCTGCACCTGCGCGAGCAGGTTCTCGGCGGCCTTGCGGGAGACCATCGGGCTGTAGGCGATCGGAGAGTCGTCGCCGGCCTCGCGCGGCACCATCTTGGTGGCCCGCTGCACCAGGGCGGCGACGAAGTCGTCGTAGACGCTGTCCATGACGATCATCCGCTTGTTGGAGTTGCAGGCCTGGCCCACGTTCTCCATCCGGGTGATCCAGGCGGTCTTGGCGGCCGCGTTGACGTCGTCGGAGTCGAGGATGATGTACGGGTCGGACCCGCCCAGCTCGAGGACGACCTTCTTCAGGTTCCGGCCGGCCGTCTCGGCGACCACCGTGCCCGCCCGCTCCGAGCCGGTCAGCGACACGCCCCGCAGCCTCGGGTCGGCGATCATGGCGGCGACCTGCTCGTGGGTCGCGAAGATGTTGTTGTAGACGCCCGCGGGGACGCCCGCGTCCTTCATGATCTGGGCGACGGCCAGGGCCGAGGTCGGGCAGTTCTCCGCGTGCTTGAGGATGATCGTGTTGCCGACGATCAGGTTCGGGGCGGCGAACCGGGCGATCTGGTAGTACGGGTAGTTCCACGGCATCACGCCGAGGACCGGGCCGACCGGCAGGTACTCCACCCGCGCGGCGTCGTGGCCGGGCAGCGGGCGGTCGGCCAGCAGGGCGGGGCCGTTCTCGGCGTAGTAGCCGAAGATGTCGGTGCAGAACTCGGCCTCGCCGACCGCCTGCGCCGGGCGCTTGCCCATCTCCTTGGTGATGAGCGCGGACAGCTCGGCCGAGCGCTCGGTGAAGAGCTGGCCGACCCGGGCCACGATCTCGGCCCGCTCGGCAATCGGCCGCTTGCGCCACTGCGCGAACGCGGCCGTGGCGTCGGCCAGGGCCTGCTCGACCTCGGCGTCGGTGGCGAACGGGAAGGTCTCGGCGACCACGCCGGTCGCGGGGTCAGTTACCTGGTAGGGCGGGGTCTGCGTCATTGAAGGCTCCGAACGTTGCGCGCCATTTAATTCGATGAAAGTCGCTGGAATCGAATGTACCGCCCGGAGATCCTCGCGGGCAGTCCCTGGGGTCGGGGGCGAACCGGCGGCCCCGAGAGTGGGTGCGGGCGGACGGACTGGAGTCAGCCCGGACCGTTCGAGATGACGGGGTTGGCTCAGTCTTTGATCTGGCCGGCCGGGAGGGCGAGCTCGTACGCGCGGAGGGTGAGCCCCGGGGCCGGCGACCAGTCGAGATCGGGGGTCCTGACGAAGCCGGTCGTCTCGTAGAGGTGCTGCGCGGCCTGCATGACCGGGTTCGTGCAGAGCCGCAGGCAGCGCAGCCCGCGCTTGTCCGCGCGCTCGATGACGGCCTGCAGCAGGCTCCGCCCGACGCCCTGGCCCTGACCCAGCGGGGCGACCGCGAACGCGCGGACGTCCGCCTCGGTCTCGTCCCTGGCGAGCTCGCTGGACGGGTCGAACCACTCGATCGCGATCGTCCCGAGGACGCTGCGGCCGGCCTCGTCGGTGGCGACGAGCACCGCGCAGTCAGTCCCGAACCCGAATCCTCGCAGCGTGTCGATGTACTCGCTGCCCTCGGGGAGCAGTCCGAGGGCCCGGTAGGCGGTCACCCGAAGCTCGCCGATGGCCGGGTACTCGTCGGGGCGCGCCTCGCGAATTATCACCCGATGGACGGTATCAGCCCGCTCGGGTGATATTGATCCGGCGGGTCAGGCGGAGCCCTTGAGGTCCTCGCGGACCTGGTCGGCGAGCTCGTGGATCTTCTGCTCGGTCTGCTCGAGCGCGGTCTCGGCCTTCGCCGTCCGCGCCGCGGCGCGGGATTCGCGCAGGGTCGGCTTGCGGGTTGCCCCGCCGGTCCGCTTGGTCCGCCTGAACCAGGCCACGATCGCACCACTCCTTGCAGTCCTTCTTGAACACGCAGCCGGCGCTGCGATGCCATCCACGTCTGCCCGGGAGCGGAGAATTCATGCGCCTCGGTTATGTGCCCGTTTCACACGCGGTTCGTTGCTGTTCGCGCGCCGGGCCGTGCCAGCGGGTGAGGGCCTCACGCAGCCCGTCGGCGGGCTGGCCGGCGTCGGTGGTCAGCCAGGCGGTGTGGCCGTCCGGGCGCAGGAGGATGGAGCGGAGGTCCGGGTGGGCGGAGCAGGTGGCGCGAACGATGCTGACGGGGTCGGCCCAGGCGGCGGCCGCCTCGCGGATGGCTGGTGGGTCGGTTGCGGCTCTGGGGTCGGTTGCGGCGAGGTTGCTCCTATCGCGCGGGTTGGGTCTCGGGCGCGCGGACGGCGCCGGAGTCGGGCCGGACGGCGGCGGGCTGGCGCCGCCGGGGGATGATCAGGCCGGCCGCGGCGCCGAGGAGCGCCAGCCCGGCGCAGGCGCCCATCGCCGGGCCGAAGCCGCTGACGAACGCGGCCGGCGAGGCGTAGCCGCCGTGGGCGGCGAACACGGCCGCGCAGATCGAGACGCCGAAGACGCCGCCGAGCTGGCGCAGCGTGTTGAACGTGCCGGACGCCTTGCCGATGTCGGCTGGCGTCACCGCGGTCATCACCACGCTCTGGGTCGGCGCGATCGCCAGTGACACGCCCGCGCCGGCCAGCACCAGCGGCCCGACCAGCGCCGCGTAGGGCAGGCCGACCCGCGCGATCAGCGCGATCCAGATCAGCCCGGCCGCGAACAACGTCAGCCCGCCCGCGATCAGCGCCCGCTCGCCGAACCGCCGGATCAGCGCGCCCGCGAACGGCGCGATCAGCGTCAGCATCGCCCAGCCGGGCACCAGCCGGAGCCCGGCGCCGAGCGGACCGTAGCCGAGGCCGGTCTGCAGGAACTGCGCCATGAAGAACACCAGGCCGAACAGGACCGCGAAGACGCACAGGCAGGCGGCGTTGCCGGCCGAGTACGCCCGCGACCGGAACAGCCGCAGCGGGACCATCGGGTAGGCCGCCCGCAGTTCCCAGCCGATGAACGCGGCCGTCAGCACCGCCCCGGCGATCAGCGCGGCGACGATCTCGGGGCTGGACCAGCCGACGCTGTTGGCCCGGATCAGCCCCCAGACCAGGCCGAGCGCGCCGCCGGTGGCCAGCATCAGGCCGAGCGGGTCGAGGCGGGCGGCCGCCCGCGCGCCCGGCGCGAGCCTCAGCAGGACCAGCGGGATCAGGACCAGGCCGATCGGCACATTCAGCCAGAAGATCCACGGCCACGCGATGCCCTGCGCGACCGCGCCGCCGACGACCGGGCCGGCCGCCACCGCCAGCCCGGTCACGCTCGTGAAGATGCCGATCGCCCAGGCCCGGCGCTGCGGCGGGAACCCCGCCGACAGCAGCGCGAACGCCAGCGGCAGGACCAGCGCCCCGCCTGCTCCCTGGGCGGCCCTGGCCGCGATCAGCACGCCCGCGTCGGGCGCGAGCGCGCACGCGGCCGACGCGGCGGTGAACAATCCGAGGCCGGCCGCCAGCATGCGCCGCCGCCCCAGCCGCTCGCCCAGCGCCGCGCCGGTCAGCAGCAGCACCGCGAAGCTCAGCGTGTAGGCGTTCACCGTCCACTCCAGCGCCGCCAGCGACGCGTGCAGCTGGACCCGGATCACCGGCAGTGCCGTGGCCACCACCTGGGTGTCGAGCGACACCATGAACGACGCCACCGACGTCAGCGCCAGCACCCAGCCCTGGCCTTGTGTCAGGCGCCCGCCTTCCGTTCCCATATTTCCTCCCGCGATCAGTCGTCGGAGGTACAGACACCGCGCCGGGTGGCAGCTGACCGATGACTTTGCGCCCCGGCTGGTGTCGGTACCTAGGTGACGAGTGACACGACCCTGGAGCGGGCCCGGGCCGGCGACGACCGGGCCTTCGGCGAGCTCACCAGCCCGTATCTGACCGAGCTGCGGCTGCACTGCTACCGGATCCTGGGCTCGGTCCAGGACGCCGAGGACGTGCTGCAGGAGACCCTGCTCGCCGCCTGGCGCGGCCTCGCCGGGTACGAGGGGCGGGCCGGACTGCGTACCTGGCTGTACCGGATCGCGACCAACCGCTGCCTGAACGCGCTCCGCGACAGCGGCCGCCGCCCCCGGCCGGAGCCGCCCGAGCCGCCGTTCGAACCGCCAAGCCCGACCCGCCGGGGTGAGCCGGTCTGGCTCCAGCCGTACCCGGACGCCCTGCTCGACGGCCTGCCCGACACCGCCTTCGGCCCGGACGTGGTCTACGAGGCCAAGGAGACGATCGCGCTGGCGTTCGTCGCCGCCGTCCAGCACCTGCCGCCGCGGCAGCGCGCGGTCCTGCTGCTGCGGGACGCCCTCGGCTTCCGTTCCCCGGAGGTCGCGGACATCCTCGACAGCAGCGAGGCGTCGGTGAACAGCGCCCTGCAGCGGGCCCGGGCGACGATGACGGCGGTGCTGCCCGCCCGGGACCGCGAGCGGGCCGCGCTGCCGCGGTCGGCGAAGGAACGGGCGCTAGCGCAGCGGTTCGCCGCGGCGTACGCCGACGACGACGTCGACGGCGTGGTGGCGCTGCTCACCGACGACGCCTGGTTCAGCATGCCGCCCGCCAACCTGGAGTACCAGGGCCCGGTCGCGATCGCGAGCTTCCTGAGGCAGAGCGCGCGCTACCGCGACGGCCGGCGGGTCGGGCTGGTCCCGACCCGGGCGAACGGGCAGCCCGCATTCGGCTGCTACGTGCCCGACGAGCACGCCCCGATTTCCCACCTGCACGGAATCCTGGTGCTGACCTTCGACGGCGATCGTATTTCCGCGATCACCCGCTTCATCGACGGCGGGCTGGCTCCGCATTTCGGCCTGCCGCGCACGCTGCCGAGCTAGGGGTTTCACGGGGGCAGACAGCAGGCCTCGACCACGAAAACTTCGCAGGGGAATGCGCGATCGCTATACCGGGACCTGAGACCGACCGGCTCGGCCAGTATTACCTGGACGCGGATTCCGACGTGCGCGGGATCTGGGCGCGGCCCGACAACGGGTAGCCGGCCGCTCCGTCGGCCCGGCTAGGACCACTGGCCGGGCTGGTAGTCGCCGGCCGGCTGCCGGACGATGACGTTGAGCCGGTTGTAGGCGTTGATCACCGCGATCAGCGAGACCAGGGCGGCGAGCTGGTCGTCGTCGTAGTGCCTGGCCGCGTTCGCCCAGATCTCGTCCGGCACGCCGCCGGCCGCGTCGGCGACGCGGGTGCCCTGCTCGGTCAGCTCGAGGGCGGCCCGCTCGGCGTCGGTGAAGGCCTTCGCCTCCCGCCAGGCGGCGACCAGGTTGAGGCGGTCGGGGGTCTCCCCCGCGTGCGCCGCGTCCTTGGTGTGCATGTCGGTGCAGACCGAGCAGCCGTTGATCTGGCTGGCCCGGATCATGCACAGGAACGCGGTCTCGGCCGGCAGGGTGGACTCGAAGGCGCGGGCGGCCGAGTTGAGGTACTTCTGGAACTTCTCCCCGACCGGGTTCCCGTAGTAGTTGAAGCGGGCCTGCATGGCGGTCTCCTTGCCGTCGGTGCGGTTACATCCGTCTGACGTAACCGGCCGCGGCGATGTGACAGCGCCTGCTCAGACCAGATCGTGCTGGCTGCACCATTCGGCCGTGCTTCCGGCCTTGGCCTCGGCCGCCTCGCGCCAGCGCGGGTCGGCGTCGATGGCGTCGGCAACCGTCGGGTGCGGCGGGAGCACCGCCGTGAGGCCGGTGATCTGGAAGATCTTGAGGATGCGGGGCTGGCTGGCCACCGGCGCGAGCGACCCGCCGTGCTCGCGGAATCGCTTGAGGCCGCCGATGAGGACGCCGAGGCCGGTTGAGTCGAGGAAGTCGACCTTACGCAGGTCGGCGATGACGTTCACGACGCCGACGGCGGTGAGGTCCCGCATCCGGTCGCGCAGGAACGGGGCCGTGTAGGCGTCGAGCTCGCCGGCGATCTGAAGGACGGCGCAGTCGCCGGTGGGGCCGATGATCTCCACAGTGAAGTCCTGCATGCGCGTACACCGTCCGTCTGTCGATGACATCTGTCATGGTGGGGATTGACATGTAAAACCACAGCGCTACAATAGCCGCGTCGGCCGTGAGTGTCAAAGCGGGCGTTTCACTGTCATCCCTGGCGATGACACTAAGGGGCTGTGATGCGGGTCGAAGAGGCCATCGGGAGGCAGGTCTCGCGGCTGCGGGCGCGGCAGCAGCTGTCGCTGACCGACCTGGGCGAGGCAGTGGGGCAGTATCTGGCCAAGCCGTGGAGCAGGCAGGCCGTCCACCAGGCAGAACGCGGCCAGCGCTCGTTCACGGCGGCGGAGCTGACCGCGCTCGCGCTGGCCCTGGACACTTCGGTGCCGACCCTGTTCCGGGCCGACGACGAGGCGATCGAACTCCCCCGCCGGACCGTCACCGCCCAGGAGTACCGGGGCGTCCTGCTCAACCGGGACCGGGAGGCGCCGCTGGACGGGGTCGAGGAGCTGATCGTCGCCCTGCACGACATCGGCGAGGTCCTCGCCCGCCCGGCGCTGGCGCAGCTGGCGCGCATCGGCCGGGCGGCCGAAGGGTGATCGGACGGTAAGGTCACGTCCATGCGGCTGGAGATGCACTGGCGGCGCGAGGACGCCGCGCTGCTCCCGGTCGCGGTCTGGCGGGCGGGGCCCGGCTGCCGGATGATCGCCAGCGGGGTGGTCGGCGGCGGTCTCGGTGAGCGCGAGTGGGTGCTGAACGCCCAGGTGGCCCCGGCCTACAGCCGGATGGACCCGGCCGCTCACGTGGCCGAGCTTGCGGCCGGCCTCGGCCTCGCGGGCGCGGGGGTCGGGCTGCTGACCGCGGCGTCGGTGACCGATGTGGTCGAGCGCGAGGACGAGGGGGTGCGGGTCGCCGCCACGGTCGGGCTGCGCGTCCCGACGTGGGCGGCGGCGCCGCCGGGGACGGTCGGTCGCGAGGTGGCGCCGATCCGGCGGCCCGGCACGATCAATATCGTCGTGTCGGTTCCGGTCCCGCTCGGCGACGCGGCCTACGTTAACGCGGTGATCACCGCGACCGAGGCCAAGACCCAGGCCCTGCTCGAGGCGGGGATCCGCGCGACCGGCACGGCCTCCGATGCCGTCTGCATCGCCGCGCCGGCCGCGGGCGAGCAGGAGGACTTCGCCGGCCCCCGGTCGCTGTGGGGAGCGCGGATCGCGCGCGCCGTGCATGCCGCGGTGCACGCCGGGGCGCTGCGCGACGCGGCGGCCAGGCGACGCGCGGCCGATGGGGCGGACCGCTGATCGGCGACGGCTGATCTGCCTCGCTCGTCGTCCCGCTCGTCGTCTCGCTCGTCCTCCCTCCTCGCGCAGAAACTCTGTTCACTAGGGCTGGTAATCGTGCGCCCGTTTTGAGAGAATCTGGTTTCTTAGTTTAGTCAACTGATTACACCTTATGGCCTGTTTCTTGGAAGGGCGGGGCGGGATGAGCGACGACTCCCGGGAGTCCGACTCGTTGATGCGGCGCCGCATCCGCGCGGTGCTTGAGCTGGACGCCACCGCCACCGCGCTGACCTTCCGCGGCGCGGCCTTCCGGTGGTCGTTCTACTCGGACGCGGTCGCCGCCCTTGACGCGTCGCTCGCCCGTCATCCCGGAGCCGGCCGGATCGGGATCGTGCTGCGCAACCGCCCCGGGCCGCTGGCGGCGCTGATCGCCACCGTCGGCACCGGGCGCGCGGTGGTGACGTTGAGCCCGCACCTCGGTGATGCCGGCCTGGCGCAGGACATCGTCGACCTGGCACCCGACGTCGTCGTGGCGGAGGATGAGGACTGGGCCCGGGTCGCGGTTCTCGCCGCGGCCGAGCAGGCGGGCGTGATCGCGCTACGGGCCGGATCCGACCGCGCCCTCGCCGCCCAGCCGGTCAGCTGGCGGCCGCATCCGTCCCTGCGGCACCCCGGGGATGTCGCCGTGCTGATGATGACGAGCGGCACGACCGGACGACCCAAGCGGGTGGAGCTGACGCACGACCGCATGGCGGCGGCGTTCCTGGCCGGCGGGCTGGCCCTCGACGACGCCCAACCGCCGCACCTGGGCCGGCGGGCCGACATCTTGTGGGCGCCGCTGGCGCACATCAGCGGCCTGTACTTCGCGCTCGCCACCGCGATGGACGGGCGCGGCATCGCCCTGCTCGAGCGGTTCGAGGTCGGCGCGTGGGTGGAGCTGGTCAGGCGGCACCGCCCCGGCTACGTCCGGCTGCCGCCCACGGCGCTGCGGATGGTGCTCGAGGCGGACGTGCCGGACGAGGCGTTCGCGAGCGTCCGCGCCGTCGGGTCGGGGACGGCGGCGCTGCCACCGGAGCTGGCGGAGGCGTTCGAGGACCGCTACGGAGTTCCCGTCCTCACCAACTACGGCGCGACCGAGTTCGCCGGCGCGATCGCCGGCTGGACCATGAAGGACAAGAGCCGGTGGGAGCGGCGCAAGCGCGGCAGCGTCGGGCGCGCCCGCACCGGCGTTGAACTGCGGGTCGTCGACGGCGAGACCGGCGCTGCCCTGCCCCTCGGCGCGGTCGGCCTGCTCGAGGCGCGCGGCCGCCAGCTGCCGGGTGACGGCGCGTGGCAGCGGACCACCGACCTGGCGGCGATCGACGCCGACGGGTTCCTGTTCATCCACGGTCGCGCCGACGACGCGATCAACCGGGGCGGTTTCACGATCCCTCCCGGGGTGATCGAGGAAGCGCTGCTCGCGCACCCGGCGGTCGACGAGGCCTCGGCGGTCGCACTGCCCGACCCGAAGCTCGGAGAGGTCCCGGCCGTCGCGGTGACGCTGGTCAGGCCGGTCACCGAGCAGGAGCTGATGGAGTACCTCACCAGCAGGCTGACCAGCTACCAGCGCCCGGTCGCGATCCGGGTGGTCACGCAGCTGCCGCGGACGCCGTCGCTCAAGGTCAGCCGCGCCCTGGTACGAGAGCACTACTTCAACGGCACGCGCCCGGAGGAATAACCGTGTACTGACCGGTCAAGACCGTAGTTGGTTATTCGCGGGTGGCGATGCCCCAGACGAAGATGTCGGCATAGGACTTGGCGACTTCCTTGACGGAGAAATGGCCGCCCGCCCGCAGCGACAAATAGGTGTAGTTGTGCATGCCGAGCCAGGCGGTGACCGCCAGCCTGGTGTCAACCGGCCGGAAGTCGCCCGACTCGATGCCCTGCTGGAAGACGGCCTCGACCCGGCGCTCGTAGGCGCGTCGGCGCTGCCGGAACATCTCGGCGTTCTTGCCGGTCAGGGCCGGGAAATCGTGCAGGAAGACCCAGACGTGGTCGGGGAAGCGGAAAATGACGTCAAGCAGTTCCTCGCCGAGCGCCGCCAGCCGCTCGGGCGGGGTGCCGCCCGCCAGGTCGGCCCGGTCCGCGCCCAGCATGACCTCGTCCATGACCCGGTCGTGAATGGCGGCGAGCAGCTGCTCCTTGGAGCCGATGTAGTAGTAGAGGGCGCCCTTCCCGATGCCGTTCGCGTCGCAGAGCTCGTTGGTGCTTGTGGCGTGGTAACCCCGCTCGGCGAACACCTTGGCCGACGCGTCCACGATCTCGTGGCGGCGCTGCTGCCACTTGGCGCTCTTGCCCTGCTTGTCCTTGATCCTGGTCTGCGGCATTCTGCTGCCTCATCTGGTCGGGAGCTACCTGCCCACTAAAATGACGTGCTTCGACGGGTCGGCCTAGACGACACCCCGAATGACACCTCGCCGTTTTCCCAGGATACAGCTGACTGGTCAGTCGAATCAATCACAGTGCGACAGGTCGGCACTGGATCGCTCTCGGTTTGCTCATTGCGCTGGCCACCGTGCTGTTCCTATTATGTACTGACCAGTCAGTGTAGACCGTAGGCGAGAGGGCCATGGACTTCACACTCACCGAGTTCGAGAGCGAGCTGCTTGACCTGGGCCGCAGCTACGCGGAGGGCGAGATCGCCCCGGTGGCGGCCCGCGCCTGGCACGACGAGCGCTGCCCGACCGAGCTGCTCCGCGGGCTCGGCGAGCTCGGGCTGCTCGGCTCGCTGGTGCCGGAGAAGTGGGGCGGCATCGGCTCCACCACCGTTGGCTACGTGGCGCTGCTCGAGGCCCTGGCGACGGTGGACCCGTCGGTGGCCACGTCCTGGCAGGCGCACTCCACCATCGGCAGCCTCCCGCTGCTGCTGTTCGCCGACGACGGTCAGCGCGAGCGGTGGCTGCGGCCGCTGGCCGAGGGGCGGCAGCTCGGGGCGTTCGGGCTGACCGAGCCGGGGGCCGGCTCTGACGTCCGGTCGCTGCGGACCCGGGCCGAGCAGGTGTCGGGCGGGTGGGTGCTCAACGGGCAGAAGGCCTTCATCACCAACGCGGGCACCGACATGAGCTTCGGCGTCACCGTGCTCGCCCGCACCGGCGAGGACGCCGGCGGCAAGCCGCGCTTCGGCAGCTTCATCGTCGAGAAGGGGACCGAGGGCTACACGCTCGGGCCGAAGCTGCGCGGCATCGGGTGGAAGTCGGCCGATACCAGGGACCTGTTCTTCGACGACGTCTTCGTCCCCGACAGCCAGGTCGTCGGCGAGCCGGGGGGCGGGCTCGGCCAGTTCCTGTCCGCCCTCGAGGTCGGCCGGATCTCGGTCGCCACCCTCGCGATCGGCACCGCCGCAGGGGCGATGCGGCTGGCGCTGGCCTACGCCAGGCAGCACGAGGCCTTCGGCACTCCCATCGCCAGCTTCCAGGCGATCCAGTTCAAGCTGGCGGACATGGCGACCGAGATCGAGGCCGCCCGCTGGCTCACCTACTACGCGGCCGCGCTGCGCGACGCGGGCAAGCCGTTCAAGAAGGAGGCCGCCATGGCCAAGCTGAAGGCCAGCCAGGTCGCCACGGCGGTGGTGAGCGAGGCGGTGCAGATCTTCGGCGGCGCCGGCTACATGCTTGAGAGCGACGTCGCCCGGTTCTACTGCGACGCGAAGGTGCTCGAGATCGGCGAGGGAACCAACGAGATCCAGCGCCTCGTCATCGCCCGCGAACTCGGCTGCTAGCGACCGTGGAAGACGAGAAGCCCGCCGGCCTCGCGCCGGCCGCCGCCCAGCTCGGCCTGACCGGGCGGCGGGTGGTGATCACCGGCGCCGGGCGCGGCCTCGGCCGCGTGCTTGCGGGCGCGTTCGACGCCGCGGGCGCGCGGCTCGCCCTGGTCGCCCGGTCCAAGCCCGCCCTCGACGGGGTGGCGGGCCAGCTCGCAGGCGACCACCTGGTCTGCCCCGGCGACGTGCGGGATGACCTGTTCAACGAGACCGTCGCCGAGCGGATGACCGAGCGGTTCGGCGGCATCGACGTGTGGATCGCCAACGCGGGGGTGTCGCGCGAGGACCCGGACATCACCCGGCTGTCCCCCGACGCCTGGCGCGACGTCATCGACACCAACCTGACCGGGACGTTCCTCGGCGTGCGGGCGGCCGTGCCGCGGATGGGCCCGGGCGGCCGCATCATCGTCACCGGCTCGGTCCTCGGGGACCGGCCGCACGGCCGCCTGGCCGCCTACTCGGCGTCCAAGGGCGGCGTCCATGCCCTGGTCAGGTCGCTGGCGCAGGAACTCGGGCCGCGGCAGATCACCGCCAACGCGGTGGCGCTGGGCTGGTTCGAGTCCGGGCTCGGCGCGTTCTGGCACCGCGACGCCGACCGCGAGCGGGACATCGCGGCGCACACCGCCCTCGGCCGCTGGGGGACGGCGGACGACCTGGCCGGCGTCTACCTGTTCCTGGCCTCGGCCGCGTCGGCGTACATCACTGGCACCACGATCACCGTTGACGGCGGCTACTCGCTGCTGTGACGCTCGATCCCGAGCTGACGTCCAGG
>Ga0335072_10005257_pt1 | contig 19070 bp, 16 predicted proteins | sample Lox_Sample_21_FD_206725 | JGI IMG/M metagenome (GOLD analysis project Ga0335072, IMG submission 206725) | Soil microbial communities from Loxahatchee National Wildlife Refuge, Florida, United States - Lox_Sample_2.1 | ecosystem: Environmental > Terrestrial > Soil > Wetlands | place: USA...
GCGGATGCGGACCTTCTTCGCGAAGCTGTAAGGAAGCCCGGCCTGGGTTCGCCTGGGCCCCCGCAACGCGGATCACCCCACCGTTCTCCGTCGGCCACCGCGTGCCTGATACCATCCACTCGACCCTGAGACGGCCTCGCCGCGGAATTGTTTCGGCCTGCCTTCCTCAGGACGAGGGAGAGTACACATGAGCAGCGCGAAGCGAACGCGAAAAATACACGCCGGTTTTTGGCTCCTCAGCCTGACGGCTCTTTGCAGCCTGCCCGGCCCGTTACCGGCGCAGACCGGCGCCGGAGCCGCGCGTGGAGCCCTCGAAGGGACCTCGGGGCTCGGCCGAAAACTCTATGCGCTGCCCGATGATTCAGGTGTCATCGATGCCCGCAAAGCTCTTGCTGCGGAACCGAAAAATGTGGAGCGCGTGCTGGCGCTCTCCAAAGCCGAGGCGAATCGCCGCCAGTATCGCGAGGCCGTCGCGACCGTGACCCAGGCGCTCGCCTTGGCGCCGGACAACGCCGACCTCTATCTGGAGCGCGGCCATCGCGAGCTCGGCCTCAGGGAGTTCCGCAAAGCCATGAGCGATCTCCAGCAGACCACGCGGCTCGCTCCGCAGATGCTCGATGGCTACTATCACCTCGGCTTGTCGCACTATTTCCTCGGCGAGTTCGACGCGGCAGCAGACGCCTTCGGCAAAGCGCGAGACCTGGCCAAAACCAGCGACAGCCTCATCGACTGCTCCAACTGGCTCTATGTTTCGCTGCGCCGCGCGGGTAAGGAACGCGAAGCCGCCCAGGTGCTGACCAGAATCACCCCCGATGTGAAAAACACCGAACCGCACCTGCTCTTCTATCTCCGCCTGCTGCATTTCTACCAGGGAAAGTTATCCGAGAAAGAAGTCCTGCCTCCTCCTCCTCACCGACCGGACGATCTCGAAAACGAGCTTGCTTTCGACACCGTCACGTACGGTGTAGGGAACTGGCATCTCTATCATGGCGATCGGGCCGGCGCTGCCCAGCTGTTCCACAAGGGGGTCGAGGGCCAGGCGTGGAACGCCTGGGGATTCATCGGCTCCGAGACGGACCTGCGGAAGTAATCCCAGCTGCCAGCTGTTGGCTGCCAGCGGCCAGCTTCTAGCTCCCTCGCTCCCAGCCCTCATAACCTAAGCTGTCATTCTGAGCGCACGGGGCCCCAAACGCTTTTCAGTTTGGGGGTGGTAAGCGAAGAATCTGCGGTGGCTTTTCCTCCGCGATGGCCCGGTAAGGCGGGAGTGGTGGATTGGGTTCGGTCCCCCCCCTGGGTGGGGACTGTGGCAAGCCGCTGAAAATGCAGGGCGCTTTTCTGTTGTCGATTTCGACAACGGGAGGCGGTTCCGCTGGGCGGTACGAAAAGCTCGTCGAGACTCGGTTCGTCCTGGCTCGTTGCAGCCGGACTCGTTCTGTTCAGGCTCGTTCGGTTCAGGCTGGTTCGGTTCAGACTCGTTTGCGATCGACGGTGCGGGAAGCGAGGCGCGGGATCGCAGCAGGCCCGGAGATCGGGCAGGGGGCCGGCGGCGGGTCCGGGCGTGGGTTCAGACACGGAGGAGGACTCGCGGTGCGGATCGGGCTGCTCGCGGGGAGGCAGGCGGAGGTTCTCCTCGCGTTCGCGGAAGCAGAATTCGCAGGGGCGATCGCTGGCGGGCCCGTTGCAGTCGCGATAGGTGAAGTAGGCACAGGAGCGTTCCTGGAGGGGCGGGAGGAGACCGCGCTGGTCGGCTTCGACGCGGAGGCGGAAGATGCGCTCCCAAAAAGACGCGGTAACATCTTCGGGGCGGCGGGCATACTCGGCGCTGTCTTCTTTGTTGAGCCAGCCATCGGCGGGAAAGTCGTCAGGACCCTGAGGGAGGGGTTTGCCGAGGCGGGCGCACTCCTGTTCGTAGAGGTGTTTGTGGTAACTCCAGACGGGGTTGAAGGCGGCCAGATCGGGGGACCAGGGAAGGGAGGGGCCAAGGAGGCTGCCGTCGGGTGCGGGGAAGATATCGGAGGCGGGCTGCTGGGCGGGAGGCGGGCCGGTGGGCTGGAGGCGCGCCGGGCGGGGGAAGGTGGAGGCGGCGATGTGGCAGGCATAGAGGATTTTGCCGGCGCGTTGGGGATCGAGAGTGTTGGCGAAGAGGCCTTGGGTCGCCTGGGAGAGGACGACGCGGACGGTGTCGAGGTCTTCGAGGAGGGGGATGGCGACGCGTGGGCCGGTGGGGCAGACGGGGAAACGGTAGCGGGCATGCTGGATGCAGAGGTCGCCTCCGCGGAGGGCGCTGCCGCGGCACTGGATGCCGCGGACGGTGAGGGAGCGACAGCGATGGTGCGCGGGAGGGTTCGAGGCAGGCACGTCGGGCGAGGCGCCGGGGACGACTGAATGAGTCATGTGGGATCTCCGTGGAAGCGGCCGGTGAGGGCCGCGAGCGAACTTGTTGGCAGAAAGAAGAAAGGCCCGCGCGGGCGGGCACAGAAAAGCCCCGCCGTCAGGCGAGGCTTTTTTCTTTTTCCATCTTAAGTTCAGAATATCATCCAGAGACTGTAAACCGGCCAGAAATCTTTGAGTAAGTCGGGGTGTAAGTGGTGCGTTATGAAGGGTGATTACTTTGGATTTTGGGTTTCCCTCTTGACAGTTTTTCCACATTTCGGGTGACGGGCGAAAAACGATGTTTGCACCACCGCATCTCGTGTCAAAAAACCACGGATGTCATCCTGAGCGAGTGAGATTGATTTTGTAGACTGCTGATTCAACACGCAATAATTACATGCTTTTTGACTGTGCAGGAACTGTGCAGGCAATTTGTAGACTCTTGGCCAATTTTCGGTACCAGGCGCCCTTTCGAACGCAGTGGCACATATGTTCCCTATGCCTCGCGATCCCACCAGCCCCGCGGGCCGAATTAAAGCCTGGATGGCAGACGCGCGGTGCGACGGACACGGCTGAGTTCATCGCTGAAAATCCTTTGCAGATGATAGAGCGGAAAGTGCACGAAGCACCTCCTTTTTTCGGGCCCGCCACTTGCAGACCGCGTTCTCTGTGGTCTCGTCACGTCTTCATTCACCGTTCTTGTCTGGCAGCCGTACCTCATCTGATCGTCGAAAACCGTGAGCGCCATTGGCTGATTTACGCCGAACTTCGATGCGGTGTGGGCAGAAGTGGCGGTCGCGGTGGGACAGCGCAGGTGGTTCCCCCGATGTGAGGGAAGCGCTTTCTGGCGCAGCTCGTGCGGATTCTAAGTCCCTTTTCGGCAACTTTGCACAACGTAGCAGGTTGAAGCACGAAGCAGCAAATCGCCAGTATTCATGCGGGTATGGGCGTGCCGCTATCTCGCATAGTGACGAACGGAGAGGCATAGAATCCCGGAACCAACATTGCACCAAAACAGGCACCAAAAATACAGGGCCGGTCAGTGAACCAAGCGATTTGGCATCGGCAATCGCGCCAGAATCTCTTCAGGACTTTCCGTCCGTCCCTTGGGCGCCTGTCGGATCGAGATGAAGGAATTGGTGTGACGATTGTGAAGGGTGACTTCGGTACCATTCTTCCCTTCTGCAACATTGACGATTCCGCTGCTTCTGAGGAATACCACGTGGACTGTCTTCGCCTGTCGGTCGGTAAGCATGAACGTATCGTCGGCCGCCTTTGAGATTTCACAAACACACAGCGTCATCCGCATGTTGTCGCCCATGGTGACGATCAGGTTCCCCCCATCACTGCTCCACGATTCGAATTGCTGCTTCACAGCCTCAATCTGTTCTGCGGATGGTTCGTAGCCGGGTTGGGCTTCAATCCTGATCCGCTCGTCCGGGAATCGGGAACTATCCAGAATGACGGTTGGCTTGTTCGGCAGTAGCGCATCCACTCGAATGTCGTCATGGGTAATAGGGAACACAAGTACCGCGATGCCAAATGGTGTCCTGAACATGAAATCTTCAATTTCAGAATCCCATTCCATTTTCACGAGGTAGCCCATCAGCTTCAAACCAGAACGCCCCGACATGAGTTCGACCGGGACTTCCTTCTCAGCCCACTCTGTTAACAGTGCTATGGCTGTGCTTCGCTGTTCCTCAGCCTTCTTTGATCTTCTGACTGTTCGTTTCGGCTTCCTCTTCGCCGCTCGTTTGGACATGTTCTTTGGCATTTTGGTTCGGGACTTCACCGGCCCACCACTTTCTTCAGGATCATCTTCGCCAGCGTCACGCTGTCGGCGACAGCACACAGCACGCGAGGGCTGGGATGGTTGATGTCATCACGCGCCAGCCGCACGGCGCATATGATCGCAGCGGGCGGCTCCGCGCAGAGTTATCGCGAGATCGGTTGGGTTCACTCTCCTCGAAATCGGCCAATCAGCCGCAGAAGGAGTGGTTCATCTTTTTCAGGGTAGTGATACTTAATTATCGTTCGCAAAGCCCAGCCGAAAAGGGCGTCGAGGCCGCCAGAGATGGAGACCGCCGCCTTACCCTTGCCCGTGACCGCACAGTAGATGAAAGCGACGGAGAACACCGCCACTCCGCACATCACGAACTTGCAGACAGTCCATGCGCGGTCGGAGTCCACAAGCGCACGCCCAGCGGCCTCCTGTCGGTTCGAGATTTTTCTACTGGGCTCGGTCATTCAGGCAGTAGAAGTGAACCTTTCTCAGTTCTGACACCGGAACGGACTGGACTTCGAGGTGTCCCTCAATCTCCTCTCGGCATCGGACCGTATCTGGCAACTGGTTTCCATCATCGACCGTCACCGCGACGGAGTTGTTCGGACAGAGCACCTGCACGCGCTTGCGGAATACGCCTCTTCTTACAGCCGTTTCACAAATCTGACGGGCTGCGGGGGCTGATACTCCTAACAATGAACGCACATTTTCCAGCTCAATGTGATCGGGGTTGAGCTTGGCAAGGCGATCCATGTCGATTGAACTCGACGCTGGTGCCAGATCAGTTATTTTTTTCCAGAATCGCGTGAACCACGTAGTCTGCATCGCCAGCTCCTTCAGTGTAGCGCGGGAATGCGATGTAGCCGCCCGATGGGTCGACGTGAAACTCCTCCACGCCGCATTCTGACTGAGGGTCCATCTGAAACACTGTTCGGAAAAGTGTTGCAGCTTGAAGCTCCTCATATAACACAGGGTTGTGCTGCTTAATCCCGAGCTCCTCGTCCATGGCCTCCCTTGCAGTTGACTTCGGCTTCTTGTAGTTGGTCTCGCAGGAGTCCATGAAATTTTCGTCCCACAGCTTCTTGACACCCTGGTGAAGATCGGCCCTCACGTATCCCAGTGCTTCGAGATTCTTCACGATTCCGCGTTCATCGATACTGCGCGACAGCTTGAAGCAGTCGCGGTCGTAGTACACGCACGGGTTCCGTTCCAGAACTACCATGGACAGAACGAAGTAGCCGTGATGAATCTCGAACCTGATCGGCCACAGAAACTCAACCACGCTTTCCTCTGGCGGATCTTTCAGGAACACCGAGAAGACCGCCCTCGTAACGTAGATGCTTCTGCCACCCTCATCGGTCGATACGATTTCCGCATCGGGGATAGCAGTCGCCGCATCGATCTTTTCTGTCGCGGGAGGAGTGAAGACATATACATGCTGTTTACACCTCCCGATATTCTTGCTCATGAAAGACACGATCCTGCCGAGGTTGCGCTCCTCTGCCGCCGCGAAGCAAATCTCTTCTTTCGTTCCCTTGATGGCGCTCCACCCGTCTTTGAGCGCCGCGACGGGGAATGTACCGAGTAGTCTCTTCAGGTCCTGCTTAGAGGCGTCCTGCAATATACCCACTTTGACGGTCTCCGTCGTTCATGTTGACCGGAAGATAAAGCCGCGTCAGTGTGGGGGCGCCTACAGACCACTCCAGTGAAGCTCGTCCGGTCTCGCCAGAACTATACACGACCTAAGCAGTTCTTTTCGTCTTCTTCCACGCAGCCCAACGCTTCTTTTGCGCAGCTGCGATGCGGGCACGGGCGTCGGCGCTCATTGTCCGCTTCTTTCCGGACCGTCTACCGGGCCGGAAGTGGCCGTCCTGACCGACGAGTAGGGCGCGGACCTGTTGGAGGGTTGCAATTTCGGACTCGATTGAGGAAATAAGCTCTGAAGTATCCATAAAGCTAGTTTAACGCACGAAGGTACTTACCTATCTCGATACTGTTATCGCGCTAATATACTTTACAGGCACGACGCCCGACGTTAGCCTCAAGGCGTCCCCGTACAGGAGATGAAGATAGATGGCTGAATACTTTGCACGTGTCGAACTGCATGGTGCCCGATGGCCGGATGACTACGCGAATCTTCACGCGGCGCTGGCGAAGCACAACTTCACGAATTGCGTAACAGTCACGGGGGGAGCCCAAAAGCGCCTGCCGACCGGACTCTACTACTCTCCTGATCGAGTCGATGACAATGAGCGAGTAGGGAATGCTGTGAAGGGTTGCGCTGACAGCACGGGCTACCGGAACGAAGTGATTGTCATAAAGAATGCGGGCGCCTATAGCTTCCTCAGTCAAAACTGCTGAGTCCGCTATGCTGCGGCAGCGTGAACGAGAAGCATTCCATGTTGCGGGTTCCCGGCTGCGTTTATTCACCCAGTAGATGCTTCAGGAGCCATCCGCCGGGAATACTGCTGGCGATGACTCCGGCGACGATCCGCCGGGTCTTCACTGCGTCCCGCTGAACGCCCGCTTTTTCCGTCACAGCTTACCGCCGCTGCCCTCACAGGTTTGCTCGCCCGGTACATGAGGAGGCGGAAGGGGAGCCCGGCAAAGGGCGCAGATCTTGCCGGAAAGACGGTTGGCGAGGTCGAGGAGCGTTCACCACCCATGAAGGGAGTATAAGCGAACAAACGGCGAATACGATCCACAATCAACAACAAGCTGGATTTGGCGGTCGCCAGCATTGGTCGGCGGCGTGTACTATCCATGCCACCCATTCCCAATCAGAAATCGTTCGGAGGTGTCCCATGCCCGACTCGCCACCTTTTGGTTTGGGTCCAAAGGCAAAACCACAACAGGTTGCTGCGGCGATGGCCGCTGATCTGGACAAAGCCTCTGAGACTGCCGAGGACTTGGCTTCCGACGTCAAGTCCATTTTCCCAAACGACGCGGTTACGGTATTGCCCGCGCGGCAGGCTTATGAAAAAGCTCGAGGCGAATACAACGAGATCTCCACCTTCTTGATCGCGTTGATGCTCCAGCAGCAGAAACCGCCGAGCACGTCTTTGGACCTGACCGACGCCAAGCAGGCGCTGGACGAATTCCAGTCGGTGGCAAATGGGCTGATCGCGACTAAGCAGAAACCGGCTTACACCGCTTCCATCCTCGGGTTCTCCCTAAGCGACATCACGAAGGTGTTCGATTCCATCTTCGGGGCGATCAAGTGGTTCGTGGGCCGGAAAGATGATGAGCGCAAGGCGTACGCCGATCTACTGAAAACCTTCCAGATCCGCACGTGGGACGAAGCTGGAACCAAGCGTCCGGATCCTCCCGCGAGTTCGACCAAACCGGGGACCAGTGGGAATGACAAACAGGGGGGAGGCAACGGCTCAAAACAAACCAGTAGGAAGAAGACCGGAGGCAAGAAGGGCAGCCCGGGATCAAAGTAGCCAGCGTCGCAGATGACAACGCCCGTTTTCGGGAGAAACCTATGGATCAGTTCAATCTGGCTGAAAAACTTTGCAACCTGGAGAACTACATAACGACGTTTGCAATTGCACAGGGGCTTGCCTTTTCGGTTGCGGTTGCCAAGCGTGAGATCAAACTCCTGAAAACCGTTCTTGATCATGGCGTAGCGTATTTTGCCGCGCTCGTTTGCACAGGATGCTATTTCGCTGCAATCGTCCTGTGTGAAGAGGCTGGGACCAAGCATTTGGTAGACCGGGACCAACAGCATATCTGGTACCACAGTGGTGCGCGGGCAGATCGGTGCTGTAGCTGTCTTCCCGGTGCTTACGCTACTTGGCCCTGACGGGACATTTGCGGGCCACGCTTTCCGAGACACTTCGAAAGACTGACTCTGGCAGAGAGTTAAAAAAATCCCCCGACTTGTTTCATCTGACCCCTGAAGTTCTGCGAAACATTGGAACTTACGGTCATAAAGACCGCTAAGGGGGAAAACATGCCCAAAAGAGTGGCGATCACGATTGCGGGTGCCGTGTCGCTTGGCAGCTATGAGGCCGGCGTCCTGTACGAGCTTCTGCGTGCTTTCCGAATTAACAATGACGAAGCCGGGAACGATGAAACAAAGAAGATCTATATCGACGTGATCACGGGCGCATCGGCTGGTGCCATGACCGCCGCAATGGTTGCGAAGGCGTTGATTTACGACCCAGCGTCGCTCAATGGAGAGCTCACAAATCCTCTGTATAAAGCTTGGGTCGAAGAGATCAGCCTGCTCGGCCTTGCAAAGATGAAATGGAGTGAGCCTAAGTGGCACTCCCTCTTCTCGTCGGACCTGATCGCTAGGATCGGTGACGAGAAGCTTGTGAAAATTACGCGAAATGGCGACGGAAATCCTCACGCAACGATAGACAAGAAATCTGAAGATCCGATTCTTCTTCGTTTGGGAATGGCCCTCACAAATCTCGGCGGAATCGACTATATGATCCGGATTGAGGGAAATGACGATGGCGGGTTCAACTACACCACGTCGTTAGATCAAAAGACTTTCGGTTTGACACATGAAAATGTCGTTGAGCTGCTGCCGAAGAACGCGCAACATCCCTGCAAATGGGAGGAAGTGTGCTTGGCGGCAATAGGCTCAGGAGCTTTCCCTGCCGCCTTCCGCCCGCAGGCAATCACACACAAGGCTGCGGAGTACGGGGTTGCTTTACCGAAGGAGGAGAAGGATTGGAAGGAAGGCGAGATCTACGTTGACTGGCGGAAGAAGTCAACAGACTCTCCGTTCGCACACTCTGATGGGGGAATATTGCAGAACCAGCCTCTGGGCATAGCGAAAAACCTGGTCGATGAAGCTGTGAATGCTAGAGGTGGAGGCGTATGTGATAGCGACGAGCGTCTATACGTGTTTGTAGCGCCGCATTCGGTGAAATCCTCAGCGCAACAACTCGACGCCGATAAAATCACCATTTGGCACGAGTTGAAGTTGCTATTCAGCGTATTTCGCCGGCAGGCGATGTTCCATGACTGGATCACTGCTGAGCAGATGAACCGAAACATCACGATTCTCGATTTACGGGCTGGGCAGCTGAAAGGAGCGATTGAAGCCAGCCGAATTAAGGATCTGGACGGCCTCGAGAAGGCTGCCAAACAGCTCAATGATCTACTGATGGGCGGGAATCACGAGGATCGCGTGAACCGACTGCGCGCTCAGTACAGTGGCGAATACAGTGCGCTGCTGAAAAAAGGGGAAGCGGCTGCGAACGGCTTCATAGAAGCGATCGCCACGCTCGAAGCGGCTGCCCAGCTAAATGATCATGACCAGATGAACATCATCGCAGTCATCGCTAATGAAAAAACGCAACTGATGGGTTCCGGATTCGCTGCTTTTGTAGGTTTTTTCAACAAGAAGTTTCGGGAGCACGACTACTGGATGGGCCGCAAACTGGCAAAAAAGTATCTCAGGCGAGGCGATGTGAAGAAAATCCTGGGGATCACAGACTGGCCGGAAGAAGTAGAAGTGGATCTGGACCCAGACGATCCAACTGGCCTTACGCCGCCACCGGGTCCGCTCCTGCTACTGCGCTCGGGCTTCTGGCCGCTCATCATCATGATCGCGATTCGACCGGCGATGTGGGGAATTCCGGCACTGGTAGCGTTCGGGATCTGGGCGCTCATTCATTTTTATCATTGATGATTTGCGTTCCAGATCTTGCTGGGTGGCACGGCCTGTCGACAATCCGACAGATGCCTAGACGGGCGTCGAATTTCGGAACATCGGCGGACTTATCAGCACCGATTCGGGGTCCCTGCAGCCGGGCAATACGCTCCGGCTGCGGTTGTCGGCGGAGATCTTCTCTTCGTTGTGAAAGCCAGGTACCGCGACGGACGACCACGAGCCATACGCTTTCAGACCATCAGCCGGCCGACATTCTCTGTGGCTGCGAAGGTCCTGCATTTTGAACTGCCGAGAGCCGCCGAGATCTCGGCTCATCCCGACATGGCTTGGATCCAGGTGACAGACTGGCTTGCGGGACCGGACAGAAAAACTTCCCACAATCGAGAGAGCTACTGGATCGACCTTTACCCGCCCACGGTCTCGCAATACCTCCCTCAGGCGCAGGCGGAGGTCGCCGGTGGCGCGCTCGAGGACTACGAGTCGGTTCTCGTTTACGAAATCCAGTCCGCGCATGCGCTGACCGCGACCGGGACCACCCAGCTGGCGACCCTCTCCGGCAATGTCGCCGGTGTCTTCCATGTGATCGACGCGCCGGCACGCGCGAAGCGAACATCGCGGGCGCTCGCAGAGAACCGCCTGCTCACTGCCCACATTCCCTGCCCTGACTGTCCGGCTCCGATGACGATGAAAGAGGCAGAGCTGTTTAGCAGCAAGCAGGGAAAACGTCTCCCCACGGCCAGCGAATGGGAACTGGCCGCCAGGGGCACCGACGGGCGGCTCTATCCCTTCGGTAACCGCTTTGAAAAGACGAGAGCGAACGTAGCCGGCCTGCCCGACAAGGGTGAGCCGTTTGGATTGAGGAGTGTCTACGATTTCCCAGCCGGCGAGAGCCCGTTCGGGATCCTGGGCGTGATCGGCAATGCAGGTCAGTGGATTGACAGCGAGGGCGGCTACGCTCGCACCTATATCGGCGGGAACTATCGGTTCAACCCGCAGGACGCTCTGGTCTATTCGACCATGCCGGAGACTGGCGACCCGTTGCCACAGTTAGAGGTCACAGCCCGCTGTGTCAGCTCCTCGGGAACATCCACAGCTGGTCAGAGGAATTGAGCCGAGGACGAGGGTTTATTCCAGCTATCCACTCGTCTCCGTCCTATCGGGGCCAGCCACGCCGGTCAACGCCGCGCGGAGTTACGCGGAGAGGGGGACGCTTTACGCTTCAAACAAGGGCCGTGGGTTTCGGTTATTCTCGCAGTTGAGCGATGACGTTCATCACCTCCTGGGAGAGGCGGCACACTACAGAATGCCTTGACGCCGTGTAGCCCCAGTGAGAGCATTGCGGGCATGAATCCCTGCCCCGAGATGGTCAGCCACTGGTGGAAATGGCATCCGCCGGTGGGGGTCTTTATCGGTATCCTGGGCCTGTTGAGCGTGCTGGTCCCCCTCTTCCGATCATGGAACACGATCCCCCGCGTGGAGAAAGCCATCTGGACAGGAGCGATGTTCATTCTCCTCCTGCTGGAACTCCGCACAATTTATCTCGACAGGAGCGATCACGATGCAGAGCAGGCGAAGGCGCGCTGTGAGCAACTGGAGCAGTTCAGGAACATCGCCGGGCAACTGACTACCGCCATCCAGGATAATGAAAGGCATTTCGATCAGACGCTGGCCAAGGTAGATGACGCGATCAACACGGAGACAGGCGGAGACTCTTACTGTTATATCGACTTCTCTGCAACGGACATCGCCACTGACGGACGACAGTTACCTTATTTCTATCTCATCCCTTATTTGATCAAAGTTGGCAAGTATCCTGTTCGCGACATTGTGGCCACAGTCGAAGACGTTACGCACTATGAGCAGGTATACAAGGATGAGCGGCAGAAGGACGATTCTGTCAAACTGGATGCTGTCACAGCAGACTCGCTGGCACAATACCAAGCCAGAAAAGCCAGCCAATGGAAGGCAACGCTTGGCAGTTTAGCAGTTCCCCGGAGACGGGTCGGCAGCAGTGTTGCTGCTCCCGATGGCCCCGTGCAGGACTTCGAGATTGAAATTGATACTTTCAACAGCAGATCGTGGATTGAGCGTGTCACGTTACGGTTCGTCAACGGGAAGTGGCTGGAAGCTCTGTCGCTTGAACACGACGGCGCAGTTGTGATGACGAAAGTAGATCAGGGATTTCCTCGGACCAAAGGGCAACCCGACGTCAAGTGGCTGACCCCGGAAGATCACCTGCTTAAACTGAACCCTTAAATTGCTTCCGAAGGTCCGCAGTGTGAGCCCCGCTTCCCTTGCGCCGACACCTTGCGCACAGGGGGACCCCGCTTCAGACCATCAGCAAAGCAACGTCGGCTCGCCGGGGACCCGGGCGGCGGGAAAGAACAGTGGTGAGTGGCCAGTGGCAAGTGGGTGAGCCATCCGGCAGCGGGGACGGCGGCGGGTGGCGCACCGCACCCGTTCCTTCAGTCCAAGGCGTTCCGAATGCTCCTCGGGCCACGAGCGACGCCTCACGGATCATTTGTTCTCAAAATTGCAGCTTCAGACTCAGTTGCAAGGAGCGCGTTGCGCCCCTGGCGTAGAGAGAATTGTTCGAACGGAATCGTCCCTGTACTCCTGCTGACCAATTCTCCGAAAGTTGACTCAGATAACTCGGTGTGCGGATTAGCCAGTTTTGGATGATTCGGGGTGTTAACCCATTCACCCGTAACTTGTGTCTGCGGGGGGATCAGCGTGAGCCGGGCGGCAATTCTCTGCGATCATGATGGAATGTCGGAATCTGAACCGATGTATATCGTGGATGCCTGGAAAAGGAGCGGGGCCGATTCCCTGAACGGACAGGTTTGGTGACGATGGGAATAGCGCTGGTTTTAGGTGCTGGTGCGAGCAGAGGCGTGAGCTACGCGAAGCAACGCGAGATCCCGTCTCCGTTGGACAGAGACTTCTTTGATCTTCTGCAGCGATTCGACCCGGACAGCAAAGATGCAGAGTGCATCGCAAGGGCACTTCGGTGGGCACAACAACTTCCGAGTGAGTATTGGCGGTCCATGGAGAAGGCGTTCTACACCCTTCATCTCAAAGCGTACCTGAGCGAGAGGCTCAATAAGCCCCCCAGGGAGAGAATGGCTGCAAAAGATGATGAGGACGTTGTCAGTACCTTTCTGATTGCGATTGGGGCGTTGCTTCGCGCCGCTCACGGCACAGAAACATGCGACTTTCATCGCAGGATTCTGTTAAATCTCTGGTTGCAGGATGTCGTCATTTCGTTCAATTACGACCTCGTCATTGAACGGGCTATGAAAGCGCTGCCCCGTTTCAGTTCCGTGCCGTTTGGTGCTTGGCTGTACGGGTTCTCGAATCGCCCGAGACAATGGCTCGGACCGACCGTTTACAAAATGCACGGGAGCTTCAATTGGAGGATGCCGGAAACTGATGGCGACAACTTTGGCGTGCGAACGCGTGGCTGGCCCGAACTGGAGAACGCCCCGGGATTCACGCGTTTCAAGAAAATGGGAACGTCCTTTCCCATATTTCTCCCATTTTGGGACAAACGGATCGAAGCTGATCCCTGGAGAGAAATCTGGTTTCGAGCCATGAAGCGGTTGGAGGATTGTCACAGCGTTATCGTCTGGGGCTATTCGTTACCACCTACTGACGTAAAAGCCCAGCTCGTATTTCAACTCGCACTTGCAGACCGGGTATTTGATCTCTGCGTTATTGATCCATCGAGCCAAGTGAGGGATCGGTGGAGGGCGATGTTTCCCGATGCGAAATTCTGGGAATTCGACGGTGTGGAGAGGTTTCTCGACAGTCCGCCTCGATGGTGGCGAGAACATCCAAAGGGAGAGCCAGAGGATTGAGCGCGACACAGAGGATGCATCGTCGCATCCTTTTCCTACGGGCGGGCGCTGCGGAACGATGGCATCCATCCTCGGGTAGCACTGTAATTGGGCAGTCCTCTATCATCATTTTCTGCTGGGAAGGATCAGAGCTTCACCATGCCAGATGCTGTTGCCTAACCCATGGACCGAACCAATCCCTCGGTTGCGAACTGGAGGGCGTTCAACGATGGCTGGCCGTGGCTGGAGTCTGCGGAGTTTCCGTTCTTTACGGACGCCTGGATCACCGGTGAAATCACTCTTGGCCCGTACTCCTTTCTCAACACCGTGGCCGCTTCGGGAAGAGGAGAAGTCAAGCGCGGCGTGATCCTTCGCTACGCCGTGCATCGCGAGTGGGAATATCCCAGCTTTCAGAGCACGGACGCCACGCTTTACCACGGCGGATCTCCCGCCGAGGAACTGGCGGCCCTTGCTTCCTTATGCCTAGGAGTTCGATTGAGGGCTGGGCGGTCGACTCGGCGTTTCCAGCCCCACGCTGATCCCAAAGGCAGCCCCGAAGAGATCGGTGAGCAGGTGAGGCCCTTCTTTCAGCGTTCCGAACCGCCGGTTCTCCCCAGGGCTGCCGCTGGCCAGCATCCGATCGATCAGGTAAACCTGCTGCCCGCCCTGCTCTCGATGGGCGCCAGTCGGGTCAACGCTCTGGTGCGGGCGGCCCGCCTCTATCAGGACGCTCTCTGGCTCTGTGAATCAGAGCCAGCGATCGCCTGGCTTCTGCTGGTTTCTGCGGTCGAAGCGATTGCCAACGAATGGAACCAGGAACGCGGAGACCCGGTGGAGCGGCTGAAGTTCTCCAAGCCGGATTTATTCCGGACCCTAGAATCTCATTTCGATTCCACGCTGCTGCCGCGAATTGCGGCGGAATTCGCAGATACTCTGGGCTCGACCCAAAAGTTCGTAAAGTTCTGCCTGGAGCATTTGCCACCAGCTCCATTTCCCCGCCCCGCAGAGTGGGCACAGTTTCCCTGGTCGAGGACCAAGATGAGGGAGGCTCTTTCCAAAATCTATGAGTATCGCTCGCGCGCCCTTCATGATGGGCGGCCGTTTCCCGCGCCGATGTGCTCTCCGCCAGGCACTATGCACGAATGGAACGCTCCCGCCGAAACCATGACCAGTGTCGGCATTCATCAGGGTGGGAGCACATGGCTGAAGGACGACGTGCCGTTTTATCTTCACATTTTCGAATACATAGCGCGGGGTGCGATTCTGGAGTGGTGGCGCCAAGAAGCGGGTCGCTCGACCGCTGTCGCATCCGGGTAAACTCTCTGGATTGGGCAGGCGGCGCATGCACCGGGTTTCGCCCGGAGCAGGGTGGGTTTAAGCAGGCCAATTACGGCAGCGTTTGCCTAGCGAACCTGTAGACAACATGGAAATCTGGCTACTAGGATGGGGAAACAAACGCTCCTAGACGCCAATGCCAACTTCTATTCCATGGGTATGCGCAGGTCGCGGGGATTGCGCGACATCCTGTTGGGCGGGAGAAATCGTTCTCTCCGTTTTATGCGCACTCTCGTGGGAGACATCTCGGCTCAACGCTTCGGCGAGTCTGCCACGATCATTCGTGAAGATCTGAGCATCCGAGGCTCCCCGTGAGACAGCCACGTACGCCATCCGATTGTTGATCAGGTCTTTCGCGGGGAGATCTGTATCGATGTGGATCAATACGCGCTCCGCAGTCTGCCCTTGACCGGAATAGCTCGTGACGGCATAACCGTGATCCAGATGCGGGTGGCGCAGGGGATCGATGCGCAAATCTCGCCCGCTATCGAGCCGTATTGCCATTCTCCCGTTCTCATCGACGCTCTTGATCGTTCCAAGCTCGCGGTTTGCGACCTTCAGATCCAGATTCGGAGCAGTGAACTGAACCCTATCGCCGACAGAGAACGCGCGCTGCTCGTCATGGTAGACCGATACCCCGGTGTGCCGCCGCGGGTCGTACGTGCGCTCGCTCCCATCCGCTCGCAATACCGTTAACAAGTTGCTGCGCGGATCGATGCCTGCGACGCGAGTGTACTCGCCTTTCTGGATGCCAGTTTCGTTTGAGGTCCGGGAATATCGCAATACGTCGTTAACCTGGTATTTCTGCGCCCAACTGCGGTCAGCTCCCGTCAATTCCTGGCGAGTAACGAGCGTCGTCACCTGGTATTCACGCTGGCTCACGATGCCACGCACCTGGAGTTCCGCATGAATTCGCTCATTGATTTCTGTGCGGGAGCGATTGTCGGGGGACACCACCAACGTGCCCTCTGGAGCGCGAGCATACTCTCGCGCAATGGCAGCGATCCGGTCCGGCCGGGCCGGCATTTCAATCACCCGCCCCTGGCGCTCAAGGTTTGCAACGGCCGCCTGTATTTGCCCGTGCGCCAGCTGGTCTACGACCTGCCTCAGCTCGGGATCGCGCTGACGGACGATTTGGTCGAGCCGTACCGTTCTCATACCGGCTTCCTGAAGCTGCGCAAAGGGCCGGCCCGCTTCAATTGCTTCGTGCTGCCGCGTGTCGCCTACAAGGAGCATTCTGTCACTCGGATGGAGTCGGCTCACGAACTCGTGCATCTGCTTCGTCGATGCTAGAGACGATTCATCCAGAACAAAAAGACGTTGGGCACCGATATCGGGCTGATCGCCCCGTGCGAGGTGCCGCTGCAACGTCATAGTCTCTATGCCGGCTTCTGCAAGCTTCTGCGCGGCCCGAGAGGTAGGCGCGAATCCCTCAATGCGGTAGCCCTCTGCCTCGACCGCCTCACGCACAACTGAAAGAGCCGTCGTTTTTCCGGCACCCGCTTTGCCGTCGAGTCCAACGAGCTGCTCGCGCGAATCCAGGATTTCGAGGACAGCGCTGCGTTGGGCAGCATTCATCTCAGGGTGCCGATCTAACAATGCGATACCTCTTTCCGAGCGGACAAGCGGTGGATTGGCCACGCTACGTTCATTGCCCTCCTGCATTCGGGAGATCGTTTCCTTTTCAAGCCGTATCATTTCCGCCGTTGTGTATCGTCGCCCAGCTTCGCCCTCTTGCGGCTCCAGAGTGCGAAACTCACCTGTCTTCACCCGCCGCTGGAGTTCTTCCCGTGCCTGCTGAAAGTTGATGGTGCCCATTCCACGATCCAGCACAGACTGAAGGACAACGCGCTCATCCCGAATAGCGGCGCGCTCGAATACATGACTACGGGCATAGGTCACCGCTTGCTGAGTGATCCTTTCCGGCTCGTGAGAGCGCGCTGGAGTGTGCTGCCGCGCTTCCGTAACCACTCGATCCGGCTGATTCCCATACTGGGCCGCCAATTCGCGGTGCCGCTGGAGAACATCCCTCTGCGAAAGCAGCTCTTTCTGGTCACGGGTTCTGTGGGCGGCCACCTGGGCCGCACCTGCTCCTTCCATACCGAGGGATTGCAGGTGCTGTAGGATTTGCTCCCGCCGTGGACTGGAAGCGTCGATGTATTCCTGGGTGTAGCCTCTGATCTCGGGCTGTCCATACTTGCCGCGCTCGATCGAATAGCCCAGGCCCTGGAGGCGCTGAGCAAGTTCCGAACGGTAGACACTGGTCACGTAGTGCTGCGACTGGAAAAGACTGCGCTCCTGAAGCGCTCGGGTCTCCCCATTCTCGCGGACAGTCACATTGAAGATGACGGCATGGGTATGGAGTTGTGGGGCCGCATATCCCTCGACAGGCCGCGCTGTGTCATGCTCAAAGGTTGCGGCAACGAATTTTCCTGTGGTTTCTGGAGCACGGATATTCCCAATTCTGGCCTGCGAATAGCGCTCCAACTCCCCCAACGCAACACGGACACTCTCACGATGAGCATCGCGTATCCGATCATCGCCGCCGACAAGAGCGGTCAACGAGACCGATTTCGGTGCCGAGAAGGTCGCATCCCACCCGGCCCGATGCTCGGCGCTCGTGATCTGCCTCCCATATTCGTTTTCATATGTGCGTGCGGGCTGATGTTTGACAAGCTGCTCGCCAGTTTTTGGATGTTGACCTTCGCTCAACCGTGCAAACTGGACCGCGCCTACGGGACCTGTAAGATCCCACTGTTCCGCCAATTCCCCACGCCACTCGTTAATAGCCTGACGGTCTCGGCTCCAATAATTTTGCTCTTCAGAGATGAATTCGCGAGAGTGATACGTTTGCGCCTGTCCAGCAGAGAGCGCCTTCGAAATCGTCAACATCGATTCAACTCCAAATTCCGAGGCGCGTCAGCGCCCGCAAAATCGGCAGCCCGAATTCAGTCAATCCATTCAGTTTCGTCCCAGACGACAGGTTCGGCATTCGAAACCTTGCGCTGAGAGGGGAGGGGGAACATACCTTGCCTTCCGGCCTGACTTTTTGCGGGCATTGGAATGACTCCCTCCCGTGAGTCTGGCGCACTTTTCTCGCTGATCGTCTTTGTTGTTGCCGAAACGTCCGCATCTCCTGGCTCCAGGAACGCAGGCTGCCGTTCAATTGCGCTGATGTATGGGAATCGGACGTTGACGACAAGATTTTCCTGTTTGACGTAGCCGTGAAGGGGCTCCAATCCGGCTATTTCCGAAGCCATCACGAGCGGCTTGTTCGCGATCTCCATCGTGAATTGACTGTTCCCCGGAATCAAGCTGTGTCGCCGCGATTCCTTAAGGCGCTCCACCTCGATCTCACCGATCGCGTCAGAAACCCACTTCGCTGAATGCGGCTCAGAGGTTTTCAAAAAGAGCTTCGTCGCCGGCTGAGAGAGCATTGTCTCGGCATCTTTCCCATACCTTTTTTCGATTTGGCTCCGCCCTTGGAAGCCCAGCACCAGCGGATTTCCGGATTTCCGCGCCTCCGTGACCGCCGTATGGAGCTGAGGCAGCTTGTTCAAGCTCGCGACCTCATCGAGGACAAACCAGACTGGCTTTGCGCCATGAATTGCCGGCTCCATGGTGCGGAGGATCAGCATGTCCAGCCACGCACTGTGAAGGGGCAGAATTTTTTGGCGGGAGGCAGCACTGGAAGTCAGGAATATCCACCGACGTCGTTCGGCGTTCCACTGCCCCGACGAGTAGACCGGGCGCGCGCCGTCCCGAGATGGCAAGAGTTCGAGGCTCTCGGCGATCATATTGAAGCTCGAAAGCACGCCCCCTCTTTGGGCAGGCGCACCGGGGTCAAGGAAGGCTGCATAAGGAGTGCCTTTCGCCATCGCATCTATTTGTTCCGAATCGCTCATCCATGCGATCAGCTGCTGAGGACTGGGCCGCCGTCGCATGAGAAACGTAAAGACTCGGCGGGGGGCGTCGGTGAAATAGTCCTTCTCAAAATCTTTGTCTGGGAAAAGAGCCGCCGCCATGGCTGCGTTGGCGTCGTCGGATTCCGACTCCTCAGCAATATCCCAATAGGGACACCTGACGTCGAGTGGATTCAGAA
>Ga0335072_10005258_pt1 | contig 19069 bp, 17 predicted proteins | sample Lox_Sample_21_FD_206725 | JGI IMG/M metagenome (GOLD analysis project Ga0335072, IMG submission 206725) | Soil microbial communities from Loxahatchee National Wildlife Refuge, Florida, United States - Lox_Sample_2.1 | ecosystem: Environmental > Terrestrial > Soil > Wetlands | place: USA...
GCGGGGGATCCGGCAGGCTCTGGCGTGCCTGTCCTGCTCCGCATGGTAGCCGCGTGCCCGACCCTGGACTTAACGCAATATGCGCCAACTACAGGAGAACTTCCCCGGACACCGCGTCTGTACCCCATCCAACAGCGTGAACTAGCGGCGTAGTTCCAAGTACGCCACCAGCGAACGGCCCCCATCCGGCCGGCCGGGCGGGCGGGAGCGGGTCCGTGCGGTCTTGCGCGCCGAGGGGTGAGGGCAACCCCCCACGGCGGCATGCGTACTAGGGCCAGGTCCCGTAGCCAGAGTGCCGGGTCGGGCAGTGCTGAGTCGGGCAGTACTGACCGGCGTGGCATCGAGGCGGTACAACGGCGACTGGAGGGACGGCAAGGCTCTGCCCCTAAGGGGCCCTGAGCTCAGGAGGCCGTCTTGCCCCCGAACCCGCTGCGCGAGGCTAGTGCGCGGCTTCGTACTCGGTGACGATGTTGGCTGGGATTCGCCCGCGCGCATTGACCTCGTAGCCGTTTGCCTTGGCCCACTCGCGGATTCGCGCGCTCTGCTCACGGCCGGCCCCGCTGCGCGTGCGGCGCGGGCGCTCCTTGGCGGTGGTCTTCGACGCTTTGCGCGCGTGTTCCACATAGTGGGCGAGTTCTTCGCGGAGCTTGCCAGCGTTGCCGGAGCTTAGATCGATCTCATACGACACGCCGTCGAGACCAAAGGTCACAGTCTCGGTCGCCTCGCTGCCGTCGAGATCATCGACAAGAAGCACTTGTACCTTCTGGGCCACGGGAACATCCCCTCTGTGGGAGCAACCTATTTGGTTGCCAAACATATACCCACGATCTTGCCTTGTACAATTCGCCGTGGCAGATTCGTAAGGCATGAAGGTACGCTCAGCAGTTCCGCACCTGCGTACCCAGAGTCGGCACTGGCGTACTGGTCTAGAAGAACGCCTTAACGCACCAGCTAGTAACGCTCCGTAACCGCGCATTCGGTACATCATCCTCGATAGCCGACATCATGGGTAAGATAATGCCGATGTGCCCTAATTTCACCCAGAGCCGCTCGCTTGCGGCATCCGGCTAGTGTCCGGTTTCAGCGTCGCCCGGTCCCTTGGTTCGGGCTGGCAGAACGGGACTAGACCGGTCGGCAGCAGGCCGTCGCTTGGGCGCCAGTTCACGCCGAAGTAGCGCGCCCACGCCGACAAGGAAGGCCACGCAGACAATCGCGGGCGGTGCAAGCGCGGCAAGATCCTGCAGCATACGGCCCATAGTACCCGATAACGTACCGGCACCGACGGGCGGTGTGCCTTCCGCTGCCGACCGAGGTCTAAGCGCACTCAGAGAATATACTTAGCGTGGCTTGAGCGACACTGGACAGAGTGTCCATATCACCACATCCACACAGAAGAACGGCACGTGCCTTTGGCACATTCACAGCCTCAGCAGCATCCTGGTGTTACCAAGCGTGTTCGGCTTCACTCGATCTAGTTCCAGGAACTCTGCCACTCCGTCATCGTAAGAACGCAGCAGCTCGGCGTACACCTCAGGAGCGACTGGGGTGCCGTAGATTTCGCGGAACCCGTGGGCGGCGAAGAAGTCCACCGCGAAGGTCAGACAGAATACTCGCGCCACCCCGACGGCTCGCGCCCGGTCCAGCAACTCGTCCACGATCAAGTGACCGATGCCATGGCCACGCAGGCTCGAGTCGACCGCGACTGTCCGTATCTCGGCCAAGTCTTCCCACATTACGTGAAGCGCGCCACAGCCGACAACGGTGCCGTCGGAGGAACTCTCGACGACACAGAACTCCAGTATGTCCTCGTAGAGATTGACCGTGTGCTTGTCTAGCAGCCGTCCCGATCCCACGTTCTGGTCGATGAGGGCACGGATTACCTGAACATCCCGGGTGCGCGCTTGCCTGACTGTGTACCCCATGGCGGCACAACTGTATCGGCACTTTTCTCCGGGCTCACGGCATCCCTGGCCCCCTGCTATACGCGCGGCGGCAACCGCGCCTGGTTTCCGGGTCCTTACGGCTGCCTGAACTTGCCTCCATGGGCCTGCCGGTCACGGTATTGTGCGTCATTGTGCGCGGAGTAAGACGTCTTGTACCACTAGCGGCCACCGCCGTGGCTTTCGCTGTCATGCTGCCCGTCGGTGCTAGCGACGCCCAGACCACGGCACCCAAGCCGAGCCTGAATCAGCTGGTCACCGAGGCGAAGCAGCTGTCCAACCAGATCACCTCGCTGGGCCAGCAGTACGACGGCCTCCAGATCGAGCTGCAGCGAGCGCAATCTGAGCAGCGCTACGCGGACGCCGCCGTCAAGAGGGACAACGCCGCGATGGCAGGCGACCAGCAGGCGGTCTCGCAGCTCGCGGCAGGTACGTACATGACCGGGGGCCTCGATCCCACGCTGAACATGCTCGCGAGCGGCAGCCCCGAGCAGTTCCTCGACCAGGCTTCGATCGTCCAGGAGCTGAACACCGAGTCAGGGCTGCGCCTGTCCAGCCTGGACAACGCGCAGCAGGCCGCCGAGCGGGCTCAGCTGGCCGCCAAGCAGCAGATCGCCCAGGTAGCCGCGCTGAAGAAGCAGATGTCGACCAAGCTGGGCCAGGCGAACCAGAAGATGACCGTGCTCGACAGCTCGGCGATGTCGCAGGCGCTTACGATCTTCCAGCAGACGGGCTCATACCCGGACTACACGCTGCCGACGGTGAGCAACGTCGAGACGATCGCACTGCGGTACGCGCTGGAAAAGGTCGGTGACCCCTACGTATGGGCCGCGGCCGGGCCGAACGAGTTCGACTGCTCAGGCCTGGTCGTCTGGGCCTACGCGCAGGAGGGCATCTCGCTGCCGCACTACACCGGCGACCTGTGGAACATCGGCGAGCACGTCTCAGAGAACGACCTGCAGCCCGGCGACCTGGTGTTCTTCTACGCTGACATCAGTCACGTCGGTATCTACATCGGCAATGGCCTCATGGTCGACGCGCCACAGACGGGCGAGGACGTCAAGGTCCAGCCGATCAATCAGGACCCGTACGTCGGGGCGGTCAGGATCTAGTCAACGCTGTCAGGCCCGGGCGAGCGTGCTCGCCCGGGCCTGACAGCTATGGCCTAGCCGATACTGGGCCGGCGGCCAGGCTCCTGCACGGGCAGCGACTGGGCCTGGCCGGGCTGGGCCGGCAGGGGCAGGTTCGCGATCTCGTACTGGGCCAGGTTGTACTGCCCGTTGGTGTCGGGCAGCGCGGGCGGGTTGAGGTTCGGCTGGTTGAACCGGAAGGCCGAGGTCAGGTCGCCGACGGTTGAACGCCGCCAGGCACTGATGTTCGGCTCCTGAACCCCCGTGATCAGCTCGAGGAACTTGAGCTGCGAGGTGTGGTCGGCCAAGCTCCGAGCAGACGTAGCCACCGACGGTCCCGGGCGAGACGATGATGCAGGGCACCCGGAAGCCAAGGCCGACGGGCAGCCCGTCGCCCGCGGTGCAAAATGCCACTTGCCTCCGGCATCTCGCTGGCGCCAGCAGTCCGTTGCGTCACACCAGGCCGGTCGAGCAGCGAGATGACGGCCGATTCCACCTCCCCGCCCCGCGCAGGGATGGGCCGCGGCCTCATCCCATGCGCCCGCCTGGCTCACTGGCATCCCCGGGGACCCAGGGGACGCAGCCACGGGGACCTCACCCCGGCGATATCGTGAAATATTTTCCGGGTGCGAAAGATCCGCTACGCTCCCATGGGAAAATTCTTTCGCAACCGGGTTATCTTCCGCTAAATCCCGCGATAGGTGAGGTGCCAGGGGCGAGCGTGCCGCTGTGGGGCCATGGGACTGCGATCACGGGGCGATCGGGCGGGAACGCCGGGCCCCAGATGCCGATGAGGTCAAAGTGGCGGACAAGGTAAGCGGCACTGGGTGAGGGTCACGAACTCAGCCGGCCAGCCCGTTCGGGTCGATCGTGCCGCTCATCCACATGGTCCGGTTCGGGCCTGTCGGCCCGAGCACTCGTTAATATCAGGTTGCGCACTGCGGGACCTCGCGCGAACAACAGGATCGGGCGTCCTGTTCGCCGAGTACGGCAAGCCAGGCCCGGCCCGGCTACAGCCGGGCCGGGCTGACAACGCCGCCCGTGCGGCTACTGCCGGACGAACGGGAACAGGAACGTATCCCTGATGCTCTCGCCGGTCAGCATGATCATCAGGCGGTCGATGCCCATGCCCATGCCGCCGGTAGGCGGCATCCCGTACTCAAGCGCCCGCAGGAAGTCCTCGTCCAGCTGCATGGCCTCTACATCGCCACCCGCCGCGAGCAGTGACTGCGCGGTCAGGCGCTCCCGCTGCACGACCGGGTCAACCAGCTCTGAGTAGCCGGTTCCCAGCTCGGCACCGAATGCGACCAGGTCCCAGCGCTCGGCCAGCCGCGGCTCGCTGCGGTGCTGGCGGGTTAGCGGCGACACCTCGACAGGGAAGTCACGGTAGAACGTAGGCTCGACCGTCTGCTTCTCCACCAGCCGCTCGTACATCTCAAGCACGACCTGGCCGACGTTCCAGGCTGGCTGCAGCGGCACGTCCGCCTTCTCGCACAGGGCCCGCAGTTGCGCCTCTGGCGTGTCGACGGTCACTTCCTCGCCGAGGGCACGGGAGATCGCCTCGTGCACCGTCAGCGACTCCCACGACCCGCCGACGTCATACTCGTTCCCGTCCGACCGCCGGATCACCGTAGAGCCGAAAGCCGCGACCGCCGCGCCCTGGACAAGCGACTGGGTCAGCTCGCCGATGGTGTTGTAGTCCCCGTAGGTCTCGTAGGCCTCGAGCATCGTGAACTCGGGGTTGTGGGTGGCGTCCGTGCCCTCGTTGCGGAAGTTCCTGCCGATCTCGAAGACCTTCTCGATCCCGCCGACGAGCAGCCGCTTCAGGTAAAGCTCGAGCGCGATCCGCAGGTACACCTGCATGTCGTAGGCGTTGTAGTGGGTGATGAACGGCCGGGCGTTGGCGCCACCGTGCAGCGAGGTAAGGACCGGCGTCTCCACCTCCATGTAGCCGCGGGAGACCAGCGCCGAGCGCACCGCCTGCACGACCGCGGAGCGCATCTCGGCCACCCGCCGGGACTCCGGGTTCACCAGCAGGTCCAGGTAGCGCTGCCGCACTCGGGCCTCGGGATCGGTCAGCCCTGAGTACTTCTCGGGCAGCGGGCGCAGCGACTTGGCCGTCAGCGTCCACGAGTCGGCAAGCACGGAAAGCTCACCCGACCGTGAGGTGATCACCTCCCCGGTCACGCCCACGTGATCACCGAGGTCCACGTCCCGCTTCCAGGCCGCAAGGCTTTCCTCGCCGACGCCCGCCAGCGAGACCATCACCTGGATGTCCCCGCTCCCGTCCCGCAAGGTCGCGAAGCACAGCTTTCCGCCGATCCTGGACAGCATGACTCGCCCGGCGACGGCCACCTGCTCCCCGGTTGACGTGTCAGCCGGCAGCTCACCGAAGCGGGAACGCAATTCGGAGGCCGTATCCGTTCGGCCAAATGTCACGGGGTAGGGGTCAATGCCAGACTCGATGAGTCGGGCCCGCTTCTCCATCCGGACGCGCACCTGCTCCGGAACGTTATCCTCAGTCACGTCCGAAGGCTACCGTTGCTAGGACCCGGGGAGCACCCCTGTTTCCGGGCGAGCGGCCTGTGACGTGGCGTTCCGCTCATAGACCAGGCGCAGGCCTATCAGCGTGAGCCAGGGCTCGTGGTGATCGATGGCCGACACCTCATTGATGACAAGCGGCGCGAGCCCGCCGGTAGCGATGACCGTCACCGCCTCGGGGTCGGCGGGCGACAACTCGGCGGCGATGCGTCGCACGATCCCCTCGACCTGGCCGGCAAACCCGTAAACGATGCCGGACTGCAGCGCCTCCACCGTTGACTTGCCGATGACCCGGGGCGGCCTGGTCAGCTCCACCTTCAGGAGCTGGGCCGCCCGCCTGGCTAGCGCGTCCACCGAGATCTCAATGCCGGGCGCGAGCGCGCCGCCGACGAACTCGCCCCTGGCGCTGACCGCGTCGAAGTTCGTCGAGGTGCCGAAGTCCACCACGATCGCCGGCCCGCCGTACAGGTGCACGGCCGCCAGCGAGTTCATGATGCGATCGCTGCCGACCTCCTTGGGGTTGTCGTACCTGATCGGCACGCCGGTCTTCACCCCCGGCTCGACGATGACGGTGGGCCGGTCGCCATAGTACTTGCGGCACATCTGGCGCATCTCATGCAGCACGGAGGGCACGGTCGAGCACAGCGAGATGCCGTGCAAGTCCGATTCCTTGATGACGCCAGACTGCCCGAACAGCCCGTGCAGGACCACCGCGAGCTCATCGGCTGTCCGGTCAGGCACCGTCGATATCCGCCAGTGATCAACGATCGTCTCTCCGTCGAACACCCCGAGAACCATGTTGGTGTTCCCGATGTCAATCGTTAGCAGCATCCGCCTGCTCCATCCAGAAACTTCTCGATTCCTTCATGCCAAACGAGCCGTGCCCATGTCCTGCCGGAACCTATGCGTCGCCGAGGATGTCCAGCAGCCGCTCAGCATCGGCCGGGCGCAGCTGCCCGGCTGCGAGCGCCCGGCCGGCGCTGAGCCTGGCAAGGGCCAGGTAGGCCCGGGCGGCGCCCGGCGAGGCGTCAACGAGGGCCGCGACGTCCGACGTGATGCTGTCCGCGTCTCCGCGCGCGGCCGGCCCGGTAAGGGCAAGGTCACCAAGCCGCGTCGCGTTGTCGAGGGCCGCCGCCAGCAGTGGCCGCAGCAGCCGGCCCGGCGGCACGCCCTCCGGCTGGCCGGCCTTCTCCAGCAGGGCGCTGGCCTCGGCGACGAGCGCGATCAGGTGATCGGCGGCGAGCGTCAGGGCGGCGTGGTAGAGCGGCCTGCTCTCCTCGGGGATGAAGACAGGCTCGCCGCCCATCTCGATGACCAGCACCTCGGCCACTGCCCGCAGTGAGTCAGGCGCGGTTACGCCGAAGCAGGTTCCCTTGATCCGGTCGAGGTCGTCCTCCCGGCCGGCGAACGTCATGACCGGGTGCAGCGCCAGCGGCAGGGCGCCGTTGCGGACCGCGGCGTCAAGGACTCGCACTCCGTGCCGCCCGCTGGCGTGCACCAGCATGCGGCCAGCCAGCGGCGCGTCGGTCTCGGCCAGACCACGCACCAGCCCGGGCAGGTTGTCGTCGGGGACGGTAAGCAGCACGAGGTCGGACTCCTCGAGGACCTCCGCGGGCTCCGCCAGGCGGGCCATCCTGAAGTTCTCCTGCACCCGGCGAACCGACGCGTCAGACACGGCGTTGGCGGCGACCACCTGATGCCCGGCGCCGGTCAGTGCCCGGCCCAGAGCGGTGCCCGCACGCCCGGGCCCGATGATGCCCACCCGAAGGCGAGCCGGATGCTCCGAGCCAGTCTCCACGAGGCTCAATGCTAACGGTGCCACTCAGTGGTTGGGGAAGGGAGCTGGCCGGTCATCATCGTCGTGGTCGCGCTGGTCGCCTGGGTACTGGGGGACCCGGCAGCAGTACTCGAGCCACAGTGCCGCCACGGCAAGCAGCAGGGCGGCGGCAAAGGTCAGGCCGGAGGTGACCATGTCGGCGCGCGGCGTGCTCGCGTTGAGCATGACCGACAGGTAGATCATGAAGCCGATGGCGACCCCGCCGAAGATCGCGGCGACCTGCGAGGTGGCCTTAGCCAGCACGAGCATGCGCGCCACGAAGAGCGGCGGGGCCGGCTCGCCGCGCTCGCCAGTGATGCGGGCGCGCAGGATTCGCCCCTGCCAGGCCTCCACCCCGGCCGCGATAAGCAGCGCCGGGACGGCCGACCAGGTCAGCTGGGGGAGCCTGCTGTAGACCAGGTGCAGCAAGGCCCAGGTAACGACACCGCAGACCAGGGCGATGAGCAGCAGGAACCGCGGCCGGGTGGGGGTCATGGCCGGACCAGCCGCGCGGTGGACCGCCGGACACCGCTATCGCCGCCCGGGCCGGAAGCCAGCGCCTCGAGCAGCCCGGCGACCGGACCGCGGCCCGGTATCACCGCGTCAGGGTCGGCGTCGTGCCAGGGGGCGAGCACGAATGCCCGCTCGTGCGCACGCGGGTGCGGCAGCGTCAGGCTCGGATCACCGCAGGTGGCGCCCTGGTAGGTGATGATGTCGATGTCGAGGGTGCGCGGCCCCCAGCGGACCTCCCGCACCCGGTCGAAGGCCGCCTCCACCTGGTGGACCGCGTCAAGCAGCGCATAGGGACGCAGGGTCGTCCGGGCCAGCAGGATCGCGTTCAGGTAGTCGGGCTGCTTAGGACCACCCACGGGGGCTGTCTCGTACACGGGGGACACCGTGTCGATCCACACGCCCGGCAGCCCGGCGACCGCGTCCACGGCCCCCTGCAGGATGTCGAGCTTGGATCCGAGGTTGCTCCCCAGGGCGAGCACGACGTTTCTCGCCGCCGACCATCCCCGTCCGTCGAGGTGCGCGTCCTGTGCTGAGGCAGCCTTGTCGCTGGTGTCGTGGCGACCAATCACGTCATCACTGTAGCCGTACGCCAGGCAGCCGCCACCCGGACGGCGTCGGCGTTCGCGGGTACCTTGTGGACCCGCACGCACCAGGCGCCCGCGGCGGCGGCCAGCGCGGTGATCGCGAGCGTCGCGGCGTCGCTTTGGGTGAATGGCCGCGGTATGCCGTCCTGGTTGGCGAGCAGCCTGCCGAGGAACCGCTTGCGGGACGCGCCGACGAGCACCGGAAAGTCCTGGCCGCCGATGTGCGCCACCTCACGAAGCCGGGCGAGAAGCTGCCAGTTGTGCGCGTCAGGCCCTGAGGCGGCGGGCATCTTACTGAACCCCAGGCCGGGGTCGAGCACGATAAGCGCCGGGTCGACTCCCTCGGCCGTGACCGCCTCGATCCGCTCGGCCAGTTCGGCGCGGACCTCCTCGACGACGTCGGTGTAGACCGCGCGGGAGCTCATGTCACGGCTGTGGCCGCGCCAGTGCATCAGGACGTAGGGCATGCCTGCCCGCGCGACAAGCCGGGGCATGTACGGGTCGGCCAGGCCGCCGCTGACGTCGTTGACCAGGGCCGCCCCGGCCTCCAGGGCCGCCTCCGCCACCGCCGCGCGCATCGTGTCCACGCTGACGACGACTCCGGACCGGCCCAGCTCGGCGATGACAGGTATGACGCGCCGCAGCTCCTCATCGGCCGATACCCGCTGGGCACCCGGCCTGGTGGACTCGCCGCCCACGTCAACGATGTCGGCTCCCTGAGCCGCGAGGTCCAGGCCGTGGGCTATCGCGGAACGGGGGTCATACCAGCGCCCGCCGTCGGAGAACGAGTCAGGCGTCACGTTGACCACGCCCATCACCAGGCAGCGATCGGCCGAGGGCAAGGAGGGGGGTACGGGCGGCGCGGCGGGCATGCGAGGGCCTCAGTCCTCCGGTGGACGCATCGGGGACGCAACCGAGGACTCGGCCCGCACCGGAGGGGCCGCGACAGAAGATGAGTGCTGTGGAACGCCGTTGACCTGGGCATCCTCACCGCCGACCCGCGGGAGGGGACCAGTGGCCTGCCGGGCCTGCTGCTCACCGCGGCGGCTTCCGCGCTGGCGTCCCAGGCCGAGCGCCCGGGCCGTCCTTCGCGCGTACCTGCGTATCTCGAGCCGGGGCCAGACGAGGAAGGCCTCGGCCTCGAGCGCGGCCACCGCGATGCGCGGCGCGTCGCGGCCACCGGGGAAGACGAAGAAGCGTGGCTGCCAGACGGGGTTGAACTTGGCGTTGAACTTATAAAGCGACTCGATCTGGAACCACCGGGAGGCGAACACGAGCAGGTTGCGCCAGGTCTTCAGGATCGGTCCCGCCCCGATCCGCTCGCCCCGTTCAAGCACGGCGCGGAACATCGCGAAGTTGAGCGAGATCCGCTCGACGCCCAGGACGGGTGCCGCCTTGATGGACTCGACGATCATGAAGTCGTTCAGGCCGGGCTGCGCCGTTCTGTCCCGGCGCATCAGGTCAAGCGAGAGGCCATCGCTTCCCCACGGCACCAAGTGCAGTACCGCGCGCAGCACGCCATTCTCGTGCGCCGTCACCAGGACGCACTCCTCGTCGCCAGGACCGCCGATCCGGCCGAGCGCCATGGAAAAGCCCCGCTCGGTCTGGCCGCCGAGCCAGGAGTCCGCCACCCTGATGATCTGGCGCAACTCGGCCTGCGGCACGTCCCTGATCCGGCGGACCTCGGCGACGTAGCCGTTCTTGGCCACCCTGGTGACCATCTGCCTGACGTTGCGCATGGCCCGGCCGGACAGGCTGAAGTCCCCGATGTTGACGATCGCCTCGTCACCGAGCTCAAGCGCGGTCAGGTCACCCTCGCGGCACCACACCTCCGCGCCCTGCTCGCTGCAGCCCATCACCGCGGGCCGCCAGGCGTGCCGGGCTGCCTCCCCGAGGAAGACCGCCATCGCCCCCGGCCATGCCTCCGGGTCACCGATCGGGTCGCCGGCCGCCAGCATCACGCCTGCCACTACCCGGTAGCAGATGCAGGACTTGCCGGACGGCGACCAGATGACGCTCTTGTCGTTGCGCAGCGCGAAGTAGCCGAGCGAGTCCCGGTCGCCGTGCCGGGCCAGCAGGTCGCGTATCCCCTTGGCGTCCGCCTGGGTGAGCCGGGCGCGTGGCTGCGCGGGGCGCAGGAACATGTAGGCCGTGACGACCAGGGTGAAGAGGCCAAGCACGGTGGTCAGCAGGCGGTAGGAGTCGCCCCGGTTGTCGTCGAGCCACGCCACGGGCCCGGTAGCGCCAACCAGGTTCCAGACCACGTCGTGGACGCGCTGCGTAAAGGTGTAATTCTGCGCGAGGTGGCCAAGCGACAGGTAGCCGAGGCCGATCGCCACGTCCGCGATCACCAGCCCGAAGAACACCCACACGGCGGTCCACCGGGTGCGGGGGTCACCGACAGCATAGAACTGGTCGTGGAAGTAAAGCAGCGCCCCGAGCGCGATGATCGATACCGCTGCCAGGTAAATGTGCGCCATGTGCGGAGCGCGAACAAAGTGAATAACGATGTCGAACGCGAGCAACGCGATCACGGCCTGCCAGGCCCGTCGCTTGCGCCGGCGCAGGCCATGCGACAGCAGCAGAAGCAACAGGCCGATGATCACGTACGCGCTGTTCTCGACGTTGGTCAGCGTGCCGGGCACGAACGCGTTGAGCCGGTGCAGCTTGTCGTGCCAGGTCGGCTTGAAGACGGCCAGGATGTCGGAGAGGCCGATCAGCAGGCACACCAGCGCCGCAACGCCTGGAAGCCAGGTCCGCTGCGTCGGCGCCGGACCGCCGTTGGGCTTGCCGGAGCCACCGCCTGCCGGGGAGTTGCTCTTCGTGCCCGCCCCGGACCTGCGCTCGGTGACCGCCGGATCGGCTGAGGTGCTCTCGCTCATCTCGAATCTCTTGTCAGGCCCCGGACCACGGTACAGCAGCGAACCGAACCTAAGCTCACCCTGCTGCGGCAACCGCGATCCCCATCCGCTCAACACCGTACCTCGCGGTGCTATTGGTTAGACGCCGATAGGGCTTCGATAGTTCAAGCATTTCAGGGCATTCCTTACTGGCCTTCCCAGATTGAGCGCAGAAATTCCACGGAACTCATGCAGAACGGCACGCGCCTGTCAGGCGCGTGCCGTTCCACCCGTCCGGCTCAGCGATGGCCGAACATCAGGCTCATCGCCTCGGACCTAGTCCGGGCCTGGTCACGGAAGATTCCCCGGACGGCGGACGTCACGGTCTTCGCACCCGGCTTGCGTACGCCGCGCATGGTCATGCACAGGTGCTCGGCCTCAAGCACGACGATCACGCCCCGCGGCTGCAGGCTGCTGACGAGCGCGTCCGCGATCTGGCAGGTCATCCGCTCCTGGACCTGCGGCCGCCGGGCGAATACGTCCACCACGCGGGCGAGCTTGGACAGGCCGGTGATCTCGCCCTTGGCGTTCGGTATGTAGCCGATGTGCGCCTTGCCCATGAAGGGCACCAGGTGATGCTCGCACATGCTGTACATGTCGATGTCCTTGACCAGCACGATCTCGTCGTGCTCCTCATCGAACACGGTGGTGAGCACGTCCTCGGGCCGCTGCCGCAGCCCGGCGAACTGCTCCGCGTACATCCGGGCAACCCGGGCCGGGGTGTCGAGCAGCCCATTGCGGTCGGGGTCCTCGCCGATCGCTAGCAGGATTTCCCTGACGGCGCGCTCGATCCGTGGCTGGTCAACCGGCCCGGGCGCGGCAGGCCCGGGCCTGCCGTCCGGGCCAGCCAGCTCATCGGGAACAGAGAGGGAACTACCTTCAGAAGCAGACGTACTACTACGGGGTGTCATTTTCGCTTTCCACGCCACCGTCAAGCCCGAAGCCGAAGGTCTGTCCGTTGTTGTTCACGCCACCGTTCAGGCCCTCGCCCATCGACGAGGAGGCGGTGAGCGCGAGCTCCTTCGGCGAGAGCACCGGCGGACGGTCCGAGGGCAGGCGCTTGCCGTATCCGGTGTAAGAGCCGCGTATCGCGCGCTTCTGCACCGGGGCGAAGACCTCGAGCACCTCCTTGCGGGAGAGCGTCTCCTTCTCGAGCAGCCGCAGCACGAGGTTGTCGAGCACGTCACGGTACTCGACGAGCACCTCCCACGCCTCGTCGTGCGCAGCCTCGATCATTCGCCGGATCTCCTCGTCGATCGCGGAAGCGATCTCCTCGGAGTAGTCGCGGGCGTGAGACATCTCGCGGCCGAGGAAGGGCTCGCCGCCGCCGTCACCGAACTTCCGCGCGCCAAGCCGCTCGCTCATGCCGTACTCGGTGACCATGTTGCGGGCGATCGAGGTGGCCTTCTCGATGTCGTTGGCCGCGCCGCTCGTCGGCTCGTGGAAGATCAGCTCCTCGGCGGTGCGCCCGCCAAGCAGCATCGCGAGCTGGTCCTGCATCTCGGCCCGGGTGACGAGGAACTTGTCCTCGGTCGGCAGCGCCATGGTGTAGCCAAGCGCACGGCCGCGCGGGATGATCGTGACCTTGTGCACCGGGTCGGCGTTGGCCATCGCGTGGCCGACGAGGGCGTGGCCGCCCTCGTGGTAGGCGATCAGCTTCCGCTCGGCCTCGGACAGCAGCACGCTCTTGCGCTCGGGGCCGGCCATGACGCGGTCGATGGCCTCTTCAAGCGACGCCATCGAGATCTGCTTGCCGTTGGTCCGCGCCGTGAGCAGCGCTGCCTCGTTGATGACGTTGGCGAGGTCCGCTCCGGTGAAGCCGGGAGTCCGCCTGGCGATGATGTCGAGGTCGGCGTCGGGCGCGATCGGCTTGCCCCGGGCGTGCACCCGCAGGATGCCCTTGCGGCCCGCCAGGTCCGGCTGGGCCACCACGATCTGCCGGTCGAAACGCCCAGGACGCAGCAGCGCGGGGTCGAGGATGTCGGGCCGGTTGGTGGCGGCGATCACGATCACGCCGCCCTTGGTGTCGAACCCGTCCAGCTCGACAAGCATCTGGTTCAGCGTCTGCTCGCGCTCGTCATGCCCGCCGCCGAGGCCCGCGCCACGGTGCCGGCCCACGGCGTCGATCTCGTCAACGAACACGATCGCGGGCGCGTTCGCCTTGGCCTGCTCGAAGAGGTCACGAACGCGGGATGCGCCAACGCCGACGAACATCTCCACGAAGTCGGAGCCGGAGATCGAGTAGAAGGGGACGCCAGCCTCGCCGGCCACGGCCCGCGCGAGCAGCGTCTTGCCGGTACCTGGCGGCCCGTAAAGCAGCACGCCCTTGGGGATCTTCGCCCCGATGGCCTGGAACTTGGCCGGGTTCTGCAGGAACTCCTTGATCTCCTGCAGCTCCTCGATCGCCTCGTCAGCCCCGGCCACGTCGCCGAAGGTGGTCTTGGGCGTGTCCTTGGTGATGAGCTTGGCCCGCGACTTGCCGAAGTTCATGACCCGCGACCCGCCGCCCTGCATCTGGGTCAGCAGGAAGAAGAAGAACAAGGCGATCAGGATGTACGGCAGGAACGTCCCGAACAGCAGGCTCAGGAATGAGTTGCTTGACGGGATCTTGACGTTGTAGCCGCCGGGCAGCTTGCCCGCGTCGAATTCCCTCTGCAGCTCCTGCTGTAGCTGCTGGCCCTGCCCCGAGATGAAGCTGGACTGGTACTGGACACCACTGGTAGTAGTGACCTGGATGGTCTGGTTCTTGTCGGTGAGGACGGCGGACTTCACCTTGCCCTGCTCGATGAGCTGGACGATGGTGGAGGTGTCCTTCGTGGCGGGGGAGCTGCCCGAGTTAGCCCAGCTAAGGGTGACCGTGATCACCAGCACCGCTAGCAGAACCAGCAGCAGCGGGCCCCTGAATATGCGCTTCAACTCCATCGTGAGCGACCCCGTCGGCTCGGGGCCGTTCCCTCCTGACCAGCCTCACGTCCCGCCGACCTCCGGCGGCACTGCCATGCCTGCTCGGCGCGGTCTTGCCCTTGCCGCGCATAAGGAATATCTGACGGTACACCTCCGGCGGGCGACGCCGCCGACAGATGCACCGCCATGTCAACGTTCCCCGGCGCGCGGGGTATTTCCTGCTGCCCCTTTGGGATGCAGGCCAGCCCCCGGGGCTCACTGCCGCCTAGGCCTGGGCCCCTCGTGGCAACAGCCCGCCGTAGTGCCTGATAATCGCCGATGTTCACGCTCTTCCTCCGTATACGTCGGGGGCCAGCGTGCCAATGAACGGCAGGTTGCGATATCGCTCTGCGTAGTCGAGTCCATACCCAACGACAAATTCGTCAGGCACCTCAAAGCCGGTGTAGGCGACCTCAACCTCCATCTGGGCGGAAGACGGCTTGCGCAGCATCGCGCACACCGCGACCGACGCGGGACTCCGTGACTGCAGGTTCCCAACGAGCCAGGATAGCGTCAGCCCAGAATCAATGATGTCCTCGACGATGAGGACATGCCGCCCGCTGATGTCGGCGTCCAGGTCCTTGAGTATGCGGACCACGCCAGAGGACTTAGTGCCGGAACCGTAGGAAGAGACGGCCATCCAGTCCATGTGGACGGGCAGGTGCATCGCGCGGGCCAGGTCCGCCATAACCATCACCGCGCCCTTGAGGACGCCGACAAGCAGAAGTTCGCGATCAGCGTAATCCGCGTCGATCCGCGCCGCGAGCTCGACGACTCGCTGCTGCAACTGCTCTGCGGTGATAAGGACCTCCTTGAGCGAAGATCCCATGTCATTGGCGTCCATCTTGCACCCCTCCGGTAACACTGAACAAAAGCTCTCCCTCGCGCCGCTCGGCTCGCACCTTACCTGGCAGGTCTACCCAGCGCTGGCCATGCCAACGGGTGACGAGCTCGTCGAGCCGCCGCACGTGCCCGGCCCCAAGCGCACCGGGCGGGCAGCCCGCCTCCAGCGCCGCCGAGCGCAGCACGCGGGCCCTGATGGCGTCGGGAAGCCCGGCGAGGTCAGTGGTGTCCAGGGCGGCGGGGGATCCCGGCCGCCGCGGAAGGCAGGCCTCAAGGGCCTCGGTGTCGGCCCGCAGCTGCGCCGCCGTGCGGGCCAGGGCCTCGGCCACGCCTGGCCCCAGCGCGGCCTCGAGGGCCGGCAGGGCGTCAAGCCGGACGCGGACTCTGGCGAACCGGCGATCGTCGTTGTGCGGATCGTGCCAGGGGTCGAGCCCAAGCGCCGCGCAGGCCGCGCTGGTCTGTGCCCGCCTGATCTCAAGCAGCGGCCTACGGTAGATCCCCCGCTGGGCCCGCATGCCCGCCAGCGACCGGCTGCCCGACCCACGGGCCAGCCCGAGCAGGACCGTTTCCGCCTGGTCATCCAGGGTGTGGCCGAGCAGCACCGCGGCCGCGGCGGTCTCATCGGACACCCTGAGCAGTGCCTCGTAGCGCGCCGCCCGTGCCGCCGCCTCGGGGCCGCCTTCCGGCCCGATCGCCACGGCGACGCTGTGCACCGGGTCAAGGCCGAGGCCCGCGAGCCGTGCGGCCACCGAGGCGGCCCGGCCGGCGGAACCGTCCTGCAGACCGTGGTCCACCGTCACGCCGCCGACCCGGATGCCGGCCCGCGGCCCGACGAACGCCAGGGCGGCGGCAAGGGCAAGCGAGTCGGCGCCACCGGAGCAGGCGACGAGGACCAGGACTCCGGGGGGCAGATCGCGGAGGCTCACGCGGACCGCGTTGCGAATCGCCGCGACAGCCGGATGGGGATGTCCCGCTGGCACGGAAGGTCAGCCGACCCGGGCCAGCCAGTCAGCGGGGCTGGCCAGCTCGCCGCGGGTGGGGAGCGTCTGCGGCGAGGTCCAGATCTTGTTGAACTCGGTCATTCCCGCCGTCTCCACGACGGTCTTCACGAACCGCGACCCTTCGGCGTACTGCTTCATCTTGAGGTCGATGCCGAGGATGCGCCTGATCACCTGCTCGACCCGGTTAGCCGAGCCGCGCCGCTGGGTGAACTTCTCCCTGATGTCGGCGACGGTCGGCACCACCTGCGGGCCGACCGCGTCCATTACGTAGTCGCCGTGGCCTTCAACCAGGGTCATCACGGCGGTCAGCTTGTCGAGCAGCGCCCGCTGCTCGGGAGTCTGGATCGCCTCGACCAGGCTGGCGCCGTCGCTGCCACGGACCGCGCTGGTAACCGCCCCGGCCGCTGAGCGCAGCCGGTCGGCGATCGCGCCAGGGTCCATCTCTGAGGCGAGCAGGAACTCGGTCATCAGCCCCTGCACGTAGCCGCGGAGCCAGGGCACGGAGGTGAACTGAACCCGGTGCGTTTCCTCGTGCAGGCAGACCCAGCGCCTGAAGTCGTGCGGGTCGACGCTGAGCTCGCGCTCCACCGCGACGATGTTCGGCGCGACCAGGGTGAGCCGCCCCACACTCGGGGCAGTCGCGCCGTTGCCGTTCACCGCGACCGCGATGCCCTCGCCCGGCGGCAGGAACAGCTCGTACTGGCCAAGAACGCGCGAGGACATGTAGGCGAGGATGAGCCCGGCCTGCATGCCGGTGACCCGGGAGCCGACGGAGTTCATCACGCCAGACGCCGGCATGGCACTGCCACGCTCGGCCAGCCGGTCCGCCAGCGGCTCGAGGACGACACGGAACCCGCCGACGTTAGCCCGGATCCACCCCGGCCGGTCCACCACCGCGACCGGCCCTGCCTCACCCTGGCTGCGCAGCCCGGTGAGGTCACGGACGGGATCTTGGACGATGGCGGTAAGGGCGCGCAGTTCGGCGACGACCGCTCGGGCGTCGGCAAGGCTGACATTTGGCCCCTGTCGGGCGAACCTGACGCCCGTGGAGATCGCCAGTTCCCAGTCGATCATCTGCGCGTTGCTCACACCTCTACCGTACGTGCTGGCCGGCACTGAGGGCACTACCGGCAGGCAACTATTACTGGCAGCCACAGGCGGCGAGTCCCGCCGCCGTCGCGTCGATCGCATTGGCCGCGGTAACGGGGACGCCGCCGTCGTTGGCTGCCCGCGAGGCCATGAGCGCGAAGATCAGCAGCCTGCCGCTGTTGTCGACGACAAGCCCGGCCAGGTCGGCCACGCTGGCCAGGTTGCCGGTCTTGGCCCGCACCACGCCCCTGGCCATCCCGCTCATCCCGCCGAAGACGCTGTTGCCCGCGGACAGGGTGCCGCTGAACCCGGCCACTGGCAGCCCGCTGATGACGGCACGGACCCGAGGCTCGCGGGCCGCCGCCGCCAGCACGGCCACCAGTGTCGCCGGGGCGATCCCGTCCTGAGGCGACAGGCCGCTGCCGTCCACCAGGCTGATGGGCGACGTCACGCCGAGGCGGCGGATCTCGGCCATGACCGCGGCCGCACCCCCGCTGAAGCTCGCCGGCCGCCCGGTAGCGATCGCGACGTGCCTGGCGAGGTTCTCGGCGATGACGTTGTTGCTCTCCTGCAGCATCTGCTCCACGATCGAGGACAGCACCGGCGAGCTCACCTGGGCGATCGTGGCCGCCCCGGCCCCGGCGGTGGCGGGCCGCGGGCTGCCGCTAACGGTAATGCCGTCCGCGCCGAGCAAGCCGGCGAAGGCCTGCGCGGTCAGGCCGGCGGGATCCGTCGTCCGCGCGTTGTAGTTGGTCGGGTCGTCGGAATCTTGCAACCTGCCCGCCGTTGTCAGCCGTCCCTGGTCGGCCTCGAGGGAGGTGATAGGTGTCACATTTCCCGTGGTGACGAGGGAACTGCTCCAGCCAGGGGCCAGGCCAGGCCCGCTGTAGAGCGACGTGTCGTAGCCTAGCTGCACCGACCTGTGGCCGGCGGCCTTCAGCGCCGCCGCCGTCTTGGCCGCGAGCGACGCCAGCGTGGCCGGCTGCGGGTAGTCAGAGGAGGGATAGCCATTCACCGCGAGTGTCGGGTCTCCTCCGCCGACGAGGACGACGCCGCCTGGCACCTGCTTGACGCTCGTGGTGAAGCGCGCCTGCGGGCCAAGCACCGCCAGAGCGGCCACGCCAGTCACCAGCTTCGTGGTGGACGCGGGCGTGGCGGGGCTATTGGCCTTCTCGGAGTAGAGCACCTTTCCCGTGACCGCGTCGGTAATCAGGACGCCGACGTTGGGGCCGACCTGGCTGGCGGGCATCTGGCTACTGATCAGGCTGGCCAGGCCCGCCGTCGTGGGCAGCGTCACGGCACTCAGGCTGGCGCCTCCCCCGCTGGAGGCCGATGAGCCGGTGAGGGGGAACGCCGCCGGCAGCACAGGGCCAGCCGTAATCACCGGCCCCCCGGACGCGGCGACGGGTATCTTCAGGCGGGCAAGTCGTGCGGGCAGCATGTACGCAACGGCCACCGCGGCGGTTAGCGTGAATACGTTCACCAGCGCCAGCGTGGTCAGGGCGGTCAGCCGGGTTGCCCGGTTACGTCGCACCTAACACACCCCCTTCTGCACTCCCCTTGCGCCGGCCGCTACCACGTGACCGGCGACAATGGAGTAAATCACTAACTATCGCATCGGAGTGACATGGACGTAGAAGTCGTCATCGAGATTCCTAAGGGCCAGCGGAACAAGTATGAGGTGGACCACGCGACGGGCCGGATCAGGCTGGACCGGATGCTGTTCACCTCGACTAGGTACCCCGCTGACTACGGCTTCATCGATGACA
>Ga0335072_10005259_pt1 | contig 19068 bp, 18 predicted proteins | sample Lox_Sample_21_FD_206725 | JGI IMG/M metagenome (GOLD analysis project Ga0335072, IMG submission 206725) | Soil microbial communities from Loxahatchee National Wildlife Refuge, Florida, United States - Lox_Sample_2.1 | ecosystem: Environmental > Terrestrial > Soil > Wetlands | place: USA...
CACGCAGGGAGCCGCAACTGTGCGAATTGAAGGGGCATGCCGGTTCAACCAGGCAAATCTCAATCAAACTAGATCCAGTTGCAATGATTCTAAGTCTCTCTTTGTTTTCCCCTGGCGTGATGACGTCAAGGATGTTTTGGCCTCGAGTCGGGTATTGGAAAGGTTGACGCTTCTCGAGGATGCGTAGTTGGTCGCAATTTCAGGCGATTAACACCAAAACTACCTCGAAGCAAATAGAAAAGCTTTCCAATTTTGCAACGGGAATAAACACGGAGGAGGTCTGCAGACGAGCAACTAGTTTTGAGAGATCCAAAGCAGGGTCTAGGGAGCGGCTGGTTGCGCCAGGGACCATCATTGGAGTTGCCAACAGACCTCTTAGCCGCGTCCATGCACCATTATCGACCTTTTGAATTTCGCATGAGACTGGGACAGACAACATGCTGAGCCAGATTGCGAAGGTCTAGTGGACGGTGTCCTTCGAGTATGGGAGGCGAGTAGATTACGTCAATGAGATTTGTCTCCCTTCAACATCAGATATATCCCGCCACGGTTCGGTGGAATGGTCGGTCCGGACGAGTAAGCTAATGCCGGATGACTTGTATACCGTATACGTTGAGGTTTTGGTTGAGAAGAACGACTTAATACGAACTACGAAGAGGTGCATAGAAGCCCCCCCTTGTGCATTTGTGCAGGGTTCGGATCGGGAGTAGCAAATGGCACCGCGAAACCCTAGTCCCCTAAGACATGCTGAGTAAGGCTGGCCGGGACGATCCTCCCCAATTGTTGCTAGCTAGCGTCCCTCACTTCCTCGGAATAATTGACCTTCCGAAGGGGCAGAACACAAGAAAGCCGGACGAAGAGGGCGTGTTCCTGGCCGACTGAAGCCCTTACCTTTCTGCTCTCCGACTCTTTGCTCATCATACCTCGCCACGGTGAATGGAAAACTCTCTCTTCCCTAAACCTCTAAGTGACATTTCAAGTCGGGATGCCCGGCCTCAGGTCAACTGGTTGACGTCTTGGCCTTGGCTCAATCTCCAACCAGGACACTCACCAGCTTTTCTTCTTCTCTTTTCCTGTGTCGGTAGCATAAGCAGTTATAAGAAGCACTGTGTTCGATCTGTTCATGCCACCTGTGACATCTCCAATCTGTCTGCGTCTCTAGCTGATTTTGCCGCAAATCTGAATTAGTCCTAGCCTAGGTCTAGCGCCTAGCCAGGGCCTCTCCCTCGACCTAAGCTGTCGCTTTTCCTCGCTCCCTCATTACACAGCTTGAGCGTCCATAAAAATTCGCGATCCAGAAGTCTGTCTTGTGGTTTCGGCCACGAAATTCTTCTATATATCCACAACAACACCCAACCACCACGATGGCATCCTCTAGCAATACCCCTCCGAACTTGGAGAAGCAGACCACTCTGGCCCTGACCCTGACTAAAACGCAGCGGTTCGAGCCCATCAGATCCTATTCAAGACGAGATACAGACTACCAATTTACTGAAGTGGAAGCCCCCAACCTGGCACGTATTGCCTCGCTACTCTCAAGAAGGGAGTCTCACATTGCGGGAACCGATGGAACTGATGGAACTGATGAGCTCAGGCGCAGGGACACAGTGGCTGACATGGATCTCAGTGATCCGCGTCTCCATCCAAATGACCCGGCCTTCGATTTCTTCCTTTGGGCTCGGATGTTTCTGCGCCTTCTGGAGGAAGACAACATCAAACAGCGTCGAGCTGGTTTCACTTTCAAAAACCTCAATATCTCTGGTACTGGCGCCGCTCTCCAATTGCAAAGCACCGTCGGTTCAGCTCTCACAGCGCCATTTCGACTTCGAGAGACCTTAAAAATGGGTCACACGCCTGAGAAGCAGATTCTACGAAACTTCAATGGCACAGTCCACAGCGGGGAGATGCTGATAGTCTTAGGCCGACCAGGGAGTGGCTGTACCACCTTCTTGAAGAGTATTTGTGGAGAGCTCCATGGCCTCAAGAAGTCCAAAGACTCTGTCATTCATTACAACGGTATCGAACAGGAGATCTTCAAGAAAGAGCTCAGAGGCGAGATTGTCTACAACCAAGAGAATGAAAAACACTTCCCGCACTTGACCGTCGGCCAGACCCTGAACTTTGCAGCCGCAGCGCGGACGCCTTCGGCAAGAGTCAAGGGCATTTCTCGATCAGACTTCTCGACGCACATGGCAGAGGTCAGCATGAGTATCTTCGGCCTCAGCCATACTAGAAACACAAAGGTGGGCAATGACTTCGTCCGCGGCGTTAGTGGCGGTGAAAGAAAGCGTGTCAGCATTGCCGAAATGGCTCTTGCTGGAAGTCCAATTGCAGCCTGGGATAACTCCACTCGTGGTCTTGACGCTGCGACCGCGCTTGAGTTTGTCCGCTCCCTGAGAGTCGCCTCAGATATTGGTGGTATGACGCAAGCTGTGGCCGTCTATCAAGCAAGTCAGAGCATTTACGATGTATTCGACAAAGCAATTGTTCTTTATGAGGGCCGTCAAATCTACTTTGGACCTGCCGATACTGCTCGTGCTTACTTTGAGGGCATGGGTTGGTACTGCCCTCCGAGACAGACCACGGGTGACTTCCTCACTTCGGTCACCAACCCACGGGAGCGCATAGCTCGGGAAGGGTACGAGAACAAGGTACCAAGAACGCCTGACGAGTTTGAGACGTATTGGCTGCAGTCTGAAGAGTTCAAGGCTTGCAAACGAGAGATTGCTGAAGCAGAAGAGGAGAATCCAATTGGCGGGGATGCGCTCGGAGCGTTTCGCGAGTCTCATCACCAAGCTCAAGCAAAGCATGTACGCCCAGGGTCTCCATACACAATCAGCATACCGATGCAAATCAGACTTTGCACAGTTAGAGCCTACCAACGGCTATGGAATGACAAAGCGTCAACAATCTCGGTGGTCATAGGCCAAATCGTTCAGTCCCTAATCATTGGTAGCATCTTCTACGGCACCCCCGTGACTACTGGGAGTTTCTTCGCTAAAGGATCCGTGTTGTTCTTCGCGGTCCTCCTCAACGCCCTTATGTCGATCAGTGAGATCAACTCTCTATATGACCAACGCCCTATTGTCGAAAAGCACGCTAGCTACGCGTTCTATCACCCTTTTGCTGAGGCTCTTGCAGGCATTGTCTCTGACATCCCGGTCAAATTGGCGGTCGGCACATGTTTCAACATCATCCTGTACTTCCTTGCAGGACTACAGAGGACACCTTCACACTTTTTCATCTTCTACTTGTTCAACTTCATCTCGACATTATTGATGTCGGCATTCTTCAGGACGATTGCAGCTTCCACCAAGACAATTTCACAAGCTCTTGCTTTCGCCGGAGTAGCAGTACTGGCCATCGTCATTTACACTGGATTTACGATACAAAGGACCTTCATGCATCCGTGGTTCAAATGGCTCAGTTGGGTTAATCCGATTGCTTATGCCTTCGAAGCGCTCCTGGTTAATGAAGTTCATGGCCAGCATTTCCCATGCGCTCCAACATCCTTAGTCCCGCCTTACGGCACTGGGGACAGCTTCCAGTGTGCCGTTGCAGGTGCTGTGGCAGGCCAGAGAGCAGTGTCTGGCGACGCTTGGTTGCAGTCAAGCTACGGGTATAGCTACTCACATCTCTGGCGAAATCTTGGATTTCTGTTTGCCTACATGATCTTCTTCTACTCTCTTTATGTTATCGCGACGGAATTGAACTCCAAATCAACGTCGACTGCCGAATTTCTGGTCTTCCGACGTGGGCACGTGCCGAAATACATGCAAGAGAGTGGCAAAGATGTGGAGATTGCTAGATCTGCTCAGTCACAGATTATGCCGGCAGCCAGTGACGACCAAGACGCAAAAGCTGAGAAGGTCGAGGCTATACCGCCACAAAAGGACGTCTTCACTTGGCGCGACGTATGTCTTGACATCACCATCAAGGGAGAGCCTCGCAGACTTCTCGATGGTGTTTCGGGCTGGGTAAAACCAGGTACTCTAACTGCACTGATGGGCGTCTCCGGCGCTGGCAAGACCACGCTCCTTGACACCCTTTCTCAGCGCACAACTGTGGGTGTTTTGACTGGAGATATGCTTGTCAATGGCAAACCGCTTGACGCCTCTTTCCAACGCAAGACTGGTTATGTCCAGCAGCAGGATCTGCATCTCGAAACAGCCACAGTAAGAGAAGCCTTACGCTTCTCAGCCGCACTTCGGCAACCGAAATCGGTTCCGTTAAAGGAGAAATATGCTTTCGTGGAAGAAGTCATCAAAATGCTCGCTATGGAAGACTTCGCTGAAGCGATTGTTGGAAATCCTGGAGAAGGCCTCAACGTCGAGCAACGTAAATTGCTTACGATCGGAGTAGAGTTGGCTGCTAAGCCTGCACTGCTGTTGTTCCTTGATGAGCCGACGTCCGGTCTAGACTCGCAAAGTTCGTGGTCTATCATCGCGTTCCTTCGAAAGCTTACAGACAGTGGGCAAGCAGTCCTTTCGACGATCCACCAGCCATCTGCAATCTTGTTTCAAGAGTTTGATCGCCTGCTATTTTTGGCCAAAGGAGGCAAAACTGTCTACTTTGGTGATGTTGGGCACAATTCTCGTACCTTGCTCGACTACTTCGAGGGTGCAGGGGCGCGCAAATGTGGCGATGACGAAAATCCAGCAGAGTACATGCTCGAGATTGTCGGTGCCGGTGGCCACGGCAAGTCCGACCGCAACTGGGCAGAGGTGTGGAAGAATAGTAAAGAGTGCAAGGATGTCCAAACCGAGCTTGATCGGATCCACAACGAGAAGAAAGCGGAACCAGTTACAGCGCACAGTGCAGGTGGAGAATTCGCAATGCCATTGGCCTCGCAGATTTACTACGTCACTGTTCGAGTCTTCCAGCAATACTGGCGCACACCGAACTACATCATTGGCAAGTTCTCATTATGCATCATGTCGGCGCTGTTCATCGGCTTCTCTTTCTACCGTGAAAACTCGTCTTCAACCGGACTGCAAAACACCCTATTTGGTGTTTTCTTGCTTACAACAATTTTCTCAACCCTGGTCCAACAGGTGAGGAATCTTCTCCTGTCCTGGAGTTGTGCTAACCTCGTTTTCTAGATCATGCCACGCTTCGTGACACAGCGCTCGCTCTATGAAGTCCGCGAACGTCCATCGAAAGCATACTCCTGGATCGCCTTCCTCTTCGCAAACATGGTTGTTGAGATACCGTACCAGATCGGGGTTGCTGTCATCGTTTGGGCTTGTTGGTACTTCCCTATCTTCGGCGCCCACCAGAGCTCCGAGGTCAAGGGTCTTATGCTCTTTTTCTGCATACAGTTCTTCATCTTTGCGTCCACTTTTTCCCATATGGTTATCGCCGCCATGCCAGACGCAGAGACGGCTGGTAATATTGCGACTCTACTATTCAGCTTGACTCTCACATTCAACGGCGTCCTACAACCTCCTTCCGCCCTTCCTGGCTTTTGGATCTTTATGTATCGTGTCTCTCCGTTCACATACTTGATCGGTGGATGGGCTGGTACCGGACTTGCAGGCCGTGCCGTACAATGCGTACGGAACGAACTTGCCGTCTTCAATCCTCCAAGTGGGCAAACATGCATGGCTTATCTAACCCCATACTTCGAAGAAGGTGCTCCAGGACAGCTCTACAACCCTTCTGCCACATCAAACTGTGAGTACTGCCCTCTAAGAAACGCAAACCAATTTCTCGCAGCGTCTAGAGTTTACCCTAGCCAACGCTGGCGCAATTTGGGTATCGGCTGGGCTTATATTGTTTTCAATCTTTTCGCCGCAATTCTACTCTACTACTTGTTCCGCGTACGCCGCGTCTCGTTCGTAGGCCTTGCTAAGGGGCCTGCGAGGGTGGCCGATCTGATGGCGGTTTGCTTCAGGCGTATGTTCACAAGACATTCGCAGCCGCCTCCGCCAGGGAAAGAGGCGGAAAGTAATAAGATTTACTGAATAGCTGAATATGGAATATGGAAAAGGCGGGCTGGAGCCGCTCGAGGGGTGACGGAGGAGTCAGCATTCAGTCCTGGGTAGTGGTTTAATAGTTGTTTTCGGTTTGCGTCAAAGCTGTGCGCTGTGCTCATTACCCAAGTCGCAAAAGCTTTCTCTGTATCGTTTTTGATTCATGGTCGATGCTATTTCGTGCAAACCAAATTTTTCCCATCATCGCATTGGTAGGCGGGACGTTTGTCGGCGGTGCTATTGCCTTCCCCGGGACTACTATACGCCCTGTATGCTGCTCTCCTGCGTCTTGGGCTGCGTCGGCGCCGGTTTGATCTCGACGCTCCACGCCGACGAGTCTAAGGCATGCTGGATCGGCTATCAGGCCACTTACGGGTTTGGTCTCGGCCTGGGGCATGCAGCAGGTTAACTTAGGCGTGCAGGCCATCCTTGCCAAAGGATGTGCCCATCGGCGCGTCGCTGATGTTTTTCGGCCTCACCCTCGGCGATACTATCTTCATCTCCGTCGCGCAGAACGTCTTCAGCAATCATCTCTTGGCTAGTCTCCGATACGTACATGGCATCGATGCAGTCAAGGTGTGGAATACAGGTGTGACGCAGATCAGGCATGTTGTGCCGCCGGAACTGCTGGGCTAGGTGCTGCTGGCGTTTAATGCGGCGCTGATGGAAGCGATCGATATGGCTTTAGCTATGTTTTGTGACGCGTCTATTGAGGCCTTGGGCATGGAGTGGAAGAGTGTGAAGAAAGGGGAGGGTTAGGGGAAGGATGAAGCAAAAATTTCGGAAGGTGGCAGGAAGAAGGTGGAGGAGGAGGAGGAAGAGGAGGAGGATCACGACCATAGACTATGAACTCTGGGCTCTTTTGGGGTGAGGACAAGCCTGTGTGCAGACCCTCTGTATCGCCAACTATCGGGACTTTTGGCCGGTTCACAAATCTTTCACATGTCTCCGACTTCGCTCCTTGCTCAACATCACTTCGCTTCCTACTCCTCGGTAACATATATCCCCCTCATTTCCTTACTCTAGCGTCCACAACACTTAGCCAGCTTGTACCTCTTAGTTGACGTCCAATAACAGACACCAGACCACATCACAAATCTTGAGACGCAGCCATGGATCGTTGCGAAGATGTCTTCACTCGACGAGAGGATGACCTCTCTGACTCTTCACCCCAGCTAGGCCGGAAGACGTCGACTCGCAACCGTCGTTGCACGCCGACGAAACCAATCCCAACTGCGGCTTCTCCAATGACCCAGCCCCCTTCGCTAAGATCAACACCATCCCTATCACAGCTGAATCGGTCCTCATCGCAGAAGCTAAGCAGATGCGCCTCAACAAATTCCACTCCGACAAAATCTGCACCTCAGCAGCCTCCACCTCCCCATCCTTCCCCATCACCTCCGAATACGCGCACATGGTCCTCGGGCGCCCTTCCGAAGTATCCCGTTGCCGTACCATGCAAGCCCTCAAGCTCAGCGGCCGCGTCAGATGCTCCCACGGCAGATACGGAGGTTCCCTTGTGTCTCGTGGAAAGGTCCATATTCTTGACCTGCGTAGACCCCTTGGTCTCCGGGAGCCAGATGGTAGAACTTGAAAGAGAAGTCCTCCGAGGTTGAATCCGCCAAGTAGAGAGATTGAAAACGTCTGCAAGCCCTTTCATGCCTGTGTTTGGGTGCAATGAGAAGAAATAGACTAGATACCGAAATGAATGTACGGAACCCAATGCAGCGGCTTCCCTTGTTCTTGCCTGTGGCTCGTATCACCCACCAATATTGCGTCTCTCCCCTCGCAGGCCGACCGACCGTCCACCTGTATCGCCATCGCAGGCCCATCATCTTCTACCTTTCTGTCCTGCAAACTGTTCTCGTTGACCGCGCCAGAACGACCGCCATCCTCACATATTGTCTCAATGCTACTGTCGTCCACCTTCGCGGTTTCCATCCCGTTGTAGTGGATATCAGTCTTCGTAGCCGTGCTACTCTCGCCTGTTATCCTTTCCATTTCATCGTCGCCGTCTCGAAGCGCCCTGATAGCCCGGTGAAGTCCTCGGCATAGCGCTACATCGGTCATGCCTTCGTCCCGGAGCGTCTCGTAGAGGACTTTCGCTACGTCGACGCAGTATTTATCAGATACTTCCCAGAGCGTTCCGATAACATGCCGAAAGCCTGCGAGTTGACAGGCGCTGACCAGATGGATTCCCTCGTCAATGAGTTTATCTGCCTTATTTGTGCTGGTCGAGCAAGCGGAGAGATAACCGAGAAACGGGGAGTTCTTTTGAAGCCTGTAGTCACGGAGATCTGCTACAGTTAGCGGGTTGTCCTCCCAATCCTCGAGGAGTAAACAGCTTCGCGAAGGCTCTAAAGGATCCGACTGTCCATGGCCAGCAAAATGGAATATTTTGCATGTGCGTAAGTGTGCTAGAACGTCTTCCTTGCGCGGTGGTGGCCTAACCGGCTTCAGCTGCAGCGACGAGCAAACGTCGTTCACCATCGCCACTTCATCTACTGCAAAAGGGAGGGCTGAATTTTCGAATAGGCCTGGTGTTTCTCGCATGGCAACCAGGAGAGCGTGCTCAGATTCAGGTCCTAGCTTCGTGACACTGTGTTGGCGCCCATATATCAGTGCCTTGACAGATGAGCTGTAGGACGACATGACTCTGTCAAGCACCGTCTCAGTAGATCCTTCAACCTGTCCCGCCGCATGAATTGGTAGGTGGCTGAGTGCTCCTGTGAGGATCCACCACACGTGAGGCCAATTATTATCGATGGGAGGTTGTTCGAATCCTAATATGTCTAGAATCGGACGCGCAGCGGCATGCCAGAGCCACTCTAAGGTTGATGTTAGAGAGAGGCGGTTTGAGTTGAGATTTTGAACCCGTTCTTCGACTTCTTGTTGTCTCAGATCAGGCAATTCTAACACCCGGATCTGATTTCGCTCAATGAGGAATGCATCGCAACGATAGGAGGTTATATTAACGACAACGATGGGCCCGGGAGCTGCAGCGGCCATTAATTCATCTGCAGTCGGCGGAAGAAAGAAATTCTGGAATCCAGGCTGAGCACGAATCCTTGCGATAATCTCGTCAAACTTTTGACCCGCTTCGCTACGTCGATTCACCGATGATACTAACGAAAGAGCTGTCCTACTGGTAGGCGAATCTAACTCGTCTCGGAGGGATTCAAATTCCTCGGCAATTTCACGATGTTTCTGCTTAAGATCAGAAATATCTGTGCGCATCTCCAGTAGAAGACCCGCAATAACGCCGCGACCTAGTTCCAGGAGCTCTAAGGCATGATGGGGTTCTTTTCCTGCCTTTAGAGTAATCGCCGCAGCCATGGAAGCCAGACCGGCAAACTCTCCAAGCATATGCTGCTTGTCGGTATTCTCCAACGATCTTGGGCTAACAGCCGGAAGAAGTTTTATGGCATCCTGCAAAAACTTACTTGATTCTTCCCAATTTAACTGAGAGGCGAGAATAGTAGCTGCTTTCCGAGCCAGATCGATGCGAGTAAATGGTCGAGCGTTCTGACAATTCCAGCCTTCTTTGAAAGACAGGAGGGACCGTTTGATGTCTTTTTCAGCCCCAGTTCGCTCAAATCGCCTACCGAGTCGGTTGCCAAGGTTACTTAAGAAGACAGCTCGACCATGGTGGTCCGGAGGTGCAGCCGTCACTGCCTCATCGCTAACCTCGATGGCACGGTTGAGATCGTCTATTGCTCCAGTCCACTCAAATCGCATACCGAGCAGGCTTCCAAGGTTACTTAAGAAGGCAGCTAGACCGGAGTGGTCCGGAGGTATGACCGTCATTGCCTCAGCGCTAACCTTGACGGCACGGTTGAGATCGTCTATTGCTCCAGTCCGCTCAAATCGCCTACCGAGCTGGTTTCCAAGGTTATTTAGTCGGCTAACTCGATCAGGGTGTGCGAGAGGTGTAGCCGTCACTGCCTCATCGCTAACCTCGACAGCACGGTTGAGATCGTCTATTGCTCCAGTCCGCTCAAATCGCCTACCGAGCTGGTTTCCAAGGTTATTTAGTCGGCTAGCTCGATCAGGGTGATCGAGAGGTGTAGCCACCACTGCCTTATCGCAAACCTCGACAGCACGGTTGAGATCGTCTATTGCTCCAGTCCGCTCAAATCGCGTACCGAGCTGGTTTCCATGGTTGGTTAACCGGCCAGCTCGATCAGGGTGGTTGAGAGGTAGAGCTATCACTGCCTTATCGCAAACCTCGACAGCACGGTTGAGATCATCTATTACCCCGGTCCGCTCAAATCGCATACCGAGATGGTTTCCAAGGTTACTCAACCAGGCAGCTCGATCAGGGTGGTCGAGAGGCGCAGCCGTCACTCCCTCATCGCTAACCTCGACGGCACGGTTGAGATCGTCTATTACTCCAGTCCGCTCAAATCGCCTGCTGAGCATGGCTCCTAGGTTATTTAACAAGGCAGCTCGAACAGGGTGGTCGAGAGGTATGGCTGTTACTGCCTCATCGCTAGCCTCGATGGCACGGTTGAGATCATCTATTGCTCCGGTCCGCTCAAATCGCTGGGCGAGCCGGATCCCAAGGTTGCTTAATCGGCCAGCTCGATTAGGATCATCGAGAGGTGTAGCTGTCACTGCCTTATCGCCAATCTCAATGGCACGGTTGAGATCGTCTATTGCTCCAGTCCGCTCAGATCGCATACTGAGCAGGACCCCTAAGTCGTTCAACATAGGAGCTAGATTGGTATATCCTGTTGGCGTCATATCTATTGCCTGCTCCATCACACGAATGGCCTCTTCTAGGTCTCCGATGACACCGGTCCGCTTATAGTTCTGTGCTAGTCTCCCCGCTTGGCCTAACCTCTCCCACAATATGTCATACATCCTAGCAGACATTGTGTTAAGGGTTTCAGAGCGGCGCATACGGTCCGGATGGCCATCAGCCGTCACCGCACACGCCGACTAGGGAGGAAAGGAAGGCGATAACGACGACGAGCTGTGTCAGAGCACACGTGAGGTAGACGGGCACTCAGACTATAACAGGAGCACAGGAGAACAGCAGGCCACTCGCCTGCGAAGCATATGACTAGATCACAGTCTAACAATGACAACTGGGTGCATGCCCTGATGCATGGACTGAACGCTGGAGGAAGGGAGGGGGCGCCAAGCCTGCGCTTGGGCAGGCCCTTGGCAGTACAACCACCAGTGCCACAGCCCCTCTACACGAGCCTGGGGACGCCGTCCTACGCAGAGACCCAATGTCAGAGCACACGTGGGTAGACGGGCACTCTGTCACGGCCGAGGAGGTGCTAGGCTTAACGCGCTAGCCTAATGCAGAAAGGGTGATGTTATGTTAGAACCAGAACGACGAGGACGGAGATGAGGGAGATATACGCCCATGAGACACCCGCTCATAAGATGCACGCCAATTAGATACACGCCTGTGAGGTACACGCCTATGAGACATGCGCCCGTGAGGCACACGCCCGTGAGATGCACGGCCATGAGGTACACGCCCATCGGATGCACGGCCATGAGTTACACGCCTACGAGATGCACGCCCATGGGGTACACGCCCATGAGACACACAGCCGCGAGATGCACGCTCATGAGGTATACGCCCATGAGTTGCACAGCCGTGAGATGCGCGCCCGTGAGGTACATGAGACACGCCCATCAGATACACGCCCGTCAGATGCACGCCCGTGAGGTGCACGTCTATGAGATGCACGCCCGTGAGGTACACGCCCATGAGGTACATGCCCATCAGATTTTACTTCGTCGTACGTACGTATTTGCAGCTTTTGGTGGTCGCTGGCCTGATGTTGCATTTCTCACTCTGTCCCCTCGGGCCGCCGTAGCCATACTAATCGGTCGGATCAGTCAAATCGGTCAAAATCCGCTCGCCTCACCACCGTTTGGCGACGCAACCGGGCAACAATATGGGCATAATTCCAAGGGATCTAGAATGATGAAGTGGTGAATTCAACTGCCTGGGCTAATACTACGTGTTTCTAATTACGTATATTTGGCTTGCCTGGGCGTGCACTCTTACGGAGGCCGTCGTCGACGGCCAAAATCCTCCTCAGTGTTAGGGATAGCTGCTGAGATCGTACGCTTATGAAGACCCTTCCCAAGGTCACTCGAAGGGAACGGTGGAGGCGGTGGCGGCAGGAGAGCAGGTATAGTACGAGTGCAGTGAAGAGTGACAACGAAATGTAAGCTCAGGATAGAAGCATATGGGAGGGCGACCGACCACGATCGATAGACAGCGAACGGCGAGAGAGAGATACAGATTGCAGAAAAGAGAAAATGAGACGAGAAGGGAGAGCGAGGTCAGAGTTAGCGCCACATTTAGGGTCGACTCACTGCCATGTGCGGTGCAACCCAGAAACGACACCGTCGTAGGAGCCCATTTTGAACGCGTTGGCCAGGGGCCCAAAATGGACCCGCGCAGGCTGAGTCAATTGGTCGAGCGGACGGCGGTGGGTGAGGGCGGCGAGGTGTTTTATATCGCCCGAAGTGGCAGGCCCGCCGATTTACTTGTATCACCAGGGGGGAGATTGGGAGCAGGGCGGTTGTCGGGGCGTGGGGTTTGGTGAATAGGGATGTTGGGGTGGGGGAGGTTGTGGCGGGGGTGCTAGCGAAGATGGTGAGGAGGACAGGGGGGCGGTAGTTGGGTGGAGAGGCGGCAGGGCAGGGCAGGCATGGTAGGTAATGGGGGGTACATACAGACTGCCTGATGCTTGATGTAGGAGAAGATATGCTGCAATGGCCATGAGGGATGGAGTGAGCTAGAACTCGACCACTTTACTCCTTCACTTCGATAGGAGGGCATCGGCAGGGTAAGTTTGAGCTCCGTCCGCCAGTTGCAGCCTTTTTACAGGCCTGAAGAATGGTGGCAGAGCTCATATCGTCCTAGTTCGGATAGAACTTAAAGCAGAGCTATATTTAATGGAGAACAATCGGAACGTTGCAAGGACAGAAGTGAAAGCAAAATGTTTGTATTGTATTTTGCTCCATGTAAGGCTCACGAACCCATTGTGCTTGGCAGCAATGTCGCTAAGGGGTAATGAGTACTAATGTACAAGTGGCCTTGGGTAGGCTGAAAGAGAATGGCTTCAATACCGTCTCAGAAGCTCTTCTCCTACTTTTGCCATCATGGCAAAGAGCGTAAATGAAAAGCCATGGAAAGGTCAACAAGATGAGAAAGCTGTCCACACCACGCTCTAGGCATCAGACCCTCTGGATTGTCCTTCCACTGGAAGCAGCGCACCCGCATGGGAATGATCGAGCCTTAGCATCGCCATGTTCAGCACCACCAGCAGTCAAATCGCCAAGCAACGCACGCATACGGGAACAAGTGCACCTTGCCACCACTATGTTCAACGCCACCAACAGTCTTGATTACCTTTGTGTGACTATCAACCCCGGGAGCCTGCCACGACAAAGCGCGGTCGGACCAGTTCAGTGCAATTAGTATGCTGCTGCCGCACTTTGATGTCCTTTTGTACGCAAAGACTTGCTCGTGTCCTTGGTCGACGAGCTCAAAAGCGCCGTAGACAAGCTCGTCTGGGTAGTCCTTGCGGAATGCAATCATTTCCCTCCACGTATTCAACACAGAGTGCTCGCTCTTCTCTTGGTCAGCCACATTGATGTTCTTGTATGTAGTACCCAACGTCATCCACGGCTTGCCCGTAGTGAATCCCGCACCGTCTGAATTGTCCCATGCCATCGGTACTCTTGAGTGATCGCGTGCTTTCAGCAAAACTTCACGCTTCACATCTGACAGGTCAATGTCGATTTTCCCCTGCGCTGCAATGCGATGAGCTCTGTGGTTTCCGATATCACTATGCGTCAACAGGTCCTTGTATTCATGCAAACAAACATCTTCGGTAAGGTTCTGTACGCCGATCTCTTGTCCCTGGTGCAGAAATATTGTGCCGCCAACGGTCATCATGTAGAAAGCAAGAAGCTTTGACACTGCTGGGAAGTACTCGGGCGAGGACGTACGGCCGTAGCGGTTCACCGAGCGACCACCTAATCTTTGTCAGCATGTCCATTCTCCCGCACGACAGATTGTACTCACTGTCATGGTTCTCGATATGCCAGGTGTTCCATGAGGGTCTGAGCGCATTTTGCCAAAGTTTAGTCGTATTCTTGAGCTCGGCTAGGTCCCAGTCCCTACGCGAGAAGACTCCCCAAGGTCCGAAATCAATACACGCGACACCAAATTGGAAAATCATATCGAGCTCCTTCCGTTCTGGGCTAATGTATCTCTGAATTTCCTCAACCTCATTGGTGCCTGCGCACTCACCTATGTTCACGAGATCGTCGTATTGGTCCATAACGTTCACCTTCATATCGTGCAGCCACTCATGTACCTGTGGGCGATTGTAGACTTGGTCGCAGCAAGTCTCAAACGCTCCTTGCCCTGCTGGCGCATCCGGAAAGTCCATCGGCTTCGATATTAAATTGATGGCGTCCATTCGAAAACCGGCGACGCCTTTCTCGAGCCAGAAATGGATATCTGCGTCGACTGCCGCACGTACTTCAGGGTTCTCCCAATTGAGGTCTGGCTGGGCGCTTGCGAAGATATGAAAATACCACTCATCTGTTGTTTCGTCGTATGCCCAGGCATGACCCTTGAACAAGGATTCCCAGTTGTTGGGTGGCAACTTCTCGCCGTTAGGTCCAGTCTTCCCTTTCCTCCAGATGTACCAGTCACGCTTTGGGTTATTGAGCGAGGACTTTGACTCCAAGAACCACGCATGCTGCTCCGAGGTATGGTTGATGACGAGATCCATGAGCAAGCGTATGCCGTGTTCTTTCAGCTCAGCTATCAGTGTTTCGATTTCCTCAAGTGTACCGTAGGGCTCGTGGATTTGGCGGTAATCGGAGATGTCATAGCCCATGTCAACCTGAGGCGATTGGTAGCCTGTCCGTCTTGTGTCAGCCATGAAAGGGTATGCATACTGTGTGTAGGGGCGTACATGGTGAAAGCCAAATAGCATCAACACCAAGGGAAGCGATGTAGTCAATTTTCGAGATAATGCCTGCAATATCGCCTAGCCCATCGCCATTGGAGTCTTTGAAGCTAGCAGGGTAGATCTGATAGATTACAGCTTGCTTCCACCAGGTCCGTGGTATGTCCGTAGCTAGGCCAGACATACCGGGCGTTGAGTACACGCAACCTAACTAGACGGGCAAGACGGCCGTGGTGTGGTATAATAGGAAACGGGGGAGCTCAATGAAGGTGAGATGCACACTATGGAGAGTCTGTTTTTGAAGTGCTTTGGTACGCGAGACCTCAACAGAGTACGATGGAACGCAAAATGAGCTAGTGCTTGGTGATGAAGAAGGACAGAAGACATTACTTCACCTGTCTGCTTGCCAGTTCGGCTAAGTTGCCCCTTCTTCCCGTCAAAAGACATGCTTTGGTTGGAGTGCGTTGAAGGAGCCTTCACGATGGAACTACGTCACGTTATCGACCTTTTACTCATTGCCATATTGCTTAGCGGCAGACCCTAGCCAACAGCCATATTTTCTCGTGGGCGTTTTGGCAGCTTTGCGTTGTTGAATAATGCACGAGGTAAGTTTGATGTCGTTGAGCGTGAAATGCTGGGAGACGGAGTAAGCCATGTGACTTGAGCGCCACGACGTTGTCCCTGTGTGATTCTGACCCCCAGACTAGAAGAAGGGGAGAAGCACCACCACATCCTGTGCCGCGTCGCCAGACATGGTTTCGATCGCCCAAAGAGATATCTCCCACCTCGTGAACACTGCACCTCGGACATCAGCTCTGGCCTGGTACAGCTCTTTGGCGATATCTAGATAACCCTTGGATGCAGCATCGTAAAGAGGTGTCCACTCATCGTCGTCGATGACTGAGACCTCTACATCCAAGCCAAGGAGCCACTGGACAATCTCAAGGTAGTCACCTAACACAGCTTGATGTAGTGGAGTGCTACCGCTCTTGCTTCGGGCTCGGACACGAGCTCCCGCCTGGTGCAGCTGGTCATGCCCCTCCAGTGCTGCTTCGTGTAGGGCTGTGGCTTCATCTTTGTTAGCGGCCTTCACATCGGCTCCCTGCGCTACCAAAAGCTTCATAACTGGCTCATGCCCTTTCCGTGCTGCACCGTGTAAGGCTGTAGCTCCATACTTGTCAGCGCCGTTCACATCGGCTCCCTGCGCCTACAACAGGCAACACACCGAATAGTAGTTCTATTCACCCTGTTCATCAACCATTTGAGGATTACTTGTAAAAATCCAACTTTTTGACCAAGGAAATCGTTCCTTGGCTTGGGCTTGGCATGGAGCTGGCTAACGTACGTAGTTATCAACACTTTCCCCACTCGCAGAGCCCATAGAGCCACAAGGCAAATTGTATGGTAGTTGGATCTCCGAAGCTATCCTCTATTTCGGCCGTACCATTGCTGCAACAGAAATGGTTGCTCAAATCTGACGCCGTGACGTTGCAAGCTAACATGCGACTTGCTGACAAGCTTCAACTTGCTGACAAGAATTCGTGTAGACAGCATGAGGCACCGACATTCTACCCTTATATCAATAGACCTGACGACCTCCGGCCCTCTCCTTAGCTGACCTTCTTCCTGTTGCGCTCAATATAGGCTATCAATATGGGTTCCGCAGCAGACTCCCTCGCCCCAGGCGTTCACACATTCACAACCTCGACTGGCAGCACCCTCTCCTATCACGTCACAGCGTGCTCCTCCCCATCCGCTCCTCTCGCCGTCATCCAAGCTCCTGGCTGGGGCATCGGACGCAGCCTTTACGTCAATGGCCTCGCGCCTCTGCTCCCCAATTACACCGTCCTCAACCTCTCTCCTCGCGGCAGTGACGAGTCCTCCCGGCCTGACGATGTGTCAACGATGGGTTCCATGGATATGGCTGAAGATCTCGAATCGTTGAGAAAATACCTTGACATCCCCGCCTTCCCTGTACTTCTAGGCCATTCCAACGGCGGCACCATCGTCCTTGCATACGCCGAGTTGTATCCTACACGTGTCGAGAAACTCGTCCTCATCGACCACCAGCTCCTCGGCACGGACGCCGGAGCGCGCGGACCGACGTGGGAGAAGTTCAAGGCCCAGCGGGAAAACCAACCGCAGTTCAAGTCCGCCTACGAGACCTGGGCGGGGCCGCGGCCAACGACGGACGAAGCGTTCGCACCATATTTGGACGGCGTGCTCCCGAGCTATATGCACGCCCCGGAGAAATACATCACTCAGGTGAGAAAAGATATACAAGGCCCGGAATTGCCAAAGCTCTGGTGCTTAGGCATGCAGGGGATGGCAGACTCGAAGCAGGGAGAGAGGCAGATAGACTTGCTGGGACAGGTGCAGGTGAGGACACTGGTCATCACTGGGAGGGAGGACATGATATGTGGGTGGGACACTAATGGCAAGAGGACAGCGGACGGGATCAATCAAGGCAAGAATGGGACCGCAGAGCTAGTTGTGTTAGAGGAGTGTGGGCATTTCCCTTGGGTGGAGAAGAAGGAACAATTTGTGGACAAAGTTGTGCAATTCTTGGACGCTTCAACTTGAACAGAACTCCTAGACTATAGCAATCGGGCGCCACTTACGCCTCCCTTTTCAGTCAGGGACAAGTGGTGTCTTGCAAATTGCACCTTTCGGGCTTTCTAAAGTCATTTCATACACGAATCGTGAGCTCTTCATTCCAATAATATCTTTATCCCCTCTGATAGGCGAGCGGGTAGAGGTTTTGAAAGCGCCTGACTGTTTCTCCTCGAAAGCAATTGCAGACCAACCCCCTCGGAGATCGACGCCGAGGTTCTTTCTCTAACCTGGGCATATTGGGGCAGAACTTCTTTGGCCCTACACTCTATACCTCGAGATATTGGGGTTGTGACCTGTGCGTTGTCTTCATGCTTGCATTCCTCGACGTAGAGCTCGAGGCTCAAAAGTTTCGGCGACACTTGAAACGAACTCCACAGCGTGGACAGACGCTTGCCGACCGCAGCCTTGACAGAAGAGGCGGCAGTCAATTGCTGCGAGCTCTGCAGAGTGTGAAAGATCTTGGAGGGGTGTAAAAGCGGCATTGTATAGGCTGGGTAACTGTTGATCTGAAAGGCGCTAACAGCGCAGAAATTTGGCGGCCCTTCTCAACCAGTTTTGTTGACAGGTGCTCAAGGGTCCAATTTCCTTTGGAGCGACCTGCTCATCTATTGAGCTGATGGGAGGACGCTGCTTAGCGGGCTCGTATTTTACGATTGGCGCGTAATCATGTTGCGGATCTTGGGGTGGAAATCCTTAGAAGAGGCGGACTAGCAATTCGATGCGATCCACGATATGCCACTGCGGACTTTATGGCACCAGAAGTTAGTAGCAGCGGTGGCTCCGATGGGATGCGCTTTGTTTGAGAAGACGTGGGATTGACTTCTCTCATAGTTTCGTGGAAATCCTCTAGCTCTTGTTACGGGTGCGGAAGTTCTTGAGCCCCAAAGCGGGCCCCTTCTTTTGCGACTCAGCTAGCGGAGTGAGCAACTTGCCAAAATCCTTGATGGCGATGATCAAGCATAGGGACTCTCTGGCGGCCTTTAGCATCTTCTTCGACCAAGTATGAGATGTAGTGATCCGAACGAGAAAGAAGAATGCTATCCATTAAACCAAAAAGAAGGCTCAATGTCAAGCCAATCGCGGCAAGTGTCACACAAATTCTGTCCCATGAGAACTATGCCGCATACCGTGCATAACGTGTGCGAACTCCCGTATCCAGAACCCGGCGACCTTTCAAATTGAGAATTAGGTCCGTTTCTGGCACCGCCACTTGGCAGCACCGTTGCCGGCGCGGCTTCAAGCGTCTCATCTGCACAAGGTGGTACCATGCTAGCGGGAACGGAATTGGCGTGACTTTCTCCAATAGCAGTTGACGATAATGTCTGCCGCTCAACGCTATTGGGAAGTGCTTCGTTCGCATTGTGGTCTACATCCATGGACGGTAGTCTCACCGAGAGGAGAGAGCGGTGAAAATTGCCACCAGCGACTGGCACTTGATGATTTCTTGGCTCCGGACCCAACATCGAGGATGTCGACCGGGAAGAGTTCAAGTCTCCCAAAACATGACT
>Ga0335072_10005260_pt1 | contig 19067 bp, 17 predicted proteins | sample Lox_Sample_21_FD_206725 | JGI IMG/M metagenome (GOLD analysis project Ga0335072, IMG submission 206725) | Soil microbial communities from Loxahatchee National Wildlife Refuge, Florida, United States - Lox_Sample_2.1 | ecosystem: Environmental > Terrestrial > Soil > Wetlands | place: USA...
GGTCAACCCGTAGGCCCACCAAGGCATCAGTTACCTTGAGCAGCACCGCGGTTCCGACAAATGAGAACGCGATTGTCGCCACGACCGCGATCGCTTGCAGACCTAATTGGCGCGGATTCCCGAGAAGCAACCCGTTGGCTCCTGAAGGATTAACCGCGGCACTGGCCAGCAGCCCGGTGGCCAGCGCCCCCCAAATACCACCGACCGCATGTACTCCCACAACATCCAGCGCGTCGTCGAAGCGGAGCCGCAGCTTGAGACGAACCGCATAAAAGCACAACACGCCAGCGACTCCGCCAATCACTATCGCCGACAACGGACAGACATAGCCTGAAGCCGGCGTAATGGCGACCAGGCCTGCGACCGCGCCACTGGCCGCTCCCAAAGTCGTTGGTTTGGAAGCCGTCAGCCATTCAGCGGCTACCCACGTCATCGCTGCCGCAGCTGCGCCCAGATGAGTTGCCACGAACGCTGACACCGCAAGACCATCGGCGCTGAGTGAGCTGCCTGCGTTGAAGCCGAACCAGCCGACCCACAACATCGCCGCGCCAGTTATGGTCAGAGTGAGATTGTGCGGCGCATTGTGTTCTCGCGGAAAGCCGCTTCGTGATCCGACTAACAGGGCGGCGGCTAGAGCCGCAGTTCCGGACGATATGTGGACGACTGTACCGCCAGCAAAATCCAGCGCCCCCATTTGATGAATCCATCCGTCGATGCCCCATACCCAATGAGCCAGCGGGTCGTATATAAGCGTCGTCCACAAAAGGCTGAATAATAAAAATCCGCGAAAGCTCATCCGTTCGGCGATAGCGCCAGTTATTAATGCCGGCGTGATAATGGCGAACATGCATTGGAAGATCATGTAGGCTTGATGCGGTATCGTCACGGAGTAAGCGGCATAAGGGTGTCCGGCGCTCACGCCATGCAATCCAACCCATGACAATGACCCGATGATCGGGTTGCCCGGGGAGAAAGCAAGGCTGTAGCCGCAAATTACCCACTGCAGCGAGACGACCGCGGCCAAAATAAAGCTTTGCATCAGGACCGAGAGCACGTTCTTCCTGCGCACCATTCCACCGTAGAATAATGCCAGGCCCGGAATCGTCATCATCAGCACTAGAAGGGATGAAATCAGAACCCACGCAGTGTCGGCGTTATTGATCTGACTACTGGACTGGACACCCGATAGTTCGGCTTGTGCCGGGGCACTCAGCACGAGTAAACCGAAAGCCAGAAAGATTGCTAGGGTGAGTCCCTTTTTTCTGTCAGTCATCAGGCTCCTTCGGCGGCCGCGAGAAAAAGTCCTGGCTCCGGCCCGCGGGAGTATCAGCGCGGACGGAAGTATCGTGGTTTAAATCTGTCGTCAACCCATCAGTTGTGTTGAAAGCCCCCTCTTATGCGAGCCGCCACCGCTAGCCCATCACTAACAGGTGCGCTAATCGATCGGGACGGCGCGGTTAAAAGGCTGCTGTGTGCCTATAGGGCGGCACGCGCCATAAGTATAAGCTGTGGATGAGCGGCCGCTCGCGGTCATGTGGAGCATCAAGCGAAGTTGCAGCGCTCAGCCAAACACGAATTCGAAAAGGCGATAGCCAACGCCTTGATGCGCAATCGCGTCGAACTCGGCGCGCATGTGCTGCTGGGATTGTCGGGCGGTCCGGATTCGGTTGCACTGTTACACGCGCTGCTTGCCCTGCAAGAACAGGGAGCCATCCAAAGGCCGACGGCTGCCCATTTGAATCATGGTTTGCGCGGCGATGAGTCCGATCGCGACGAGACATTCGTGCGTGGGTTATGCGAACGGTTGGAGCTGGATCTTGTCGTCGAGCGTGCCAGCGGATTGAGCAATCGCGAGGGCAATCTCGAAGAACGCGCGCGCTTGTGTCGGCACAACTTCCTCAACCGCCTCGCCGAACGATGTGGCGCGGGCTATATCGCGCTGGCCCATCACGCCGGCGATCAAGCCGAGACGGTATTGCTCCGTCTGCTCCGTGGATGCGGTGTCGCAGGTGCAGCCGCGATGGCCGAGGCGGGGCCAGGACGCCTGCTTCGGCCGATGCTCGGGCTGCGGCGGAGTGAGGTGCTAGGCTATCTCGACGCTATCGGGGCAGCCTTCGTGATCGATAGCACCAACCTGCATGGGTCGAACACGCGCAGCCGGCTTCGCAACGAATTGATCCCCCTGATTGAGCGCGATTATGCCCCGCGGCTGACCAGTCGGCTTAACGAATTTGCCGATGAAATGCGTTCGGCCAACGATTTTCTGACTCAATGTGCAATCGCCGAGTTGCGCCGCCGCACCACGGATGGCGAATTCGACCTCTCCGGCTTTCAGTCGCTCCATCCTGTGCTGACCGCGGCTATTCTACGGGAATATCTGCGCGAGCGCTGTGGTGACCTCCGTGGTGTGAATCGTGTGCATATTGATAGTATGCGGTCGCTTTGTCTCGACGGCCCGCCAAACGGGGTCTGTGCGCTTCCTGGCGAATGGCGTATGCGCCGCGCTTACGACCGTGCGCTAATCGAGCAAGCTCCACTCGTCAAGGCAGCGCCTTTCGAGGTCCGATTGGTCGATGGCGTCACCATAACGGTCAATGACGCGGGCTTCGCATTTGATTTGCACGCGATGGAAGCCAGCGGCGCGTTTCTTGCCGCTCATCCCGGCTACTTGCACACAGGCCCGATGGAAACGTTGTTTGACGCCGATAGCGTCGGCGACTGCCTTGTCGTACGGAGCTTCCGGCACGGCGACCGCATCCGTCCTCTCGGGATGGACGGAAGCCGCAAAATTCAGGACGTCTTTACTGATCTAAAGTTGCCGCGCGAGAGGCGCCAATCATGGCCTCTGGTAACCGCCGACAACGGTGAAATCTTATGGATTCCAGGTATGGCCCGCGGCCGCGATGCGCTGGTCACGCCCGCAACGCGAAAGGTGCTAAACTTAAGCGTCAGGCCCCTTCTACCGGACGCAGATGCTGCGTTGCCTAGAATTTGACAGGCGTGCTACTTTTCCAATGAAAATGAATCAAATTTCCCGCAATATCGCCCTCTGGTTGGTGGTGGTGTTGATGTTTCTGCTGCTGTTTAATTTCTTCAGCCGGCAGCAGACTCGCTCCCCAGAGATCATGTTTTCCGACTTCCTGAACCAGGTTCAGGAAGGGCAGGTCGCCCAGGTCACGATTCAGGGCAATGTCATTCAGGGCGACGATAAAAACGGCGTACATTTCAAAACCTACGCCCCGCAGGATTTTGACGTAGTCAAGGAACTGCGTGCGCAGAAGGACTTGAAGATAGAGGTTCGTCCGGCCGACGAGAATCCATGGTGGATGGAACTGCTCGTCCAGTGGTTCCCAATGCTGCTGCTGGTCGGCGTCTGGATCTTCTTTATGCGGCAGATGCAAGTGGGCGGCGGCAAGGCGATGTCCTTCGGCAAGAGCCGCGCCAAACTGCTGACCGAGAATACGCATAAAGTTACTTTTACCGATGTTGCCGGTATCGACGAGGCCAAAGACGAGCTGGAGGAAATCATCCAGTTCCTCAAAGATCCCAAACGATTCACGCGTCTCGGCGGGCGCATCCCAAAGGGCGTCTTGCTTGTGGGACCTCCCGGCACCGGTAAAACGCTTCTCGCGCGGGCGATCGCTGGCGAAGCCGGGGTGCCATTCTTCTCGATTTCTGGTTCTGATTTTGTCGAGATGTTTGTCGGCGTTGGCGCGTCGCGGGTCCGCGACCTCTTCGTGCAAGGCAAGAAGCATGCGCCTTGCATTATTTTCATCGACGAAATCGATGCAGTCGGACGCCATCGCGGAGCCGGTCTCGGCGGTGGTCATGACGAGCGCGAGCAAACGTTGAATCAGTTGCTGGTCGAGATGGACGGCTTCGAGGCGAATGAAGGAGTGATCCTCGTCGCCGCGACTAATCGTCCCGACGTGCTTGATCCAGCACTGCTTCGTCCCGGTCGCTTCGACCGCCGTGTGGTAGTGCCGCGCCCGGACGTTAAGGGCCGCGAGGGCATCCTGAAGGTGCATACCCGCAAAGTGCCGGTGTCCGAGGACGTCGACATTCTGCGCCTCGCCCGATCAACTCCCGGATTTGCGGGCGCCGATCTCGAAAATCTGGTCAACGAAGCCGCGCTGCTGGCCGCCCGACGCAACAAAGAACGCGTCGAAATGTCGGACTTCGAGCTGGCCAAAGACAAAGTGCTGATGGGTGCCGAGCGTCGCTCGATGGTCATGTCACTGGGTGAACGGCGCAACACGGCCTATCACGAGGGCGGTCACGCGCTAGTGGCGATGCTGCTGCCGGGCGCTGACCCTGTCCACAAGGTTACCATCATCCCGCGTGGCATGGCGTTGGGCGTTACGCAGCAGCTACCGCTCGACGACCGCTACACCTACTCGAGCGATTATCTGATGACGCGCCTCGCAATGATGTTTGGCGGGCGCGTGGCCGAAGAACTCGTCTTCGACCACATGACGACCGGCGCGGGCGACGATATCGAGAAAGCGACCGAGCTGGCGCACAAGATGGTTTGTGAATGGGGCATGAGCAAAGAGCTCGGGCCGATGACCTTCGGACGGCGCGAGGAGCAGGTCTTTCTTGGTCGCGATATCGCGCACACCAAGGACTATTCGGAGCATACTGCGGTTGAGATAGACCGCGAGGTGCGGCGGATGGTCGACGACGCATACCACAAAGCGCGATCGCTCCTGAGCGAACATTTGACCTTGCTGCATGCTGTCGCCGAGCGGTTGTTAGAGAAAGAAGTTCTGGAGGGCTCCGAAGTAGCGGCGATGGTCAAGGCATTCAAAGAAGGACGCCCAATGCCTGAGCCAACTCCTCTTTCCACCGGTTCGCCGCCGCCGATGATCACCCGCGAAAAGCCAAAGAAGGTCGAGGAAGAAGCGCCAGTTCCCGGTCTGGCGGCGCCGAAACCATCACTCGCCTGACCCTTCCGTCCGTTCGAGATAAACCAAGGCCGCTGGTGCTACCAGCGGCCTCTTTTCTCGACGATCTCACGCCCGCTGACCCCGTACGGCGGGACCGGTGCGTCACGCCTAAAACCAAATCTTCAGTTATTCACCTTTCCAGTTCGGCTTGCGCTTTTCCGCGAAGGCGCGCGGTCCTTCGATCAAGTCCTTCGACTTGAACAGTTTCTTCATCGCCGGGAAGCTTTTGTCGACCGCCTCTTCCAGCGGCATATGCAACCCCATGTACGCCGCCTCCTTGGTCGCCTGAACTGACAATGGCGAGCATTCCATGATTTCTGCGGCCCATTTCTCGGCCGTTGGCAACAAATCCTTGAGCGGCACAACTTCGTTCACCAGCCCCCAACGATGCGCCTCGGAGGCGGTGATATGACGCCCCGTCAGCATCAATCCCATCGCGATTTTAAGTGGAACGTGGCGCGGCATCCGATGCACGCCGCCCGCTCCTGCCATCAGTCCGACGCGCGGCTCAGGTAGCCCAAATCGGGCGTGTTCCGCCGCAATGATAATGTCGCAGGCGAGCGCAATTTCGCATCCGCCACCCAGCGCAAACCCGTTAACAGCCGCGATAATCGGTTTGACAATATCGAAGCGTGAGGTCAGGCCAGCGAAACCGCCCTTGCTCTGAGGCATAGGTTCCCCGTGATGACTGGCCGTATACTTTAAATCGTTTCCGGCCGAGAAAGCCTTGTCCCCTGTGCCAGTTACAATCGCGACCCACGCATTTTTGTCCTCGACGAAATCATCCCATACCTCATCCATCTCGATATGGCAGAACGGATGCATCGCGTTCATCACCTCGGGGCGATTAATCGTGACTAGCGCGAGATGGTCTTTCTTCTCGTACTTGATGAACTTCAGATCCATTTGAATGCAGCGCCTCCTAGCGCAAAGGTTGGTCGTCAAGGAGATCAAAGAAAGCGTCGATGCTACGCAACAACTGTCGGCGGATCTCATTGCGGGTACCCTCGATTGAATGCATCGTGACCCGCGCGGACGAACCACCCGGCAAATGAACGACGGCATCCTCGATCACGTCCGGTTGGCCGGGCTCAAACATCCGCATACCGTAAATGAGCGTGCCGCGCTTGGCGGTTCCCTTAACCAGCTTGAGATTGCTCATCGGCGCCTTCTCCTTGCGGCCGGAGCCAGCCGCCGCCTTGGGTTATAGCACGCGCGGAACCGCGATCGTGATGTACAACGGGCGGCGGGTACTGGCCTACTAAGCCATTACCGGGCGGCGGCATTGACAAGCCGCCCGCGCGCCAAAGAATATTCCCAACTGGGTTCACAATAGATGGGTTCACGATGGAAGCAATGGGTGTTGAGATGCGCGGCGCTATGGCTTGCGCTCACGAGCGGCTGCGGACTGGCTTATCAGGCGGGTTCCCGTGTCAAAACCGATCATATGAAAGATACGTTGAAGACGGGTGAAACGACACTGGAGATCCATCAGAATTGGGGCGAGCCAGACCTGCGAATCGATAACGGCAAAGATAGCGAAATCTGGAGCTATGCCGAGCGAGCCAACAGTAAGGACCTGGCAGCGACGGTATTTTACACCTCAGCCAAGCAAGGCGACGAAGGTAAATTCCTCGATTTGAAGTTTATTGATGGCAAACTCGTCTCATGGCAAGAGACCGAGCGCACAATGCCGGCCAAGCGCGCGAGCGGGTTCAATTGGGGGCTGGGGCCGGGCGGCACATCGACAGCAATTCAGCATTATTAGATGATTGGTATATCTTACGTTAGCTCAAATCGTTCAGTTGATGTTACTGCAACCGATTCGATGATTGATGTCTAATATTGATGCGATTTGAAGACCTGTTAGGAGGCTTCAATCACTGGCGGGGAGCCGGTTCCAAAGCACATTTCGACTGCTAGGCTATAGATCAAAGCTGGCCGAAGTCCGGGGAGAAGCACGCTGAATGGCGACTGCGCGTACGACGATCGAATCAATCTTGCTCGACCGCTCATGGGTCTCGCCCACCGATCTGGAAAAGGCACGCCAGCGTCGAAAGCCCGGTCAGGAGTTGGCCGAGGTACTGGTCGAGATGGGGACGCTGGAGCCGCAGCGGCTCGCCCGCGCTATCGCGCAAGAGTATTTGCTCCCGTTTCAGGCCCATATCGACCCCAACGCGCTCGATAGCGAGTTGGTCGCCAAAGTTCCCATCAATTACGCCAAACGCAACCGGCTCCTGCCGCTAGGAACGGACGGCGCGATGGTTCGCGTCGCTATCGCGGATCCCTGGAATTACGAGCCACTGGATGACCTCCACGTACTTTTCGGCCGTTCGATTCAGCCTGTGGTCGCGCCGGTCGAGGTGATCAACGAAGCGATCAATCGCGCCTACGATCAAGCCTCAACCGCCGCCCACGACCTGATGATCGACCTCGACGAGGAGCGGCTCGAAGCAGTCGCCAGTGAATTGGCCTCGGAACCGCGCGACCTGCTCGAATCTGACGACGCCGCGCCAATCATCAAATTGGTCAACGGACTGCTCTCTCAGGCCGTCAAGGACCGCGCCAGTGATATTCACGTCGAAGTCTTTGAGCGTGAACTGGTAATTCGCTTCCGTGTTGACGGCATGATGTACGACGTGTTGTCGCCGCCCAAGCGCTTCCACGCTGCCATCGCCTCGCGCATCAAGGTCATGTCGGGCTTGAACATCGCCGAGAAACGCTTGCCGCAGGACGGGCGCATCCGGTTGAAAGTGGCCGGCCGCGATGTCGACATTCGCGTCTCGACCATCCCGACAGCCTTTGGCGAACGCATCGTGATGCGTTTGCTTGACCGCGCTCAAGCCCTCGTCGATATCAATCTCGACCGCTTGGGTTTCTCCGGTGAAAATCTTGCCCGGCTCGACCGTCTGATCCGGCAAAGCCACGGCATCATACTCGCCACCGGACCAACCGGATCAGGCAAAAGCACAACACTTTATGCCTTCCTAAGCCGCATCAACTCGCCGGAAAAAAACATCATCACGATCGAGGATCCTATTGAGTATCAGCTTCATGGCGTCGGCCAGATGCAGGTCAACCCGAAGATCGATTTGAGCTTTGCGAGCGGCCTGCGCTCGATCCTCCGCCAGGACCCAGACGTCATCATGGTCGGCGAAATCCGCGATAGTGAGACTGCTGAAATTGCGATTCAAGCGGCGCTCACCGGCCACTTAGTCTTTTCCACACTGCACACCAATGATTCATTTGGCGCACTGACCCGCTTGGTCGATATGGGCATCGAACCATTTCTGGTCTCTTCATCCGTGCTGGCTGTGATTGCCCAGCGCCTCGTGCGTATGGTCTGTCATGACTGCCGGCAGCCCTACGATCCCACCGACCTCGAACTAGCGCGAATCGGACTTAAACGGGCCCAAGTGAACAGCCAGATATATCGCCCCGCCGGATGCAAGCTGTGCCGCAACACTGGTTATCGTGGCCGTATGGCGATTCAGGAATTGATGATCATGGACGACGAAGTCCGTGGCCTGGTGATGCAGAAAGCCGACGCCTCGATGATTCGGCGCGCCTGTACCTCGCATGGGATGACGCTTCTGCGTCAGGACGGCGCTGATCGCATCATGGCGGGCCTCACCACCATCGAAGAACTCTTGCGCGTGACGCAGGAAGATATCTCCTAGGACGCATCGCGACCGATGCCTGTTTTCGCTTATCGAGGGCTATCGCCGGCCGGCCAGTCGGTGGCTGGCGTTATCGATGCTGACAGTCCGCGTACTGCGCGTGGAAAGCTGCGCGAGCAGGGGATTTTCCCGACCGAATTGGCCGAGGAGGATCGCGCGCTAAATACCCGCTCCTGGCGCGAGATGCTGCCCTCATTCGGTGGGCGCATCCCGCCGACCGAACTGGCTCTGATGACGCGGCAGCTGAGCTCGTTGCTTGGCGCGGGCGTCCAACTGACCGAAGCGCTGGGCGCGCTGGCGGGTCAATCTAATCGCCCAGTGGCCAAACGGATGCTCTCACAAGTGCGTGAGCGCGTCCGAGAAGGCACTTCGTTAGCCGATGCGCTCGCGGCTCATCCGCAGACTTTTTCCGATCTCTACATTGGGATGGTACGCGCGGGGGAGGCGGCAGGGGCCCTCGAAGCTGTGCTCGACCGGCTGGCTGAATACAGCGAACGGCAATCGGAATTCGTTGCCAAGGTTCGCGGCGCGCTGACCTATCCATTCATCATGATGGGCGTGGGCTTGGCGATCATGGGCTTTCTGGTCAGCTACGTGGTGCCGCAAGTTGCCACGATTTTCCAGCAACAGCATGCAGTGTTGCCGGAAATGACTAAGATACTCATTGGCATATCCACTTTCCTCACAACCTATTGGATCTTGCTTCTACTGATCATCGTTGGCGTGATCGCCGGGATCGTCGGCGGTCTCTCGACCGCTGCCGGCCGCCGTTTATACGACACCATGATTCTTCGCGTACCGTTTCTCGGCACCACGATTATCCGCGTCATCTGCGCGCGCTTCGCCCGCACACTGGCGACGCTGCTCTCTAGCGGCGTTCAGCTCTTACCCGCTTTGACGGCCGTCAAGCGCGTCGTCACCAATGGTTTGCTTGCTGACGCCGTTGAGAATAGCCGTGAGAGCATTCGCGAGGGCCACGGTATGGGCCATACGCTCGAACAGAGCCATATGTTCCCGCCGCTTCTGATCGAAATGATCAAAGTCGGCGAGCGTTCCGGTGAACTCGAGCGGATGCTCGAACGGGTCGCCGATAACTACGAACGCGAAGTCGAAACCTCGCTGCGTCAGATGACAACACTAATTGAGCCTATGATGACACTCGTGATGGCGGGTCTAATCCTTTTCATGATGCTGGCGGTGTTGCTCCCTATCTTCCAATTGAACCAATTAATGCAATGAAATCACGCCTTATAGAATCGATGGACCAACGGCTGCACCGTTCCGAAAGCGGCTTCACTCTGATCGAATTAATGGTGGTCATCCTGATTATCGGGTTGCTCGCCACCATCGTCGTGCAAAACCTGCGCGGCGCGACCGACAAGGCCAAGCGCATCAAGGCCGAAGCGGATATTTCCTCCTTCAAAACCGCGCTCGACCGTTATTACCTCGATAACGGTTCCTATCCGACAACGGATCAGGGTTTGCCAGCACTGGTCAGCGCTCCAACCACCGGCAAGGTTCCATCGGATTATCCTGACGGTGGTTATATCGAGAAAATCCCAAGCGATCCCTGGAACAATCCTTACGTCTATCAGAGCGACGGCAACAGCTACGTGCTCAAGTCCTATGGCGCTGACGGCGTCGAAGGCGGTACCGGCAAGGACGCCGATATCGACGGCAGTAGCAGTACCGCAGCGGCTAGTGACGGCAGCGATAATTCGGCGGGTGGATCGCAGTAGAATGCCGCATCGCGCTGTTCAACTAAACGGTTCTGCGCGCGCATAAATTAGCCGCCCAGCCGTAAGAGAGACCGACGAATTCTAAATTCATGCCGCTGCTAAGCAGCCAAAGACGCGGCGCGCGGAAGTGCCGGATGAATCCCGGCTTTACGCTTCTGGAACTCGCCGTCGTCATGTTCGTTATGGGGCTCATCATGATGATCGCCCTGCCCTACATCAACGGGCTAAAGGGTTCCGAGCTGCGGAGCGAAGTCCGGCGGCTGGCGAGCCGCGCCAACTATCTCTACGAAGAAGCGGGCGCTCAAAAAGTGATGCTGCGGCTGTCGTTCGATTTAGACAACAATCGCTACTTTGTGACGCGGCTGGACCCCTTTGCGAATAAGCCCCAATTTGTCGCCGAGCGTGGGCCGGCGGGTGAAATTGTGACGCTCCCTGCGGGAGTCCGTCTGCGCGACGTATGGGTCGATGGGACCGGTGTGGTCACACGCGGGGTCGCGGTAACCCAGTTCTATCCAGGCGGCTATGTGGACGCCACGGTCGTCCACCTGATTGACGAGAACGGCGAGGTATTCACTCTCGGCATCGAACCTGACAGCGGACGCGTCGATATCAGCAACGGCGATATCCGTACTACCGCAGCGCTCGGTACGGCTCGATGAAGTTGGCACGATCGCACAACAGATCACGCACCACCAGCTATGGCCGATCTTCGCAAGTAACGAACGCCCGCCGCATAGCTTGCGGCTTCACGCTGCTTGAAGTGATGATCGCCGTCGCCTTCATCGGAATTGCCATGCTCGCACTGCTCACTCTGCATAATCGCAACCTGCATAGCGTTATTGGAGCGCAAGAGATGAGCCGCGCAGTAGTCCTCGCGCAGGCGGTTATGGCGCAGGCGGAGACTGAGCGCTATCCCGACCTCGGCACCACCAGCGGCGATTTCCAAAAAGACTACCCGGGCAAGTACCCGGGCTATCGATGGCAGCGTCAAGTAGCGTCGACCCCGGGCCTCCAGGATTTGCGCACCGTGACGGTGCGCGTCTTCTACGGCAACACCGGCAGCCGCATCTTTGAGCTGGACGAAATCATGCACAATCCCACGCCTACACCGCCGCCTCAGGCCGCTGGTAATGCGCAGAATAATGGAGCTGGGAGCGATTGAGACGCCCAGTAGTTGAGCCGAGTTTCCTTCGACGCCGCGCCGTCCCCGGCTTCACGCTGATCGAAATCATGATCGCGGTAGTCGTGCTCGGCCTTGTGCTGCTGATGCTCACGCAATCATTTCATGCGGTCGCCACGAGCAAAGTACACGGCGAGAACGTTCTCGCTGTGTCTCAGGCGGCCCGCACGATTGTGCTGCAGATGAGCGACGAACTCCGCGGTGCTGTGCAGACGCCATTTACTGCAAGCAAGACTATGCTGGCGGGACACGCGCGAATGCAGCATTTCGTCCCGATGGATACGCTTACACTCTCGACACTTGACCCCGGCCATCGGCGCTCGATTGAAGATTTCGGCCCGGAGGAGATTGTCGAATACAGCAGCTCGCCTAACCCCAACCACGAGGGATGGAACCTGCTGATGCGGCGGCAGTACAGCGCCTTGCTTGACTCGCCGCCCGCCGGTTTCAGCGATCCAGCCACTCTAGTTGCGAATAACATCATCTCACTCCATCTCCGCTATTATGATGGCAACCGCTGGACTGAGAGCTGGGATTCAGACAATCTGGCCCCGGGTCAAGCCCTGCCGCAGGAAGTGGCAATCGAGTTGGTGATGGGGGGGCCGACCGGTCAGCCGATCACGTTATCAACAGTTGTGATGCTGCCGACGGCGTTCCAGCAATGGTGAGGTATGGCGGCTCGGAACGCGGTATCGCATTGCTTGCCACGATGCTGGCAGTCGCGTTGATGACGCTGTTGGTTGTGGACTTTGCCACCACAGTGACACTCGGCTATCGCGCCGCCCAGAATCAGGCGGACGAGCTGAGAGCCTCCTACTTGGCGCGTTCGGGGATCGGTGTCGGGCTAGCGATGCTTGAGCAGGACTCGTTCCATGATGCCATGAGTCCCACACCCTATGACGCATTGAATGAACCATGGGCACAGCCAATTCCGCCAATTCCGCTCGGCGGAGGCACCGTCTCGGTAACGATCGTTGACGAGGCGCGCAAATTTAATGTGAACGGACTCATCGATCCGCAATCGCATAATGTGAATAGTGACAAAGAACAGATCCTTGGACGTCTGGTCGAGATCCTCGGACTCCCAGGGAATATTGTTCCCGAAATAGAAGACTGGCTCGACCCCGATAGTATCGAGTCACCCGGTGGCGCTGAGGAAAGCTATTATCTAACTCTCAAGCCGCCTTACGAGCCGCGCAACGGGCCGATGCCGACTATCGGTGATTTGCGCGCCTTGAAGGGCATGGATGACATGACCTTCCTGAAACTGACCAATTACCTCACGGTCTCGCAGGAAAGCGGCATCAATATCAACACCGCATCGCCCGAACTGATAATGGCGCTGTCGCCCGAATTCGCCGATAATCCTCAGGTGGTCAAGGAAATCGTCACCATGCGGATGGTTCGGCCATTCACCAATACTACCGACGTGGGCAATCTGCCCGGCGTAGGCCAGTTCATCACCGCAATTTCCGGCGATATCACGACGCGTAGCAACTATTTTACGATTATCGGCCAAGGCGATTTTGCCGGAGCGCGCCGGCGCATCTACGCTACGTTTCAGCGCGACTCCAACGGCTCGGCCTCATTGACGGCTTGGCACGAAGACTAAGGACGGAAACCGGATGGGTCAGCGAGTTGTCGCACTGGAGTTAGCCGGTGAGTATGTGCGGGCGGCGGTAGCAGACCGAAGCTGGAATTCATTTGAGCTGATCGGCGTATTCGAGCAGGAGCGTGCCGACGATGAGGCTGACTTGAGCGGCGCGTTAGGGCGCCTGATCGCCAAAGCCGGCCGGCCCAATGTTCTGATCTCTGCGCTGCCCGGTGAATTCGTCGCCAAGCGCTTGCTTGAGCTGCCGTTCACCGACAAGCGGCGGCTGAATCAGGTCGTTCCGTTTGCTCTCGAAGAACATATGCCCTTCGCGATCGACGACGCGGCGGTAGCTTTCAGCCGCGTTGGACGGGAAGCTGACAAGACCCTCGTGCTGGCCGCGCTTGCACGCAAAGTTGACCTGGAAAAGCACCTCGATCTGCTCGGGCGCGCCGGACTCGATCCAAAAATAGTCACCTTGGGACCGTTCGCACTCGCTGGAATTCTTGCACGTTCGCGCAACGGCAGCGCCGTACCTCATGTGGTCCTCGACATGGACCAGGGATCGTCTTCAATGGTTCTGATCGACGCCGAGGGGATGCCACGCGCGCTGCGCACCGTGGGTCAAGGCCTCGATTTCGGCCACCATGGTGTGATGCTGGGGCAATCGGCTGCAAGCGCGATCCTGAGCACTGTGCGGCAGACGCTGCTCGCGCACGGCTCAGAGGACCAGCCGCCTGAACTGATTCTCGCGGGACCTGCGGCCGGCGTTGCGCAGATTCAGCAGCAAATCGGCGACGCTTTGGCTACCTTGGTCAATCGGGTCAAGGATCTCGATTGCTCATCCTTGATTGCGGGTTCGAAGAGAGAACCGGCGCGCTTCGCCGCCTGCATCGCGATGCTGCTGGGCGAGGCGCCCAGCAAGCCGCTCGACCTGCTCAATTTCCGCCAGGGTGAATTCGCCTTTCGAGGCCGCTCTGGCATCACGCCGTACCGCGTTCCTCTGGTGCTTGCGGGCGTTGCACTCGGCTTCGCGATGATCCATTTCTTCCTGGGCCTCGCTATCGGTGCACGTGAACTTCAATTGCTGAATCGCGAAATCGCTGTCACCGTGTCACCGGCGCTAGGTGGTACTAACCCACCTCTCGCACAAGTAGCCCTTGAGGCAAAACTCAAGGACATGCGGAAGAATCTGCGGCTGATGGGTGGCAACCTCGGCCACGGGTCACCCCTCGATCTGCTGCTGGCGCTATCGCAAGCAGTCCCTCCAGGCGTTCCGATGCAGGTCTACGACATGCAGATCGACGATAGCGGCCTCAAAATTCAGGGGACCGCCGATTCCTATGGAGCGGTAGATCAGGTGAAAAAGGCGCTCGAACGGAGCCCGCAATTCGAGGGCATTCAAGTTGATCATGCCGCAGCGGGATCGGCCGCGGGCAAGATCGATTTCACCATCAGCGCAGCAGGCCGGGATGCTGGGTTGGGGGCGAACTAACAATGCTTGATTCGCTTAGAGATTTGCTCGCCCGCATCGGCAACGCCGTTGCAGCGCTGCTCACCGCCATCATCTCTTCGAGATTGGTGCGATTGGTTGCAACCGCGCTCGGCCGTCTGCTGAACCCGCTTATTCAAAGACTCACGCCCGCTTACCGTTCGGGCTATGCCTGGTATGAAAAACGCGAGGCGCGCGAGCGCTTACTGATCAAAGTCGCTGCCGCGATCGTAGGGGTATTTATTCTTTACAACTGGATCTATCTGCCAATCGCCGGTCTTAACAACGGCATGCAGGATCGCATCGAAGCGCGCCAGCGTGAATTGATTCAGGTAAGGAGCCTGATGCACTCCTACAACCGCGTGAAGGCCGAACTCGCGGAAGCCCAGAAGGGCACGGTAGCCGACAAGAACTTTTCGCTGTTCTCCGTCATCGAACAAACCCTTGATCGCAGCGTTGGGCGCGACAAGATCGGCTCGATTACACCCTCCGACCGTCCTTTGAACGGTGGCTTTCAACAACACATCGTTGACTTGAAGCTAGTCGGTCTGAACCTGCCACAAATCGTCGATACCCTCTATGGTGTTCAATCGCTGCCGGTTCCTGTGACGGTTTCCGGGCTGCATATCCGGCAGCGTGCGCAGGATTCTTACTCATACGACGTCGATATGACCTGCATGGCGCTCGGCCGGAGTTGATGAAGCAGCGCTTTGCGCGGCCGCGGGGGCGCAAGGCTTGGGCCGCATATCTTGCCGTCGGCGGACTCGTCTTTGCCGCTTTCCTGATCAGCAGTTTCCCATACAGCGCCACAGTTTCTTCGATGCTCGCACCCTACCACTTACGGCTCGCTTATGATCGTCAACGAATCAGCCCTCCAATCGGCGTAGAACTCATCAACGTCAGCCTCATACCCGACGGCGCGAAGCCATCCGATCCGCTGCTACAAAGTCCGATGGTAACGCTTGCCCCGACCTTCTCGGCCTTATTCATGGGTCACCCCGGCTTCCATCTGCGCGCCCGGCTTTACGATGGGATCGTGAAGACCAACGTGAGCCAGCGCGCCGGCATCATTGATTTCGACTTCAATGTGAGTGCGATCAATCCTGCGCAATGTCTTCTGTTTCATGCGCTCGGCGCGATCGTAGAGGGCCGCGTTTCAGCAGCGGGCACTGCACGCATCGTCTCGCCCAATCTGCCCGATAACAGCGCCGAATTGACCGTGGACGCCCACCAGATAGTCGTTACGTTGATCAATGGCATTGGCTTTCCACCGATCGAACTGGGCAACGTAACGGGCGCCGTCCAGCTTTCCGGCGGAACGCTCGCTATCGAGCGCGCTCAGGCTACCGGCGGAGACGCGGAGATTGAGGCCGCTGGCTCGATTCAACTAGGCGCAACGCTCGCCGACAGCACCGTCGATTTGCAGTTTACGCTTAATCCCACACCGGCAGGACGCGATCATCTGGGCTTTTTTCTCAACCTGCTGCCTCATCATCAAGATCCGGCATCTCCGTATATCCTCAACGGTCCTCTCCTTCAGCCGAATCTCAGTTAGCTGCATCTCGACGCCGCCCAACTTAACCACGGATTTCGGCTACCGGCGGTTGCCGCTACGTCTTGGCAGGCTATCTTGCAGCCGCCGCCGAATCAGGCGACAATCGCGGCCTACTGACTACTGGATGGAGTTTTCCGATGGCGCAAGCGGAAAAAAGACTAGGCCTTCACATGGCGATTGCGGGAGCTGCGTTCGAGGATACGCCGCGGTTGGCGCGCGAGGCCGAAGAGCGCGGCTATTCGTCGATTTGGCGGGCAGAAGTTACCGGACCCGATGCTTTCCTAACTCTTGCCGCGATCGCGCGTGAAACCTCAAAGGCCGAGCTTGCTACAGGCGTACTCCCGATTCAGATTCGTACTCCCGGCGTGATGGCGATGAGTTTCCTGACTCTCAATGAAATGTCCCAGGGCCGCGCGGTTGCGGGCCTTGGCGTTTCGAGCCCCGTGATCGTCGAGCGATGGCACGGCGCTGCTTATCGCAAACCAGTAACGGCCATGCGCGAGTGCGTCACGATCATGCGCGAACTGTTCGCGACCGGCCGCTCCAAATTCCAGGGGAGTATCTACAAGTGCGATTTCAGGCTCGATTTCCGTATCACCCAAAAGCCGCCGAAAATCTGCCTCGCCGCGCTTAATCCACCGATGCTTCGTTTGGCTGGCGAAGTCGCCGACGGCGTTTTGCTCAACTACTCGCCGCCTGAGGCGATTCCTCCGATGATTGACGAAATCAAAGCTGGAGCCGCCAAGGCCAATCGCCCCCTCGAAGACATCGACATAGGAATCTACCTGCGTATGTGCATCACCGAAGAGGAAGCGGCAGCCGTTGCGACCTTCAAGCGCGAGTTGGCCGGTTATGCGTTCGTTGAGGAATATAACAAAATGTTTACCCGCTACGGCCTCGACCAGGAGTTTGCCGAAGTCCGCAGACTCTGGCGTGAAGGCAAACGCGAGGATGCCGCGAATGCTATCAGCGATGCGTCGGCGCAGCGGCTCGCCGCCTTCGGCCCGCCGGCCGCTGGCCGCAAATTCGTCGAGAGTTTCCGTGCAACGGGCGTGAACCATCCGGTGATCTTTCCGATCGGTCCCGGCCGCACTGCGCTGAAGGACTTCACAGCTACTATGCAAGCCCTTGCCGAAACCTAAGACGCCCTGTTTCATCGCTTCACTCAACCTCCGTGCCGCTGTTGCTGGCTTCGTGCTGCCGCATTCATCGTGGGGTCGATGGCTGTCCGTTGGTTCCTGATTCACGATTGACCCTCACACCTTACGCTCGGAGCTATTTTTTCTTTTTCGTGCTGGCGGAACTCACGGTGTTGAACGTGCCGCACAGATCATTGCTCTCTGTTACCAGCGCGCCACTCGCTTTGGTAATCGTAGGATTACCCTGCCAGCAGTTGCCGGTGGAAAGCAGATGTCCACTAACCGACATGCTGCTTAGATTGAAATAGTTATTGGTCAAAGACACTACCTGGCTCGTACCACCACTGAAATTCAACGAATCCGAAGTACCCAGCATGTACAGTTGAGAATTGCTCAGATAAAGCACGCCGGCACTCTGAAAATTGATGACAGGATCGCTATTCGGCGCGAATTTCTCGTCAAGGTTCGTCATGCTGATGTACATCGGATCAGTCCCGGTCGTCAGCAGCGAGCCGCTGCCACTCTCGGAAGACACATTCACGATATCGATCGGATGCTGATACGACGTAAGCGAGCTGTTAATCAGGTTCTCAAAATCGAAATCTGCCTGCGTCACACCATCGAAGTGCGTGCCGGTCATCTTGAACGACCCGCCCTCCGTGTAGACACCGATCGGTCCGTATCCGACAATACCGCCAATTATGGTATGGACTAGCGAATTCGCGCCTACGAACGAATAGCCGGCGTGCGTGTAGTTATAAATCATCACGTTCTCGAAAAAGCCCATATCATTATTGGCGTCATCGTTGAGACCTGCCACAAAGCTGATCCCGTCTACAATGCTGGCCACGCTCAGCGAACCGATATGAACGTCGCGCACCGTAAGATGTGTCGCTTCACCGCCCGTTTGGGTGTCGGACTCGATTCCTGCCGACGGCGGCGCATTAGTGTCGCCCAGAATCGACATAGCCTCGACAGTGCAGTGCATCGCATCGACGAAGCGTAGGACTGGCTGCCCGGCGAGCGCATTCGTCGGCTGCAGCATCGTTGCGAGCATGCCGTCGCCCATGATCCGCACACCCATCGTATTGGAAATAGTCAAAGTTGAACTTATCCCGTAAGTGCCGGCAGGAATGTAAACCGTATCACCACTAACACTCGCGGTGTTGATCGCTTCCTGGATCACCTCTGTCGCATCACTACCGTTCCCCGAGGCTCCCAGGTTCGCCACGTTGATTTCGGCCGCTGCTATGCCTTGACCGATCGTTAGCGCCAAAAGAAAAATCTGCGCCAGCACTACGCACTTGAAAAGACCAGTCGATGGTGGGGCGATGATTTCGTTGAATGTTTTTACGTTCTTCATATAGTTGCTATTCAGCAACTCCAGGACCAGCGCAATTCAGCCCAACTAACACTAAGTCCGACTATTAGTGCTCTGGTGAGCGGTCAATTTGATACACCTGGATTTTCCGCGCAGAGCAAGTATTGTTCGTTGCGCACAAAATCTGTCGCAATACAGAGCTAGATTGACCCCAACATTAGGGATTGAGACATTTCATCGCGCATCTCGTCGCAAAGCGATTCAAATTATGTGTCTCACAATGTGCATTTCGTACATCAGCACATGATTTCGACGAACTGAAGGTTAGAAAATTGTGGCAATGTGAGATCGGGTTATCCGGCGGCGGTTGCCTCGGGCTGCCCGATGCATTAGTTCTCACAACTATGAAGTCTTGGGGGCA
>Ga0335072_10005261_pt1 | contig 19065 bp, 21 predicted proteins | sample Lox_Sample_21_FD_206725 | JGI IMG/M metagenome (GOLD analysis project Ga0335072, IMG submission 206725) | Soil microbial communities from Loxahatchee National Wildlife Refuge, Florida, United States - Lox_Sample_2.1 | ecosystem: Environmental > Terrestrial > Soil > Wetlands | place: USA...
GATGGCAGCTGCGCCGAGGCGCTGGCCGTAAGCCCCTGAATCGACACCGTACCTCGGATCGAGGTCCTTGAGCTGTTCCCATCCTGAAGAGAAGAAGGCGGAGAACCAGCCGGTCAGACGCAACTCTTCATGGATCGGGAAGAGCAGCTTGTCCCCGGCATAGAGGGGCGGGATTTTCTCGCCGGGCTCAACGACGTCCGACCATTTTCTTTTTTGAACAGCAGCCGGCGTATTGTTTATCAGACCGGTCGGCCTGGGAGCGTCGGGCACGGAATCCTGCTGTGCGAACGCTGAAAAGGGGCAAAGAGCAAGCATCAGCAGGCTCGCACGAAAAAAAATAAGTGTCAAAGGCATCGGATGCGACGTTCCTCAGCGACTCCGCGTATGTGCGTGCGACTGGAATCAGCTTAGTTGGACGGCCCGGGAAAGCGCATGGATGTATGCGCATTGAAAGGTAACGGCTTAGGCACCTGCGGCAGAAGAGCCATTGACCTTCGAATCCGGTGAAAAGCACACTGAAAGGGACTAGGAGCACATACATGCCTGAAAACGAGCAGAGACGCGGCAGCAGCCCATTTGAAGACTTCGGACGCAAAGTCGATGAGCATATCAGCAACGTGACTCCACGTGTGGAGGAGGAAGTGCGCAAGGTGATCAATTATCTGAACGATGAAGTGGTGCCGAAGGTGAGGCAGAACTCGTCTGAGGCGCTGCGTATTGCGGCCGAGCAACTGCGGAAGCTTGCCGATCATCTGGAGCGGAAATAGCGATGCGGCTTAGCATGGACAAGAGGCTGATTGCCCCCGTAGTTCTTGCCGCACTCGCACTTGTGACTGGTTGTGGACATAAACAGCAGGCGGTGTATGTCCCGCCTCCGCCACCGGCAATCTCGGCACCGGCGTCATCTTCTGCGCCAAGCGCACCTTCGCTTCCCGCTGCACCAAACCCCGCCAAGACGACGACCAAGGAAACGGCGGATGAGGCTTTCGTCGCATCGCATTCGCCGATCTATACAGAAAAAGGGTTGGCGAGCTGGTATGGGCCGCCGTACCACAATCGGCGTGGAGCCAATGGACAAGTTTTCGATCAGAATGCGATGTCGGCTGCGCACCGCACCCTGCCGATGGGATCTCTGATCCGGGTGACGAACCTGGAGACCGGGCAATCGGCAGTGATGCGGATTACGGATCGCGGGCCGTTTGTGCCGGATCGCGTGCTGGATCTTTCTGTAGCTTCGGCCAAGGTGGTCGGCGTGTGGCGGCCGGGGACGGCAGAGGTGCGCATCGACGTTTACGCCGCGCCCAAGCCGATTGATGAAGGTGGACGCTGGTGTGTGCAGATCGGCGCGTTTTCCAGGGAGAAAGAAGCGCTGAAGCTGGAGGAGCATCTGGAGCACAAGTACCACACGGCCAACGTGATCGAGTTTACCGGGCCGACCGGGCATTGGGTGCGGATTCGGCCGCTGAACGATGACAAGGGGCGCGCGGTGGAGATCGCCAAGGAAGTGAAGCCGCATGAAGGCGAGGCATATCTGGTGCGGCTGGATTGAGGTTCGCATCGTTCTTCTGTTCGCAAATTTTCTAAGATTGATGGTGTGATGCGAATTGCGAATGTGCGCTCGCGGCTGTGGGCGTGCGCTGGAGCGTTGCTGTTCTTTTTTGGCTTGCCGGATTTGCGGGCTGAGTCGAGCACTGTTTCTGCTACTTACACGCTGCCCCCGGACAAACTTCAGAAGGCGATTCACCTGAGCCATTGGCGTGCTGCGCTGCACTTTGGCGATTTCGCATGGACAGTTCTGGTTCTGTGGCTGCTGCTGCATCTGCGGCTTGGTGAATTGGTGCGCGGATGGGCTGAGGCGATCACGCGGAGGGCATGGCTGCAGGGATTTGTAATCGCTCCGTTCTGGGTTGCGCTGCTCTGCCTGGTCGGGTTGCCGGTGGAGGCCGCTTCGCACGCGGTTTCGTTTCATTATGGCTTGTCGGTGCAGCACTGGCCTGGATGGTTTCGCGACTGGGCAGTCTCATTTGTGCTGTTCATTGGGTTTGGCACGCTGGCGCTGAGTTGTCTCTATGCGTTGATGCGGCATTCTTTGCGACATTGGTGGTTATGGTTCTGGCTGCTCACGCTGCCGGTGGAGGTTTTGGGCGTCTTCGCTGTTCCCATCTTTATCGATCCGCTATTCAACCATTTTTCACCGCTCGAGAAGAGCGATCCGGCACTGGTGGCGGAGTTGGAACGGGTGGCTGCGCGCGGCAGCATCGATATTCCACCGTCGCGGATGTTCGTGATGGATGCGAGCGCGAAGTCGACGGGCGTGAATGCGTATGTGACAGGTTTTGGCTCGTCGAAGCGCATTGTGGTGTGGGACACGACGCTGAAGCTCGCGTCGACGGATGAGATTCTCTTCATCTACGGGCATGAGCAGGGGCATTATGTGCTGCACCACATTGTGAAGGGATTGATTTTCTCGGCTGTGCTGATTCTTGTCTTCTATTGGATTGCCTACCGGCTTCTGCGCTGGCTCGTAAAGCGCCACGAGAAAGCGTGGCACATTCATTCGGTTCAAGACTGGGCTTCAATGGGGCTGGTGCTGCTGGTGATGACGGTGCTGAATTTTGTCTCCGAGCCGATAGGGAATGCCTTTAGCCGCAGGATCGAACATCAGGCCGATGTGTATGGGCAGGAGGTGATTCACGGGCTCGTGGCGAATCCGCAGCAGGTGGCGACGCAGGATTTTCAACGGCTCGGCGAGATGTGGCTGGATGATCCTTCACCAAACCGGTTTGTGGTGTGGTGGACGTACAGTCATCCGCCGACGAGCGAGCGGATGCGGTTTGCAGCGGAGTATGATCCGTGGGTTGCGGGGGAGGAGCCTCGGTATTTCAAGAAGTAATCCTCAGTGAAAATGGCCACGTTTGTTGCCGACATTTCGACCCGAAAGCCAGAGTATTTTTTTTCGAGATCTTATCTCACAATTGCTATTGCAGTTTTTTTCCCAACACGGATTGGTATGCGCGGGTGTGTGCGTCGGTTTAATACCTCGAAATCCCTCTCTGTGCTGATGCGCCCATTTATATGTACGCCCGCCTTAATCTGCCTTTCGGCTTCGCTACGCGAGGAATTGATACCAAGCTCCACTAGAAGCCTGGCTACGCTGATACGCACAGGTAGGTTAGGGTCACTGGATGCGCGCTTGATATAAACAGGATCACCTAGCGCAATTTTCTCGAGAGCAACTGGTTTCTCTTCTGCAACTGATGCGACATCTTTTTGCTGGAAAAGGCGCGCCCAGTTCTCATCGGCTTCCTTCGCAGCAGCCTCAGAATGAAATCCGGCAACAATCGTCCGCGCAAGCATCTTCTTCGCTTCCATCGGATGCAGCGCGCCGCTGGCTACGTCGGCCTGCATCTTGTCGATCTCCGACTGGCGCAGGTCGGTGAGCAGCGTCCAGTAGCGCCACATCAGCTCGTCGTTGATGGACATGAGCTTGCCGTACATCTCCTGCGGCGGCTCGTGGATGCCGATGGCGTTGTTGAGCGACTTCGACATCTTCTGTACGCCGTCGGTGCCTTCGATGATCGGCGTCATCAGTACGATCTGCGAGGGCTGGTCGTAGTGGCGCTGCAGTTCGCGGCCTATGAGCAGGTTGAACTTCTGGTCGGTGCCTCCCAGTTCGACATCGGCCTTCAGCGCGACGGAATCGTAGCCCTGCGCCAGCGGATAGAGCATTTCATGCAGCGAGATCGGCTTCTCTTCCTGAAAGCGCTTGTGGAACTCGTCGCGCTCCAGCATCTGCGAGACGGTGAACTTGGCGGCAAGGCGGATGATGCCCTCGAAGCCGAGCTTGTCCAGCCACTCGGAGTTGAAGCGGACTTCTGTCTTGTCGCGGTCGAGGATGCGGAAGACCTGATTGGTGTAGGTCCTGGCGTTCTCGTCAATCTGCTCGCGGGTCAGGGGCTTGCGCGTGACGGAGCGGCCCGTCGGGTCGCCGATGAGCGAAGTGAAATCGCCGACGAGGAAGATGACCTGATGGCCGAGGTCCTGAAAGTGCTTGAGCTTGCGCATCAGGACGGTGTGGCCGAGGTGCAGGTCGGGCGCCGTCGGGTCGAATCCAGCTTTGACGCGCAAAGGCACGCCGGTTTGCCGCGACTTCTCCAGGCGCTCGCGCAGGTCGGATACGCGGATGATCTCTGCCGCTCCTTTTTGGAGCAGGTCTAATTGCTCGTCGACGGGAAGAAAATTGGCCATTGTTATTAGCAGTATAGAAGCTGCGAAGCTGTCAGCGCGGCTGGCGCCGCAAGCGAGTCAGCAAGTCAGACATAATGGTGAGCTATGGATGTCGAACGAGTGCGCGAATTTCTGCTGAGGCTGCCGCATGTCGAAGAGACGATGCAGTGGGGCGACAACCTTGTCTTCTGGGCCGGAGACAAGGCGATTGGTGGCAAGATGTTTGCGCTGGCGAGTCTCGACGGCACAGGCAAGGGCGTGCTGTCGTTTCATGCCGGCGCCGATCGATATAACGAGCTATTGGAGAATGAGGGCGTCATTCCTGCTCCGTATATGGCGCGGATTTTCTGGATTTGTCTGGAGCGATGGGACGCGCTGCCGCAGCGCGAGCTGGAAAACTTGCTGACGCGCGCCTATGAGCTTGTGTTTGCCAGGCTGCCCAGGCGCACGAAAGATGTTCTGGCCATGCCGGCAGCGCAGCGGCGGAAGTTGATCGCGGAGAGACGGAAGCTGCTGGCCTCGCAGAAGAAGCGGCGTTGAGTTTTGTGGTCATGCTCAATGACGGGCGAGATTTTGCTTTCCCACCCTGTCGCAAAGTGCGCGACAGGATGGGGCACTCGTTTGCGTGCCGATCCCTGGCGAAAAGCAGATCCTTTCCCTTGGCGCAGCTCAGGGTCAAGATGACAGCTTTGCCGCGAAAAGACCCGATGCTAAGCCCGCGCTTCAAAGACCATATTGAATGGCGTCTCCGTCGCGCGGCGGAAGTGCGTGAAGCCTCCTGCGGTGACGACATCGCGAATGCGCTTTTCTCCGGCCTGCGCGCCTAATCCGAGGCCAACCTCCTGCGAGCGCGATGACGGCACGCAGAAGACGGTGGAGGCGGAGTAGTAGATCCGGCCGATGGGGTTCAGGTTGGAAGCGATGTCGTCGCCAGCGATCGGCTCGACGATCATCCAGGTGCCGTTGCTGGCCAGGGACTGGCGCACGTGGGCTGCGGCCCCGGCGGGATCGCCCATGTCGTGCAGGCAATCGAAGCAGGCGACGAAGTCATAGTCTTTTCCCGGGAAAGACTTTGCGGGTGCTAGGTCGAAGTGAACGCGGTCTTCGCAGCCGGCAGCCTTGGCTTTTTTTCCAGCCTGCTCGATCGATGCGTCGTGGTAGTCGAAGCCGTAGAACTCGGAATTGGGGTAAGTCTGCGCCATAAGCAGGGTGGACGCGCCGTGGCCGCAGCCAATGTCAGCTACGCGGGCACCAGCCTTGAGCTTCGCTTCAACACCTTCGAGGGCGGGAATCCAGCTGGTGGTGAGGTTGGCGAGATAGCTGGGGCGGAAGAAACGCTCGCAGCCCTCGAAGAGACCTTTTTCGTGCTCGTGCCAGCCGAAGCCTTTGCCGGTGCGGAAGACCTCAGTCAGTTTCTCTTCGTCTTTCATGCACGATGCGAGCATGTGATAGAAGCCGGGCAGGTGCACGGCGGTATCGTCCTGCGCGAGGGCGAAGGACTGCTCCGGTGTCATGTGATACGTGTCTGTTGCGGGATCGTACTCGACATATTTGCCGGCGGCGTTGGCGTTGAGCCACTCACGCACATAGCGTTCGTTGGTGCCGGTGCGGCTGGCGAGTTCCGGGGCGCTCACCGGCAGACAGTCGCTCATAGCGCGATAGAGACCAAGACGGTCTCCGATAATAATGAGAGCCGAGTGTATGGCGGCGCCCATATCGCCAACGGCCTGGTGAAGAAGCTGGTTGAGCTTGTCGGGATCGAGGGGACGAACGGATGGAACCGCAGTGGACATGGAAAACACCCTCCTTGTTCGGAAAAGCCATGGACTGGGGGACGGAGCAGATCGAGCAGGCTTTTGGGCCACAGGGGACGATAGAACCGGCCATGGCGCGAGCATGCACATCATAGCGATCGGCGAGACTCTATCGCAACTGTTTGTTTCGAGATTCTTGATTGCTTTCGCAGGCTCGGTTAGGGTCGAGAACATGAGCGGAGTGTCGCTGTCGCTGGATGGGAAGGTCGCGCTGATCACCGGGGGTTCGCGCGGTATTGGCGCGGAGTGCGTGCGGCTGTTTCGTGGCGCGGGCGCAAGAGTTGCGTTCAATTATCGTTCTGCACGCGCGCAGGCCGAGGCGCTGGTTCGAGAGTGTGGCGGGAGCGAAGATTGCGTTGCCATCGAGCAGGAGCTGGCGTCTGCAGACGATGGGCGCACGCTGGTTGCCGCGGCGGTTGGAGCGTTTGGCCGGCTGGATTGCCTGGTTGTGAATCACGGCATCTGGCCGCCCGAGGACGCGCCAATCGCCACCATGAGCGAGGCGCAGTGGCGACAGACGCTGGGAGTGAACCTCGACAGCGTTTTTGGGCTGGCGCAGGCGGCGGTGGGGCAGATGCAGAAGCAGGGGCGTCTCGAAGATGGCGCGGCGGGGCATATTGTGCTGGTAAGCTCGACTGCGGGGCAGCGCGGCGAGGCCTTCCATGCCGACTATGCGGTGACGAAGGGCGCGCTGATCAGTCTTACCAAGAGTCTGTCGAGCGAGTTGGCGGGCGAGGGGGTTTATGTGAACTGCGTGGCTCCGGGATGGGTGGCGACGGAGATGTCCGCGCCTGCGCTGAACGATCCGGCGACCAGAGAGAAGATTTACAGCACGATTCCATTGCGGCGCGTGGCGACTCCACGCGAGATTGCCGGGCCGATTCTGTTCCTCTGCACGCCGTTTGCTGGCTTTATGAGCGGCGAGATCGTCAACGTGAACGGCGGCGCGGTTCTGGTGGGATGACGATGAAAACCAATACCTCACAGGTTAAAGCCCCATCGCATGCCTTGGCCTTCGTGCGAGGGCTGAAGCCCTCGCCTGCCTTGATTTACTCAGTTCTGGCGCTGATAGTGTGCGCCGCATTTTTCCAGCACGTTGGCAAGGCACAGGCCAACACGCAGGACGCCAATTCCCAAAAAGCCCGTGCGGCGCTCGATGCGATGGTGCAGGCGCTGGGCGGGGATCGCTGGCTCAATCTGCAGAACAGTTATATTGAAGGGCGCACGTCCGGGTTTTATCAGGGCAAGCCTACGGGGGCGATTGGGAATTTCTACTGGTGGCACGTCTTTCCCGACAAAGACCGCGTTAACCTGACGAAGAAGGGGGACGTGGTGGACATATTTCTCGGCAACCAGGGGTGTGAGATCACCTACCGCGGCAAGCGGCCCATTCCGAAAGACCAGTTGGACGAGTTTCTGCGCCGGCGCGACCACTCCATTGAGACCGCGGTGAAGGTCTGGATGAAAGACCCGAAGACAATGCTGCTCTTCGACGGTCAGTCGCTGGCGGAGCGGCATCTGGCCGACCAGGTGACGCTTATCTCAGCGACGAATGACTCGATCACCATCCAGATGGATGCGGAGACGCATCTGCCGCTGCGACGGACCTTCCAGTGGCGCGACCCGGTCTACAAGGACAAGAACGAAGACGTGGAAGAGTACGACGATTACCACACGATCGACGGAATTCCCACGCCGTTTGCCATCACTCGATTTCACAACGGCGACATGACCAATCAGCGATTCGTTTATAAGGCCGCGTATAACGTGGAGCTTCCTGAGAATGCGTTTGATGTGGATGCCACGGCGGCGAAGATCAAGAAATAACAGGACTTCCTACCCTGCGCTGCGCTCAGGATGGGGCACCCTGGGTTATCTGTGGAACTGCCCCGCTCAAGCCAAAAGAGGGCTTGAATGGGCCACCCACCCGTTCGATTACGAGTGCTGCAGCGCTTTGTGTTCGATGCTGGCGGCGAAGAGTGGCGTTTCGCGGCGGTTGTGATCGCCTCCATCGCGCTGGCGGGCAGCGGCGGGTGCGGCGGTTCGGGGTGAAGGTGTCTGAGGTTGAGACCATGCGGCAGAGCGTCGGCGTGGCGACTTCTGCAACGTAGTGCTGGATCATGAGCGTCTTGCCGATCATTTCCACATTTATGGACATACGCGTTCCGCTGTCGGTAGAGGTCGTGCCGCAGGAGATGTGATCGGGCGGACAACAGCGCTGGTATTCGGCTTCGGGCAGGCTAAAGAGCCAGGCCGCGATATCGACCTTTTCGATCGGAGCGTTGATGACGTGCGACTAGGCGGAACTGGACAGCTGCTTGTCCTGCAGGATTACATCGGCCATGTAGTGTTGCCTCCTTGAGGGTTGAGGAATGCCCTAAAGATAAGTCTTTCTGCGAGCCAATTGTAGGCTCGGGCTTTCCGCGATTGAAGACATAGATGAAAGAGATTGCTCTGCCGATTCACGATTACCCTCTGCGCCAGAAACCTCGCATATAATTTGTGGGGCAATCCTGCGTCCTTCTCACGCCGGGAAATCTATGAACAAGATTCAGAAGATCGTGTTCCCCATCGACTTTACGCACCGATCGATAAAAGGTGCGTTGCACGTCTCAACCTGGGCCAGGAAGTTTGAGGCGGAAGTGATTGCGGTGCATTTCGTCGATCCTGAAGACCACTATGCTCTGGCTCCGCCTGATAATCTACGCTTTTTGACGGACCTTCCCGTTTTGACAGAGAAGGCAACGGACGACCTCGGCTTCTTCTGCGAGCGAAATCTGGCATCCTGCAAGGTGCGGCAAATTGTCAGAATGGGAGAGAAAGCAATTGGAGTTTGCGGCCTGACACGGGACGAGAACGCTGATCTGCTGATGATCCCGCGCGATCATCAGCCATGGGTGGAGCGTTTCACGACCGACTCGTTTACCGCAAAAATGCTGAATGAGTGTCCCGTTCCCGTCTGGACCTCTGAGCACCTGGAGGATGATCCGAGTCTGAGTATCACGCACATTTTATGTGCGGTGCATGTGGAAGACAGCGTTTCACTGGATGCCGCGAATGAGCGGCTGATGCAAGCGGTGCGGACTGTGGCTTCTAAGTTTGGCGCGCGTGTGACCTGCCTCTATGTTGGAGAGCACGGTTCCAATTTTCTTCAGTCGGGTTCCAAATTCGCTGCGTCGATTTCTGAGCGGCTGGAAAAGATTCATCACGCGATGGAGGACATCTCGGACTTTGAGGTGGAGTCGGGGGGCATTGCTAGGGCGATCCATCGAGTGGCGGTGGAGAAGTCTGCGGATTTGATTATGACGGGACGCTCACGCCCGGGAACGATTTCGCTGGGTGTCCAAACGAATATTTTGATCATTGATCATAATGGGCCTTGTCCGGTTTTGAGTGTGTTGTAGGGGTTTTCGTTTGGCGTTGATTTTCCAGCCGGCCCGCGGCTGAAGCCCGGTGCTTCTACCCGGAAGCCCTGTCGGGTTTGGAATTCAAGGCCTCGTTGAGACTTGGAGAAACTACCCCACTCAAGCCAAAAGATGGCTTGAATGGGGCACCCGCGAGGCGTGATTCACCCGGCGTTACCGCACAGTTCAGGAATTCAGTCGGCGATAGTCGGCTGAATCCAGTTCCTGAAGCTTGCCGTTCCACCAGGCAAGTTCAGCGCGTATATCAGAGTATGCGGGATGAGTCGCCGGCACCTCGCGCAGCGCAGATCGCAATTGAACTACACACTCGGCGGCACTTTGCGCATCGACGAGTCCGTCGGCTGCTGCGGAGGAAGGCTCATTCACGAAGAGCTTGTGGCTATCCTGGCACATATGAAGTGACAGCAGATCGGCCTCGGTGACGGTGCGCAGGTAGGCAGCGCCTTTCTCGGGGCTGGCCGGCGAAAAAGGCTTGATTTGAGCAGCGGCGGTCAGATCCGCAGCGCGCTGGTTGTGATTTGCGATCTCCTCTGCCCGGGAGGTCTCATGGCGGGCAAAACAGATCGTGCCGACTAGAAGAGTCGAAAACATCAGAGCAAGGATGGCGCGTTTCACTTTTAGCAAAATTTCCTGACTGGGACGGGATTTCGTTCCGTGGTCGAGCGGGGCCTGGAGCCGACTTGCGAATCTGTTGGGAGGAACGAAGAATTGCATTAAGGATACCGGGTTTCTTCTGGAAAACATAGAAAAAAGTTTCTTCAGGGCTTTAAAAGATGTGCTTGATTCCCTTGCCGATGCCTGTGGCGATTTTCGCGGTTCCTTTGGTTGTGCCGACGGCGACATTCTTGCCTGCGGAGACGCCACCTTTTCCGACGGAGGCTGCCGCATCAATGGGATGCAGCGTGACGAGGTCTACGGCGCCCTTTCCGGTACCTGCGGCCAGGCTGCCGGCGCCCTTGGCTGCTCCTTTGCCGATGTCTCCGCTGCCACTCGCGACCTCGCCGCCGGCGCTGCGGCTCTTTTTCTGATTGTGGTCAGAGTTGGGTTGGCTCTGGCCGGGCAGAGCTGTCCCAAGCGCGAATAGCATGCATGTGATGAGTCCAAGTCTGGCCTTCACGGTTGGGCCTCGCTGCTTCTATGATGATTCAGACCCCGGATAAAAGAAATTGTCTCGTCTTAACGTGAAGAAAGCCCCGGGGCTTCTACCCGGAAGCCCGGTCGGGCTTGGGATTCTTGGTTTCTTTGAGAGCTGGCACTACTCCACTCAAGCCAAAAGAGGGCTTGAATGGGTCACCCGCCACCCGCCCCGCGCTAATCAGAAAGCCTGCTTTTTTCAGTCTTCTTCAGTCTTGGATCGGCTGCCAGTGTCATATTTCGCAGTGCGGCGAACTCTGATTCTCCTTTGCGAAGGGGTGTGAAATCAGTCGTCATGTAGTCGAAGCCGAGTTCAGCGTCCACATAATTGGCGAATGAGGGCAATGGTTTATCTGCTGTTGAATTAGGATGTCTTTCAGAGATGCGTTGCAGCGCAATTGGGGCTTCGCGCGGGTCGTATCCGGCGGTCACGACATAACGCAGGCCGACCAGATATTCGTGTTCCCTCAGCGGAGTCCAATAGCCTGCGGAGAATGCGCTGTTAATTGCAACATCGCCAAGGATACCGACTGCAGGGAAGGCAGCAATCTCGGTTACTTCTTGCACATGCTTGTGAGTGCGACTGCGATAAACGTCTTTTCGAAGCGCTCCTACAATATCAGCGGAGAGCAAGCAGGCCAGTTGCGCTTCATTCTGAAGCTTTGTGATGAGCTGAGATGGAATGAGAACCGTCCCTGCGTCATTGGACAGAGTTCTGTCGAGGTTCTTTGATTTTTCCAGAACGAAAAACCGGAAATGGATCTTGGCGGGGTCTGAGTCAGGAAGCTCTCGTTGCCATGCTGGAACAAGTTTCTGGCCGAATGCGTTGATTGCGTCCTGTAACTTGCGATCGGGAAGAATGCGGTAATTTTGCAGGAAGAAATGCACTTTGCCGGGTTGCTTTTTGTCGTAGTCAGGCAATTCAATTTTGAAGTCGTTTGTATTCCGAAAATCCTGCTCGTCGGCAACGTTCCCGTCGACGATGAAATTCAATTGCGTTCCAAGAAGGCTCCCATCCGGCTGCCTGTCAGCTTTATACGCAATCCACAAATTTGGATTCCAGGCATTCGGGTTGGTTGTGCCAGGCGGCAGACTGGTCTTTGTCTTTGGAGTGACGGCGAGTTCGTAGCCGTCGGCGTAGACGGTACCGTGCCATCCCATTCCGTCTCTGGACAATGCAGGCGCACGGTCTGCAAGACCTAGTCCGGAGATGTGAGCAAGTGAGCCGCTTTCGATGATGGTGATACTTTTGGCGGTGATGATGTGTGTCTGTTTGTCCTCCACACCACTGACCCAAACAGGCATTCCCACAGAGATTGCATAGAGCTGGAAAATACGCTCCTCATCCGATGGGCTTGGAGTCCCTGTAATGAGGCCTGTGGATGGTGTGGCTAAAACCTGCTGTTGATTCAGCCGGAACGAAGATGGCGGATCAATGTGAGTAATGTATCCACCTCGCTGAACGTGAGATTGCGCGTGGGTGGAGCTGGGAATCGAAAATACAGACAGGCAGAGGAAAATCCACAGAGATGAGCGAACCATTGGCGATAAGTTTTCAGGCGATCCGATTGAATTGGTGAGGCTTCGGCCATATTACGGGGATCGTGGGTAACTTGCCACCAGTTTTTGCGTAGTCAGGATGGCATCGGCTTGGGGAGATTTGCGGTTCCCACCCTTGCTCTGCAAGGATGGGGTACCCCTTTTCGGTGCCACTGCTGACAAAAAGCAGATCCTTCGACTGCGCGCTGCGCTCAGGATGACAATCTTTTGGGGTGGGCTTTCGTTTTGGGTGAGTGCTTTGCTCGCAGCGTAAACTCCCCCCTTGTCCAAACCGTCTATTCCTTTGCATGGAACAGATAGCAGCGAGTGAGCTGACGGCCCCTGCGCGCGAGCAGGCGGTGCTTGATCTTGCCGATTTCGACGAGGTGGTCCGGTTGTATCGGCCGCGGGTCTTCCGGTTTCTGCTGGCGTCGTTGCGCGACCGCGATGTGGCGGAGAACCTGACGCAGGATTGCTTTCTGAAGGCTTATGTGGGGCGGGCGCATTTTCGCGGCGACTCCAGTTTGAGTACGTGGCTGATGAAGATTGCCATGAACCTGGTGCGCGACCATCTGCGCAGCAAGCGGATGCGCTTCTGGACCAAGACGCGGGAGACGGCGCTCGATCCGATCGACGTGAGCGACTGGGTTCCGGATGGGCGGAGTTCTCCGGAGGCCGAGCTGATTGCGCGGACGCAGGTGGCGCATGTGTGGCAGGCGGTGAGCGCGCTTCCGGCAAAGCAGCGGAGCGTATTTGTTCTGCGCTTTGTGGAAGAGATGGAACTGAAGGAGATTGCCGAACTGACGGGGATGAATCCGAGCACGGTGAAAACGCATCTTTACCGCGCGCTGGCGGCGGTGCGGGCGAGCGTGATGGAGAGATCATGCTGATCGAAGCGAACAGCAGATCCTTCGCTCCGCTCAGGACGACAACCCTTATGACAGATACGCGAGAACGGAATTGGCTCATTAGGGTGGGAGGTAAATCATGACCAGGGAGACGACAAACCGGGGAGTGCAGGAGATGTATCCGGAGAGCGACGCGGCCACCAAGCGCGAGCTCGAAGGGCTGGCGAATTCGATCAGCCAGTTTCGGGCGGCGGTCCATCATATCGCCGGGCAGCAGAAAGAGCCGGCGCAGGCGGCGTGGCAGATGGACCTGGCACGGGAACGCCGCCGGAACGCTCAACGGCGCATCTTATTGGAGTGGGCAGTTGCCGCTACGGCTGCGATGGTGCTGGGGATTGCGGCGCTGGGGCCGGCCGTCGGCTCCTACCGGAACCATGAGGCGCAGTTGCGGGCGCAGCATCAGGAGCAGATTTTGAAGCAGCGGGAAGCGGATACGGCGCTGCTCGATCAGGTGGCGAATGAGTTATCCGTGGCGGTGCCGGATTCGATGCAGCCGCTGGCGGAGATGGACGCGGATTATGCAAGTTATCAGACAACGGGGAAAACGGAGAAGAAGAATGGGAGAAACTAAGCGATTCTTGGGATTGGCGCTGGTTTTGGGCACATGCCTTGGTGGTCTCGGTCTGGAAGCGCGGGCCGTGGCCCAGGATTGGCGGCCGGGACCGCCTCCGATGGAGCGGGCTTTTGGCGGAAGGATGCATGGGCGGTGGTGGGACGATCCGAAGCTGGCGCAGCAGATCGGGCTGACGGCAGACCAGCAGAAGAAGATGGACGACATCATGCAACAGCATCGGCTGAAGCTGATTGACCTGAACGCGGCGCTGCAGAAGCAGGAAACCATCATGCAGCCGCTGATGGAAGCCGAGCAGCCGGATGAGGGCAAGATTCTGGCGCAGATCGACGCCATTGCGCAGGCGCGGGCCGAGCTGGAAAAGGCGAATGCGCGGATGCTGCTGGGGATTCGGCAGGTGCTGACACCGGAGCAGTGGACGAAGCTGAAGGCTCTGCGCCAGGAGAAACAGCAGGAGTGGGGCCGCGATGGGCGCGGGATGCGGCGTGGACCGGGCGGACCTCCGGATGGCGGTGGTCCAGGACCGCAGGGAGCACCTGCACCTCCTCCGCCGCAGATGCAGTAGGTCTTGTTGGTGTGGGAAAAGGAGCGGCTTGGGCCGCTCCTTTTTTCGTGTGCGCCCAGCATGGGCGCGCTCTTGCGGGTGTAAGTCCCGCCGTAAGCAGGTCACAGCGAGCGAAGCGAAGCGCAACTGCATGAGGGTGACCGAGTGTGGGGAGGAAGCGTAGAGCGAAGCTGCGGGCCGATGAACAAGAATCGGATACAAGGCGCTGCCGAGCAGGGCGAGCGGGCACGTGACCGCGAAGCTCTCGTGACCAAAGGGAAGCGGCGTAGATCCGGCGGTCGTGCAGTGAAGGAGTGCGTTCTTACCTGGGGAGATCTCGCGTTGTGCCTGAAAGGGCGACGGTGTTGAGCCGGAGCGAGAAGTCAGCAGAGGTCGAATTAGGTCGCTGCGGCGACTGAAGGACCAAACGGGAAGGAGTGTTCGACGGCATGACGATGCGCAGGGTACAGCGTCAGATGTCCGCCTTGGCGGAGCGGTCTGGAGTAGGTCAGGGTGAAGCCTTTTCTGATCCAGTCAGCGACGAAACCACGCGCCCGCGACATGAAGCGAAGAGCACGGGGCCAGGGCTGCTGGTAGCGGCACTGGCAAGAGAGAACATGCAGCAGGCATGGAAACGGGTGCGGTCCAACAAGGGTGCAGCGGGTATCGACGGGCTGGATATCGACCAGACCGCCGACCGGTTGCGCAGCGGGTGGCCCGTGATCCGGGAACAACTGTTGTCTGGCACGTACCGGCCTCAGCCGGTGCGTCGGGTAACGATCCCTAAGCCGGAGGGAGGCGAGCGCGAGCTTGGCATCCCGACGGTGACAGATCGGCTCATCCAGCAGGCGCTGCTTCAGGTGTTGCAGCCGATCCTTGATCCGACGTTCAGCCCCCATAGCTATGGCTTCCGGCCGGGCCGGAGCGCACAGCAGGCCGTTCAAGCGGCGCAAGCTTATGTGCAGTCGGGCCGGCGGGTGGTGGTGGATGTGGACCTGGAGAAGTTCTTCGATCGAGTAAATCACGACATCCTTATCGATCGCGTGCAGAAACGGATCGGAGATGCCGGAATGATCCGGTTGATCCGCGCTTATCTGAATAGCGGGATCATGATGGATGGTGTGGTTCAGGAGCGTGTGATGGGGACGCCGCAAGGCGGCCCGCTATCGCCGCTGCTGGCCAATGCGCTGCTCGACGAAGTGGACAAGGAACTGGAATGGAGAGGCCACTGCTTGGTGCGCTACGCCGACGATGCGAATGTCTATGTTCGCAGCCATCGTGCGGGCAACCGGGTGATGGCCCTGCTGCTGCGGCTCTATGGCAAACTGCGTCTTAAGGTGAATACGACCAAGAGCGCGGTGGCCAGTGTGTTCCAGCGCAAGTTCCTGGGTTACAGCTTCTGGGCGGCTCCCGGCGGCGCAATCAAACGCCGGGTGGCCGACAAGCCTATAGCAGTGTTCAAGCAGCGTGTCCGACGACTGACTCGTCGTTCGGGTGGACGCAGCCTCGAGGAAGTGGTTAGACAGCTGCGAGTCTATGTGTTGGGATGGAAAGCTTACTTCCGGCTGGCGCAAACTCCACAGGTCTGGCGCGAGCTGGACAAGTGGATGCGGCATCGGATGCGGGCGATCCAACTCAAGCACTGGAAACGCGCCCAAACCATCTACCCGGAACTGCTGGCCCGCAAAGCATCTCCCGATGTAGCTGCACAGGTGGCGGCTAACGCTCGTCGTTGGTGGCGCAACAGCGGGATGCTTTTGAACTCTGTACTGAATCTTGCTTGGGCGGACAGGTTGGGCATACCCCGTCTCTGTTAACCTCAACTTCTCGAACCGCCCGGTGCGGACCCGCATGCCGGGTGGTGTGGCAGGGGAGAGCGGGTGACCGCTCCCCCTATGCCGATTCTGATGTGGTTCCCACCCTTTCGCAAAAAAGCGCGAAAGAATCGGGCACCCTTTTCTTGCTGTTGCGGAGAAAAAGCAGGTCCTTCGCTTCGCTCAGGATGACAACTTTATTGCAGGTTTTTTGCAAGCATAGATTGGCGATCGAAGGGAGCGTGTGCCTGGACGGCCAGTCCCGTTTCGCCGGATGCGAAGTCCCCTTTATAATCGCTCCTGCAGATTATGGAGAACTCAACCCACGCTCCGGAGTCTCGCCTGGTGATGGATATTTCCGACATCATGGCGATTTTGCCGCATCGTTACCCGTTTCTTCTCATCGATCGCGTGATCGAGATGGAGCGAAAGAAGCGGATTGTTGCCATCAAGAATGTGACCATCAATGAGTCGTTCTTTCAGGGGCATTTCCCCGACTACCCGATTATGCCGGGCGTGCTGGTGATTGAAGCCATGGCGCAGGCCGGCGGTGCGCTGTTGTTGACCGAGATTCCGGATCGCGACAGCAAGCTGATGGTATTTACCGGGATCGAGCGCGCCAAGTTCCGGCGGCCAGTGGTTCCGGGGGATCAGCTGCGGGTCGAGATCAATGTGCTGCAGTGGAAGACGCGGGCTGTGCGCCTGGAAGGGCTGGCGACAGTGGATGGCAAGCTGGCCTGCGAGGGGACGGTGATGTGCCAGCTGGTTCCGCGCCGCAGGCAGGAGGCGCAAACAGAGGCGCCTGCGCCGGCAGCGGTGACGGAAGAGTGAGTATTCATCCAACGGCCATTGTTGCGGCTGGCGCTGTGATTCCGGAGTCTTGTACTGTTGGGCCGTATTGCACGGTTGGTTCTGACATTGTCCTGGGCGAGGAGTGCGAGTTGATTTCGCATGTGGTGCTCGATGGGCGGCTGACGGTCGGGGTGCGGAACAAGTTTTATTCCTTTGCCTGCGTGGGGGTTGCGCCGCAGGACCTGAAATACAAGGGCGAGCCTACGGGCGCGGTGCTGGGCGATGACAATGTTATCCGCGAATGCGTGACGATTTCGCGCGGCACGGCGGGTGGGGGCGGCACGACGCGCGTGGGCAGCGGCTGCCTCATCATGGCGTACACGCATATCGGGCATGACAGCGTGATCGGCGATGGCTGCATTCTGGCGAATGCGGCTACGCTGGCGGGGCACGTGATCGTCGAAGACTATGCGACGGTTGGGGCGCTGAACCAGGTGCATCAGTACTGTCGGATCGGCAAATATGCTTATACGGGCGGCGGGACGACGGTTACGCAGGATGTGCTGCCGTTTTCGCTCACGTCGGCTAAGCGCGAGACGCATGCTTATGGACTGAATAAGGTGGGGCTGGAGCGGCGCGGGTTTGACCCTCCACGGTTGCGGGCACTGCAGAACGCCTATCGGTATCTGCTGGCGGCGAAGATGAATACTTCGCAGGCTTTGGAAAAGCTGAAGAGTGAGGGGATTGCCACGGAGGATGTGGCGTATCTGGTGGAGTTTGTCGAGACATCGGAGCGCGGAGTGTTGAAGTAGGTTGTCCTGCTCTCTATTTTGGCATGGAGTCCCTTTCAACTCCGAGTTGTGTGGTTGAAGACTTTAGAGAATCGGTGCTATCGGAGCATCGCATGGATTCTTCGCGCGGATTACGCGCTCAGAATGACATCGCATCTTTAGGACGGGATTCTGATTTGAGCAAGCTGGGGCTGATTGCAGGCAATGGGCGGTTTCCTTTTTTGCTGCTGGAGGCGGCTCGGGCGCATGGGCTTGAGATTGTTGTCGCGGCGATCAAGGAAGAGGCCGATCCGGAGATGGATGAGCGCGCTGCGGCTGATGCCTGTGTCCGCGTGTACTGGCTTTCGCTGGGCGAGCTGTCGAAGCTGATCGAGACGTTCCAGAAAGAAGATGTGACGCGCGCGGTGATGGCCGGACAGGTGAAGCATAAGCAGATTTTTTCGAGCATCCGGCCGGACTGGCGGCTGGCGAAGCTGCTGCTTTCGCTGCGCACCAAGAACACGGACATGCTGCTGGGGGCGATTGCCAAGGTTCTGGGCGACGAGGGTATCGAGTTGATTTCGTCTACTGCGTATCTGGAACCGCTGCTGGCTAAGGCTGGAGTGCTGACGGCGCGTGCGCCTTCCGAGCAGGAGCAGAGCGATATCGCTTATGGGCGCGAGGTGGGGCTGGCCGTTGCTGGATACGACATCGGGCAGACGGTTGTGATTGCCAGCCAGGCATGTGTTGCTGTCGAGGCGATGGAAGGTACGGATGCCGCGATTGAGCGCGCGGGCGCGATCATGAAGACGATGGCGGCCGATGGCGACGCTTCGACGTTCGACCGCAGCCTGACAATCGTGAAGGTCGCGAAGCCGAAGCAGGACATGCGCTTCGATGTTCCGGTGATCGGGTTGAAGACGATTGAAGCGATGGAGCACGCGCAGGCGACCTGTCTGGCAATTGAGGCGGGGCGCACGCTGATTTTTGATCGGGACACAGTGCTTTTGCGCGCCAACTTGGCAAATATTGCGATTGTGGCGGTGGAACAGGGATAATGAGGATGCCCGCAAAGGAGGGCTCTCCGCCGTGTCAAAGATTTGGATTGTATTGATTGCAGCCGTCGTCGTTATCGGTGCAGGCATCTTCGCATTCCGCGGCTTTGCTGCCGACGAGTCGGCGATGCCGCAGGTGGGCCAGCAGGCACCCAACTTCACGTTGAACTCGCAGGAAGGCAAGCCGGTCAGCCTGGATAGTTTTCGCGGCAAGTGGGTGGTGCTCTATTTCTACCCGAAGGACATGACCACTGGCTGCACGATTGAAGCCCATAATTTCCAGCGCGACCAGGACAAGTTCGTGAAGGCGAATGCCGTGATCCTGGGTGTGAGCGTGGACTCGGTGGATAGCCACAAGCAGTTCTGCGCGAAGGATGGCCTCAACTTCACTCTGCTGAGCGACCAGGACAAGAAGGTTGTCGCGGAATATGGTTCTCTGGGCAACTATGCCGGATTCAAGATTGCAAACCGG
>Ga0335072_10005262_pt1 | contig 19064 bp, 9 predicted proteins | sample Lox_Sample_21_FD_206725 | JGI IMG/M metagenome (GOLD analysis project Ga0335072, IMG submission 206725) | Soil microbial communities from Loxahatchee National Wildlife Refuge, Florida, United States - Lox_Sample_2.1 | ecosystem: Environmental > Terrestrial > Soil > Wetlands | place: USA: Florida...
TCTGCCACGGCCCCCGAAGCAGGCGCGTTGAGGATGAGCTCGATAGGGAAGGCACGGGCGGCCGTTCAATCCAACGCTCCCACGCCGAGCATCGCGCTCGCCGTCCTCGCGATTGCGAGCCTCTGCGGCCCCGCGCGGGCAGCGACCACCGGCGCCGAGCTGCCGGCCAACGTGAATGCCGTGCGGCTCCTCAACGCCAATGCCGAGCCGGGCGAGTGGATGGCGGTCGGGCGCACGTACGATGAGCAGCGCTTCAGCCCGCTCACCCAGATCAACACCGACAACGTCGGTAAGCTCGGTCTCGCGTGGTATGCCGACTTCGACAGCAACCGCGGCCAGGAGGCGACCCCGCTCGAGATCGACGGTGTCCTCTACGTCTCCACGGCCTGGAGCAAGGTGAAGGCCTACGACGCGGAGAGCGGCCGGCTCCTGTGGGCCTTCGATCCAAAGGTGCCCGGTGAATTCGCCGGTCGCGGGTGCTGCGACGTGGTCAACCGCGGCCTCGCCGCCTGGCACGGCAGGATCTACGTCGCAACGTACGACGGCAGACTCATTGCCCTCGATGCGCGCAACGGCCACGTCCTCTGGCATGTGCTCACGATCGACCACAGCAAGCCGGTCACCAGCACCGGTGCGCCGCGCGTCGTCAAGGGGCGGGTGCTCATCGGCAATTCCGGCGGCGAGTTCGGGGTGCGCGGCTACATCTCCGCCTACGATGCGGAGACCGGTCACCTTGATTGGCGCTTCTATACCGTTCCCGGTAATCCCGCGAACGGCTTCGAGCGGCCGATTCTCAAGACCGCGGCGCGCACCTGGCACGGCGATTTCTGGAAGCTCGGGGGAGGAGGCACCGTCTGGGACGCCATCGTCTACGACCCCGGCCTCAATCTTGTCTACTTCGGCACGGGCAATGGAACGCCGTGGAATCGCCGCTACCGCGGCTCCGGGGGCGGCGACAATCTCTTCGTCGCCTCGGTCATCGCGGTCAACGCCGATACCGGCGCCTACGTGTGGCATTACCAGGAGACACCGGGCGACGAGTGGGACTACGACGCGACCACACCGCTCATGCTGGCAACGCTCAAGATCGACGGCCGAGCACGCCGCGTGCTCATGCAGGCCTCGAAGAACGGATTTTTCTACGTGCTCGACGCGACGACCGGCACCGTCATCTCGGCGAAGCCGTTCGTCACGGTCAGCTGGGCGCGCGGCATCGATCCGGAGACCGGCCGTCCGATATTCAATCCCGAAGCCCGCTACGACCTGACCGGCAAGGTCGCTGTCGTGCAGCCGGGCGGGCAGGGCGCGCACGCCTGGCATCCGTTCTCCTATGATCCGCAGACCGGGCTCGTCTACTTCTCCGCGATCGAGACGAGCGGCACCATGAAGAGCGCGGCCCACTTCACGCCCGTACCGATGGGTGCGAACATCGGGCTCGACTTCCAGATGCCGTCGGACCGGGCGCGAGCGGCGCCGTCGCGTCCGCGCAGCCGGCTCGTCGCATGGGATCCGGTCGCGCAGCGCGCGGTGTGGCAGACGGGACTGCTTGGGCATATCGGCGCCGGCGTCCTCACCACCGGTGGAGGGCTCGTCTTCCAGGGCACGACGGACGGCGAGTTCGTCGCGTACCGCGCGACCGATGGGAGGCCGCTCTGGTCGATGCCGGTGCAGACGGGCGTCGTCGCCGCGCCCGCCACCTTCGAGCGCGACGGGGTGCAGTACATCGCCGAGGAGGTCGGCTACGGGCTCGCCGCGTACGGCGTCAGCAATCAGTCGCGGCTGCTCGTCTTCAAGCTCGGCGGCAACGCCATGCTGCCGCCGGCACCGCCGCCGCCGCCGCCTCCCGTGCTCGATCCGCCGCCCTCGACCGCCTCCCAGGCGACGATCGAGCAGGGTCACGTTCAATTCGCGGGCCACTGCGCGACGTGCCACGAGCCGATCGCGGCCAATCGCGAGGTCTTTCCGGACCTGCGCTACTCGCGCGCGCTCGGGAGCTCCGAGGCCTTTGACGCCATCGTGCTGGGCGGTGCGCTGCAGCCCTCCGGCATGGCCTCGTTCAAGGGTCGCTTGACGCGCGCCGAGGTTCACGAGGTTCGCGCCTATCTCATCTGGCGCGCCAACCAGGCCAAGAGCCCACCACCGGCGCCGCGATAGCCGCGCGCACCACGCTTTCTACGAGGTCATGACATGAGCACCGGGTCGTTGGATATCTCGGCCCATCCGGCTGAGCGCCCCGTCTCCCAGCGGCGCTCCTTCAGCGCCGTCTTCCTGATCGAGATGTGGGAGCGCTTTGGCTTCTACGGCATGCAGGTGCTGATGGTCACCTACATGATCAAGAGGCTCGGCTTCGAAGACACCCACGCCAATCTCGTGTGGGGGGCCGCGGCAGCCCTCATTTACGCCACCCCGGCGGTCGGCGGATGGATCGGCGATAAGCTCCTCGGCACGCGACGCACGATGCTGACCGGCGCCGTCGTGCTCGGCGTCGGCTACGCGCTGCTTTGGCTGCCGGTCAACAGCTCCCAAGCGCTCTACGCGGGCCTCGGCGTGATCATCGTCGGCAACGGGCTGTTCAAGGCGAATGCCGGCAACCTCGTCCGCAAGATCTACGAAGGCGACGAGACCCGCATCGACAGCGCCTTCACGCTCTACTACATGGCCGTCAACATCGGCTCCATGTTCTCCATGACGCTCACGCCGTGGGTGCGTAACTATGTCGGCGCGCTCTACGGCGACACGGCGGGTTGGCACACCGCCTTCGGCGTGTGCTCGATCGGTCTCGCGCTCGGGCTTGCGAACTACCTCCTCATGCGCCGCGCGCTCGCGCACATCGGCTCCCCTCCCGATGAGGCGCGCGTCAGCCTATCCCGCGCCGCAGCCGTCGCCGTGGGCGCCGTTGCGACCGTGGGAGTGTCGATTCTCATCCTGCAGAGCGAGACCGTGGCGCGCGTGTGCGTGTATGCCGCCGGCATCGTGATCCTCGGCATCTTCCTCTTCCTGATCCGCGGCAGCCGCCGCGAGGAGCGTGCCGGCCTGATCGCGGCCCTGGTCCTCGTCGTGCAGACGATCTTCTTCTTTATTTTCTACCAACAGATGTCCACGTCGCTCAATCTGTTCGCTCAGCGTAACGTGGATCTCGACTTCCGGCTGTTCGGCTGGCACCTCTTCACGTGGATCCCCGAGCAGTACCAGAACTTGAACTCCATCTGGATCGTGGTCTTGAGCCCGGTGCTGGTGCTCATCTACAACTCCCTCGGACGCTTCGGCAAGGATCCGTCCGTCGCGGCGAAGTTCGCCTGGGGATTCGCCGCAGTGGCTGCGGGCTATTTCACCTATGGTGTCGGCGCGCGCTGGGCCGTGCACGGACAGGTGTCCTCGTGGATCATGGTCTGGGGCTACGGGCTCTATTCACTGGGCGAGCTCCTGGTGAGCGGTCTTGGGCTTGCGATGATCGCGCGCTACGTTCCGGCGCGTATGGGCGGATTCATGATGGGTGCCTACTTCGTCGCCTCCGGCATCTCGCAGTATCTCGGGAGCGTGGTCGCGAACTTCGCGCACGTGCCGACGAGCATGACCGATCCACTGGTCTCGCTCCCGATCTACACGCGGCTCTTCAACGAGCTCGGCTTCGCCGGCATCGGTTGCACCGCGATCGCGGCGGCGATGCTGCCGCTCATGAACCGGCTGTCCGCGCAACATCGCGCAGCCGCGCCCGCGCATACTGCGCTCCCCGCCGTGCGGAGCGAGGAGCTACCCCCACCGTAGCGGCATCCGCGGCGTCCACAACCGACGCATAGTCGAGAAGCTTCAAACCTTGGGCCGCGCGGAACTTGCCCGCCTCGGACTGCGGTGCCTGATCGGCGGAACGCTCGACAATTGTTGGACCGCCGCCGTCGTTGGGTTGGTAAGCTAGCGGCCGCAGTCACCTCCGGAGATGAAGTCACTCATGGCGGCCGCCGCGCAGCCCGCGATCGATCTCACGCGCGTCCTCGACGAGCGCGCGATCACGCCGCTCCAGGGGCTGGTCGCGATCCTGAGCGGGTGCATTCTGCTCGTGGACGGCTACGACATCCAGGTGATCGCGCTCGCCGTTCCCGCAGTGGGACGCGAGTGGATGCTCGCGCCGGTGCATTTCACCTATGCACTGTCGGCTGCCGTGCTCGGGATGAGCATCGCCGGTGCGTTCATTGCGCCGCTCGGGGACCGCTTTGGCCGCCGCACGATGCTGGTCGGAGCGATGACGCTCATCGGCCTCGCGACGCTGCTCACGGCCACGGCATCGAGTCCGCTCGAATTCGTCCTGTGGCGGCTGCTCACCGGCGTCGGGCTCGGTATCAGCATCCCGAACTGCAACGCCTGGACCGCGGAGTACGTGCCGCTGCGCGCTCGAGCGACGGTGCTGGTCGCCCTCAACGCCGCGATCGGCATCGGTGCGTTCTCAGCCGGCATGATCGCTCCGTTGATCTTCGCGCACTGGGGATGGCGCGGCGCATTCTGGTTCGGGGGAGCGATCCCGCTCCTCATCGGCTTCCTGATCTTCGCCTTGGCGCCCGAGTCGCTCAAGTTCCTCCTCGTGCGCCGCCCGCATGATCCGCGTATCCCGCTCATCCTGGCGCGCATCGCGCCGGATGTGGACGGAGCAGGTCCGTTCGCGAGCCCCTCCGCGACTGCGCTCGCCCCGTCCCGCAGCGCCTGGTCCGTGGCGCAGCTGCTCGATTCGACCTACGCCCGGCGCACGCTCGTGCTCTGGGCTCTGGTCGCGGCCAACCTATTCGTGCTCTACGTGCTCATCAGCTGGCTCCCAACGCTTCTCAATTCCGCGGGCTGGCCGCTGCCGGCGGCTCAGCGCGGCGCGGCGCTCCTGCAGGCGGGGGGTGTCGTCGGCGGCCTCGTGCTGTCGTTGTTCGTGAGCCGCGGCAAGACGCGCCCGGCGCTGCTCGCCGCATTCATGACCGCGGCGATCTGCTTTGCGCTGTTTCGCGGCGCCTCGCCGCTTTTCGCCTTAGGCGCCGTCGCCCTCATCGGCTGCGGGACGAGCGGCACGCAACTGTCGCTCAATGCGCTCTCGACCGCCTATTACCCGCCCGCGATCAAGGCGACCGGAATGAGCTGGGCCGGCGTGGTGGGCAATGTGGCCGCGTTCCTTGCGCCCATTGCCGGCGGCTGGGCCATCGATCGCGGCTACTCCGCGATGAATATTCTCGCGATGCTGAGCGTGCCCGCGCTCGCCTGTGCGCTCGGGGCTCTCCTCATGCGCCGCGAGTGGCAGTGGAACTGACGGAGGATCAAGCCATGACCCGCGAAAAGAAACGCCCCGAGAGCGAGCGGAAGCAACCCGCGGACCCGTCGCGCCGCGACTTCGTCGCCGTCTCCGCGGCGATCGGAATTGCCGCCGCCAGCGGCCGGGCCGCAGCAGCGTCCCGTCGCGTGGTCGAGCGCGACGTGGAGGTGAAAACGAGCGACGGCGTATGCGACGCGGCATTCATCCACCCGGCGAGCGGCGCGCACGCGGGCGTCATCATCTGGACCGACATATTCGGACTCCGTCCCGTGTTCCGTGCCATGGGCAAGCGCCTTGCGGCGCACGGTTACTCAGTGCTGGTGCCGAACCCGTTCTATCGCACCGCGAAGGCGCCGGTGATCACCGACGTGCCGAGCTTCAATTTCCAGAATCCCGCCGATCGCGCGCGGATCCAGGCGTGGACCGGACCGATGAATGCGCCCGGCGCGATCGAGCGCGACGCCGATGCATACGTGGCGTTCCTCGATGCGCAGCGCCAGGTCGACACGGGGAAGAAGATCGGTACCCAGGGCTACTGCATGGGCGGCCCGCTCGTGGTCCGCACCGCCGCCCAGGTGCCCGACCGCATCGGAGCCGGCGGCTCGTTCCACGGCGGCGGACTCGTCACCGACAAGCCGAACAGCCCGCATCTGCTTGCGCCGAAGATCCGGGCGCGCATGTACTTCGCGATCGCGGCGAGTGACGATGCGCGCCAACCGGATGCGAAGGACAAGCTGCGCGAGGCATTCGCTGCCGCGCACGTGCCGGCGGAGGTGGAGGTGTATCCGGGGACGATTCACGGCTGGTGCGTGGCGGACATGCCGCTGCAGAACGGCAAACCGATCTACAACAAGCCCGATGCGGAGCGTGCCTGGCACAAGCTCGTTGCGCTCTACGCCGGCGCACTCGTCTGAGGGCGCTGGCGGCTCTGACCCGCGGCAGCTATTGTGGGTGCGCGCGCTGGCAGCTCCCGCGCTGGAAGATGTACTGCTTTGATGGATCGGGAGTATAGGCACGCAGGTTCTGTTCAAAATGGCTCGAGTCGATGGAGCCGCCATATTCGTAGACATTTCCGGAGCATTCGAGCTCGCCGTCCAGGTTGAACAACGCGAATGTCCCTACGGATCCGCCGCTGTAGCGTGTGCTCGAGCTGAAAAAGCCACCGGTTGATGCGACGGTGCCCCCGGATTCCAGAGCCTTGACGAGCAGTACGTGCGGCGAGGAGTTGTCGATGGCGAGCAGTCCAGTTGCGGGATCGACACCCAGCTCCTGTGCGAAACCGTCACCCGCGAGGACCGCGAGCAGCAGTGCCGGTGGGGTCGCCGAGGCCACGGACAACGTCGTCGCGGCCGGAGCCGTGGGCTCTCTCTGTCGGCCGGGCGCCGAGGATCCCGCCGATGTCGTGGCTTCGGAGCTGCGTACGGCTGGCGCGGCGAATCCCTGCAGCGCGGCCGTGTAGCTATCGATCTCAGCGATGAGCCGTTCGACATTCGCCGCGCCGGCATCTTGCTGACCCGCGCCGGTCTGCGTGCGGACCAGACAGGCTCTGAGATCCACAAGACTGTCGAGCGCGGAGAGGAACGGTGACTCCTTGGCCGCCGGCGCCGCGATCGTGAACGGTGAGTAGGCCGAAGGCATGAGCACCGTCACATTGAGTTGACGCAGCTCACGAGCGACTCCGTCCATGAATGCTTGGTCCTCGATGGTGCCCACGACCGGAGTCTCCCCGCCGCCGGGCCTGACCATGCCGAGCAGTCCTTGAGCGATCGATAGCGCCGATCCACCGCCAGGAATCACACCGGATACGACCGCTTTTGCCGCTTTATTCACGATCCCCCGCTCAGCCTCTGGGCACAGCGACGCGGCGCGGTCGTGGAGCTCGCGCATGAGCGCCATCTCGGCGCGCCAGAGGCGAAAGTCCTCGAATGCGCTGCTGTTGAAGGGGGCGACGATGACGCTCTGCCGGCCCCCGGCGCCCGAGCTCGTCTCGCATCGCGAGCCCGGCTGCCGCGTGCCGAAATCAACCGGAACCCCGCTCAAGTAGGCAGCCACGTCGCATCCGACGGCCTCGCTGTTCGATTCGAGAGCACGATAGGTGAGCATCTCCGATTCGATGGAAAACCCCAGGGCGCCGTGCCGCTGCGAGCTGTCCGCAGAACTCAGGTCGGTGGAGGATGTCTCGCTCGATCTGCCTTGCGCGCATCCGGAGCGGTACGGTATGCAAGCGAGGACGCAGATGGCAGCCATCGCGACGCTGATCGAAACAGGCGTGAACTTTCTCTCAAGCGAAACGTTCTCCATGCGAGAGTCCTCTGGATTTCAGGAGTGATGAGTTCGGGGTCGCTGCGCGCCGCTCATGGGGAGCTCGTGAGCGCCGAGCAATCGGCCCGCGCCGCGGTGACTGTCTCCACGTCGCGGGCAACACGAAAGCCGATGTTGTAGTCGCGTACGCCCGGGGCAAGTATTCCGGCGGGTAACGACGCCAGTGCGCCGAAACGTGTGGTGAAAGCCCCGCCGCGTACCTCGGCCCTGCGTCCGCAGGGTCCGCTCGCCGCGGTTTCGGCACAATCTCCGACCCACTGCCATACGTTGCCGAGCAGATCGAACAGCCCGAAGTCCCCTGCGGAGAATGACGCGACGGGAGCCGCTTCGCGCCCGTCCCAAGGGCTTCCGCAACCGCGACAATCAGCGGCCGCGGCGTGCGCATTGAACCGGCTCGAGGAGAACCGTCGCGCCTCGGGCGCCGCGACACGCTCCCACTCGGCGTTCGTGGGCAGGCGATAGGACCTGCCGGTGACGCACGAGAGCCACCGCACGTACGCGAGCGCGTCCTCCCGGCTCACATCCGTGACAGGCCGGAGACCCGGACCGTCGAGCGGCATGCGGGGCCAGTGCGCGCAACCGCCTGAGCGAAAGCAGGCGTCGTATTGCTCGACCGTCACGTCCGTGACGCCGAGGGCCAGGTATGCGACGCCGTTGCCGGTGGTTGCCGGCGGGCTCGGCACGATGCGGAGGTCCGGGCACTGATCGCAGTCACGGAATGCTCGCAGCCGCCCGGGGGCGCCGCGCATCGGCTGCACCGCCGCTCTGAGAGCGAGTTGCTGCGGCGAGGCGAAGCGGTTCTCGCCGAGCGCGGTGTAGGGGATTTCCGACCCGACATAGGTCTCGAAGAGGGGTGTCTGCTGGACCCGGCCCGCCCTGATCGACTCCTCGGTCATGCGCACCCGAAGATACTCACCGAGCTCGGTGCCCGTGATCACCCCATCGAAGTTGAGGTCGGCGGCGCCGCTCAACCCGGCAGCCACCAGATCGGAGAAGAGGTTGTCGTCGGGAACCGTTTTGTCCGCCTGCCCCGCCGTGATGATCTGGAAGATGCGCTGTGGCTCGTCGGGCCGAAGCGGAAGCCGCTCGGCCGTGTCGCTCTGCAGCGTCTTCAGTCCGAGTCCGGAGAAGCAGGCATCGAGAATGACGAGCGTCGTACCGGCATTGAGACTCGCCACGGTCTTGAGGAAATCCGACTGCGGCACCAGCGCGCCGCGCAGCTCGATGCTGCTCAAGCGGGTCGGGTCCCTCGCGTTCGGTGGCACGAGGTACCCGATTCCGCCGCGCGAGTAGCCATGACCTGCGAAATAGACGATCACCCGCACGCCGTGGCGCAAGCCGTCCGCGGGGTTCTCCGGAGGGAGCGTCTTCGCAAATCCGCTGACCGCCGCTAAGAGGGCACTCCGGTCCGAGGGCGGCTGCAGTCCGACCGCCTCGATATCCGACCGCGCTACACCTCGCGTCAGGAAGAGGTCTCGGATCCGCTTCATGTCCCGGTCCGTATTGAGCACCGGCCACACGTCCGGGTCGCCATAGTGCGAGACCCACACGATCAGCACTCGCGTTCCACGCGGATAGAATTGCCGCTCGAGTTCGGACGCGTTGCGCTGCCGCGTAAAGGTCTGTGCATCCGCGACCGTCGCGAAGAGGGTCGCGGAGAGACAGAGCCATGCGGTCAGGATACGCATTCGAGTGAGCTCCTAAACGCTCCAGCCCCGCGCTACGTGCACTCAAGCTCCGGCCAGCGCGCTGCAATCGCCTCGAGCTCGCCTTCGGGGCCTTGCCAGAGCTCCCAGGCGCGCTCCGCGAGGCGCTGCGCGATCAGCGTGGCATCTCCCGTGCCGCGCGCGAATCCCCCGAGCGGACGGGGGAGGAGCAGCGAGACCGTGAGCTGCGGGTGCGCCGTAAGTGCCTGCGCCTGCTCGAAAGTGGCCGCATCCCCGATGAGGATCGCGACATTGGCAACGGCTGACGGCGCTCGCGCCTGCGCCCGCTCGACTGCGGCGGCCGCGACCCTGTCGGCCGTGCCGTCGCTGGGATGGACCCGTCCGCCATCCGGCCAGCGGAATCGCACGACGGGTCGCAGGTATTGGCCGGCGGCCTCGAGCGCGCGCGCAGTCTCGAGCACGACCGCGCGGTCTTTCTCCCGCTCCTTCTCCGCGAGCACGTCCCACGCCTGCATTCCCGGATGGCGCTTTGCGTTATCGTCCCGCTCGGTGCCGAACCGCCAACCGGCAATCGCGCGGCTCGCGACCCAGCGACGGTGTTCGGCGCGCGCGAGTGGCTCCATGAGCTCGGTCGGGATCGTGAGTCCGTACTGGCAAGGCTCGGGTCCGATCGCGAGATCGAGCTCCCGTGCCTTCATCCAGAAGTGATCGGCCGCGGAACGGTTATCCTCCTGGTAATCGAAGGGCAGCGCTTGCCAGCTCACCGCCGCCGCGCCCGCCGGAGCATCCAAAGACCGCGACCATCCCAGGTAGCCATCGTGGATGCGGCGCGGAACGGTATCGAGCGCTTCGTCTTCCTCGAGCAGCGAGAACTCCTCCCGACCGACGAGCGGAAAGCGCACCGGGAGGATCAATGGACAGCCGCTGCCCGTCATCCGATAGGCGAGATCGAGCTCGCGGTGCCAGCTCTCGACCAGCGCCGCCTCATCCGCGGCCAGATATACGCAGGTCGCGCAGAGCTCGCGCTCGGCGAGCGCCGTGATCAGGTGCGGTGCGGACTCGGGCAGGCGTGCCTCGAGTCCGACCGGAACGAGGGTCACGACGAGATCGAGCGCCGGGGACAGCATCTTGAGCGCGCGACACACCGCCGTCGCGGCCGCGTCCACCAAGACGATGATGAGCGGATCCAGTCGCGGCGATTGCGCGTGGGCGATCAGCTTGCAGACGAGCTCGAATCCCGTGTCCGCGAGACCGATGACCACCAGCGCGGGGCGTGTTGCGGATGCGACCGAGCGCACTTTGATCGGGAGCTGCTCGCGCAGCAGTCTGCGGCACCGCGCGCTTGGCACGGAAGTCAGACGCAGCTCCGCGGCGCGACCTGCGAACCCGCCGAAGGCGTCCCGACCGAGGGCGCTGCGCGCCTGACGCTGATCAATCCGGATACAGATGCGGCTCAGAGGCTCCGGCGCAGAGCGATCCGCCACGAGCTCGCGCGCAAGCCGCAGGTTCTCCGCGGTACTCGAACCGAGAGCGATCAGCTCCCGGACAGCATCGGCGCAGCGGGGAAGCGTCCGCGCAAAGAAGTGCTCATCGAGCGGGACGCTCACGTCCGCGGCGCGACCCGGGCGGCCGCTTGCGCCCAGCCGTACCGCGGTCGCCCTCGTCGTGGTGAATCGCGCGACCGTGGACCCGGCATCGCGGTCGGCATACAGAAGCGACAGTTCGCGTGCGCGTGATATCAGGAACCGATCCAGATGCAGACGCAGCGGCCGCAAAAGCAGACCGGCAATCGCGAGGGCGATCATCGCGAGCACCGTTGCGATTCCCCATGGCACGGCCCAGTGAGCAGGAGGCGCATCGATCGGCAGTGTGCCGAAGGTCAGCGTGCGCGCCGTAAGCCCAAGCACGCGCTCGAGCGCCGAGAACCCGTCGCCCGGCAGCACGACCGGGAGCGAGCACGCCCAGCCGACGGCGACTGCGGCGCAACCGAGAGCGAGCAAGGATGCGAGCCATTTGAAGGACCGCGGCACCGTGAGTCCATCCAAGCATCGCCAGATCCAGCGAAGTGTCCTCGGAGCAAGACCCACCGCTCGATCCCGGACCGTGACTGCCCTCGCGCCGCTCGGCGAGGCGTCCTGTGCGGCCCGCGCCGCTCGGATCTCACTGCGCGCTTCCAACTGTGTTCCACCGGTACGTGGTGAGAGCCGCGGGGTCGAAGGTCCGTAGCGTCCGCGTGCCGGCCTGTCCGCCGAACGCCGCCTCCCAGAGCAGACTCGATACGCGTCCTTGCGTGAGTTTGCGGCCGGAGCGCATTCCCCGATCGGTGACGAGCGGCGGCTGGGCCAAGTCGGAGAAGTCTTGCCTTTCCTCTCCGGGCTCCGCGAGCGTCGCGATGATGAGCATGGTCTCGCGGCCTGCATCGCCGGATTGGACCTGGAGGCTGCCGGAGACGCTCACCGACGCCCCAGGCGTGAGCCGATTGGATTCTCCGTTGAGCGGATAGACCGGCTCGATGCCGAAGCGTGCCCCGATGTCGAGCATGGTCACATCGAATGAATCCCTGGAGCGATTGGTGAGGACGAACGTCAGGAGATCGCCGTCCTTGAACGTGGGAACGGATCCCGGCGACACGAGGTGCGACGTCCCAATGCCCGTGGAGCCTGCGGCTGCGGCGCTCAAGGTCACATCGAGACCGACCGCATCGTTAGCGCTCGGATCGTTCGCCACGCGTGCGAGGTTGATCGCCCGCGCCTCGCGCGCGAGCGCATCGAAGAGCGTCCTCCGGAAGGACTGCAACGTCAGGTTGCTCGCCGCGGAGTCGCCTGTGGGCACCGGAATCGAATAGGTCTCTACGGCGCCGCCGGTGACGAGCTCGCCACCGGGCGGCGCGAGCCACAGGCGATCGCGATAAACGAGCGGGCGAATGTCAGCCTCGCTCGAGGGGTCCACGACCGTCACGTTCGGAGGAAAATCCTTGGCGCCCGTATCAAGCGCCTCGAGCGCCAGCGTGAAGCTTCGAGGATCGTCCCCCTTCTCCCCGGCGACGCAGACCGGCGCCAAACCGACCGCTGGAGGCTCGCGACAGGCAAGAGGGCGCGCGATGCGGACGTTAAACGTCAATCCCGGATCGACGAGGCGCGCGAACGCACCCGCTGGCAGCCGCACAGAGGGAAGCGTTGCGGTGCGAGAAGTCCATCCGGCACGCTTGAGCAGCTCGCGATCTCGCACCCAGTCGACGCGGCTCGTCGTGTCGAGCGCCTCCGCAACGCGGATCACGCCGAGCGCTTGATCGTCGCCGGCGGTTGGCGAGGGCAGCACGAGCAGCAATGCGCCCGGCCCGACCTGGTTCAGAACGCCCGCAGCCAGGACGATGCCGTCGCTCGAGGGCTGTAACTGCCACTGGCGCACGGGGTGCGCCGATCCCGCCGCTCCAAACGCCGGTCGGTCCAGATCGCCTTCGAACAGCGGCGTCGGTGAGGCGCGATTCATCGCGGCATAGGACTGCAGAATCTGCTGTGCAAGCTGCCGATAGGACGCCGCAGGCGCCGAAAGAACCGCTTGAGCGAGTGAGAACGAGAACAATCCATAGACCGTCTGATGCGTCGCATCCTCGGGCAGGGGCAGTTCGGGTGTGGTTTCAGTCGTCTGCGCGGCATAGAACGCGACGCCGCCGCCGGCGCCAGCCTGAAGCGGTATGGGCGCAATGAAACTCGACTGGATCGCGGGGTTTTGGCCCGAGTGATTCGCGTGAGCCGCATGTCCGGACAGCGGGACGCCCAGCTCCTGCGGCAGGACACGGCGGTCACGCTCGCCGTGGACGCGCGCGGCTCGGGTCATGGTCGCCGAATGGCAGCTGTCGAACACCGACCAGACGAACGCCCCTCTGTTTCGAATTGCGTTGATCAGACTACCGACTTCATGATCGAGCAAGGCGCCGCCGACAGAGTCCGTATCGCCTTGCCAGCGACCCACATCGGCGGGCAGAAACGTCTCGTCCATACCATCCGGTTTGCGCGGATATCCGCCGACGGCGCCCTCAGGCTGCTGTGATCCGTGGCCCGAGAACAGGAGGAACACAAAGTCGCCCGGGCTCGCAGCGCTCGCGAGTCGCCGCATCGCGGCAATGATCGCGGCCCGAGTCGGGTTCGTGCGTGCGTGGGCCCCCCCGAGAACTGTCACCTGGAAGCCGCGAGAGGCGAGGAGGCCACGCCATAGCGCAACATCGTTCTCCGGACCCTGGAGCTGATCCTCGGGTGGAAGGCGCGGGTAGCGGGAGACGCCGATGAGCAGCGCCAGGTCCCGCGCCGGTTGCGTTCCTGGCTGCGCCGCCACAGCTCGTCCGGGCCCGAGGAGCAGTGTGAGAGCAAGCGACATCGCACCCAGCGCCTCGGCTCCGGGCCGCCGGAAGACTCGGCCGATTCGGCCTACGATCGGACGGACCATTGCCGCGCAGCGTGCATGTCGGCTCAACATCGAAAAGCGCAGATCGCTCTCTGCGGGTTAATTGTTCTCTACATCCGCGCGCCCGACAGTGTACTGGGTTTGCGCGGGTGCGGGCGAGCGGGACGTGCGGCCTGGCGGACCGCGAGTCGCGGCCGGCTCGTTTCGGTGCAAGGTCGCGCCTGCTATTGCAGACTGCTGCGATCGATCGGTCGATCGCGATGCAGGAATAGCCACTCGGCATGCTCGGCGAGCGCCGCGCGCCCGAGCAAACTCAGAATCGTACGGCGCTCGGAATCGGAGCTCGCTCGCAGCAGTCGGTCGCGGGCGCTGCGAAAGACCTCGTACATGTACTCGTACTGGCGGCGCAGCTCTCGCCCTGCGGTCTTCTGGACCGAGTTCTCCAGCACGCCCGCAAGCAGCGGCAAGAAGCCCATGGCGAAGAGCAGCGGCAATCTGTAGGCATCGACCCATCCTCGGCGTCCGCCGACGAGCACGAGGGTGACGAGCAGCCCGATTGCGATGCTGGTCGACACGGCAGCCTCTGCGATCAAGGTGTGCCTCTCACGCTTGCGAGCCGCGCGCCAGAAATAATGCAGCTGCTCGGAGCGCGAGTCGGAAGCCGCATCGGACCCAATCCAGCGGTGAATTGCGAAATCGATACCGCCCGGAATCCCCGTGTGGCGAACCTCGAGCAGCATCAGGCTCGCCCCTCGCAGGGCGTTCGGGATCCATTCGAGGCCCGGGTCTGCCTGCTTTAGGATGCTGCGATGCGCAGAGGGTGTCGCCCCCGGGCCGTGGACCCCGGCGATGGCCCAGAAAACCTCGACGCGCAAACCCTCCGCAAGGGCGCGCGCCTCCAGATGCCGGCGCTGCAGATGCTTGGACCGAACAACGAGGTCGCCTCCGATCAGGAGCAGGAAAGCCCCAAGAAACACGAAGATCGCGAGCTCCCAGCGACTTGCCGGGTCGGAGTGGCTGTACATCAGAAATGCCGCGCCCATGAGCGCGGTGAGTATCGCCGTAACCTTGACCTTGAACAGCACGGCCCGATGCATGCGGGTCGCCACCGAGTCGATAGCCTCGAATAGGCTCGCAACGGAAGCGACGCTGGGGGGCGGATCGGCGAGCTCACCGATGATTCCCTCGTCGACTCGGCGCTTCGGGGTGCGGGCGGCATGACGCCTCAGGTCACGATTGAGCTCGGCTGTGCGTTCCGCGATGAGCGAAGCGACGGGCGGCAACTCCGCCTCGAATGGTCCGTCTGGCCTCGAGCGATATCCGGCCTGCAACGGCACGAGTCCTGGAGCGGGTCCCGAAGAGCGACGGGACGCGACGATGTGATAAACGAAGTCCGGCGGCAGATTTGCGAGAAGCTCCTGCTGAGCCGGCTTCGATCCATCGTCGAGCCACGTCCGCAGGCGCAGCCGGAACTCCACCGTCCGTGCCGTTCCGGCCGGATGGTGCGGCGGCCGCCCGTCCCACAGTGCCAGAACGATGAATGCCGAGGAGGCGATCGCTTCGCCCGCTGCGGCGTACTGCGCCGTTCGCCCTGCCCCCGGCGCGGCGATATCCGCAGGCGTGAGGTGCTTCCTGAGCGGACAGACGATCCGTTCCCGGCAGCGGCCGAGCACCAACTCGAATCGTTCGACGTCCGCCGGATCCTCGAAGTCCGCTCGACATAACTCGACAGGGAATGGCAACACCGCGATGCATTCCAGGCCGATCGCGAGCGCTTCCTCGGCGACGAGTAGGTCTGCACCGGGACTGAGCGACGAGAGGACCCTAAGGGGTGCAGCCGGAAAGCGATCACGAACGTGCGCGAGCCAGCGCCGCACCGCATCGCGCAGTAGCTCCGTCTCCTGCGACACGAGATCGCGATGACCGGTGACACCGATGAGCAGAGGGACGTGCGCAGACTCGTGAGTAAGGACCTGAACAACACTCATCATTGGAAATTCACACGCAAATCAGAAAACGGGCCGGGACACAAGGTCGTGTCGGGAAACTTAACACACGGTCCCGCTCTGGCGCGCACCTCAATTTTTTAACGGTGACTGTCCGAGACCCCATTGCTGTCTGGATATCCGCGCGTATTCGCGATATGCAGAGTACGCGTCAGCCGACGCATGTGATGATGGTCGCGAACCGGCCGGCCGCGCACCAACTTATTTGGGGAACCGCCGGTTAGTGGCGAGTTCGAAGTCTAGAGCGTCTTTGATCGTCGGCACAATCGGCGACGCTGGAGACTCTCCGGAAGGGGAACTGTTAGTGTCGACTGTACTTACACTATGATTCGCCGCGATGACCTCAGCAGCTAAACTGCGTACTCAAGCGTTTGAAACAAGTAGACGCGAGATCCACGTGGCACCGATCTTGCTTGTGAATGGGTCTGCGCTCAACCGAAAACGGCTCCGCCAGGCTGCAACTCTCTCACGAATCGAGCATAACTTGGGGTGCTCGGCGCAGTTGAAGGACAGCGATGTTCCCTTGGTGCGCGTCCAGCGAGGATCAGGAGGCAAGAGTGAAGCTCAATTCAACGATGCTTTGGGTGCTCAGCGCGGTATGCGTTGCTATGCTGTCCCCAAATAGTGCGCATGCAACAAGAGGCATCCGCATTGACAATCCTGGTGGGGGAGGTTGTCAACTGCAGACGAGCGGCTGGTCGCCGAGCGCGTCGGATCCGAACGCTCCTCATGACGCGTTTAGCCCTGCAGAGATCACCGTAGGATCGGGTGACACAGACGACTCACTCGTTTTCTGTACGCCGACTTCAGCGGCAGATATTTCCTCTACGGATCCGACCGCCTCCATTTTCGGGTGGGCGGGCTCAATTGTGTACAACGCGGCAGGACTGGTGAATTCCAGCCTGATAGCGAATGGCGGCACCGTCTACGATTGGGTGCCGAACAACTATTCCGACACGCAGCGTGGCAGTGAATATTTGCAGGCGCAGGTCATTGCCTGGACGCTGGGTAACGGTGATTCGGAGTTGGAACTCAATGATTGGTGCGTAACGGGAAGTTCAGAGTCCGCGTCGCTAACGTGGTTTCAGACGAGCCTACGCGACGACTGCTCGAGTGGGGCCGCCGACGACTTGCTCTTCAGTAATACGGGGTCGCTGATCGGATACGTGACCGGTCAATATTCGAATGATGGTGTCTTTTCGGCTGACTTAATCGACCTGAGCGGGAATGCGCTCCCGCCGGGCTGGTCTGAGCCGGCAGGTTCGTCCGGGTCAACGTCGGTTCCCGAGCCCGGGACGCTTCCCCTGCTCGGCTCCGGCCTTCCGCTTATTGCCTTGATCTTCCTGCGGAGGCGGTACCGAGACAGATTGCCAGATCGACTGGCAGTCGCTCGCTGACGTCGGGCTGCCGGACGGCTCCGGGGGCGGGGGAATTCCGTCCGGCAGTTCTAGCACTCCTCCTGGAAGCGCGGCGGCTCGTGCATTGATGCCACGAGCACCTTGTGGCTCGAACCGCGGTGCGATGGCGCTGACCACAACGCTGGCCACCGGCGCCTGGGTCAAGTCTCGATCGCGTACGCATTCATTCAAGGCAAGGCGCCAGAGCCGGGCATAGGACCCCGACGGTTTCTATGCGGTGTCGGTCGATCCTGGCGTTGCGTTGCCGTGGCAAACTGCCATCATCGGTGCCCTGGCGCAGTCGCATCCGCCATGGGGACGGCGACGCAGGTTCACTACAGTGGCGCTCGAGCGACTGGGAATGTATTTTGCCCTTCTCTGATTGACGCGCCTGCGCGAGCACGGACAACCCACCGGGCGGTGCAGGAAGAACGACATCAATCCGGTCGGGCTCCGCGGCATGAATCGGCAGCGCTTGAGAATCTTCGTTTCCTCCCCTGGCGACGTATTCGCCGCCCGCGAGGTTGCCGCGCAGATCATCGAGAGGGTCGCGCACGACTACACGCGCTTCTTCTCGATTGAGCCCTACCTCTGGGAGTACGAGCCGATGCTCGCATCGGGCCACTTCCAGGACTCGATCGAGCCGCCGAGCCGCTTCGATGCGGTGATTCTCATCCTGGAGTCGCGGCTCGGAACGCTGCTTCCCGAGCGCACCACGGTCCGCGAGTACCGGGGTATCGACGGGCGATCGCCCGTCACCGGCACCGAATGGGAGTTCGAGGATGCGCTCGCCGCCGCGCGTGCGAGCGGTGGAATCCCCGACCTGCTCGTTTATCGCAGCCGCAGGAAGGCGCAAATCGATACGTGGGATCCGCAGAGCCGCCAGGCTGTTCTCGCACAGATCGAGGCGCTCGATGTCTTCTGGTCGCGCCACTTCAACGACCGGGTTCAGTTCATCGGCGGCTATTCGGAATTCAAGGACCTTGCACAGTTCGCCGAGCGACTCGAGAGCGACTTGCGCCGCTGTGTAGAGCGGCGAATCGCCACACTCACCCCGGAGCAGCGGACCCGCACCGAGCGGTTGTGGCCGAAGCCCCCGTTTCGCGGCCTCGAGCCGTACGAATTCGAGCATGCTCCCATCTTCTTTGGCCGCGAGGCAGCGATCGGCACAGCGCTCCTGCGGCTGATCACGAACGCGGAGATGCAGCGCCCGTTCCTCCTGGTCCTTGGCGCAAGCGGCTCGGGGAAGTCGTCGCTCGTCCGCGCGGGAGTCCTGCCGCGGCTGCTGGTGCCGAAGCGTGTCACCGGAGCCGCATTTCTCCGGCGTGTCGTGTTTCGCGCGACCGAGAAGCGCCCGGATGAGGATCTGTTCGATGCCCTGGCGCGCCGGCTCACCGAGGGGGACAGAGACAGCGTCGGACTCGCGGAGCTCACGGAGGATTCTGGCGGTGCGCAGGGGCTCGCGAGCCACCTGCGCGAGAGTGCTGGGCATCCGGAGCTGCCCTTCGCCATGGTGCTCGACCGTCTCGGAGCGTCCGCGCGCGCTCACGGCCGTATGCTCGAGTACGAGCAGGCGAAGCTGGTACTTGTCGTGGACCAGATGGAGGAGCTGTTTACGCTCGATCACGTGCAGCCCGCGGAGCGCGCGCGCTTCATTCAGCTGCTCGCCGGTTTCGTACGCTCGAACCGCATCTGGGTCATCGGCACGATGCGGGCCGATTTTTGGCATCGAGCAAGCGAGATTCCGGAGCTTTTGGCGCTTGCTGACGGCGCGGGCCGAATGGATCTTGCCGCGCCCTCGCCGGCGGAAATCAGCCAGATGATGCGCGGCCCGGCGGAGGCGGCATCGATCGAATTCGAGACCGCGCCGGCTACGCGCATTCCCTTGAACGACCTCATTGCCGAGGCAGCCGCGGCCGAGCCGGGGGTGCTGCCGCTACTTTCCTACCTGCTCGATCAACTCTATCTGCGGGACGTGGAGCAGACGGGC
>Ga0335072_10005263_pt1 | contig 19064 bp, 22 predicted proteins | sample Lox_Sample_21_FD_206725 | JGI IMG/M metagenome (GOLD analysis project Ga0335072, IMG submission 206725) | Soil microbial communities from Loxahatchee National Wildlife Refuge, Florida, United States - Lox_Sample_2.1 | ecosystem: Environmental > Terrestrial > Soil > Wetlands | place: USA...
CTGGCCGGCCAGCTCACGGTGCCGATCGCCGCGACCTTCCCGATCGAGAAGATCCGCGACGCCGTCACACTGCAAAACGGCCGGCACGTGCACGGCAAGATCGTGATCACCCTGTAGGGCAGGCGGGACCTGCTGCGGGGACACCCCCGGATCAGGGCTCAAGGCCAGCCGGCGCTGAGTCGGCAAGTACCGATGTCAAGTGATCGAGGAGTATGTCATGCACGTGTTCGTCACCGGGGCGTCCGGGCACATTGGCTCGGCGCTAATTCCCGAACTGCTGCACAGCGGCCACCAGGTAACGGGTCTCGCCCGCTCCGACCGCTCGGCCGCGGCGCTCGATGCCGCCGGTGCTGCGGTACGCCGCGGCGACCTGGACGACCTTGACGGTCTGGCGGAGGCCGCCGCGGCCGCCGACGGCGTCGTTCACCTGGCCTTTAAGCATGAAGAGACGCGGGCGGGTGACTTCCCGGCCGCGGTCGCCGCAGACCTGCGCGCCGTCGAGGCGATCGGGTCGGCGCTGGAAGGCTCTGGCAAGCCGTTTGTCGGCACCGGCGGGACGCTTATGCTCGCGATGGCCGGTCTCGTCGGCCGCCCGGGCACCGAGCAGGACGTTCTCTCCGGGGGGCTGCGGGTAGACGCGGAGAACGCAGTGATCGCGCTGGCCCAGCGCGGCGTGCGCTCGTCGTGGGTCCGCCTGCCACCGATCGTGCACAGCTCGATTGACGGCAGCGGGGGGTTCGTTCTCGTGCTGATCTCCGTCGCCCGCGGCACGGGCGTGTCGGGGTACGTCGGCGACGGCGCCAACCGATGGCCGGCTGTGCATACCCTGGACGCCGCGTGCCTCTACCGGCTGGCGCTGGAATCTGCCCCGGCCGGCTCGCGACTGCACGCTGTCGCCGAAGAGGGCGTCCGTGTCCGCGACATCGCCGAGGTTGTGGGCCGCCGCCTGAATCTGCCTGTCAAGAGCATCCACCCGCAGAACGTGGCTCATTTCGGCGTTATCAGCGCCACCGCGGATCTTGACAATACGACATCAAGCGCGCTAACCCGTCAACTCCTTGGCTGGCAGCCTACCCACGAGAATCTGCTCGACGACCTCCACCACAGCCACTACTTCGACGCCCCGGCCCCGGCCTGGTGACCGGCGTCCGCCGATAAGCGCGCCGCCCGACACCAGGGCCGTCACCCGCGAGGTCGAGGTCTTCGGATCGAACGGCGCGACTCCAGCCCGGATCCACGCGGGACGTTCCTGGGAGCGCTGAAACGGCGAGCTGACCAGGTCAGTGACGATCTCTGGATGATGATGATGATGACTCAGATGCCCGTGGACCTCGACCCGCGTGTTGACTTCGACGTGTCCGGAGGCGTCGCGGTGCTCTCGCTACGCCGCCCAGAGAAGCGCAACGCCGTCAGCCGGGAAATGTGGGAGACGATCGAGCGGCACCTTACGCTGGCAGCCGATCGTGACGACGTGCGGGTGCTGGTCCTTCAAGGCAGCGGCGGGTCGTTCAGCGCCGGGGCTGACCTGTCGGGCATCAAGTCAACTCAGCCCGGCGTGGCAAAGGCCCTCGCCGAGGCAGCCGCCAGGGCGATCAGAGCGGTTGCCAGGTTTCCCGTCCCGTCCGTGGCCCGGATCGAGGGGGCCTGCATCGGGGGCGGCTGCAGTCTCGCCCTGGCCTGTGACCTCCGGTTCACCACTCCGGGCTCGATCTTCAGCATTCCCGCTGTCCGGCATGGACTTGCCTATGACGAGGACTCGCTCGCCCGGCTGGCTGAGTTGATCGGACCGAGCCGCGCGGCAAGGATGGTTTACACGGCGGAGCGCTACGACGGCCGCCATGCGGCGCAACTCGGCCTAGTCGATGAGTGCGGGGACGACCTCGACTCTGCCGTCGGCCTCTTCGTGGCCGCCGTGCTTGAGGGCGATCCGGCAGCGATGCGGGCGACGCGTCGGCTGCTCCGTCAGGGCGCTCTGGCTACGGCAAGGGGCACCCGATGACTGGCAATCATGCGGCCGTCCCCGGTTCGGCCCGTGCCCAGGACGCGTCGGCGGCCGGGCCACTTTCGGGAATTAGAGTCCTCGACCTCACGAGAGCGCTGGCCGGCCCGTACTGTACCGCGATCCTGGGGGATCTTGGGGCTGACGTCATCAAGGTAGAGATGCTCCCCAGGGGAGACGTCACCCGCCACTGGCCCCCGTTCGACGGCGAGCACAGCCTCTACTACCTGAGTACCAACCGCAACAAGCGGTCGGTGGCCCTCGACCTTCGCAGCGCCGAGGCGCGGCAAGTGCTGGCCGACCTGGCCGCCCAAGCCGACGTTCTCGTTGAGAACTTCCGCCCGGGCGTCCTCGGCCGCCTGGGACTGGCCCCTGAACGGCTGCGTGCTGAACGCCCCGATCTCGTTATCGCCAGCGTCTCCGGGTTCGGGGAAATAGGGCCGATGCGGGACGACCCGGGACTCGATCAGGTGGCCCAGGGAATGTCGGGTCTCATGTCGGTCACGGGTGCGGGTGACCAGACACCGATGCGGGCGGGCGTCCCGATCGCCGACATGACGGCGGGCCTGTTCTCGGCGGTTGGCATCCTCGCCTCGCTGGTCGCGAGAGGCAGGGGCCGGGCCTCGCGTGTGAGCACCTCGCTGCTGGAGAGCGCGGTCGCCCTGATGACGTTCCAGGCCCAGCGGTACCTCAGCACGGGGGAGGTGCCCGAGCCGCAGGGCAACGACCACCCGCTGATCTCTCCCTACGGTACGTTCCGTGCCTCAGACACCAGCATCAATGTCGCTGTCGGGACCGACGCCCAGTGGGTGAGCCTGTGCGAGGCGCTCGGCGCGCCCGGGCTGTCGCAACGACCCGAATACGCCGGGCCGGCCCAGCGCAGCGCCAATCGCGACGCGCTCCATGCCGAGCTCAATGACCTGTTCAGCAGGCGTCCGGCCGCGCAGTGGCTGGCTGAGCTACGGCAAAGGGGCGTTCCCTGCGGCCCGATCTACACCATGGACCAGGTCTTCGACGATGCCCAGGTGCAAGCGCTTGGACTGGTGCAGTCCGTGCCTTACCCGGGTGGGGCGACGCGCCTGGTACGCGGCCCGATCTGGGTCGACGGCCAGCCGCCCGCCATCCGGGGGTACCCGCCGTCGCTCGGCGAGCACAGCCGCCAGGTCCTGTCCGGACTCGGCTACGACGAGCGGACGATCGGCGACCTCATCGCACGCAACGTGGTCGGGCAGGCCCAGCAGCCAACCGGGGACGGGGCCTAAGCATCGGCAGCCGCAGCCACTTCGGTTCCGGGCGGGACGCGACGTGGCACCCACCGACGTGACAGACAGGAAGGATTGCCGTGCTTGAGGCATTCACGGTGCGCAAGACCAGCCCGATCGCTGGCCGACCCTATGAGTGGGTCTCTGCACGTGCCGAGTACGCGGTCGACCCCGATGATCCCGGCACGGCCCGGATCGCGGACCTACGACTGGTGCCACGCGACGCGGACGGGAAGGTGCGGTTCGCGGGCGACGTGGTGCTGCTGCGGCCGACAGGCGGCGGCAACGGGCGTGCGCTCCTTGTCGTGCCCAACCGGGGCCTGGCCAGCATCCCGTTCAGCGGAGTCGCGATGCAGTTCGCCGGCACCGGCGAGGCGATGGACCACGGAGACGGCTACCTCCTCGACGAGGGCTGGACGGTCGCGCTTGCGGGCTGGCAGTGGAACGTGCCAGACGGCTTCCTCGGCCTGACGGCGCCCGTCGTGACCGTCGAGCCGGGCTGGATGCGCGCTGACCTGCGGTTCGAGGTGCCGATGGCCGAACGCGGCCTCAACGACGTCATCCCGTCGGGGGCGGGCGCGCCGCCGCGCTCCTACGGGGCGTATCCGGCCGCTGACGTGGACGACCCCGACGCCGTGCTGCGGATGCGGATGGCCCAGATGGGACCGAGCGAGACTATCCCGAGATCCGCCTGGTCGTTCACGTCGCCGACCACGATCGCTCTGGATGGTGGCTTCGAGCCGCAGCGATGGTATGAGCTCATCTACCGCTGCTCTTACGCCCCGGTCGCGGGGGCCGGCCTGCTCGCCGTGCGGGACTTCGGGGCGCATCTGCGTAATGAGCACGCGGGCGTGTTCGCCTACGGCCAGTCGCAAAGCGGGCGGTTCCTGCGGCAGTTCCTGTTCGAGGGACTGAACCTGGCGGAGGACGGCGCGCCGGTATTCGACGGTCTCCTGGCCGAGATCGCCAGCGCGCGGCGCGGGGAGTTCAACCGCCGCTACGCTCAGCCGGGGCTGCTCGTGCCGATGATGCCGGAGAACGGGGGACCCTATGACTCCTCCTCGCTGCTGGGCCGACAGCGAGGCCGCGGTGGCGTACCGAAGGTGTTCCTCGTCAACAGTGCGGCCGAGTACTGGCGCGGCGACGGGGCCCTGGTGCACCAGGACCCTGTCACAGGAGCCGACCTGCCCGAGGATCCGGACGTGCGGGCCTACCTCGTCAGCGGCACCGACCACGTCGGCAATATCCCGGCCATGAAGCAGGCGACTCAGCTCCTCAACCCGCCGCACCTGCTTGACAAGGAACCGGTCGTGAAGGCGCTATTCGTGCAGTTGCAGGAGTGGGCGCAGGACGGGGTCGCGCCGACGCCGAGCATGGTTCCGCGGCAGTCCGACGGTACTGCCGTGTCCCGCGAGAGCGTGCTCGCGTCGTTCAACGCCAGCACCCGGCCGGACCCGGCCGTTCTGCCCTACGCGCCGGAGATCAATCCCGATGTCGCCGAGTGGCCCCTGCCGTTCGGGGAGCCTCGCGTCGCCCTGGTCTCAGCGGTCGACGACCGCGGCAACGAGGTCGCCGGAATCCGCCTTCCGGCCGTCGAGACCGGCGTCGCCGCCTACACCGGATGGAACCCGCGCCGCCACATCACCAGCCTGCCCGACGTCCTGCACGACGTGCTCGGCAGCCGCCTGCCGCGACTGTCCGGCCCGGCCCCGGCGGCCGCCGACCTGCGCGCGGCTGCGCTTCGCCTCGCCGACCAGCGGCTCATCCTTCCGGCGGACGTCGATCGCGTCGTCGAGCAGGCCACCGCCGAACTGGAGGCTATGGACGGTACGTCCTAGGGACGAATCATGGATGCCGCTGGTCCTGCCAATCTTGCTGACGGGGTCATGCCGGGGCTCAGAGTCTGACGATACGAATTGACTGCCGAAGGAGCGCATTTCTGATGAGCGGAACACCCGCCCTCAAGCCCGTGATCGACCCGGAGCTCGTCGTGGCCCTGGCGGCGCTGCCGAAGGGCCCGAACGGCAAGCTGCTGGACCTCACCGACATCCCCGCGCTGCAGCGGCAGCAGCGGGAGATGGCCGCGATGATGGCCGCTCAGGCGCCGCCGCCAGACCCCCGGGTCGCGATTAGCGCGGTTCAGGTGGGGCGGGCCGACGGGAGCGAGCTCGACCTGCGGCTGTACCGGCCGGCCGACGCGACAGGGGCGCTCCCGGCGCTGGCCTACTTCCACCCCGGCGGGCAGGTCATGGGCGAGGGCATGGCCAACGACGCGTACGCGGGCGGCCTGTGCCTGTCGCTTGGCTGCGTCCTGGTCACCGTCGATTACCGGGTCGCCCCGCAGACCCCGGCGCCCGGCGCCGCGGAGGATGGCTTCCTCGCCTACACCTACCTGATCGACCACGCGTCCGAGGTCGGCATCGACAGTCGCCGGGTTGGCCTGGCCGGGGCCAGCGGCGGCGGGGCCCCCGCGGCCGCGGTCGCCCTCATGGTTCGCGACCAGGGGATCCAGCCGCCGTGCCTGCTGTCTCTCAACTACGCGATGCTCGACGACCGGAACGAGAGCCCCTCCTCGCGCGAGATCCCCGACATCGGCATCTGGGACCGGCAGGAGAACGAACTCGCCTGGAAGGCCGTGCTCGGCGACCGGGCCGGGGCACCGGGCCTCAGCCCCTACTGCGCGCCCGGGCGCGCCACCGACCTGCACAGCCTGCCTCCCGCGTTCATCGCGGTCGGCCAGTTCGACGTCTTCCGGGACGAGGACGTCGACTTCGCCCTCCGCTTGATCGCCGCCGGGGTGCCGGTCGACCTGCACGTCTACGGCACCGCCTACCACTCCTTCGACCTCATGGCCCCGGCCACCCGGCTGGCCAGGGAGTTCACCGAGACCTGGCACACCTTCCTGCGACGCGAGCTGCACAGCTAAGGAGCGTTTCCGACATGGAACAGCGTTTTGCCGGCCAGACCGTCATCGTCACCGGGGCCAGCGGCAATATCGGGGCAGGAATCACCCGCCGTTTCGCGGCCGAAGGGGCGAACGTCGTTCTCACGGGCCGGAGCAAGGACAAGCTCGAGGCTCTCGCGGGCACCCTTGACCCGGACCGCACCGCCGTCGTCCAGGCCGACGTGACCAGGGAAGCAGACGTGCAGGCCCTGGCCGATGAGGCGGCTGCCCGCTTCGGCGGCATCGACGTGCTCGTCTCCAACGCCGGCGGCGGGCACCTCAGCCCCTTCGAGGACCTGACCATCGAGGACTGGCGGCGCGTCATCGACACCAACCTGACCAGCTGCTACTTCGGCGCCCAGGCATGCCTCCCACAGCTCAGGCGGGCCAAGGGGAGCATTATCCAGATCGCCTCGGCCTCCGGCCTCGGCGGCGACGCCGGCATGAGCGCGTACAACGCGTCCAAGGGCGCGGTCGTCAACCTCACCCGCGGCCTTGCCTTCGACCTCGGCCCCTGCGGCATCCGGGTCAACGCCGTGGCCCCCTCGATCACCTACCCGGAAGGAATCAGCCACCCGAGGCTCGCCGACACCGACTTCCTCGACCGCTTCCAGGACCGGCGCGCCCTGCAAGGCCACGCGACCCCGGATGACATCGCCGGGGCCGTCGCCTTCCTCGCCTCCGCCGACGCCCGGTTCATCACCGGCGTAATCCTCCCGGTCGACGGCGGGATCACCGCTGGCAGCGGCCAGCCCCGCTTCCGCTAACCCGGGTACCGCGTCCAAGGCTAAAGTCACGTCGTAACCCGCGGCAAGCGCCGTCATGGCGTTGGCCGTGCGGGTCCCGCGCTCGGGGCGCAGGAGCAGCATCTCCAGGCCGATGGCATGGGTCACGGCGAAGTTCTCGACCACCAGCTCCAGGTCCCCGACTGCGGATGGCGGACGGTTAGCATATCCGTTCCCACCTGTCCCGTCCGTGGCTCTCCCGGTCCCCGTCCGTGCGTGCCACGCACGGACGCACAACGGACGACGGCGGCCCGGCGCCCGTCACCTGGAAACCCGCCCGAAAACCCGGTGCCAGAGTGTGCGCTTAATTACGGTATGCCGCGCACAGCCTGCTCGATCGGGAAGTGGCCGCGGGCGTTCACGGCCCGCCGGAGCCGGGCGTTGATCGACTCGATGGCGGCCATCGCCGACCGGGTGGTCCAGGCAGCGCTGAAACTCGTGCTGGAGCCGATCTTCGAGGCAGACTCCGAGCCGGTCTCCTACGGCTTCCGGCCCCGGCGGCGCGCTCGGGTAAGACTTCGGATGCTGACATGATCCGGCCCAAGGTGGTCCGGCCTAGTCGGCTCATGACGGGATTGCTGTCGGCGTAGTACCAGACCAGGCCCATGGCCTGCTGGAAGGCCCACGCCTTGCTCCGTTCCCACTCCAGGCTGGTGCACCTAAGTGCGGTGCGGAGCACCTGGCGGGGGCGGTCCTCGAGCAGGTTCCACGCGCTGATGAGGTCCAGGGCGGGGTCTGCGGCGCAGTAGGACCCGACGTCGAGAACGCCGGTCAGGCGCCCGCTGGCCGTCAGGACATTGCCCGGGGTCAGGTCGCCGTGGCTCATCACGTCGGGGGCATCGCGGGGCAGTTCCCTGAACGCGGCCCACATCCGGGTCAGGCGCCGGACGTCGAGGATTCCCTCGCTTTGCCTGAGGCAGGTGCGCATCTCGTCGTCGTGGTCCTTCAGGTCACCTCCGCGTCCGCGGCCGGTGAACGTCCGGCCCCGGGTACCGGTCGCCCTGACCGCGGCGATGAACTCCGCCAGGTCGCTGGCGAAGGTCACCTCGCCGGAAGGGTCGTCCTCATCGCCCGTACGGCCGGGCAGCCAGGTCTGCACCGACCACGGGAGCGGGTAGCCAGGGCCCGGCTCGCCTAGGCCGACGGGCGCGGGCACCGGGAACCGGGTGGCGGCGGCGAGCTCCCTGGCCGCCGCTGCCTCGGACTCCAGTTCCCGGCGGGTCGCGGTAGGGTCGGCGCTGCGCAGGGGGAACCGCGCGGTGAGCCGGTCACCGAGCCGGAAGATGGCGTTGACCGTGCCGGGGGAGGTGACCCGGCGGACGTGCAGGCCCCGCCAGTGATGAAACTGCGTGCCGACCAGGTCGCGCACCATGGCGGCGTCGATGGGAAGTTCGTCGGCGTGCATTGCCATGACGGCTAGCTTCCAGCGGACGGCGCTGGACCGCAACCGCGCGTGTCGGCGTCAACAGCCGGGTACCGGGGCCTGGTAGGACTCGCAGCGCTGCTTCAGGCTGCCCGGCCCGGTGACCGCGATGGCCTTGGTGAGCACGGTCTGAACGCCGTCGCGGACGTAGCCGACGAGCGCGTAGTCGCTGGCGTAGAAGAGGATCTCCGTGACGCCGTCGCTGAACGGGAACCGGAGCGCGATGTCAGCCTGGCCGGTCACGTCGGTTAGGTGCGCGACCGTGACGCCGGGGGTACCGGCGAGCAGGAGGAACCAGGAGCCCCTTATCTGGGCGACGTAGCCGAAGGCCATGTTGACGATCGCGTTGACGGCGTTGCAGTCGCCCGCCACGTCGGCGCATCCCGTGGAGTAGGAGTTGAGCGTCGTAAGCAGCTGCGGAATGGACGAGGGCAGCTTCGACGGGGCGTCCTTGGGCATCACGGTCGAGTAGCTCGGGCCGGCGGGCATGAGCCACCGCGTTGACGCGGCACAGGCCGCCGTGCGGGCGCAGACCGCAAGCGTGCCGTCGACGTAACTCGCCTGCTGCGAGTCGTCACCGGTAGCCCACACTGTCTGGCTGCCGGTCGAGGTGCGCAGTTGCCGCAGGACCCAGGTGCTGCCATAGGCCTGGCTGGGAAGCAGGGCCAGCGCGTTGGTGCTGTTGTCCGGGATGGACTCCACCGCCTGCGCCGCCTGCTCGGCCAGCAGTTCGGCCGGACCCGGCGGGGTGAGGTCCGGCTGGGTGCTGCCCGGCGCGCCGACGATCACCTGCTGAACTACCGCTTCCTCGATGTTCAGCGTCTCGTGGTCGTCGAACGTCGCGTCGGCCATGAAGGCGTAGGTGGAGGGGTTGAGGATGATTTCCGACACCGAGCCGCGTGAGTCGTTCGGCATGACGAACGCGACGCCGGCCTGGCCGTCGATGGCGGTGACATGGCTGTCCACCGCAACCCCGGGAAGCAGCGCCAGCGCCTGGTATATCTCTGCCTGCAGGGTCGGCGGCAGCACGTAGTTCTCAAGCATGCTGCGAATCGTCACGAACGCCGACATGGCCTGGGGATCAAGTGCCGGGTACGTCTTGCCCTGCGTGCGCTCGAGGTAGGCGTCGAGGGCGGCCGGGCTGCTGGGTAGCGACTCGAGCTGGGAGTAGCTCGGGAGATCCCCGCCCGCGACGCCGGAGGTGCCGGCGTCGCCGTAGGTCACCAGCCCGTCGGCGGTCTCCCAGCCCGCCTGGGTGTGGACGGTCGACCCGGCCTTCCGGAAGGCTGGCGTCTTCCAGTCGAGCACCCGGTACACCCACTGGCCGGGACTCACCGCAGGCTGGGCGAGGGCGGCGGCGGACGCCCGGTTGGCGAGCAGCTGGGCCGTCAAGACGGCGGGGGACGACGGCTGGACCGCCACCATGACCCCCGCCACGAGGGCGGCGGCCACGGCCACGGACAGCCCCAGCGTCCAGGCCAACCGGCCCCTGGCGGCGACTAGCCCGCCCGGGCAGGCGAACCGCGTCCGGCGCGGTACCCGCCGCTGGTCCGGCGCGCCCGCGATGGCGGACTCCAGCCGGTCACGTGCGCCGCTGACGTCCAGTGGTCCCGGCTGCGGGCGCAATGCCGTGAACATTCCGATCTCATCCATCGGTTTCCTCCTCGTTCATGGGGCTGGCGCCGCCGAGTGCCTTCCTGGTTCGGACCCGGATCCGGTTGAGCCGCGACTTCACGGCGCTGACGGTGATCCCGAGCGCCTGCGCGCACTCGTCGTAGCTGAGGTCGGCCCAGGCCACGAGCAGCAGCAGTTCACGGTCCTGGGGTCTGAGCCCGTCGAGAACGGCGGCGAGGACCGGGCGGAACTGCTGCGCCACGACCCGTTCAGCCGACCGCTCGACAAAGTCGTGGGATTCATTGCGGACAGCCTCCTGTTTGCGCCGCTTCTGCCCATACTCACCCGCTCAGGCCCTGCGGGTTGCGCTGACACTGCTGGACGAGCTGCTCCGGTGCCCGGAGTGAGCGCACAGAACTGAGCTAGTCGTCACCGAGCGGGGAGAACAACGCCATGGAACCCCTGTGCCAAGATGCCACCGTGGCCCAGGTCTAGGAGTACGTCCGGCTGCGGCCCGGCTAGCTCACCCAGGTCCTGCCCGCCGGCCTGGCCCGGAGCTGCGGGACCTGGGGCGCCTACGGCGAGGAGCACCTGGACGTCGAGGCCGCGCACGCCATGGCCCCGGACGCCCGGATCGTGTACGTCGCCGGGGACCGCTCGGCGTCCCTGGCGAGCAGTATCGACCCACTGGAGACCATCGTGGACGACCACCAGGCCGACATCGTCAGCGATTCCTGGCCACACCGCTCATCGCCGGCATCCAGGCCGACGCCGAGCAGGGCCCAGGGCGTGCCGATCGGGTTCACCAACCCGGCCATCTACGCGCGCAGCCATCACCCTCGCCCGGGACTCCGCCTGCTCGTGGCCCGAACCGCGTTGCGTCCTCAGCATGGTGGCGGGTCCTTGCCGCGGGCCGAGGTTCAGGAACGCAGGGGCTAGTGGCAGCCGACGGCGCCTCGTTCGGCGCTCCGCTAGTCCGGCGACCCGTTCTCGCGGGCGAAGCGACTGCGGTACTGGGACGGGCTGAGCCCGGTCTGCCGTCGCATCTGGGCACGGAGGTTGGCGGTAGTCCCTAGGCCGCTTCGATGGGCTACCAGGTCCAGCGGCTCAACTCCCTGTTCGATAAGGCGGCGCGCGAGGTTGACCCGTTCGGCAGTGAGCCACGCCAGCGGCGTGACGCCGACCTCGGATCGGAATCGCCGGTGCAGTGTGGTCACGCTGAGGTGCGCATGCTCGGCAAGATCGCCGACGGCCAGTGGCGTGCCGAGCCGCTCCCGTGCCCAGTCGAGGGTGTGCGACAGTGGGGGGCGGCCAACCGGGGTGACGGGCTGCTCGATGAACTGCTGCTGTCCTCCGTCTCGGAAGGCGGAGAACACGAGTCGACGGCTGACCATGTTGGCGACCTCCGCCCCGTGGTCGAGGCGGACGATGTGCAGTGCCAGGTCCAGCGCCGCCGCACTGCCGGCCGATGTCAGGATGTCGCCGTCGTCGACGAACAGGACCTGCGGGCGGAGGTCGACCTTCGGGAAGCGGCAGCGGAAGTCGTCCGCCAACTGCCAGTGCACCGTCGCCGGCCGCCCGTCGAGCAGGCCGGCCTCGGCCAGCGTGTAGGCGCCGGTGCACAGGCCGACCAGTCGGGCTCCCCGGTCGTGCGCGCGCCGGACGGCCCTGATGACCGCCGGATGCGAGGGCGTATCGGTGTTGGGCCGGTTAGGCACGATCACCGTGTCCGCGCCGTCGATGTCCCCGAGTGGGCCGGCGTTGCCGATGGCGAACATCGCGTCGCGGACGGCCACCCGCCGTCGGGGGGTCACCACTTTGAACTGATAGAGCTCGCGGCCGATCTCCGGGCGGAGTGGGGCACCGAAAACCTCGCAAGCACAGGCCATCTCGAACGGGTTGGAGCCTTCATCGGCAACCAGCACGACCCGCTGGGGATCATGACACGAATCTTGCGGCACGTGACATTTCTACCACTGGCAGCGGCGCTGGCCCCCTGCCAGGATCGGGGCCGTGGATAAAGTAAACCTCGCCGATGAAGCGGCGCGACTGACGGAGTTCTGGTCCCAACGGGTGCTCGCGAGCGGCAACGGCAACCTGTTCAAGGTGGCCAAGGGGACCGGCTCGACGAACTGGCACGCCCATGAAGACCAAGACGAGGTGTTCCTCCTCATCGAGGGCCATCTCACCATCCAGATGCGGGACCGCAACGTCGAGCTCGGCCCGGGTGAGCTGTTCGTCATCCCGCGCGGCACCGAGCACTGCCCCATCGCCCACCAAGAAGCCCGGTTCCTGCTCATCGGACCCGAGGTAACCTCCAACGCCGCGGGCGGCAAGCCCGACTGGAGCTACACCAGCACCCCGTGACTCGGGACGCGAAGCGCGCTCAGCCTGGGACGTTGACACCGAGCGTGAAGTCGAAGTTCCCCACGCCATTGCGGGCTAGGCCCATCATCAGCAGGCCTGCTCCCTCCAGCCAGTGCGCCATCTCCAGGGGGCCTGTGTCCAGTGGGCGCAACCCGAGGCTCTCGACCCACGCCGACACGCTGGCCTTGGCCTGTGCGTCGTCGCCGGCGATGAGCACGTCCAGTGGGCGGCCCTGGTCGAGGACGTGGCCGAAGACGGTGTTGAACGCCTTCACGACGCGGGCGCTCGCCGGGGCGGCCTTTGCGACCTGCTGCGCGATAGAGGTGTCGTCAGGGGTCGTCAGTCCGGTAGCGCTGGGGTTGAACGGGTTGGACACGTCGACGATGACCTTGCGGGCCAGTGCGTCCCCGTACTTGCTGACCACCGCCGCGGCGATGCCGTGGGGCACGGCGATGATGACGATGTCTCCGGCGGGAGGTTCACCGAGCTTTCCCGGTACTGCTCCGCCGCCGAGGGCCTTGGCTAGGGCAACGGCCTTGGCCGGGTCGCGGCCGATGATCTCGACGGAGTCGCCGCCTTCTACCGCTCGGACGCCGATGGCGCGAGCCATGGATCCTGACCCGATAATGCTGATGCTTATCATTGAATGCTCCTTCGATAATCCGCGGGACAGGCAGAACCCGACCAGCGCGGGTGGGCGCGAGATCAGTAGGCGCGGTGATACTGGGGCGGGATTCGCACGTCGCCGCTGAGTTCCTTGGCGGCGTCGAGGGGCCAGGACGGGTGGCGTAGGAGCTCACGGCCCATCAAGATCGCGTCGGCCTCACCGTTGGCGAGGATCTTGGCGGCCTGGTCCGGTTCGGTGATCATGCCAACGGCGGCGACCGGGATGCCGGCCTCCGACTTGACCCGCGCGGCGAAGGGGACCTGGTAAGCGGGGCCGACCTTGATCTTCGCGTCGGGGACTAGGCCGCCGCTCGAGACGTTCAACAGGTCCACGCCGTGGTCCTTGAGCGCGCTTGCCAGACGTACGGTGTCGTCCACCGTCCAGCCCTCGCGGACGTCCTCGGGGTTCTCGGTGAGCCAGTCCGTCGCGGAGACGCGGACGAAGAGTGGGAGGCCGTCGGGCCAGACGGCGCGGACGGCGTCGACGACGCGGAGGGCGAACCGGGTGCGGTTCTCGAACGAGCCACCATAGCTATCGGTGCGGCGGTTGCTGTGCGGCGACAGGAACTGGTGGATCAGGTAACCGTGCCCGGCGAGCAACTCGACCACCTGGAATCCCGCCGCGGCCGCCCGCTGCGTGGCCGCGGCGAACTCACCGACGACGTGGTCGATGTCAGCGAGGCTCAGTTCGGCAGGTACCGGGTACCCCTCGCCGAACGCTATCGCGCTGGGGCCAGCCACCTGCCAGCCGCCCCGCTCTGGGCGTACTGGCTTGCCGCCGAGCCATTGGCGGTCGGTTGACCCCTTGCGGCCGGAATGGTTCAGCTGGATGCCGGGCACGGTGCCCAGCGTGGCCAGCAGGCTGGTGATCCGCTGGAACGCGGGAAGCTGCGCATCAGACCAGATGCCCAGGTCGTACGGGCTGGTCCGGCCTGCCGGGCTCACCGCCGTGCCCTCGGTCAGGATCAGGCCGGCGCCGCCGGCCGCGCGGGCGCCCTGGTGTGCGAGGTGCCAGTCGGTGGGGGCACCCATGGTCGGCCCTTCTGACGCGGAGCTGTACTGGTCCATCGGCGCCATCCATATGCGATTGGGGATGGTCAACGAACCCAGCTGGTAGGGTTCGAACAGCGTAGTCACGGGGATGCCTCCTCATATGACGGTCACGCTTGCTTCCTAGGCCAACCAGAGGCGAAGGAGTCATGATGCCCGTCGTGGAATCGATAGAAAGAAGGGTTCCCATAGATCTTTTTCATGGCACCGGAACGATTCATGGCGGGGGTTTGGCCGGGGTCAGGTGCACCGCCGTCGCGGAACATGGTGGAGGGGCCGCGCTACTTCGCTGCGAGTTGGCTTCGCATACTGTCCGGTACCGGACCGTGGTCCGGTAGATCGACTCGATGTCGTCGGACCCCAGGCCCGCCGATCGCGCCGAGCGCAGCAGGTCGGTCATGGCGGCGAGGAACCGCCGCTGCACGGCGGGATTGGTGCCGGGGAGCGACCAGATCACGAACGTCCCTGGCCCGGCCGACCCTGCACCAGGCCCTCCCGCTCCAGGTCGCGGTATGCCTTCAGCACCGTGTTGGGGTGAGCCCAGGAAGTGGACGTCATCGACCACCCAAAGCCGGGCGTCACAGGCGAGGACCGCGTCGGCGGCCCGGTGGCCGAGCTCTTCGGCGTTGCCCCGGTTATGGCCGGGCAGGCCGAAGAACCGGCAGAGCATCGTGTTGGACGACCGCTTGCTGGTCGACGAGGTCAGGCACACGTGGATCACCGGCTGCACGCCGATGTCGCCGCCGGCGCCGACGATCGCGCCGAAGATGCCAAAGGCCTTCCCGCGCTCCTTCGAGTCGCTGAATGTCGTGGACAGGATCGACAGGGCGGCGGGTGCCAGGAACGTGACCTTACGCCCGATTAGGTCGCCGAGCCGCCCGCCGAACGGATTCGCGGGGCTTGGCCCTGCTGGAGGCTGTCACGACGGCGGCCAGCGCCCAGGGGTTCTGGGAGCCGGCCGCTGGGTGGTGTTACTGCTGGGCTGGGGTGGTGCGGGCTTGTTCCTCGGCTTTTTCGGCGAGGCGCTTGATGGCGTTCAGCCGCCGGTCCCATCGGGCTGCGGCGTCGGCCATGGCCCGGGCGGCATGTGCCATGGCCTGGGCGGCCGCGTCGAGGCGTTCGGGCTGGATGGTGTAGTGGACCTCGCGGCCTTGCCGGCGGGCGTCGACGAGTCCGGCGCGGGCCAGGACCGCCAGGTGCTTGGCGACTGCCTGCCGGGTGAACGGCAGCTCGGCGGCCAGCGTGGTGGGGGTGGCCTTGCCGTGGGCGAGGATGAGGTCGAGCACCTTGCGGCGGGACGGGTCGGCGACGGCCTCCCACAGCTCATCGTCGCTCGGCGGCAGCTCGCGCTGCCCCGCCTCAGGACTGCCCTGCGACATAGCCGTGCAGGCTGGCCAGGTGAGCGTCCCAGCCCTTGTCGTGCGCCTCGTAGTAGCCGCCCTTGTCCTGGTCCGGCCGGGCCAGCGCGGCGAACCCGCTCTCGGTGACCCGCAGCCGGGTCCCGTCGCCCTCGGCGGTGAGGGTGAACTCGACCAGCAGCGTGTTGCCCTCGTGGGGCTGCTCGCCGTCGGGAGCCCAGCAGAACGCGAACCGGCGCGGCGGCTCGGCGGCCTGGACGGTCAGCTTCACGGCCATTCGCTGGTTGGTGGCGCGGTCCTCGAAGGTGAGGGTGCCCTCACCGCCGGGGACCGGGTCCAGCTCAGCGGCATCGGCGAACCACCGGGCGATCTGGGCGGGCTCGGTGATCACCCGGTAGACGGTCTCGGCGGGCGCGCTGATCAGGATGTCCTTGCTGATGATGTCGGGGGTCATGGGAGTCTCCTTCCAAATATGCAACCACCGGTTGCGTATGCTTAGAGGCTAACAGGTGGCATGCCGATGCGCAACCTTTGGTTGCGCGTATTCTCGGCGGACCGGAACCGGTCAGGTTGCCGGCAAGGTTGCTGCTTGCCGGCCGGAAGCTGGCTGGATCCCGAGGTGCTCGCGGTCTCCTCTCATCTCCGCCCGCTGCGTGGCCGATACAACAGTGCGCCTCATGGCGCACACGGGCTGTAAAGCCGTCGGCTGAGCCTGCGCTGGTTCGAACTCAACACCTGCCACCACCAGCGAAAATGGCCCGTTAGCGGCGGATTCTCGCGCCAGCGGGCCATTTCTTCTCTGTCCCATCATGTGTCATCTTCTCGCGCTGTAGGCCCCCTGTGTTGCGGTGTCCACGGACGCATAGCGGACCAAAATCGGGGCCAGGGAGCGGAGCGGGAACCGTCGGCTTTGCACGGACGGCCACGGACGGGGACGCGGCCACGGACGGGCCACGGACCAGAGTCCGCAAGAGGCAGCCCCGTGCACGGCTTGACGTTCGCGGTGGAGCCGAGCGTGCATGTCCTTCGCGTCCGCCCGCTGCCCGGCTGGTTTCCCGGGGCGGGAAAGGCGGGTGCGATGATGGCCAGGGTGGCGGTCCGGGAGAGCGTGACGCTGGCCGGGCGGGTGGGACGCTACGGTGGTGCGGCCCTGGTCAACAGTCAGCAGAGGGCCAGCTCAGGATTTTGCGGGTGCGGGGCGCGGAGGCTTGGTGCTTCCGGCCCCGAGCGTGAGCGCCAGGCTGAATGCGGCCCGGGTCTCGTCTACCAGGGTGTGCGGGTTGTTGCCCAGGCGCTTGGCGGTCTGGTAGCAGGCGATGGCGACCTGCCCGGCGAAGACGGCGGTGGCCCCGTCGGACCCGCGGCGGATGAGAACACCGCTCAGCTTCTCGGCGAACTGCTGCACCTTCACGGCGTCGCGGGCGCGAAGCTCCGGGTGCTGATCGATGAGCTCGAAGTGGCGGATGTAGGCCTGCGGGTCGGCGGTTGCCTGGGCGCAGAGGTCGAGGACGATCGGGCGGAGCTGTTCGACGGCCTCGGTCGCGGTTCGCGCGGGGGGGATGCCGTCTACCTGGCCGGCTTCGGTGATCGTGTCGAGCAGATCTTGCTCTTTTCCGAAGACGACCTCCTGCTTGTCACCGAAGTAGCGGAAGAACGTCGTGCGGCCTACTTCGGCCCGCTCTGCGATGTCCCCGACCGAGACGCTGTCATAGCCGCGCTCAAAGAACAGCTCTCGGGCCGCCTCGATGATGCGCTGCCGCGCCTGGCGTCGCTTGCGCTCCACCAGAGGAAGGGGCGGGCTCATAACAGCAGCATACAAGATGCCCGTTTGCAGTTCCAATAGGGATGCAGTACATTATGGTACGGAGTACCATAAGCGAACGGAAGACCTGATGGTGCGCAAGCTGGACACCGAAGACCGCTGGGCAATGGCCTCATGACTATGGCGGACGGGACGATCGGAAGCGTGACGCACCTTGACACCCTGCGTCGCTTCCGGGACGGCTGGCGCATCGGCCACCGCGTCATCCGGTCGCAGCGCACCCCGATGAACGGCGCCTACATCGCCGGAGAAGCAGGAGAACAGTCATGAGCGAGTCGCTCGTCGTCACCCGGGTCACTCACAGCTGCCATCTGATCCAGTTCGGCGGCCTGACCGTGCTCACCGACCCCTGGTTCAGCCAGAAGCCCTTCTACCACCCGGGCGAGCCGATCGCCTTCCAGCCGGAGACACTGCCCCACCTGGACGCGGTCGTGATCAGCCACCAGCACTACGATCACTGCGACCTCGAAGCCTTCAGCCGCTACCCCGACAAGGACGTGCCCTTCGTCGTCGCGGGACCGGTCGTCGAGATGGCCCGCAAGGCGGGATTCAGCAATGCCCTCGGGCTTGAGCCGTGGCAGTCCGCCCAGGTCGGCGACCTGACCATCAGCGCTGCCCCCGGCAAGCACGGCTGCTACGAGGTCACGTACGTGATCAGCGGCGGCGGGCGCAGCGTCTACTTCGCCGGGGACACCCTCCTCGTCCCGGAGCTGCGCACCCTGACCGACCGGTACGGCCCACTGGACGTGGCACTGCTCCCCGTCAATGGCCTGCGCATCCGGATGGCGGGCAACAAGCAGGTCGTGATGAACGCCGAAGAGGCCGCCGAGCTCACCGCCGCCCTGCGCCCTAAGCTCGCGGTACCGCAGCACTACGCCTTCACCGGCGGCACCATAGGCGACATGCTCTTCACCAAGAGCGACAAGGACCCCGCCCCCTTCGTCGAGGCGGCCCGGCGCCTCGTCCCCGACGTCCCGGTCAAGGTCATCAGCCCCGGCGAACCGCTTACCGTCGCCCCCTGACCGCGGCCTGAGAACGGAGACCCCACCATGCCCGCCGACGACAGCAGTCCGCGAAGCCCTCAGCCAGCTCAGCCTCCATACTGACTCCAACGATTCCCGCCCCCCCGGTCGATGATCGCGATCCTCGACGCCAGGCCGGGCATGACCAGCCGGCTCCGCGCGATAGTCGACGAGCTGGCCCAGCAGGTCCGGCATGAGCCTGCTTGCTCGACTTCACCGCCTACCAGGCCCGCGACACCCGACCGGTTCTACCTCTACGAGGTCTCCGCGAGCGCCGCCGCGTTCGACGAGCACCTCCAGACTCAGCACGTGCACAACTTCCTCGCGGCCGTTCCCGCCCTCAGCACCGCACAGCCCGGGAGCCTCATACAACTCGACGAAATCGCCATCAACTAGAGCGCTCGAAGGGATCTCTACCGTGGCAGACGTTAAGCCTCTGCCGCGCTGGTTCCGGACCGCCAACCGTGCGGTGAGCATCATGTCGCGCTTCGGGTTCACGATGGGTTGGCGGCCGCCGGTACGTGGTGGCGGGGCTTGCTTTCCCGCAGGTTCACCTGGCCTGTGGTGTCGAACGTTAGTCCGGACAATAGGGCTTTACCGGATCAGATGCCAGACTCGCCCCTGTCCCAGGGACCCGGCAAAGTCCTGAAATGAGGCTGTGGCCTGCGCTGTCGTAGCAGCGGATGATGTGCCCGGCGTGTCTGCGGGCGGCGGGCAGGGCCCGGGCGGAACGATGGAAGTTCTCACGCTCA
>Ga0335072_10005264_pt1 | contig 19064 bp, 12 predicted proteins | sample Lox_Sample_21_FD_206725 | JGI IMG/M metagenome (GOLD analysis project Ga0335072, IMG submission 206725) | Soil microbial communities from Loxahatchee National Wildlife Refuge, Florida, United States - Lox_Sample_2.1 | ecosystem: Environmental > Terrestrial > Soil > Wetlands | place: USA...
AATGTGGGTCGGCAGTTCCATGCACGCATCCGCGGAAGCGCTGAAGTTGAAAGCCGCGCTCAACCCGGGGATCACGGTGGAACAGCAGCGACAAAGCCTTCAGTCTATGGGATGATTCTCGGGCCGATTTGTTTCAATGATTAGGGAATGGGGCGCAGCAGAAAAGCCGCCGGGAGGCGGCTTTCGAAGTTGGAAGAACAAATGGTTCTTCTGCTATTGGCTGACGGGCACGGAATTCGACGAAGCCGCTGTCTCCGGCACCTTGCCGGCGAAGTAGTTCTTATCCCAGAGATTGCGGTAGAACGCTCCGGTCAGCTCGGCCGCGCGCGGTCCGAACGTCGGCCGGCCGCCCTCGAGGAAGAACACCGTGACCAGCGCACCCTGCGGCGAGTCGGAGTAGGAAACGAACCAGCCGTAGCGCGTTCCTTCATTCGAGCAGGTTCCGGTCTTACCGAATACAGGAAACTCCTGGAAGTTGGCGCGCAGCCGACGCGCCGTACCATATTCCACGGCGCCGGCCATGCCATCCTGAAGGTCGGGAACGAACCTTGCAATGTCCAAAGTGCGCTTGATTTTGGGCTCGAAGTTCAAAATCTCATCCGGCGTAGTCGGATGCTGGAGGTAGTAGAGCGTCCCGCCATTGGCAATGGCGGCCACAAACGCTCCCAGTTGGAGCGGGGTCATATTCACGCCTTGCCCGAAGCTGCACATGCGCCCCACACCGCCTTCCGATACCGGGATTGCTTCATCGGGATAAGTGCCCAGCTGCTCGCCCGCGATGTTGTATCCGGCCAACTCGCCCAGGCCGAACTGGGTGGCGTAATGGCGCACGCGGTCAAAGCCGAGCTCCCGGCCAAGCTCCTCAAAGTAAAGATTGTTGCTTTTGGCGATCGCATCCGTCATGTTCATGCGGAAGCCGCCGAGCTCCACCGGCGTATCGCGCGTCACCAGCCCTTCAGAAAGGGCGGCCAGCGCCACCGACAGCTTGATGGTCGAGCACGGCTCGGCACCCGGCGAGAGCGCGAGCTTCTGGTTCACCATGGCCAGGATGCGGCCATTGGCCGGGTTGATCACGACCGCGGTACCGTTCATGCCGTCGAGAGCGTCAATGGCCGCCTGACGCACCACGGGATCCTCGCCGGCAGTAACGTCGCCGGCAAAGATGTCGCTGCTGGCGAAAGAGCTGGCGGTGAAGCGCTCGTAATAGCGGTGGTGGGTGGTCAGCGATGCGCGGCGCAGCCCGGCACGCGCGGTTCCTCTTGCCGAGGCATGTACGGAACGATGAACCGGCTGGACCGAAGCCCTGGCATGGGCGGCGCCCGCCCTGGCGGCCGGATGGGCAGCATGCGCGGCTGCGCGCCGGCCGGCATGATGAGTCGCTTTCAGCCTTGTTTCCGATTTGGCGTGATGCAGTGTGTGCGGTGCGTCAAAAGCGCGAGCGCCGGAGGCGCCAAGCAGGGCCAATCCAACTGCCAGAGCAAAAATCGGCTTCATCCAGACTGAGTCCTCTCCAAAAAATGGACTTTGTGCCGTTCAGCCGCCCCGGCAATTCTTGCGGCCGCTTGCTGCGGGAACCTCGCACTCCATTCCAATCGGCCATTCCCGGGTTGCGATCGCAACGCGTGAGCCCAGGAGCCTGCTTCAATGAAAACCATCTTCCAGGCATTTCCTGAATCCCGATGTGATCCTCAGCACCGGAAGGGTGGTTTTCTTTCTCTCATTTCACCGTTTCGCAAGCGGTGAAATGCACCTCGATCACTTCCTGAAACGAATAAATTCTACAAGCTTACCTGCACTATACAGGGGTCAGTTCCCGTTTTGAAACTGGAAAAGACCGAAAGGCTACGAAAGTGGTAGTTCTGTCCGGGGGCCGGCCGACGCCGCAACGTCATCCGCTGCGGCGCCGGCCTTCCCGGTAAGATGCCGGGATTCGGAATCTAGAATTGCGCCCGGCGCATAAACGCAGGCACATCCAGGTCCCGATCCGCTTCCTCATCCGGCCCGCCAAAGAGCGCGGCGGCGTGAGCATGCTGACCCTCGGCGACGACGGCGGCCCGCGCCGCCGGCGCGAGGTCCGAAGCAAAGTCCTTGGGCAGCGGAGTGTGCACCGGATCTTCGGCCAGTTCGGCAAAACGCGGCCGCGAAGGTGGCGATACGAATTCCGCCTCGATGATTGCCCGCATCTCCGGCGCCATGCCGCCAAGCGACGCCGCGATGGGCTGCGCCGCTGAGGCAAATTTCGGCGTCTCGACCACCGTCTCTTGCACCTCGTCCTCCTCGCTTTGGAATCGCGGAGGCGCGGGAGGCACGACAGGCTGTGCCGGCTCCTTCATCCAGCTGCCCGTGGCGACAACCGGCACCGAGATCACAGGCACCGCCATCTCGGCCACATTCAGCATGCGTGCGCGCCGGTCAGGCATCTGGTCGCGGAATCCGGTCGCGATCACGGTGATCTTCACCTGGTCGCCCATTTTTTCGTCGAGCACCGCGCCGAAGATGATGTTGGCGTCCTCGTGTGCCGCGGACTGGATCAAGGAGGATGCTTCGTTCACCTCGCTCAGCTTCAGCGAGCTCGACCCGGTGATGTTGATCAGGATGCCGCGCGCGCCGTCGATCGCGCCGGCTTCGAGCAGCGGAGACGCCATGGCCGCCTGCGCGGCTTCCACCGCGCGGTTGCCTCCGGTGGCAATGGCGGTGCCCATGACCGCGTGCCCCATGCCGGCCATGGTCGTCTTGACGTCAGCAAAGTCGCGGTTGATGATGCCGGGGATGGTGATGATGTCGGAGATGCCCTGCACCCCCTGGCGCAGCACATCATCGGCGACGCGGAAGCTCTCAAAGAAGCCCGCGTCACGCGCCACGGCCAGCAGTTTCTCGTTGGGGATCACGATCATGGTGTCGACGCTCTCGAGCAGCTCTTTCAGTCCGCGCTCGGCCTGCTGCTGGCGCCGCTTGCCTTCGAATCCAAACGGGCAGGTGACCACGGCCACGGTGAGGATGCCCATCTCGCTGGCCAGCGACGCGATGACGGGGGCGGCTCCGGTGCCAGTTCCGCCGCCCAGGCCGGCGGTCACAAAGACCATGTCCGCGCCTTCCAGCGCTTCGATAATTTTCTCTGAATCTTCGAGCGCCGCCCTGCGACCCACGTCGGGGTTCGCGCCGGCGCCGAGACCCGCGGTCAGCCGCACGCCGAGCTGGAGCTTCACCGGGGCCTGCGACAGCTTGAGCGCCTGCACGTCAGTGTTAGCCGCAATGAACTCCACGCCTTCCAGGCGCGCCGCGATCATTCGATTCACCGCGTTGCCGCCGCCGCCGCCGACGCCGATGACCTTGATACGCGCGCCGCGCAGGTCTTCGTCGTGATATTGGATCCGCATCTCCGCTTCCGTCCGCTGTTCAATCATGGCTCCCCGGCCTCCTCAGGCTTGTCTCAAAAACTCGCTGCAAAAATCGCGCGCAACTTGGCGCGCAAACTGTTCGATTCCGCCGCCCGCGTCACGCGCGTGCGATGGGCGTACAAGAGCAATCCGATCGCGGTGGCGAAGCTGGGATGGACCAGTTCGCCCGGCATGTTGGACAGCCGCACCGGGACGCCGGTGCGCGCCGGCACGCGCAGCTGGCTCTCGGTCACATCCAGCAGGCCCGGCAGCATGGCTCCGCCGCCGGTGAGCACACAGCCCGCGCCCAGCGCCTCCATCACGCCGCCCTGGCGCAGGCTATCGCGGACGAAGCGCAGCAGCTCGCAGGCGCGCGGCTCAAGGATCTCGGCAATGGAGCGGAGGCGCATCCGCTGCGGCTCGGGATTGGCGATCTCGACCTCGGCAAGCTGCGGCACCGCGGTGACCACGGCATTTCCGTGCTCACACTTGACCTCTTCCGCCTGCGCCACCGGCATTTGCAATCCCACCGCGAGATCGTTGGTAAAGTGCGCTCCGCCGATGGGCACCGACGCCGTGTGCACCACCGCTCCTTCAAAGAAAACCACGAGGTCGCTGGAGTGCGCGCCGATGTCGAGCAGGCACACGCCGAGTTCGCGTTCGTCGGCGCTCAGGGTGGCCTCGGCGGCGGCAATGGACTCGAGCACCGCCTCCGTCACTTCCAGCCCCGCGCGATTAGCGCAGGTGACCGCGCTTTGCAGCGCGCTGCCTGAGCACGTAGCGATGTGCAAATCGACTTCGAGCCGCTTGCCCACCATGCCCACCGGATCGAAGATTCCCGGCTGCTCGTCGAGAATGAATTGCCGAGGCAGCAGGTGCAGGATCTCACGATCGGGAGGACGTTCGACGGCCCGCGCCCGCTCCACCGCGACGCGCACGTCTTCGCGGGTGATTTCGCGCATTCTCGTGCTCAGCTCGAATCCGCCATTTGTATTCAGCCCGCGAATATGGGGTCCGCCGACGCCCACCACGCATTCGTCGATGTTCGCCCGAGCCGACTCTTCCGCCCAGTCCGCCGCGGCTTTCACCGCACGCGCCGCCGGCGCCAGTTCCGCGATGAGCCCCTTGCGCATGCCTGCTGACTCGACGATGCCGTGCCCGCGATAGCGCAGCGCGCCCTCGTTGACGTCGGCCACCAGCATGCGCGTCCAGGCACTGCCCACGTCGAGCACCACGATCATGTTGTCAGGCTTCTGGCTCATCGTACCTTGCTCGCCCGCTCACGGTTGCTGGTTGCGTTCGCGCTTCGCCCGGGCCAAAGCAGCCTGCATCTGCTCCGCGCGTTTCTTCTTCGCCTTTTGCGCCGGCGTGAGCTTTTTCAGGTGCGGCGGGGGTGGTTTTCTGACCTCCGCCGGTTCCGGCGTTGAAGCTGCCGCAGCGTTGACCGCGGCATCCGCCGGCACACCCGGCGCGGGCTTGGCCGCACCGGCGGCGTCGATCATCTTCGCACCGGCGCCGGCCCCGGCAACCTGCGCGCCGCCTGCGCCGGGCGCCATCTCAAGCACCACCTGCTGCTGATAGCGCAGATCCACCGCGCTCAGCTTCGGATACTGGGATCTCCACTCCGCAATGTGCGCCTTGTAGCGCTGATAGCGTTCGAGGAAGTGGTCTTCGCCGAAGTGGGCCAGGATGTCGCCGCCCGGCTCCGGCATGAGCACGCGCGCGTCTTCGGGATCGGTCAGGTCGATCTCGGAGATCTGCTCGCTCAGCTTCTGCCCGCCGCTGTCGAGCTCGGCCAGCAGCCGCTGGTAGACGGCCATGCGCGCCTTGCGCGCGGCCAGTGTGTCGCGCGCATCGATCCCCGTCACCACGGGGAAGGAGTAGTGGTGCCTGGTCATCATCGCCGGCGGCATGGAGAGCAGCATGCCGTTCGCGTCGACCAGGCCGATCTGCTGGCCCTCGCGCACGAAGGCGATCGGCTGCCGCTCCACGATCGCCACCCGGATCTGGTCGGGGAGGAAGCGCATCACGGTCGCGTGTTCGACCCAGGGAATTTGCTCGAGCTGCCGTCGCCGCTCCGCCAGCGGCACGAAGAAGATGTTGCGGCCGATGTCTTCGCCGAAGACGGTCAGCATCTCGGCCCGGCTCACCTCCGCCATCCCCGCGGCGTGAATATCTTCAGAGCCGGCAATGCGGAAGCGCGGGTCGCGCTCGAGATCGTTGCGCAGCAACAGGACGCAGGTGGTGAGCCCGCCCAAAATGACCAGCGCGCAGAAGGCGAGAAAGCCTCGCCCCACCATGCTGGCCGGCCGCCACCACGGCCGCGGAGGCGCATCGTCAAATCGCGGCGAGCGGCCCACGCGCGGAAAATCCTCATTGTCGCTGTCGTTTGCTTCGCGCTTTGCGCTGGGCCGTGGACGCGCGGATTGCGAGCGATCTGCATCGGCCCGGCTCGCGGGCGCGACCTGCTGCATGCGCCGGATGCGGCTTTCCGCGGGCGCTTCGTCTTCCCAGATCAGGGGCCGGCTTGTGGAACCACTGTTTCTCGTCACGCCTGAGCGGGTCGTGAGATTCGCCAGCTTTCACTATAGACAGGGATCAGGGATCAGAGGTCAGGGGTCAGAAACCAACGGGGACGGGAGTGCCGTTCTAGTTAACCACTCTTCCGCAATGCGGCACGCATCGATGCGGCGCTCGGCACCTGGTACCTGGCGCATGGTGCTTCGCGCTCGCCGCTTTCTCGCATCCATGCACTACCCTACCCCTATGCCCAGGCTGTTTTATCGTCTCGCCGCAGCCATCGCGGCCGCCGCTGCGGTGACCGCTTCGCTGGCCGCGCAATCCCAGGTTTCCTACAAATACATGCGTATCGGCAACGCCGCCGATGTTGCCGTCACTCCGCATCCCGGCTACGCGCTCATGGGCGGGGGAAGCGATCTCGACGAAGCCTTCCAATGGCTGTGCGATCGTGCGCCCGGCGGCGATTTTCTGATCCTGCGCGCGCATGGAACAGACGCCTACAACGCCTACGTGCAGGGCCTATGCAAGCTCAACTCCGTCGCCACGCTCCTATTGCCTTCGCGCGAAGCGGCCAATGATCCGATCGCGGCCAGAATCATCTCGCGCGCGAGCGTGATTTTCATTGCCGGGGGCGACCAGGCCAACTACATCAATTTCTGGATGGGCACGCCGGTGCAGTCCGCGCTCAACGACGCCATCCGCCGCGGCATTCCCATCGGGGGCACCAGCGCGGGCCTTGCCGTGATGGGCGAGTGGGTTTATTCGGCGCAGGGCGACAAGCCCGACGACAAGGATCTCGACTCGAAGACCGTCCTCGCCGATCCGTTTCATCCGCGCGTGACGCTGGTGCGCGGATTTCTCGCGATTCCGGCACTTGAGAACATTCTCACCGACTCGCATTTTGTGAAGCGCGGCCGCATGGGCAGGCTGATCGGATTTCTGGCTCGGCTCAACGCCGAAGATAAGCGGCCGTTCGATGAGCGCCGAACGGGAATCCGCGGTATCGGCATCGACGAGCGCACCGCCATCCTGCTCAAGCCCGACGGAACCGGCACTGTCGTTGGCCAAGGCAGCGCCTATCTCGTCCAGATCACGGGAGAATCCGTTCTCGCTCGCGGCAAGCCGCTCACCGAACATGAAGTCCGGGTGCAGAAGCTCGTTGCCGATGACACCGTCGATCTGCACGCATGGCAGGGCGGCAAGGCGCGCTTCGTGATGTCAGTCGAGAATGGCGCCCTTGTGCCGCCGCAGCGCAGCGGAACCTACCCGTGATGCGTGTTTCCTCAGCTTTTCACAGCCGGGCGCCCATTCGCACGCCCATTTGGACGCCGCCCAGCGCTTCCAGAATCTGTGGCCCCACCTGGCTCACGTTGCCCGCGCCCAGCGTGAGGATCAGGTCGCCCTCCTGCGCGGTGTTCACCGCGGCCAGCACCGCCTCACCAAAGTTACGCGCATACTGCACGCGCGTGCCCTTGATCTGCCGCGCCAGCGCTTCACCGGTCACGCCGGGAATCGGGTCCTCACTCGCCGCGTAGATGGGCAGTACGATCAAAGCGTCGGCGGCAACGAATGCGCCGCTGAACTCCTCCAGCAAATCCAGCGTGCGCGTATACCGGTGCGGCTGAAAGACGACGACAATGCGCTTGTAGCCGCACTCGCGCGCCGCCGCCAGCGTGGCGCGAATCTCGGTGGGGTGGTGTCCATAGTCGTCGACCACTGTGATGCCACTCGCGTGCCCGCGCAACTGGAAGCGCCGGTCGACGCCGCGAAAATCCTTCAGCCCTTCGGCAATTTTGTCGGGATGGATCTCGAGCTGATGGCCGATGGCCACGGCCGCCGCGGCGTTCAGCACGTTGTGACGGCCCGGCACGTGCAGCTCGAATGGGCCGAGCCGGCCGCCTTCGATCGCAATGGCAAACCGCGAGAAGCTGCCACTTTGGGCCTCGAGCGGAATCACGCGATAGCACGCGTGCGCTGACGTGCCGTAGGTGAAAACCCTCCGGTGCGCGCGGGGCAGAATCTGCGCGAGCAGGCTGTCGTCCGCGCAGGCGGTCACCGCGCCGTAGAAGGGCACCTTGTCCATGAAGGCGAGGAACGCGTGCTCGACATCGGCCATGTCCTTGTAGCAGTCCATGTGCTCGCGGTCGAGGTTGGTCACCACGGCCAGAATGGGTGAAAGCTTCAAGAACGACCGATCGCTCTCGTCGGCCTCCGCCACCAGGTACCGCGACGAGCCCAGGCGGGCGTTGGAGCCCAACGCATCCACGCGGCCACCCACCACGACGGTGGGATCGAGGCCACCCGCGGCGAGCACACTTGCCACCATCGAGGTGGTGGTGGTCTTGCCGTGCATGCCGGCGATGGCGATGCCGTACTTGAGCCGCATCAACTCGGCCAGCATTTCAGCGCGCTGGATCACGGGAATCTTGCGCGCCCGCGCCTCCATCACCTCGGGATTCGTCGCCGGCACGGCTGAGCTCGTCACCACCACCGTGGCGCCAGCCACGTTGTCCGCCGCATGCCCATCGTAGATCGCTGCGCCCATCGCGCCTAGCCGGTCGGTGATCGCGCTACGGCGCAGGTCGGAGCCCGACACCTTCATCTTCAGGTTCAGCAGGATCTCGGCAATGCCACTCATGCCGATGCCGCCGATGCCGATAAAGTGCGCGTGCTGCCTGGTTGCAAACATGGGAGCGAATCTCCACTTTAACACCTGCAACCGAGCACTTCCGGGCACGGAAATCGGGGCGCAATTAACACCGATTCCGCCAAAAGTTGCGCCGTTTTATTTTTTCGTCTCAGCCGCAACCTTCTGAGTGTGCAGTGTTTGCACTGTACGTAACCGGCGCTCCCGCGAGGCGGAACGAGCCAAGCCGCGAGGGAAAAGCAGCCGGGGCCGGCGGCGAAAAGCCAGCCGGCTGGGATGGAGGTCCTATGGTCAGCCTGAAGAAGATGGTATTGGGTGCGGCAGTGGCAATCGGCGGGTTGGCGGCGAGCGCGGCTCCGGCGAACGCGGCCGTGAGAGTTTTCGTAGGAGGGCCGGTTGCTGCGGCTTACGTTCCGGCTTGCCCCGGACCAGGTTATGTGTGGGTTGCCGGCTATTGGAATGGCGGCGTCTGGGTTCCCGGGTTCTGGCGCTTCGGCGGCGTGCGCGGTCCGGTCTTCGTCGACCGCTTCCATGGCCCGGTTTACGGGCGCGGATTCTACGCTCGCGGATCGTTTGGTCATGACCATTTCCGCAGGTAACGCCTCTCTGCCAGTTGCCTGCTCCTGACGGCCTCTCCCAACCCGGAGGGGCCGTTTGCATTTCGGCCCGGCGTTTATGCCCGATAAGGGCGGCCGTGCTTCCCGTCAAATTGCATGCTTCAGTTGGGGTGCGTGTCTGCTTTGCGCGATGGATTCTGCCGGATCGTTTTCTGCCCGACGATTCTTGCGAAAACACCGCAACTTAATCCGGGGTTCCCTGTTCAAATACACAGAAGGCCGGATGGGAAAAAGAATCCCGGCAGCCGGCCGGTGCTGAAATTGGATTTCCAGGTCCGGATCTGCAGGACATGGCAGCACAGGGAGGAAGTCATGCGGAGTTTACGCCTGGTTCTGTTCGCAACGCTCCTGGCTTTGCCGTTCGCGGCAACAGCGAAGGCGCAGGTTGCCGTGGGGGTCGGGCTGGGCCCGGCAGTCGTGGCTGCGCCTTACGATCCCGGATACTATGGTCCGCCCGATTGCTCGTGGGGCTACTATCCGTACTACCCTTATGCCTGCGCGCCTTATGGCTACTACGGCCCGGGCTGGTTCAATGACGGCCTGTTCATCGGCGTGGGCCCCTGGTACGGATGGGGCTGGGGCTGGGGTCGCGGTTGGGGCTATCGCGGCGGATACGGGTATCGCGGCGGATACGGCTACCGCGGCGGATACGGATATCGCGGAGGCTATGGCGGCCGTCCCGGCTACAGCGGAATTGGTGGACGCCCAGGATACGGCGGTTATCACGGCGGCGTAGCTCCTAGAGCCGGCTTCGCGGGCGGCGGCCACGTTGGTGGCGGGTTCGCCGGCGGCGGGTTCCATGGCGGCGGAGGCGGCTTCCATGGCGGAGGCGGTGGATTCCATGGTGGCGGCGGCGGACACGGTGGTGGCGGCGGACACCGATAAACTAAATTCATTCGAGTCAAAAGCCCGTCTGCTTCGGCAGGCGGGCTTTTTGTTTTCCAGGGATCCCGTCGCGACAGACACGCGCCGGGATCGTCCCCGCGAGCGCGGGCGATCGAGGCGGTTCCGATCCAGACCGTTCGCAGCACGCGCAACTGTCCGAAAACGGACACCCCGGCCGGCCGCGAACAGCCCTTGGCGCTGCGCCGCGATCTAACTCCAGAGCTATCCCATTGCTGCTCGTCCATTTATCCTCAGCCGTGTTGTGGAGCACTGCATGCAGGGGAACAGGGCAATACTCTCGTTTTCGAAGAGCAAAGCTCCGATCGGAGGCGGTCATGGCAGGAGTGCGCCAGGATGTTCGCTTCGCCTTGCGGCAACTGGGCAAGCATCCCGGATTCACGATTACGGCAACGGCGATGCTTGCGGTGGCGATCTGCGCCAACAGTACAGTTTTCAGCTGGATTGACGGCACCATGCTGCATCCCATTCCGGAAGCGCGGAATACGGGCCGCATGGTGAGCGTGATGAGGGGCCAGTGGAACATCTCGCCTTCCCCGCCGCTGTCTTATCCCGATTATTGCGATCTGCGCGACCAGAATCGCAGTTTCGCCGGCCTCCTCGGTTATAACCACGACTGGGTGACGCTGACCGGCGGAGCCGTCCCGGAGCGGATCTACATTTCCGATGTGTCCGCGAACTTCTTCAGCGTGCTGGGCATCAAGCCGATGCTGGGGCGTTTCTTCCGGCCGGAAGAAGAGACTGACCCGCGCGAGATTCCGTTTGTGGTGCTGAGTTACTCGCTCTGGAAGACACGCTTTCAGGGCGATCCGGAAATCGTGGGCAAGCCGATCGAGATCGCCCGTCACACGGTGACGGTGATCGGCGTGGCGCCGGAGGGATTCATCGGGGCGATGCCCGGCATTCGCGAAGACGCGTGGGTCACCCTCAACCCCATCGGATCGAATGAGTGGCGCATGACGCATCGCAGCGCGGCCTGGCTCAATGTGATCGGAGTGCTGAAGCCGGGGGTGAGCCGCGAGCAGGCGGCGCAGGATCTGGATACGATCATGCGCCGGATTGTGGCCGCCTACCCGAGCGATCATCTGGGCGTGAACACCATCACGCTCGATCCCATGTGGCGCTCGCCCTTCGGCGCCAACGGCTACATGTCGGCGATGCTGCCCATTCTGCTGGCGATAGCCGGCGTGGTGCTGCTGCTGACGTGCGCCAACGTGGCCACGCTCACGCTGGTGCGGTTCGTGTCGCGGCGGCGGGAGATCGCCATCCGGCAGTCACTGGGCGCGGGCCGATGGCAACTGGTGCGGCAGATGGTGCTTGAAGGATTGATTCTTTCCATCGGCGCCGGAGCGGCGGCGCTGCTGCTGACCTTGTGGACAGCGAAGTCTTTTGCGCGGTTCATTCCCCCGAACTCCAATCCGATTGCGCTGAATGGGACTGTGGATGACGGCGTGGTGATCGGCATCGCGGTTCTAGCGATGCTGGCCAGCGTGCTGTGCGGCGCGCTTCCCGCGTGGCGGTCGTCGCGTGTGCCCGCGATCGAAGCGCTGAAGGAGGAGTCGGCCAGCATTTCGGGCCGCTCGCACAATCGGCGCATGCTCAGCGGGCTGGTGGTGGCGCAGATCGCCCTCTCGCTCGCACTGCTCGTGAGTTCAGGACTGTTTCTGCGCACACTGAGCAATATCGCCAACGGAGACCCGGGATTTGAACGGGATCATGTTCTGACGGCATCGGTCGGCTTGAATATCGTGGGATACCCCGAGGAGCAGGTGCAGGTGGTCCGCCGCAGGATTCTCGACCGCGTTTCCGCATTGCCGGGCGTGACGGTTGCATCCCTCACCGACTGGGTCCCGATGAACTTCAGCCGGAAGACGGTGGACGCATATCCGGACGGGTACGTGCCCCGTCCACACGAGTCGCTCGAGGTGCGCAGAGCGGATGTGACGCCGCGCTATTTCGAAACGCTGGGCATCCCAATCCTTGAAGGGCGCGACTTTACCCAGGACGATGACGCGAAGGCCCCGCGGGTTGTGATCCCGGACCAGACGGCAGCGAGCCGATATTGGCCGGGAGAAGATCCACTGGGAAAGAAACTCAGGATCTGGAGCAGCCTTTTCACCGTAGTGGGCGTAGTGAGGAACACGAAACATGCGTTCATGAGCGAGCGGCCCGAGCCGATGATTTACATGAGCTATTTTCAGCAAGGCGACGGCGAGTACATTGTGCAAGCGAAGACAAGAGGCAATCCGCTGGATCGGGCTGCGGCGGTGGAGCGGGCCATCCACGAAGTCGACGGCCAGCTGCCGGTGTACGATGTGCACTCGATGCGCGAGAACACCGACGTGGCGAGATCGTTCGCAGTTGTGCAGAGCACGTTCGCGGGGATGTTTGCGGTGATCGCGCTGATTCTGGCGGCCACGGGCGTCTACGGCGTGGTGGCCTACCGCACGAGACTGCGCACCCACGAGATCGGCGTGCGCGTGGCTCTGGGCGCGTCGCGCGCCGACGTGCTGCGGCTGGTTCTGTCGCAGGGATTGTGGCTGACGGTTTTTGGGCTGGGGCTGGGACTGACGCTTTCAATCGGACTTACGCGCTTCATCGCGGGATTGCTCTACGGCATCGATGCCAACGATCCGCTGACGGTGACTGCCGTGTTTGTGCTGCTTGGCGCGATTTCGCTCGCGGCGTGCTACCTTCCGGCGCGCCGCGCCATGCGCGTCGATCCGGTCGCCGCGATCCGCGAGCAGTAAACAGGGGCGGCGTGCCGCCCCGCAATCTAGTCGCCGGATTCCCGCACAATCTTCACCGGCCCGAGCAATCCTGAAGCCAGCAGCGGCGAGTTGGCCTTGTAGGCATTCCACGTTTCGAAAGTGTACTTGGTGGTCACGCCGGGCTGCTGATCGCCGATGATGCGGTTGACCCACGAGTTGATCACCTTCACGGTGATTTCATTGGCTCCAGGCTTCAGCGCGGCGGTCGCATCCACACGATAGGGCGCGTGCCACACCGTGCCGAGTTCCTTGCCGTTCACCGTGACCGACGCCAAGTTCTTCACATCGCCCAGGTCGATCCACACCGTCTCGCCCTTCCCGAACCAACCCGCCTGCGCCTCGATTGTCTTTGTATACGTTCCGGTTCCCGCGAAATATTTCACGCCCGGATCCGCCGAGTCAGTCCACGAGATCAGCTTGTCCAGCGTGACCGAAGCCGGCGCGCCGCGTCCCTCCTGGAACGCCACTGTCCAAGGCCCGTCAATCGCGGCAAGTTGTGCTTCGGTCGTCTTGGGCAGGGTGCGCGCTGCTTCCTTCGCCGGTTTGCGGAACACCACGAACACGGTGCCCCACGGCTCGAAGTGCAGCGGTACCGTGGTGCGACCCTCGGCAATCCTGTAGGAAGCCGGAACGATCTTTCCCGTATCCGAGTACCACAATTCGGGCGACTTGCCGGCGATGCGGAAGCTGGCTTCGACGTCGGAAGCGCTATCGCCGCGATTGTCGACGAAGTAGAGGTCGCCATCCGCCAGGCGGCGATGCAGGAACGCGATCTTCTGGTCATTGCCCGAGTTGCTGAAGTCGAAGTCGGGCGCCACATTCAGCGCCTTCAGTGCGGATTCCGCGTTCTGCCCCGCATAGACTTTTCCCTTGCCGACGTTTTGCACGCCCTCGCCCGAACCGAAGAGCTCGTCGTTCAGTTTCTTGAACTCTGCCGCGTTGTCGGCCAGGCTGGGCGTGTCGCTCGGCTTCGCGCCGGCCACCACCGCGCCCTGCTCCACCAGGCTGTGCAGCGCGCGCAGCACGGGCAGAGACATGTGCTTGCTGTACTTGTCGAGCGCCAGCACGCGATAGCTCATCCCGCTCCTGGTGGTGATCTTTCCGTCCGATACGCGCAGCTCGTGGATCAGCCCATCGGCATTGATGTAGTCGAAGTTGTATCCGGCCGGCACGTCCGGATCGGAATTCGCGAAGAGCGCGGTGATGTTCGAGTCTTCGCCGTAGAAATACAGAACATCGGCGACGAATCGCCCCTGCTGCAGCAGGAACGAATTCCGCGCCAGGTATTTCGTCCACACGTTGGCCTGCTCGGCCCACGTGTCGTTGCGATTGAACCACTGGCCGCACGGGCCCAGCGTGATTCCCGGCGCCTTGCCGATCAGCGCCTGGTGCGCCGACTCGTGCACCACGATCCGGTTGATCCCGTTCAGGAACTCCTGGTCCGCGGTCGGCTTCAACGTCGCCGGGCTCCAAGCCCACGCCGTGGTCGCGTCGCAGGAGGTCATTGATTCCGCCGCCGCGAGGTTCTGCCCATAGATGTGCGCCACCGAGGCGGACTCGCGATCGTCGGCGTTGTAGCCATACATGGGCTTGTTCACGCCCGGTTTCTGCGTCCACATGGCACTCATGGGGATATCGTCGAGCTTCTTCACTTCCATGCCGTCGGCGATGAATGCGCGTCCCGATTCGTGCGACTCGCCGTAGTGGCCCATGCCGCGTTCCTTCAGCGACGCTTCGACCTGGCCGTAGTGCTCATCGGCTGTGAGGTCGGCGATGGTTTTGCGCAGATCCCACAGGAACCGGTCGCTGGCCTGGGCACTCTCGACAATCCGGCCCGTGAGCACCGGCATCCAGGGCCGCGGATCGTAGCCACGCCGTTTGGTGAACTCCGCGATCATATTGTCGGTCCAGTTCTGCGCGCCGGCCTCCCAGCTGTCGGTGACCACGTAGCGGATGCCGCGGGCGCCCATTTCGTCGGCGCCCACCGTCTGCTTGTAGCTGTCCAGATAGCCGTTCATGTAGTTCTTGACAAACTGCGCGTTCAGCTTGTCGACCTCGAGACCGGTTGCCTCCTTGGTTGCCGGGTGATTTGTGATCCCGAGCAGCGAATAGCCGAAGCGCACCACCACCCAGTTGCCGGGCGGCGGCGTCCAGTCCAGCGTTCCATCGGCATGCATCTTGTTCGTCAGGTCGATCACGTCGCTTTTGCTGATCGCATCCTGGGGCGTGACGTCTACGGTCGCGAACTCGTAAAGGTCCCACATCTGGTTGAAAGCGGCCTTCTCTTCAAAGCGGTTGACGCGCGCCCCCGGGTGCAGCACCAGTTCCGCGATTTCCTGGGTTTTGGGCGGCGCCGACTTGGGAGCCATGCCCATCTCGGCAAACGGATTGGGCGGCGGCATCATCGTCTTGAACGTCACCCGGAAATACTTCGCCGTCACCGGCGCAAAGGAAAGCGTATGCTCGGTCGAGCCTCCCTTGGGAACGTCGACGATCCGATGAAAATTCTGGCCGTCGTCGCTGGCTTCGAGGGCTTCACCGCTTTCGCCCCCGGGCGGCAGAAACGCATCGCCTGGCCCTTTTTTGCCGGCGACGATCGTGATCGCGCGAATCGCCTGCGGCTGCGCGAATTCGTATTGGATCCACGCCTTGCCGCCGATCTCCGGCGCCGCGGGCAACGACACGGTCTTTACCAGGTCGCCGTCCGACAGCAGTGCCGGATCGATGGTCCCGCCGCTGGTGGTGATCTTCGGCTGCAAGGATTCGAGGGGAACGTCTGTGGCGGCAACTTTGTAGGCAATCACCGCGGAGTCGCCGTAGTACGCCGGCGCCTGAAACTGCGGTCCCATCATGGCGCCTACATCTTCAATGGGCAGATTCTGGAACGCACCCGTATTCGACGGTGGATGCGGCAGCGTTCCCGCGAACGGCCGGCCGCCTTGGACGCGGATCTCGCTCCAGACATATTTCTTCATCGCTTCTTTCGCTGGAACCCACGGGCCGCCGGTTTCGCTCCAGCCCGGCGAGCCGGCAATGGCTTCCTCCAGACCGAGTTGATCGCCAAGAGTGACTGCGTACTTGAATGCGTCCTTCCACTCCGGCGTCATGTAAGCCAGGCGCTTGTCGACGACCTTCGGTGTGAGCAGCGCAGCATCAAAATTCTGAAAGCCGCCGACGCCGGCGCGGTGCATCCACTCGAGGTCGAGCTTGATCCCTTCCTTGGTGATGTTGCCGTTCATCCAGTGCCACCACACCCGCGGCTTGGCGCTCTCGGGCGGGTTCTCAAACCCGCTCTTCAACGAATCCGTTGAAGTTTGCCCCCACGCGGTGGCCGCAGCAAGCGCCAACGCCGCCATGATGCCCAGAGCCGTGCGGCTGCAATGAACCAACCTGGATTTCGTCGTCATACACCTACTCCCTTGCGCCGGCGGATGCGCCGGCGAGAATCTTGTTGAGCGATTCGAATCGGAAAGCCTTGATGCGGAGGAAGTCTATGATTCGGGCGCACAAGCTGTCAAATGGAATATTTTTTGCGTATTGATACAGAACAGTGAAAGAAGACGCTGGGAGTTGCAAGCGGCCGTAGCAGTGGACCGAGACCAGCGCTGGATCATCCGGCCGTCCGTTTCTCCCGCGCAAGCTCAGCGAGGCGGCCGGCAATCTTCTGCACGGCGTCGGGCCGAGCCTGAGTCCGCGCCGCAGCCGACATGGCGTCGAGCCTTGGTGGGTCGGCGAGAAGCGCGGTGAGTGTGTCCAGCAGCTTTTCCGGCGCCTGCACTTGGTCCTCGGTCAACATCAGGGCCGCACCGGCACGCACCATCTCCTCCGCATTTCTTTTCTGGTGGTCGTCGGCTGCAGCGGCAAACGGAATGAGGAGCGCCGGCTTGCCCGCCGCCGCCAGTTCAGCCACCGTGGAAGCCCCGCTGCGCGCCATCGCCAGGTGCGCCTGGGCAAATTGCGCCGGCATGTCATCGAGAAACGCGCGCACTTCCCACCGGCCGGCATCGGCTCCGCTGGCTTGATAGGCCGCATGCGTGCGATCGAGATGCCGCGCGCCGCACTGGTGAAGGATGGTGAGTCCGGGCACGGCGTCGAACAGGGCCGCGGCAATCTGAGGCATGGCGTTGTTGAAGATCCGCGCGCCCTGCGACCCGCCGAAGACGAGCAATCGGGGCGGCCCGACCGGCGCCGGCAGCGCAAAAAACTCGGGCCGGACCGGAATTCCAGTCACCTCGGCATTGCGAAACCACTTTGCCGCAGCGGGAAAGTTGACCGCGGCGGCCTGGACGCGCCTGCCCACCAGGCGGTTGGCAAATCCAGGCATGGCATTGGGCTCGAAGGCCATGGCCGGCACGCGCATCAGAATCGCCGCCGCCATCGCCGGCCCTGACGCGTAGCCGCCGACGCCGAAGACCACTGCCGGCCGGAACTCGCGAATGAGCGCGCGGCAGGCGAAGAGACTCCGCGGCAGCGCGATCGCAGTTTTCAACCGCGTGATGAGCGAAACATTCTTGAGCGGGCCGACTTCGATGAGCCGCAGCTTGAATCCGGCTTCTGGAACGAGACGCGTCTCCATGCCGCGCGCGGTGCCGACGAAGAGCACCTCGGCGTGTCGGGCTACGAGCTCCCGTGCCACGGCCAGCGCCGGAATCACATGGCCGCCGGTGCCGCCGCCGGCGATGAGGACGCGTGGCTCGGTCGAAGAGGCGTCCCCCACTCAGCCTTCCTTTTCTCGAATCCAGAAGATAAAGCCGAAAATTGAAAGCAGGAGCACCGGTCCCCAAAGGACGGCCATGAAAGGTCCGCGCCTGCCCCCTTCCGTTGTCCACGAGCGAATCAGGAGCGTCGCGGAGCATGCCGTCGTCACGGAAGTCGCCGCAATTCTAAAGATCTTCCGTCCAGTCACTGCGCTGGCCTCCGTCAATCGACTTCCCGGGTCAGGTTCAGCAGCACGCCGATGCTCGCCAGCGTGAAGAACACACTTGTTCCGCCATAGGAGATGAACGGCAGCGGAATGCCCTTGGTGGGCAACAGGGAGAGCACCACGCTGATATTGAAAAAAGCTTGCAACAGGATGGTCGCCGTAATGCCGAAGGCCGCGAGCCGCGCGAACGGATCGCGCGAGCGCAGCGCGGCACGCATGCCGCGGATTCCCAGCAGCACAAACAGGGTCACGATGAACATCACGCCCAGGAATCCCAGCTCCTCTGCGATATTGGCAAAGATGAAGTCGGTGTGGCCTTCGGGCAAATAGAAGAGCTTCTGCACGCCTTCCATGTAGCCGCGTCCGGTCAGGCCGCCGGTGCCCACGGCGATCAGCGACTGATTGATGTGGAAGCCCGCGCCCTGCGGGTCGGAATCGGGATTCAGGAAGACCAGCATGCGCTGGCGGCGCCAGGCCACCATAAACAGCAGCGAGGCGAGCACGGGCAGCGCGCCCGCCACGGCCAGCGCCAGATACTTCCATTCCATGCCGGCCAGCAAGAGCATCATCGCCGTCACGCCGGCGAGCACCAGGGCGGTGCCTAAATCGGGCTGGCGGACAATGAGCACGATGAAGACCACGGGCATAATCGCCCCGCGCAGCAAAGTGTGCTTCCAATCGCGCATCTGGTCGAGCCGGTTATGCAGGAACCACGCCAGGAAGAGCACCAGGACCGGTTTGGCGATTTCCGATGGCTGAAAGGTGAAGAAGTCGCCGATGCGGATCCAGCGATGCGCATTGTGGGTGTTGCGGAAGAAAAACACCATCAGCAGCAGCAGCGTGGTGGCGCAGAGGGCGGGATAGATGAAGCGCGGCGAGTTGTAGTGGCGATAGTCGACGCGCATGAGAACCACCATGGTCAGGACGCCGAGCAGCGCCCATGCGGCCTGTTTGCCCACAAACGTGTAGGGCGAGTGGTACCGCTCCTGCGCCACCACGGCCGAGGCCGAAAACACCATGACCAGCCCCGTGACGATGAGCAGCAGCGTGGTAAAGAAGATCCACTTGTCGACGCCTACGCGTTTTGCCATACCTTCCATCCCCGCCATTCTTCAACCAGTTGCTTGAAGACGCGGCCGCGGTGTTCGTAGTTTTCAAACTGGTCAAAGCTCGAGCAGGCCGGGGCCAGCAGCACTACATCGCCCGGCCGCGCCGCCGATGCCGCCGCATTCACCGCTTTGTCGAGCGTCTCGCACGAGAGGATCGACACCACCCCGCGCAGGTGCGACTCGATTTTCGCCGCCG